>Ga0066637_10001874_pt1 | contig 13801 bp, 21 predicted proteins | sample CryGeyCG2014_020_FD_62737 | JGI IMG/M metagenome (GOLD analysis project Ga0066637, IMG submission 62737) | Groundwater microbial communities from aquifer - Crystal Geyser CG08_land_8/20/14_0.20 | ecosystem: Environmental > Aquatic > Deep subsurface > Groundwater | place: USA: Utah: Grand County...
CTCGTCGCGAGGGTTCGAAAATCCGGCAGGACTGGGGGGGAGTTAGTTCCCGACTATTCGCATGGTCAGGGGGGCCCAAGCTCCGAAGGACGTGACGAGCGTGCTGCTATCTGTCTCGCCTCGGCGACTTGCTTCGGAGCTGCGGTCGACCACAAACAAATAAACAAACAAACATCCCTGGGTAACTCGGCGGGAAAAAAAACACGGATCGGATACCCTCGTCTCGAGCGGAGCGAGAGAAAAGAAAAAAAAAGAGAAAATGTTTGGCTAGTGCTCGCGCTTGGCTGGGCGGGGGGTGCCATATTCCTTCAACGAAGAAGGGCTTCACGCGCGCGACGAAAACCTCATCATAATTTTTTGGCTTCAATCGTAATGTAGTAGATACACTTTTCATTCCATCTTTGATTAATTCGAGAAGTTTTAGATAATACTCTCGCGTACATTCGGCGCATTTCCCCTTGAGTTTTCGTTGTTTTTGCGCTAGATCATCGAGAGGTTTTGGGTCGTGTGGGTTCGCTAGCAGTTTGTCCCAAGTTTCATCGACGAGTTCGTGCATCCTCCCATCGACGCATTTCTTGCACTCTTTTGTATCGCTTTTTGAATAGAGGGTTCGATCGAGCGCGAGCTGTTTGAGCGAAGAAAAAGTTTTCGCGAGTTTGGATACATCACGCGAGCAATAAATACGAGAATAGGCACGACGGAGAGCAACTCGGTCAAGGTCTCCTTCTACGTCAAGACGATCGAAGACACAGATGCGGCAGCGTTCGTCGAGGAGGGTACTGGTCGCTGGGCAAGCGTGGCAATCGAATTCTGCCACGCTCAATGGTCCAGGATGTTTGATATCTACATTTAGTGGACCGAAGCCCCGGCCCTCTTTTTTCTTAGAGAAAAACCGTTTCACCGTATCTCCTAAAAAAGAATTGTCCATCTATCTTATAAACACAAACTACACTTTTTGCTTTAGATGAAGCCCAAAGACATTCGGGAGGCATTGCGCGGCGAGTTGATGGATGAGGAGTTAGCGCAGCTTAGAGCGTTCGACATCGTTGGCGATGTGGCTGTCATAAAAATTCCTGAAAAACTTTTGCCTAAAAAGCTTGCGATCGGGCGAGCGCTGATGCAGGTGCATACCCGTCTCCGAACGGTGCTGAACCAGGTGGGCCCCGTCGGCGGAGAATTTCGCACGAGGGAGCTCGAGGTGATCGCAGGCGAGCCATCGATGGAAGCGACGCACCACGAGAGCGGCTGCACATTCAAGACAGATCTGGCGCAGGTTTATTTTTCCCCTCGCTTGGCGTACGAGCGCTTGCGCATAGCGAAGCTCGTGAGGCCGGGCGAAGTGGTCACAAATTTGTTCGCCGGGGTCGGCTGTTATTCAATTGTGATAGCGAGACTGAGTGGGGCCACGAAAATATACTCGATCGACAAAAATCCAGTGGCCATTAAATATATGAAAGAAAACATCAGGATAAACAAAGTCGGCGATCGCGTGGTCCCGATTTTAGGTGACGCGCGCGATGTCGTTGAAAAACAACTCGTGGGAAAATCCGACCGCGTGATAATGCCTTTGCCTGAGTTGGCCAGAAAATTTTTTGATGTGGCGTTGCGCGCGCTCAAGCCAACAGGAGGAATAATTCACTTCTACGATTTCGGAGAAGCTCCTGACATCTTTTCTCCATCGCTCGACTTCGCTCGACAGGCCGCGGCTGAAAAAAATTTTGTTGTTGAGCTGTTGAGTAGCCGTGCGATTCGATCTTACGCGCCGCGCTGTCATCACATAGTTCTTGACCTCTCAATCTCAAAAAAATAGCTTATTTTTGTTTAATCCAAATTTTGGTGGCTCCAAAATCAATTTTTTTTCGTATCAAAGCGTATATTTAACAGAAAGGCTTAAATAGGGCTTGAAATGAGGATTAATGGCAATAGGTGGTCTAAAATGGTTGAAATTCCCCTTACAACGGTCGCCCGGATCATGAGAAAAGCAGGCGCGAAAAGGGTCGGTCAGGACGCCGCTCGCGCGATGGCCGAGCTCGTCGAGGAGCGCGCACTCGTGATCGCAGGGGAGGCTGTCAAGCTCGCTGAGCATGCTGGTCGAAGGACCGTTCGCGATGTGGACATCAGGCTAGCTACCAAGAAACATATCTAAGCTCGACGGACAGTTATTCGATCGCCCGTCTCGGTTTTGCGGAATTTTTCCACTCCACTTGGTATGCGTGCGAAAGTGTTGACCGCGCTTATCGGCTGGGACTTTCCGAAGAAGATGCAGAACCCCGGGCCATTCGGCCAGTAGGAGACATCGCCCGCGGTGGTTTTTGGCGTAGAATTTTCGTGAGGGATTTTTACAGGGATTTCAAAGTAAACTTCCTCCTTCCAAATCTCGAGCTCGGCTTTGAATGGTAGAACCGCCCAAATCGCCTCGCAAGTCTTGGGGCGCTCTTTCTCAAGCAACTCAGCCTCGACTTTGAAATCCTTGCAAGCGATGATAATCTTCCTAACCATTTGCTCATCCAATTCTTGCTTAGCTGATCGCTCTTTTTAACATTGTTTCAGACCAATGAACCCCTTCATTATCCATGTCGGCAAATCCTTCACGAAGTTAGCCTGTCAGGGGCTGTGCGTCCAGTTAAGTATTTAACTGCAATCCATGAGGCTATCGTTGGAGGCCAGGTAAGTGAAAGAAAAAGGAGTAACTACATCCGTAATAGTAATGGTAATCGTCGCGGTCGTTGCCGTGGCGGGCGTCGGCGGGTACTTGTTAATAAAACTTAAAGGAGAGGCTGTGCAAGGATTGCAAATAGTGTTAAAGGACCAAGGCATACCGGAAGTCAAGTATCTCCAACCGACTATCACGGGAATCCAACTGCAGAATCAAAATGGGGAGTGGATAACAATTTGGAGCAATCCGGAAGGGGAAACCGTGAGACTAACTGCTGACGGTGCTGAGGTGGTGTTGGACACCGTAAGTTTAGAAGCCGGAACTTATGTGGGGACAAGACTGCTGGTTAGCACAATAGACGTGGAGGTCGATGTAAACAGGGATGGGGACACCTTGGATGAAAACGTGGAGATAGTCCTGCCTGAAAACGTCCCGCCGCCGCCAGGAATGGAAGAGTCTGAGTACATTAAGGCGATGGCAGATCAGATTACGCCGAGAAAAGATCAAATAGATAATCTCACGGCCAGAATGGAGGAACTACGCACGCAGATAGAGGACCCAGCAACTGAAAATGAGGAGCGCCAAAGTCTGATTGCTGAGGCCGCCGCAACCAAGGCACAGATAGATGGGCTAGTGGAAGAGGTAGAGGGGCTAATGAATCAAATAAAAGAGTTGACTGGAGGAACGGAACCTCCCAGGAGAGAGAATGGATATATTTACACGGGGAACTACTTGGACGAGAAGCTTACCGCGATCCCACTCAATAACATCGTTCCTGTTGTGTGGGAAGAAAACTTTGTCTACGGCGGAAGCGGTGGAACGATTTTATACGATCTTACGTTGTACCCACTGAAGCTGAAGCAAGAGCAGATATCGGTAAAAGTCTCCACGATAACTTAGGTTGTATCAAACAGATTTTAGGTTCAACCAATCCCAAAGTCAAATTGTTTTGGCCTTATAAACCCCCTTCACCCAAAGCTTCGGCGGGGTGGGTGGGCATAAAAGAATTTGGTGCTGTATGCGATGCGAGCGTGCTCGTCGATCGCGGGAGTTTCGAGAGGGCGCAGCATTTGTTTGATGGCGGCAGCTTGCATCTGCCTTCGTCGACGTACTCTTGGTTGGCTCGTGATAAGCTGATAGGTGTCAGGGGAAAAGTGATAGGCTACAGCTTGGTGAGTCAGTTCGTGCGAGATGGAAAGTTGCTGGTCACATTTTTGCCCGAGCTCTACGATGAGATTTCACGCCGTTTACTTTTCGACGTCGAGCGCGAGGTACCTTTGACAGATCTACGAGCGTCGCTCCTCGCCACACATTTGAAGCTGCCACTGCTGACTTTCGACGATGGGCTATTGGAGAGGATGCGTCAGCACATCGGTGCGCATTTGCTATGGCAGCTCGACGCGCACGCAGATTGGCCGGCGATAAGAGAGGCGCTCGAGCTTTACAGGGAGTTGGCGAGCGATGTGGGAAGTTATCTGCACAACAACATCGAAGACACTGAAACATTTGAGAATTTGTCAAGCGAGCTTAGGAGGTGCCGCGGAGAGAACCTGCAGGCGGTGACCGAGGCCGTAAGGAGGCTGAGCCAGGCGCGGACAAATCCTGGCGTAATTAGTTTCAAATACGTCGCTCTGGATTTGATGCCCGTCGTTCGAGGCTACGTTGAGCAGCACGTGCTTCAATCGGAGGTCGTGCGCGAGCTATGTGAAAGAGTGCTTCTGCTTATAGCTAATCCGAAGTGAATAATTGGAGGTGAAAGCATGGAGAGACAAATAGGAGAGAGGGCCGAGATGGAACGCGTAGGTTACGTCAGGAAGACGAGGGCAGGAAAGGCGATTAAAATATTCGTGAACAAAAATCTCGTCGGGCTTGTGTCGTTGAAAGAACTGGCGTCATTCCTGGCGGGCAAGAAGCATTACGCGACCGTCGTCGTGCCGACTGCCAAGTAATTGTAGATGGGTCAGCTCAGACGCTGGCCCACTTTTTATTTTTATAGCCGAGATTTATACTCACGTTGCTAGAGATTAAGGAAAGATTAAGAGTTCTTAGATGAATCTATAAAAAGATGTAAATTCGGTATCAAGGAGCATAAATCATATGAAAATTGGCGTAATGAATTCCCCCCGAAATAATCTCTTAAAAGAGATCAAATGGATTTCTGAAAATGGATTTGATTTTATAGACTTGACAATAGAGCCACTTGAAGCATATAAAATTGATGTTAAAAAAATTAAAGAAGCTTTAAGAGATTTTTGCTTAGAGGCAATTGGTCACACAAATCCTTTTTTACCTTCTATTCTGCCAATTCAATCGATCAGAAAAGTTTGCTTAGATGAATTTAAAAAATATATAGATATTTTCAACAAACTCGGGATAGAGTTAGTAAATATTCATCCATTTTACGAAGCACCTTTATTATCTGATGAAGATAAAATAAAGGCAAACATCCAATTTCTTAGACAGGTAAATGCGCTTTGTAAATCGAAGAAAATTACTTTGATGCTTGAAAATTATATAAAACCATTTGATAGTCCAGAAGTTTTTGCGAGAATACTCAAAGAAGTTTCATATTTAAAAATTCATTTAGATGTTAGTCATTGTAATATCAATCAAGAAAAAAATTTAACAGAAGCATTTTTTAAAAAATTTGGAGATAAAATAGTTCATCTTCATTTTTCTGATAATAAAGGAAAAGCCGATGATCATCTCCCACTTGGTTGTGGAAATATAGAATGGGAAAAAATAATAAAGATAATAAAGAAGTTTAAATTCGATAGGACTATAACTTTAGAAGTTTTCTCTCCGGACAGAGATTATCTTTTGTTGAGCAGAGATAAACTAAAAAATTGGTGGAAATAGCGTTAAGTGAACACAGTTACATGAACGCCTTCGCATCTTCCTTCGCGCGGTTGTTGCGCCTTTCGAAATCTCGCGCCGCATCCTCCAAGCTGATGCCGTGCGTCGACTCGTGAGAGCGCCTCTTGCGTATCTTAACAAAAATCGGATAATTCACGGCCTCACCAACTATCAGCGCCTCCCCCACCGGCAACGATGATATCATCTCAGCTACTTCGCTTGTTATACATTCGGATGACTGCTTGATGTGGTCCAGGTCATATGGGTTCGTCACGCGCAGGATGATGTTCGTGTTCGCCTGAGATAGCACCGTCGTCGAGAGCCTCACGGGGCGCTGGCTTATCAGGATCAGCGAGGCGTAGAACTTGCGCCCCTCGCGCGCGATCGTCTCGATTATCCCTTTTGATATCGCCGTGCCCTCTGGGCAGAACTGGTGCGCTTCTTCCAAGCAGAGCACGAAGGGTGGAACGCGATGATTTTTGCGCGCGTTGAACAACCGCCGCGCCATGTAAGCTATCAACATCTGCTTCTTGCGCAGGCTCACAATGTCGCTCAGGTCAACTATCACCGCCTCCCCAGGCTCGACCGCGCTCTCCCAATTGGGATTATCAACATTTTCAAAGATGCCCAGCGATCGGAGGTCGAAGAGCCAACCGAGCAAAGCCTGCTGGAGCTGCTTGTGGAGTTCGCCGTTTTGCTCTATTTTCTCGATTACCTCGTCCAACCCGAAAGGTCCCTTGCCGGAGTGCATCTCCCTGCGTAGCTCATCGAGCACGCGCTGGAGTTCCCGCACTTGGACCTCGGTGATTTCGGACAAAAATTCTTTGAACTGGTGAGCGTTCATGTTCGGCACGCCGATGCGGAGTTCATGCCCACGAATGATTGAAACGTGGCCGGAATAATCGGCTTCTCCACCTTTCTCTGCCAAACTCGAGTACTCGCCGTGCACATCTACAACTATGACCCCGACACGTCCTTTCTCCGGCGGACGCTCGAGCAGCCCTTCTATTATCACCGATGCGCTGTAGGATTTTCCGCCGCCGCTCATTGAGAGGATGGCGATGTGCTTGCGCAGGAGCTTCGTCAGGTCCAGTTTGACTGGGAGGTCATGATATCGCAGCTTGCCGATTTCGATTCCGCCATCATGGTCAAGACCGAGGAAGCGCGAGAGCGTCCCCACTTCAGCTTCGTACACCTTCTGCCCCGGTGACGGTGGGAAGCTCGTCCTCTCCAAGCCGCCGTCAGCTTGGATGCCAACGACGCGAGCGTCCGCGATGATATACTCTCAACGATCGGCTGGAAAGATCGATGTGAACGTCTTGCCGCCCCGCTCGTACTCCTTGACGGACTCGGCTCGCATGAAGTATCGATTCGTCTTGATGACGTTGACAACCGAGGCGATCATCTTGCCCTCTTCCGTCTCAAGCTCTACGAATTGGCCACGCCGTACAGGTATCTCTCTACTGTTACATGTTACGACGAAGGAGAACCCGCTAGGCGACGGCCCTTCGAAAGTGGTGATAACTGTTCCGAGTTCCATCGACATCCCTCAGAACGGCCTCTGGTTGCGGCGGAGGTCCATGAACACAGATGGCCCGAGGCGGTCGACGATACTATCGTGCACGATGTCGAGGTCGCTCTCCGCGAGCCTGGCGCAGGCGTCTGCCTAGATGAGCACGGAGGGCAAGCCGTAGGCGTCGTGATTTTGTGAAAGAGCATAGACTACAGATGCCACTCGCTCTACAGTTTTCGTAGGCTCGCCGCGCTGGTCGACGAACTCTACCCTCAATGGGTAATCATATGGAACTGTCTTGATGTAGAACGCGTGGATTTTTTTACTCCATTTGTTCAGGTCCAGAAGTGCTCCAGGCGCATCTGCGTACTTGAACACACAGCTTCTTTCGCCGACTTCGAGCATGTACTCCAGAAATGCCGTGTCGCGCGAGCTCGCGAGAATGTCATCGCTCCGCAGGAGGATCGAACAATCATTGCCATGAAGGTTTTGGTCATCGACGAGTTTTTGTACGATTTTGTGCCTCAGGATGTCGAGGAATCGCGTGCCCCTGCTGTCCTTTACGATTCCGGCGAGCAGGACATTTGACTTCTCACAAACTTCGTAGAGGTTTGAAAAAGCTTCTATGAGCTCCCGGTATGTTTTCGTGACTCTCTTGCCGTGCGGGAAGCGGTCGACATACTGGGGCACGACCGAACCATCCAAGAGCAGAATGTCCGCGCCGCCGGAACTTGCAACCTCTGCGGCCAGTCGAAGCTCCGTGAGCTGCCTTTGCATGCTCGCGACGAGTTCAAATTCCTTGGCATCCAACGGCTCGACGACTGGTATGAGGCGCGGCTCCGGCAACTCACTCGGATAATAATCAGCAATCGAGAGTCGTCCGTCATGATAGCGAAATATCGCAGCGACAGCGCGCGTGAGTATGAGGTCGAGGCCGTACAGCGCCTCGCTCAGCACACCTCCATCGACTCCAGCAACTGCAACATTTGATAGCGCGTCGGGTTCCACATCGAAGGTGAGTTTGTTTTCAACGATCGCTTTGGGTTCCTGTTCGTCTAAATTTGCCAAGTCTATGTTATCTTTCAACTTCTTGACGATGGCCGCTATCTGACATCTCCTGATGTCTTGTTCCCTGATCCGTTCGACAATTTCGGCGAGAGTGTTCTCTAGCTCGACGCGACCGTCTTGGCACACGATTTCTGGTACGGCAACCATTCTCACCTGCCCCCACAAGCTTGACATGCGTCAGCGTATCTTTTAAGTAAAAAGGGGAGAGAGAGGTCACCGAAAGTAATATTTAAAGGGTGAAAAATTGCGCGTACCTGCCGAAGTCGAGTTGGTCAGACCATTGAACTGTATGCTGGCAGGGTTGGCGGTGCTGATAGGTGTATTCATCATTGGCGAGTCGGCCAGAGTTCCTTGGACGTCCTACGAATTCGTCCGAGCCGCTCTGGCATTCGCCGCGGCTGTGCTCATAGCGGGTGCGGGAAACGCGGTAAACGATTATTTTGATCGCAACATCGATAAGGTGAACCGTCCAAAGCGTCCGATACCTTCTGGTAGGGTCGAGCCGTCGACCGCGCTCAACATCAGCCAAGCGATGTTCGCCCTCGGCATATTGCTGGTGATACCCATAAATTGGGAGTGCGTGATTATTGCGGCGTTGAACTCGCTCATCCTTGCATCATACGCGGCGAGGCTCAAACGCATAGGGATCGCAGGGAACATCGCTATAGGCTACCTCGTCGGGTCGACCTTCATCTTCGGTGGGCTCGTGATAGGCGAGTTGCAGGTGGCCAGCATCTTGGCGGCGATGGCCGTGCTCGCCACGGTCGGGCGAGAGCTAATCAAAGACATCGAGGACATGAAAGGCGATCGTGCAAATAAAATCGTCACCATACCGCTCAGATATGGCACGAGGAAAGCTGCAGCGCTGGCGACGGCATTCATAGCCGCGGCGATCGTTTTGGCGCCGCTGCCGCGCATCCTCTATTCATCCATTTTTGGCTCGGTTTACCTGGGGGTCGCCACGGTCTCGATCGTGGTCTTCATCGCTGCCGCTGCGCTGATACTTGGCGCGCAGGACAAGGCGACGGCGGCCAACGCTTCGCTCGCGTGCAAGGTCGCGATGGGTATAGGTTTGTTGGCTTTTCTTGTCGCTACTGTAGCTTGATGTGGCTAAACCCAATTGTATGGGTTGAACTCGGACGGCGGGATGTAGAGCACCTCGGCGTAGCCCATTCGGAGGAGTTCCATGTTCAGGTTGACCCAGGAGCCGTCGATGTTTACATAGACTATTGCGAGGGTTCGGCCGTACTTGTCCTCCCGCTCGAGGTCGTCGACGTCTAGCCCGATCGTTGTTCCCGTGGGGCAAAGGTTTTCGACGAACCCTTTTGCCTCGTACGCCCTTCGCACCTCATCTGGATTGTCTGAGTGCAGCTCTGGGGTGTTGACGCCGACCAGCCTCACCTTTTCGTCCCCTTCGAGGTGGATCGTGTCGCCGTCGACCACGTAGCTTACGGTCGCTGTTCGCTCGATGCGTGGCTGATTCTGTTGCTGCGGGCTCTGAGATGATGTCGCGCGCTCGAATGCGAAGGCGGCGCAGACCGAAACTGCAACGATGCAGATTATAAATACTAAAATTTTTCTCGTTCACTCCCGCCGATGTGTTGGTTGAAGGGAGTTTATAAAGGAGAAACAGGCGGCTCCAGGCTACTTCTTTGCCTTTGAAACCGAAAATCCGTTGCCCGTCAAGCGCACCTTCACTTTTTCCCGCGGCGCCAATTTCAGCGCCTTCGCCATCGCCCGCGGTATCGAGATGACGAGTGACCCGCCGATTTGCTTCAGCTCGCGCTCCTCCTCCAGCAAGGGCTTCCAAATCCCGAGCTTGATCGCCTTCTCCTGCGCCCGCGCCACCTGCTCGGCGGTGTAAAATTCTTCCCCGCAACTGGCGCATTTGTCCACATCCAGCTTGGGTTCGATCACCACATGCTCCATCACATAGGACGACTTCGCGCGTTTGATCGCCCCCCCGCAAATGGGGCACTTTTTTAGATATTTTTCGATCATCATAACACTCTCCTCGTCGTTTGTCCGATGTATATAACATTTGTTTAACCTATATTTAACTTTTTGTGACCTTCTGTGCGCGTGGTGCGCGGGCGCGCTGGGGATCGAACCCGGACCTTCAGCTTTTGGTCGAGCGAGCGACCGCCAGACTGATGTGCTATCCATTGCACCACGCGCCCACCAGAAAGGTTTTTACCGAGATAGAGGAGAAACAATATTGCCAGACTGATGTGCTATTTTTTTCTTTTTTACAGTTTTCCCGCCACGTCTTTGGATGAATGTCCTTTATAAAGAGAAAACAGGACGTGAGGGTGAGAGCATGCCCACGTGTTCAGTCTGCGGTAAGGAAGTCCCCGCGGGGAAACTGCTCGTTTGCAGCGAGTGCGGGAAGACGTGCTGCGAGGAGTGCGCCGACACGTCGATGAGGGCGCTCGGCCTGTGCTCGGACTGCGAGGAGACATGGCAGGCCGAGGATGACTTGGACGCGGACGACAAGTGACTACTGAAGGCGGACGATCTCTCGCAATCTATTTACGTCGTAAGATCAACCAAAAATTGGTGACAGCTGGGCGGGTTACCTGTTACCTCATACCCCAGCTACGCTTGTTTCTTCTTTATAAGGAGCCTCCACTCAAAGCTTTGGTGGTGTGCGAGGATGTCCGAAAGGCAGAACGAAGAAAGTTATATTAATAAGACAGGTAATACAGATAATACAATGAAGATTATCATGACCAAACATGCGCGTGAGCGAATGATTTCGAGGGGGATATCATTGGAAGAAGTAAAAAATGCGATCCTGAAGGGAAGCAAAAGGGTCCAAGATGGAAAAATCGTCGCTACCTACCGATACTTTGAGGTAGTTTACAAAAAAGTGAATGAAATATTTGTTGTGGTTACGGTGTCGCCGAGGTGGTAAAAATGTTAAAAAAGTGTCCGATGTGTGGTGGGGGCGCCCTAGTCCGGAAGAAGGTAGATGAAACGATGTTCGGTGTGAAGTTGGGAAGGTTCCCGGCGTGGGTCTGCAACCGCTGTGGCGAATCGTTCACCGACGAAAATACTACTCAATCTATCATCGATCATGCGAAGCAAAAGGGGATTTGGGGCCTCGGTAAAAAAGTGAAAGTGGTGAAGTCAGGGAACTCGTTGGTAGTTCGAATCCCCAAAGAAATCGCTGATTTCATGAAGCTGGAAAAAGGTCAAGAACTATTCATCCAGCCAGAGGGCAAGTCCAAAATTACAGTAGAGATTTAGACCCGCCAGTGTGTTTGGTCGGTGGGGGCTTGTAAAGGAAAAACAAGCGCAATTTAAGGCCGAGCAAATCAACTGACGCGCACATGTCGTTCGTCGATACAAAATTTGATGTTGTCTAGGCCGCAAAAACAGAAACTTCTTCGACGGTGATCGGCTTCACCAAATTATACTGAATTTTCTCCCGTAGCTTCTCCATCTTCTTCATTTCCTCACTTGAATACAGCCGCTCGCCGCACCGCGCGCAGACCTCCGCGGAAACGCCTCGGATGATGACCAACTTTCCGTTGATGTTGTCGGCTACATCTACACTCCTGTCAGCCATCTTTCCGCCGCAGATCGGACAAATTCCCGCTTTCATTTTCTCTTCCTCTCCCTGAATTCTACCCATCCATCTTCAGTTGGAATATATGTGGTGATTATTATTAAAATATCGATGTGTTTTGGCACCGCACACACCACATGCAGCGGCTTCCCGTTCACCGTCCTTCTATAAACCAAACAGCTTGGGAATGGTTCATCGTCGGGGTATTTTTCAATCACTTCTCCCGATAGAGCCATAATAACATCATCGACCGTAATATCGTCCTCTTCACCCCATGGGACTAGCGGGGACGTAGACTATCCTGGCTATCTTACAGGCCCACCAACCTCACCCGAAATTTATTTAGGTGAGCGCGAACAGAGAACTACACAGCGGGGACGTAGATTATCCAGGCTATCTTTTCTTTTTTCACCAGATTGAGCGCCAGCCATTTCCCGCCACGCCTTTGGGTGAGGGTCGCTTATAAGGGCAAAACAGGCGCAACTTGATGTAGAGGAAACACATGTCCGAAAACATCGAGATCAGCGTGAGCAACCTCCATTCGGTGCTCGACTGCCCGCTGTGCTTCTGGCTCGCCGCGAAGGGCCTGGCGCCACCAAGCTTCCCGCTCCCCGGAGTCCTCAGCAGGATGGACGCAATCATCAAGGGCTACATGAAGGGGTTCGTCGGGCGCTCGGACCTCCCCGAGTGGTTCCCGGTGAAGGGGACGTTCCTCGGCGCGACCGGGAAGATGAAGGCGACCGACCCGAAGAGCGGCGTCACCCTCAAGGGGATGCTCGACGCGCTCGTGCTGACGCCGGACGGGAGGTACTACATCGTGGACTACAAGACCGCCAGCCCGAAGGAGGAGATACCGGACTACTACCAGATGCAGCTCGACGGGTATGCTTTTTTGCTCGAGGGGAACGGCAAGCCCGTGGCGGGCGGGGCGCTGCTCTACTTCACCCCGGAGGAGGGGGACCTTTCTGAGAGGAAGATCTCGTTCAGGATAACGCCACTTCATGCGGAGGTGGACCCGAGGAGGGTGCTGCGCCCGCTCATGCAGGTTAAAAAGATACTGGAGATGGAGTCGCCGCCGCAGCCGAGCGAGGACTGCGAGTGGTGCGAGTGGAGGGGGGAGATAGGGAAGACGTTGAGATGACTCGACAGAAGTTAAATTTGTGGAGGACATGAGGGGCTGGAGACGCAGGTGAGGGTCGAGTAGATTCTGATTTTAAAAAGACGCATTCAGTATATCACAGTAACTCGCCGTTTGCTAGATTTAACCAGGAAACTCCAGTGTGAACTCGCTCAGAGAAGGGTTCATGTGAACCCTAACTCGCTGACTTCTGAGCAAGTCCATCCCAATTATGTTAGGTAGCCGGTAGGCTCCCCTTTCCTTCCACAATGTACGTGGAAAGTTTGGTTCGAGAATATACAACGGTTCGTACTTTATCTGGTGCCTTTTCGCTTCCTCATCGGTGAAGACGAGCTCAGCATTGCTGGTTAGCCTTGGAACAACATTAAGCCCCCCTAACCCGATTGAAGAAATCTTCGAATCTCGTTCAAGTTTTGAAAAGGGTATCTGGTATCTCTCAGCGTCTCTAGTGGCTATTGCTGTGTAAGGAGATCCACTATCTACAAGTGCGTCAAGTGGAGCTGCCCATACTCGATATTGGGGCCAGCGAAACGTGAATTTAACGTACGGACTCGGTTCCGCTCCAGAACTGATTGACTTGTAAAATCCCTTGACAAACCAACTTAGAGGATGCAAGCGAAGGACCTCGGAGCAATGGAGTCAATATGCACTGAGCGAGGATCTATGCCCCGTCCCTCTAACATACGTAAAAGCTCTTCAAAATCATCTGATTCAGCGACAATATGGCTCTCTTTGACCGCGATATATTTTCCTTCGTGTTCATGCGAGATCTGTTCGAAGTTTTTAGCGACCCAATCGATATCGGACTCGATACGCGTGATTTCTTTCTCAAAGTCCTTAATTTCCATCCATACCCCCACAATTCCATTGTTTGTATACATATACCTTTATGCTTTTCGTTGGCGTCAAATACCCCAATAGTGACCATTTAATGGGGTTTTACAAGCCCAGTTAGCAAGTTTCCTTTGTATATGTACGTTAGGCATTCGGGCGCTA
>Ga0066637_10001879_pt1 | contig 13780 bp, 10 predicted proteins | sample CryGeyCG2014_020_FD_62737 | JGI IMG/M metagenome (GOLD analysis project Ga0066637, IMG submission 62737) | Groundwater microbial communities from aquifer - Crystal Geyser CG08_land_8/20/14_0.20 | ecosystem: Environmental > Aquatic > Deep subsurface > Groundwater | place: USA: Utah: Grand County...
TGTTACCTTGAATGATTCTCCGAGCATCCTGCCGAAAGTTACCTCAAAGTTGAGGTAACTTTCGGCAGGATGCTCGGAGAATCATTCAAGGTAACAATACCCTTTGTTTTCGACTCGGACGGCGAAGTCGTTGAAGGCATTTCACCCGAGGAGATTTCCGGGTTTTTGTTTGTTGAAGACGACGAGAACCTCAAATGGGCTCAAAAAAAGCAGGGCGTGTGGAGCGAAATAAAAGCGGAATTCAAGAAGCAGATAATCGGGGTGCCGAACCCCGAAAACCCCGAGCTCATAGTGGAGAGCTTCGTCGTCGGCGAACCCGAAGAAATAGGCAAAGCAGATGCCGTGAGCTTTTCCAAAAAGGACACGTATTACTCGCTTGGCGGACAGGTTTTCAAGAAAGGCAACCCCGCCTTCTTGGTTTCCGAGGATACCCTAAAGGTTTACCTGAAGAAGAATAAGGCATTCTTTGACTTGCCGCAAGGAGTGAAGGAGGTGAACCTGGAAACGGGTGAAGAAACGCTTTACTGTCCAAGCCTTTGCAACGCTTCTGCATTCGAATCCGGCAGCCTGAACGTGTTCGTATACTGCTCGAATACCGAAAGCATTGTTTCGATCAGAGGCGAAGGCGGCTCCTGTTCAACGGCGCAGGTACTAGCCCGAGGAAACAAAATAACAGATTTCCTCGCGGAGGAACAAGAAATTTATTGGGTGGGGGAAGAAAATGGGGCTTATTCGGTAAAGGTTTTCGCTGACGGAAAAACAAAAACGATTTTTGAAAACCCGAAAACGGCTTTGCCCGCCTCGATTTCGGTTTACGACGGCGGACTATTCGGCGGCAAATGGTTGTATTGGATTGAATACGACACGGAAACGCATCAAAACAGGATTAAGAGGATTAACGTATGACGGCATTCGGTGACGCGTTGGCCAAGGCAACCGGCTGCCAGTTCGGCGTGCCGCAGGTGAACCTCGGAATGCAGTACATGGGCGGAAAGGCGAGAAAATGATTTCCTACGACGAGTTCATGAAGGTGGAGCTGCGGGTGGCTACGGTAGTCGGCGCGGAAAGGGTGGAGGGCGCCGCTAAGTTGCTGAAGTTGCGCATCAAAATGGGCGAAGAGGAGAGGACGCTTGCCGCAGGGATAGCCCAGCATTACTCCCCTGAGGAACTCGTCGGCAGGCAACTTATCGTCGTCGCGAACCTCGAGCCCAAGAAACTGCGCGGAATCGAGTCGCAGGGAATGCTCCTAGCGGCCTGCACGGACGACGAGTCGCAAATCGTGTTCGTGACTCCTGAAAAGCAGATTCCCGACGGCTCTCGCGTCAGATGAGCTTCCTCTTAAGCAACGAGTAAAGCAGCATTCCCGCGCCGAGCAGAAGCACCGCCGGCAACAGCGATTTGTAAAGTGCGTACGCCAGCAGCCCGAGCGACGCCGCTGCCGCGGCATAGGGAATCCATTTCGGAATCAGGAAGGAACGGACGCGGTGGAGCCGCATCGCGGCGAAGCTGCTCAGCGCGTACGGTATGAGCGTGAACAAAACTACGAGCATCGCGAGCGCCTCGAAGTCCCGAAGCGCGAACGCCAGAAGGCAAGCCATCGCGAAGTGCAGCCAGAGCGCGCGCGACGGCGTTTCAAAGCGCGGATGCAGGTAATTGAAGAAGCGCGGGAACAGCTTGTCGCGCGCCATCGCGTAGGAAATGCGGGCGGAAGCGAGAATCACGGCGTTGAGCGCGCCGATTATTGAAACGAGCCCGCCTATTGCGATGACGATTCCGCCGTGTCCCCCCATGAACGAGTGCATCATGTCGGCAAGCGGCGTTTCCGACGACGCGTAGTCGCGCCAGTCGACGGAACCCACGACTACGAGCGCGACGAGCAGGTAGAGCGCCATCACCGAGAACACGGAGACGACTATCGCCTTCGGAACGGTTTTCCGCGCGTTCTTTATCTCCTCCTCGGGAACGGTGATTATCTCCGCGCCCTGGTACGCCCACAGCGCGAGCAGGAACGACGAAAGCAGCCCCGCTAAAAGCGGCGCGTCGCCGCCCGTAGGATTCAGAACGCGCTGCGGCTGGAAGAACAGCATTCCCGCAACAACGAAAAGCGCGAGCGCCATGAGCTTTATCGCGGTGAGCGCGTCTTCCGCCTCGCCGCCCTGCTTCACTCCGCGGTAGTTGACGTACGTCAGCACGAGCCCGATTGCGCAGGCGACTGCGAGACGAGCGGTGTCGCTCCAGGGTACGAAAAATCCCAGGTACCATGCAATCGCCCACATCTCGGCAGCGATGGTAATCCAGTACCCTGTCCAGAACGTGTAGCCGCACAGGAAGCCCCATCTCTCGCCGAGGAGTTTGTGCGCGTAGGAATAGAGCCCGCCTGCCTTGGGAATGAGTGCGGCGAGTTCGGCAAAGCACAAACCCGTGAGATGCAGTAGAATCCCGCAGCAGCCCACGCCAGCAGCGAAAAAGTGCCAGACTGCTGCGCCGCGAGCAGGGGCATGATGAAGATGCCCGAGCCGACGATGAAGCCGATGCCGAGCATTACGGAATCGAAGAGCGAAAGGGCGCGGATGAAGCGTATCTTTCGCGCCGTTTAAAACCACCCGAAAGCGGGCTGCGCGCCGATTCCCCGTTCCTGCAATTCGCGGGCAAATGCGACGTCGAAGCCGTGAGTTGTGTAAACCTTTTTTGCGCCCGTTGCTTCCACGAACTCGAGCAGATGGGGATAGTCGCAGTGGTCGCTCAGGCAGAAGACGCGGTCCGCGTCAAGCGGACGCCTGCCTGCCCAGCCCGTCGCAAGCGCGATGTGCACCATCTTCCCGTACAAACGCCACAGGTTTCCGGCAAGAACGGAATTCACCTTGTTGAACGGCAGAACGGCGACGAAGTTCCGCCCCAACTCGGATTCGCCCTCCGCGGAATCGGGGGTAATGTAGTCGAGGGGAACGCCATGACGCCGATAAACCTCCGAAACGCGCGCGACATCATCGTTCACCAGCGGCGCGACGCCCCCCTCGTTCAGACACGCGATGAGCTCCTGCGCCTTGCCGAGGGCGTATCCGCCCAAAACGACGATGCCCTTTTCCTGCTCGGCGGCAACCCACTTCTGAATCTCGGCGTAAACCTCGCGCCTTTCGGGAAAAACGTATTCGGGAGAGCCGAAAGTCGTGCCAACCAGAAGTTCGTCGCATTCAACGGGATGGGCTGCTTTCGTCGTAAATCCGTCGTCCGTGCGAAAGTCGGGAGCGTACAGCGCACGCATTCCGTTCTTCTCCGCCAGCAGCATCCGCGAGCCGAGCACGTGCCCCGCCTCTAGCAGCGAGAAACCGTTGTGGTGCCTTTCTCCGACGGGGTAGCCGCGCGCCTTCAGCAACTCGATGGTCTCGTCGCTTGCGATTGTTTTTTTCGCGCGCGCCGCGTGGTCCGCGTGGGCGTGGGAAACGAACGCTATTTCACCGGAACAGTCGAGCGCGACTCCCTCCAGATACGCTCTCGGCGGGCTGAACGAGAACACGGAGGCATTACCCCCCGCGCCTATTTATTCGTTGGCGAAATTAGGGCTTTCTCAGGAACGACAGGAAGCCCGTGTGCGTCAAGCCCGTGTTCTCGGGACGGCAGCCCCGCTCGCGTATAAGCCAGTCGCGCACAATGCACTCAACAGTCCGCATGTGCGTGAATCCCTGCGCTTCTCCTGCAAGCACGAACTTCCGCGCCTGCTCGACGTGCGGCACGTACCCGACGCACCATCCGCCTTTTTTCAGCGCGGCGAACGCATTCGGCACGAGCAAATCAGAGTCCGCGCAGTCGAGAGTAACCAAGTTGACGCCGGTTTCATCAAAGCCGAGCGCGGCGTCCTTCACCTTTATCTCCACGATGCCGTCGAGCCCCGCCTTCCTCACGTTCTTCCGCGCGATGTCCGCGAACTCCTCGCGCTTCTCGTAGGCGGTTACCTTCCCGTCCTTTCCGACGATATTGCCAAGAAAAACCGAAAGCCAGCCCGAGCCCGCGCCGGTGTCTATTACCTTGTCCCCCGCGCCCAATCCCGTGAATCCCGCGATTAGAGCCGCGTCCTTCGGCAGGACCACCTGCGGCCCGCGCTTGAGTTTGACGTCCAGCATAAATGACATTAAAAGGAGTCGGCATTAAATAACTTGCTTGCCGCATTTGCGGACAAATGCGGCGTGTGCAGGAAGCCCCCGTAGCTCAGTGGTAGAGCGTCTGCCTTGTATCCCAAAAGGGACGGAAAGCAGAAAGTCGCGAGTTCAAATCTCGTCGGGGGCTCTAATTCGTTTTCTTTTTGGCGGGGGCTTGCTTGCCTAGGTTATCAGATTATCGTCTACTGCCTCGTCGCCGTCTGCTGTTTCGTCTTCGTCCCGTTCGTCTTCGTCGTCGCCGAATCTGAGGCGGACTGCGAGCACGCCGGCCAGAATCACGGCAAGCATGAGGGCGGCAAGCGGCAGTTCGTCCGGCCACGACGGAAGGTTCAGACCCGCGCCAGCCGGATACGACGACCCGCCGCTCACGCTGAACGGGTTGTCAATCGGGACTCCGCGCGTGTTCCCGTTCGCGTCGGACACGAAGCCCACGCCCTTCGAGGCGAACTCGGAATTCATGGGAATGTCCTGCCCGTTGTAGACGTTGATTGCGCCCGTCGAGGGGTTGAACGTGAGTATGCCCTGCTCGCCTTTTGCCGCCAGCAGCGCCGCCAATTCCTTCAAGCCGTCGGGTCCGCTCGCGCTGAGCGTCGGCTGCCCCTTGTCCAAGCCGATGTTGAACTTGAAGTCGCCCTTGTCGGTTGGAATCACGATGTTGCCCTCGCTGTCGGTGGACGGCTTGCCCGTCATGTTGTATTCGGTTACCTCGCCGGTTTTCTTGTCAATCACCTGCAGCGTTTCGTCGGGCGTGATGCGGTATATCTTGTCGGCGGTTTCGAAAACTGTCATGCCCTCGTCGCCCTGTATCTTATCGAGCCCCGCCTTCAGCTGTTCGCCGCTTTTCTCCGCGCCTGCCTTCGCCTGCGCGTCGATTTTAATTGCGCCGTCGCTTGTTGCGCGCGCTGAAACGGACTTCAGGTTGCTCGCGGGCAAATCCGCCAGCACGTAAATGAAGACGAGCAACTGCCCTCCGCGGTGCTCGATTTTCCCGCGCGAGCCGAACACGGTTACGAGCGTCCCTATGTCCTCGGAGCCGGAAGCGCCGGAAACGCGCACCTTGCCGTTTCCGAGCACGGACAGCCGCGCCGCAACGAGCTCGGACTGGTGCAGCGTCGCCAGTTCGTCAACTGAAGGCGCGGCGACTTCCTCGCCGGGCATGCGCTCCTCGTTCTTCGGCGCGGTTTGAAAGAAGCGTATGCTGCTGCCGCTTATGGTCGCGGTTCCCTGGTCCGTGTCAACATAGGAGATGCTACCGATAAAGGGCGTCAGGTCGCTCTCGACGCTGCGCCCCGTAACCTCCTCGATTGAACTGCGCAGGCATTCGGCTGCGCTGCACGTGCCCGTGAGCGACGGCTCGCCGTACGCGTTGACGGAAAGGAACTCGGAATCGCCGCAGCCCGCGAGCGACGTGGAGATTATCTTGTTCGGCACAATCGTGCGCGCGTCGTCCTGGGCGCGCATTCTTGCGAGGGAACGCAGCTTCCACCAGTAATCGCGCAAGGCGAGCGCAATCGAGCCGTCCTTGTTGTAGAACGTGATTCCGTCCGCTCCGAGGTTCGCCATACCGTCCTTGCCCTGCAGGTTCTCGGAGAACTTGCAGCCCTTCTTGTCGAGCGCGTCGAAGAGCCCGCCTTTCACGGAGAAGGCGCTCTTCTCAATGTGCGCGTAATAAACCTCCGCGGGTAATATGACGCCCTCCTGATTGACCATCACCGCCTTCACGTTCAGTAGCTCCGTCATCTTGGGCAGGTCGTAGGTGACGCTCTCCTTGCCGTAGGCGCCCTCGACAGCAGCGCCCAGCTTGAGCTGGCTCAGCGCGTCCGTCAAGGGCTGCAGCTGCGACGCGGCGTCCGTGCTCTTCGTCTTCTGGTACTTCGAGAGTTTCTGGAAAGCGAGTATCTTGTACTGCGAGTCCTTGCACGACGCGACGTAGCGCATACCCTGCTCGCCCCACATCCACTGCAGCCAGAAGCCAGGATTTGCCGAGGCTATTGTCTGCAGCAACGGACCCCACGCTATTGTTGTTGAGCCGACGCCGCTCAGGAGCGGCTTGGTGGAAAACCATTTAGCAAGGGGACCAGTGGAGCGCCCGTAGGCGCCTAGAATCCTAACCGCAGGCAGATACGACGTCACCCATCCGCCGACTGTCGCGCCCGCGTACAGGCGCTTGTACTCGGCAAGCTTGTCCTTCGTGCACACGTCCTTCTCGAACTGGTTCGGGTCTATGTTCAGCGTGTATTCCAGCATCAGCACCGTCGGCGGGATGGAGAATATCGTGCCGAAGTCCACGCTGAGCGAACGGAACAGGATGAAGGGCAGGGCGAAGGAGGTTATGTACGAATAGGTCTTCGCCTCCTCCTTGCGGTTTATTATCGGCTGCCCCTCAAGATTGTTCGTCAGCATCGGCATGCTCGTGAATTCGTCCCTGTCGCCGAACCCGCGCAAGTCCTCGAAGTGCGTCGCCACCGAACGCCCCTTCCAGTCGGTGAAAATGTTCCACTGGTTTCCGTCCGTCGAAAGCGACGTCTTGGAGTTCTTCGGTTCGCCTCCGTTCGTCGCCGGGTTGTTGAGGATGAATTCCCTGCCTGCCTGATACGCCTTCGGCGGGGTGGTTGCGCCGCTTAACAGCCCCACCTTCTCAAGCACGGTGCCTATTCCCATGCCCTTCGTCGCCTTGCGGAACTTGTCCGCGACGTCCGCCTTGTTGATGACGAGCGTGAGATGGCGGTCTTTGGCGTCGTTGCCGAAGGACAACAGCGTGCGGCTGTTGACGGAGAAGGCGAGGCGGGCTGGCCCGAGCCACGCCGCGCCGATTATCAGGCTGTTGCGGACCCTGTTCGCCGCAACCTTCGTGACGTCCTCCTGCAATGCCTTGCGCAACTCGAGATCCTGTATCTCCGCCTTGACGTTCTGACTGTCGACGCGCGCCGCGAGGTCGTTGTCCTTCAAATGCATCTCAAAATTGTTCTTGACCGTGGACGGAACCGCCAGCCCCTCCGTCGGCACCATCTCGGCGTTGGCGACGCCGAGCGTCTGCATCGTTTCCTTGGACATTACGCCGCCCTGCAATTCGCTCTTGGCTCCGGTGAAAAAATTCCCGAAGTCGCGTCCCGGAATGTTTTCCATAGCCTTTATCTCCGCGGCGCTGGGCGTTTCCAGTCCCTTGAGAATCGCGTCCCATCTGTCCATCCTGCCTGCAAGCGAGGAGTACGTGGCTCGCAACTGGGGGTCATCAACCTTGGAAAGGTACCCCGCCAAGTCCGCGCCGGCAGCCTGTACTGCTTTCGCCATTTCGCCTTGGGAACGGAACATCGCCTGGCGCTCCATGTCGCTCCCGACAAGGTTGCGCTGGAAGGTCTCGGCCTTAAAGCCGGAGCGTTCCGCGAATTTCTTCGACGCTGCGCCTATGATGGCTGATGCCCACATATCGACGTTGTTCCACCACGCGACGTAAGCCAGCCAGTCCTCGTAGAACGAGGGTATGAGGATGTTGGAGCCGTCCTTGCCGAGCGAGAGCAGGATGTTCCCGGAGGACGCGGTGAAGTGCTGGTTGGTCGCGTCGTCGCCGCCCGTGTCGCCCACGTACTTGTCGCCGGTTGCCGCGTTCTCGAACGTGCCCGTGCGCGCCGATGTCGAGCGCTCGCTGCCGTACGTGAGGTCGTGGTCAAGAAGCGCGAGGTAGGTGACGCGTCCCTGAATGCGCTCGTCGAGCATGCAGGAGTCGGGGTTGAGCTGCTCGAGCTGCGCCAGCTGCGAGAAGGCGATTTCCTGCCCGGTTTCGGGGATGCGGATTTTCATTCCGGAATACGGCGCGGGGGTGGGCGTGCCTGCCACGGAGGCGGAGGACGGAATCAGGCCGAACTTCTTGAGCCCTTCCATGAACTCATTACCCTTGCCCTGCTTCTCGGCGTAGGTGGAAGCCATCGCAACAGGCACGCGCAAATCAGCAGGCACCTTGCCGTCAACGAGCTGCGAGGACATGCCGAGGTTCTTGACGGTGTCGACAGGAGGCTCGCCAACCAGCATCGCGAGATTCGTGACAAGAATTGTTTCGCCCGCGGTTCCCGCGGCAGAGGGCTGCGCGTACATCGGGTTGCCGAACGTGCCGGGATTCGTGTTCGCCAGCGCCTCGTCGAGCGGCATGTCGTTGATTTCGTCCGCCCGGAAGTTCGTGGTGGCATCGCGCCAGCGCTGCCTGTCCTCCTCGCTGATTGTGTTGATTTCGCAGGAGGATGTGCCGGAAACGGGAGTAATGGGCTGGGTTGTTTCAGGCGTTTCCTTTGCGGCTGTTTCTGCTGCAGGCGTTTCCGTTTCGGATGCGGGCGTCTGCGGGGCGTCTGCTGCGAAAGCGTAAGGCGCGAAGAGTTCGACTGCAAGGAGGCATATCACGAAAGCCGCGTGCGGAACCTTCCAGTCCATGAAATACCGAGCGCGGCGTGCTTTAAATAATATTACTTCAGCGCAAGGGTCTTGAACTTCCTGCCGAAACCGCAGGGGGCTCCGTCCCCTTCAGTTCAGCGGTTCTCCTGATTTCCCCCGCGTATTACTTCAGCGCAAGGGTCTTGAACTTCCTGCCGCCGACGTTAAGCAGCGCCCTGTCCTGCGATTTCGCCGATGCCGCAACGACCCTGCCTACGAAAAGCGTGTGGTCGCCGACGTCGTGCGATGCGGCGAGTTCGCACTCCACGTTCGCGAAACACTCCCTCACAAGCGGCGCCTTTGTTTTTCCCGCAACCGCGGTTATGCTGAAGTCCCTGAACTTGTCGGTGTCCCTGCCGGACGTGGAGCCGATTTTCAGTATCGTGTCGGACATCTCGGGTGTCGGAAAAGCGACGACGAAGCACCTGCAGTCCGAGATGCAGGAATGCGAATAGCGCGTTTTTCCGACGGAAACGCCGACCAGCGGTGGCTCGAAGGAAAGGGGAGCAGCCCAGTCCACCACCATCACGTTGGGCCTGTTCTTTCGCGAATCAAATGACGTGACGAGCGTGCTCTGCCTCGGATAGAAAAGCTTGTACGCTTCCGACGTCGGAACATCCGTCATCCTATCACCACCCATTACACTCTGACGCAAATCGTCGTGCGCATCAGTCTTTTTCCCTGGTGCATGCCGATGAGCTTGTTGGACTGCGTGCGCTCCAGGTGCATCCAGTTAACCGCCTCGAGAGCTGCCCGCTTCCTTCCGACCTGGATGTCGATGCCTTCCTTTTTCTCCTCCACCTTCGCGATGAACGTGATTGCGCCGATTCTGTGAATCAGGCGCTCGACGACTTCGCGGACACGCTCCGCGTTTTCGCCGCGCACCTGTATCACCGCCTCGTGGTAGCCGCCGGAGCGCAGGGAGCATTCCTGGCACTGCTTCAGTTCGAGCAGCACGTCGATGAAGCGCTTGGGCTCCAGCTCGGCCTGCAGAATCGTCTTCTTCGCCCGCTTCACGATGATTACGTTCTTCGCGGTGTAGCCGCGCGGCTGGAACATGCCGTTCAGCGCGCCGAGCGCGTCGCACCTCGTCCAGACGCCGCGCACGAAGAAGCGCCCGCATTTCGGGCACTTCACGACGCTTTCGGGCAGCCTCTTGTGCGTCACGGGTTCGCACGACGGGCAGAAGGCGCTTGCAAACGAACCGTCGTCCTCCTTGCCGCAACGCGGGCAAATTTTTTTTGAAATCATAATGCGTATTAATATGACGGCATTCTTAAAATAGGGATTGATGGGTTGGTACTCGAAGCCATCGTGGAGCCTGCGGACGCGTGCAGGAACCCGCACAAGATTGCTCTGCTTGCGGCGGTGTTCGTCTCCATAGGCGTGGCCGGCTCGCTCCTGCTCGCGAACGAGGCGAACGGACTGCTTCTGATAATGCTCGTGGCGATTCCGTCCATCCCGCTGATATTGAAGCTGTTCGAATACGAGGAGTCCAACGTCGAGGCGCGCGCCCGCTTCGCAGGAAGCCGCACGCTCGCGAGGCACTTCTCCGTGCTCGTCGTGATGGTGGCGTATTTCCTGGGATTGTGCGCCGCGTTCACGTGCTGGTACGCCGTGCTTTCGCCCGAGCAGACGGAGACGATATTCTCGTCGCAGGTGAACGAACTGAAGGCAATCCGCGCGAGCTTCCAGGGCTTCGCGGTCCAGGAGCAGATTAACGAGCTCGCCTTCGAGACGATATTCCTGCACAACCTGCAGGTGGGCGTGATAATCGTCGCGTTCTCGCTGCTGTACGGCGCGGGAGCGATATTCGTGCTGGTGTGGAACGCATCAGTGATAGGCGCGTTTCTGGGCGGCATCGCGAAGGCGAACATCCTGCACACCGCCGACGCCGCGATAACGGACGTGGGCATGGGCGTGCTCGGCATCCTGCCGCACGGCATCTTCGAACTGCTCGCCTATTCGACCGCCGCGCTTGCCGGCGGAATCATCAGCCAAGCGACGATAAGAAAGGCGTACGGGAAGCCCGAGTTCGGGCAGATTCTGTACGACACGCTGAAACTGTTCGCGTGGGCAGTCGTCTTTTTGGCAATCGGCGCGCTGATTGAAAGCACGGGCGCGAAGGCTTAGGCGCACAAGGGGTTTTTTAAGCACGTCGCAGTTCTCTTTTCGTATGGGGAAATTCGGGCTGGCAGCCCTAGTGGTTATTGTATTGTGTGTCCACTTTGCGGCTGCTTACACGGAAAACCTCTATCTCAAGGAAAGTTCCGTTCTCAACAGGACCGTGAACCCGGCGGTCGGCCCGACGCTCGAAGCAAGCGTTGCTACAACGACCAACAACAATTATTCGCTCGGCTCTTGGACATCGCCCGAACTGTGGCACTCGTTCTCAACGACCTATACAAGTGCAGCGTTTATTGTTTATGCCAATACCTCCTATTCCCTGCCTTTCCAGACTCACAAGGTGTGGGCGAACATCACGATTTATTACGCCAACGGAACTGCTCGCACGTCAGTTGATTGCTACATCAACGCCCCGACGATAACTTCTGCCAGTCCTGCTTTGCAGAAGACGTGCGCGTTCAGTTCCTTCACAGTAAATGCGGGCGAATACGTGGTGATGACGCCTTACGTGGAAAAGACGAGCGCCCCCGTCAACAACGATGCGGCTACTGACAAACTGTTCTACCGCAGCCAGGCGTTCAATACGGAGTTCAACGGCACGTATACCGAATGCGGTTACAGCGGCACTGACGGCTGGACCGTCTCCTCCAACACGACCTGCACGAACCATACGATTAACGTCGGCGGCAGCCTGGCGTTCGGGGGCGCGGTGGGAGACCATCGGCTCGACCTGATAAACACGACGCTGAACTTCACGACGCCGCCGGTGCCCGCGAACGGTTCGTACTCGATATCGGTGGGCGCCAATAACTACCTGAACGTCACGGACATCGACGGCAAGGCGGAAACCACCGCCGACGCCAGCAACATCACCACCGGAAATTTCGCGAACCGCCTGAAATTCTACGTCAACGGCGGGGTTTTCACGATGTCGAACAGCCACGTAAGCGGCGTGGGCTACGCGGAGGGCGCGGACTACACGACGAACGGGCTGGTCGTTGAGTCGCAGTACGCGAACATAACGAACTCGACGATAACGCAGTCCGAATACGGGCTCTATCTCGTGTACGGGAACTACACGAACGTGACGCTGACGAACATAACCTCGGTTTCGTCCGCGGCGCTGTACGCCGAAAACAGCACCAACGTCGGCGCGTCGTTCAACAAGCTCATCGGCGCGGGATACGGCGCCTACCTAACGAGGGCGACGAACAGCAACCTCACGAACAACAACATGTCCTACGCGGCATACGGCGCGTACATGACCGGAAGTGCGAGCGGAAACCTCGTCGCGTTCAACAACTTTTCGAACGCTTCGGTGCACGGGCTGTTCGTCGACGCCATGAGCGGGGGCGGGGCGGTGGGAACGACGCCGAGCAACTTTTCGTACAACAACGCGTCCTACTGCGCACAGAACGGCATATACGTGAACGAGAGCGACGGTTACGCAAACGTGCAGGGCAACACCGTGCGCGGGAATGGCGGGAACGGCATCTACCTTCTGGAATCCGCGTCCAACAACGTCACGGGCAATACCGTTGCCGAAAACGCGCAGACGACATGCGGCGAGGCAACCGGACGCGCGGGCATAAAACTGCAGGGAAGCGCGACGAACAACACGATTTACGGCAATACGGTATGGGACAACTACTACGGCATCGAACTGTACAACGGCGCGAACGGGAACAACGTTTCCTACAACAACGTCTCGTACAACGAGAACGCGGGGATATACTCGTGGCTGGGTGAGGCGGACAACTGCTACCAGCAGAACACCGTGTTCAACAACACGGGCAGCCTCGCGGGAATGACGCTTGTCTCCGAGAGCAACGCCACGCTCGCGGGCAACAACGTTTCCTACAACGCCAAATACGGCGTCTATTTCGACGGGACCAACAACTCGATAATAAGCGCCACTGATTCGCGGAACAACGCCGAGGGCGCGCTCTACGTGGGGGGCGGTTCCTGGAACAACAGGTTCAGCGACCTGACGCTTGAAGGCGCATACGGCGCTTCCTACAACGACACCTATTCCAAGGACTATGGCAGTTCCACGTCGTTTGTCAATGTGACGTTCAACAAGAGCAGCATCGGATGGGGGGCGTGCGGGGGAGGGCAGAGCGACACGTGCAATCTCACGCTTGCGTGGCTGACGAACGCGAACGTGACGTTTTCCAACGGAACAGGATTGGGCGCGGCGACTATAGAGATAACCGACGCGTTTGGAAGCAGCGTCGGCACGGGGAAAATAACGACGAACTCAACGGGCTGGATGCCGCCCCTCAACATCACCGAGGCGCTGTTCGCGGGGAACGACGTGGCGGTGCCGACAACTACGAATTACACGCCGCACTACTTCAACGCCTCAAAGGCGGGATACGATTACAACGGCACGAACGTAAGCATAGACTCCAACAACAAGGTCGTGACGATTATCCTTTACTTCTGCGACCATCCCGCGAGCGGGGCCTGGAGCATCGCTACTGACCAGCCGACTGAATGCAGAGACCAGACGATAGCGCTTCTGAACGGCAACGTTACGATGCTGAGCGGCTCGAATCTCACGCTCGCCAACGTCACCTTCAGATTCGTCAGCACGGTGAGTCCCAGCCCGCCGCACGAGTTCGACATAGGCAAGGGGGCGCTGCTCATAACCGACCTGGACGGCAATCCCGCGACAACGAACGACGAGACGAACGTCAGTTACGCGGGCGGCTCCGTCGTTTTCAGGGTTTACGGAAGCGCGAGCGCAGTAGTTCGCAACAGCGAGTTCAGCAACGTCGGCTATTCCGCCTCGTTCCCGTACACGGAGGCGGGAATCTGGATAAACGCGAGTTGGGCGAACTTTACAGGAAACGTGGTGCACCACGGCTACGGCGGCGTCTACGTCGTCGGCGCGAACTACACGAACGTTTCGGAAAACAGCATAACCAACGGCGGCGGGGGGGACGGCATGCATCTCAACGCGGCGAACGTTTCCTACGTCGCGGATAACAACGTCAGCGGCTACAGGTACGGCGCTTACGCCTACAACTCCTCCTCCAACAGCACCTTCGCAAACAACAACCTTTCCTACAACT
>Ga0066637_10001887_pt1 | contig 13766 bp, 16 predicted proteins | sample CryGeyCG2014_020_FD_62737 | JGI IMG/M metagenome (GOLD analysis project Ga0066637, IMG submission 62737) | Groundwater microbial communities from aquifer - Crystal Geyser CG08_land_8/20/14_0.20 | ecosystem: Environmental > Aquatic > Deep subsurface > Groundwater | place: USA: Utah: Grand County...
GCATAGTTCCTTCCACTTTTGTTATCCTCTTATCATTTGAGTTCCATTTAAAATCACCTATCTTTTGAATTTTGCACAAACAAAAGAGGAAATACTATATCACTTACACAGCATGGTATCCAAACAGCAATAAACAAAAAGAAAAAAATAACAATGTAAGTCAGCCAGTTCAAACTTAGACCTGAAGCCATAATAATATGAAACAAAGAAGCCCAGGTACTTACTAAAACATGCATGCTGTGGGGAAATTTAGTTGTTGGCTTAAAATAAGCTATGACAATACCTATCACTGCCAGAGGATTGATTAACCACCATTTTTCAATAAAACCTAAATGAAAATCTCTGTTTGGCATTTCAAGAAGCGATTCTCCTATGTAAGGAATAATAGAATCACTAATTGTGGCAATTCCGACAGAACCAACATAGCCAATTATTAGAAGCACCCATATATTACATTTTATTCTTCCATCCTTGCATTTATGAATTTTATACATTGCTGAAGTGACCAGCGCACTCAAAAGCACATGTAAGGGATGCAGGACATAAAAAATGTTGTGTGAAACTCTGTAAGGCAATTTCGAGAAGAATATCATAATTACTATTCCAGTGAATGCACCAAAAACCGTAAATGGAGCATGCGCCTTCAGCTCTTTTAAAATGCGTTTAATCATATTATTTTCCCATTCCAAACTTTGAACCAACACTCGGGGCTTCTACAGGTTTAAGTTCTCCTGATTTGTATTTTTCTATCGCTTCTTTAATTGTGCCTGATACGCCCACAATTACATTTATTCCTGCTGCCTGTAATGTCTGAAAGGCATTTGGCCCTACATTGCCAGTCAGCACCGCTTTCGCTTGTTTTTCTACCATGAGTTGACCTGATTGAATACCAGCACCACCTGAAGCCTCAACACCTGGATTTTTAATTGCCTCAAAGTCTGATGTGTCCAAATCTACGATAATAAAATACTGGCATCTTCCAAATCTCGGGTCAACCTGTGCATCTAAATTATCTCCCTGCGAAGTTATGCAAATTTTCATCTCATCCTCCCCCTTAATTCCAAATTTTCCTTTAAGGTAAAACAATGCTAACACAACCATTTCTTTCTAAAAAATTTACTATCTCTTTTTCAGGAAGTACCCCTACAAACTCATCAACCATTTCCCCTTCTTTAAACAATTTTACATTGGGAATGGACATAATCCTGTACTGGGAAGCAAGTGCTTGATTTTCATCAACATTCACCTTCGCCAGGATGAATTTTTCCTTATACTTTTTTTCCAATTTTTCCAGAGTTGGACTAAGCATTATACAGGGTGCACACCATTCTGCCCAGAAATCTACTAAAACTGGTTTTTCTTTTGATTTTTCCAAAACTTCCTTTTGAAAATTTTCTCCGTTTACCTCTACCATTTTTTATCCTTTTCCTTATTTTTTATTATGGTCACAGGTAGTTTTGTCTAAGCCATATCCCTTTCCTGCACCTGGTTTGCAAAGACTTTCTCCGCCTCTAAGTGTTCCTTTTAAAATCTGGCTTATCACATCATCAATGCTGTCTGTTATTCCCATAATGGTCTTTATCCCTGCGCTGTCAAAAAGTTCTTTTGCGCGCATCCCCATTCCTCCGGCAATAATGCATTCCACTCCCATCTCATGCAGAAATTGAGGTAGAAAACCAGGTTGATGTCCGGGATTATCAATAACTTCTTTTTTGACGAGTTTGTTTCCGTCAATTTCCAAAATAGTAAAAGTTGGACAGCGCCCAAAATGAATGGATACGCTATCTCCATCTGTGGATATTGCTATTTTCATATTTTCCTCCGCGTTCGTGCTCGCAGGATGGGGGCGGATGTTTTAAACACCCACCCCCTGACTGTCTTTACTTCTTTTCTTTTTCCAGTTCTGCGAGGCGCCCATTGATTGCCTTGAGTTCCTCCTGGATTGCCTTTGCCTGTTCCTTGAGAAATCCCGCCTCTTCTTTCGGGGTTATCTCTGCTGCATAATAAGGATCCATATAGGGCGCTGCATAAGGTACGCCATATCCCACATATGGAACTCCTCCCCAGAACCCTCCTCCACGACCGCGACCAAAACTACGGCCCCATCCGCGGCCAAATCCACGCCCACGTCCTCGTCCCCCTCCGAATCCAATTCCTGGATTCATATACCCGGGAACAGGATAGCCAGCGCAATAGCCTGCAGCCCTTCCTGTCATCGGTCCCATACCTGCTGGACCAGTTCCATCACCTCTTGGCATTTTAACCACCCCCTTTTATTTATTTGTGCATTCTTTGCAAATACCGTAAAAATGAATCTGATGTGAATTTATTTTAAATTTATGTTTTTCAGCCAGTTCTTTTTCTAACTCACTGACAAATTTTACTTCCTTATTTATAAAGTCACTGTAATCAATTATCCTGCCGCATCCATTGCAGACTAAATGATGATGGTGTCCTTTCTTGCTTTCTGCCAGTTCATAGCGGCTTTTCCCATCCCCGAATTCAAATTTAGACACAAGCCCCATTCGGGACAACAAGTCAAGGGTTCGGTAAATTGTGGCTATCCCGATCCCGGGATATGACCTGTTTACCACTGCAAACACTTCATCAACGCTGAGGTGTTTATCGGTTCTGTTTAAGATATTTAGAACTGTCTCTCTGGGAAGCGTTAGCCGACAACCACACCCTCTAAATTTTCCATGCCATCTGTGGGGACCAAACATTAAACCGTCTCCTTTTGATAATCTTTATCATTCTGATAGTTATTATAGCATAGTTTTTTGATTTTGTCAAGTCTAAAATGCATTTTTGTCCAAAATGCATTTTTTCGCATTTTTTAAAAAACGCACTGTGGACTTGACAAAGGATAAAAATTGTGATATAATATATTTGCAATTGAGAATCATTTGCAATTAAAGGCGAAGAAAATGACAATCTATGAAGAAAGATTTAGTGGCTATTTAAAGGAGAAGAAATTAAAACTCACCCCTGAAAGGCATATTATACTAGATGGAATATTTTCTTTTCACAGACATTTCGATGTAGAAGAACTCTATGAAAGATTGCGAAAGAACGGGGAAAAACTTTCAAGAGCTACAATTTACAGAGCGATACCGTTGTTTATTGAAAGCGGTTTTATTAAAGAAATCCTGCATTGCAGGGGAAAAGCAAGTTACGAGCATGTTTTTGGGCATGAGCACCACGACCACCTGCTTTGTATAAAGTGTGGCAGGATTATTGAATTCAAGGATGACAAAATAGAAGAATTACAGGATAAGGTCTGCAAAAGGTATGGATTCAAGCCAGTTGAGCATAGATTGGGGATAAGAGGATATTGTAAAAGGTGTATCGCAATTGCAAAAATTGGAGGTGGAATTTATGGACTTAACACAATTAGAAACAGGCGAAAAAGCCGAAATTGTTGAGGTGAGTGGTGGCTGGGGAATGATGAGCAGGCTGGAGGCGATGGGTATAAGGCTGGGGGTTACTATTACCAAAATAAGCGCCCAGTTCATGTGGGGACCGGTTACAATTCAGGTGGGCAATACCCATGTAGCCATCGGTTTTGGAATGGCAAAAAGGATTATTGTCAAGAAAAATCAGACCTGAAGGTCTGAGTTACGTAAGATTATGGATAACTTTTGGTATAATTTCCTTAGCTATTGAAAAAATTCAGGAGCAGAAATGAGAAAAATACTTTTAATGGGCAATCCCAATGTGGGTAAGAGTGTTGTTTTTACCAGGTTAACCGGGGTGAATGTAATTGCCTCTAACTACCCGGGGACCACGGTTGAATTCACCAGGGGGTATATGAAGTTAAAAGAAGAGAAGGTTGAAATAATTGATGTCCCCGGCACGTATACACTTGAGCCCACCTCAAAGGCAGAGGAAGTGGCAGTGGATATGTTGAAAGAAGGAGATGTGGTTGTGAATATTATTGATTCTACAAACTTAGAAAGAAACCTGAACCTTACATTTCAACTTTTTAAGAAAAACATCCCGATGGTTGTTGTGTTGAATTTCTGGGACGAGACAAAGCATAAAGGCATTAATATAAATGCACAAAAATTAGAAGAAATACTCGAAGTGCCGGTCATTCCGACGACTGCCTTAACCGGAGAAGGAATTAATGTTTTGGTGCAAAGACTGCCTCAGGCAAAAACTGGTTCCTATCAATATGAGGACAAAGAAAAATGGCATGAGATAGGGAAAATTGTGGAACAGGTTCAGACATTGAAACATCGCCACCACCTATTTTCAGAAGCCCTTGCAGATGTCTGTGTCCGACCTGTCTCTGGTGTCCCGATTGCCATAGGAATTCTCTATTTAAGCTTTACGGTTATCCGCTTCATTGGAGAGTGGATTATCGGTTATGTGACACAACCCATGTTTGAGAACTTGTGGGCGCCCTTGATGATGAAGTTATCACCCCTCCTCGGTTCGGGAGGATTCCTTCACGATATCCTTATCGGTCAACTCATTGAAGGTGAACTGGATTTCATGCAATCCTTTGGACTTCTCACCACCGGTTTGTTCGTTCCCATAGCAGCGGTTCTTCCTTACATCTTTTCCTTTTATTTAATACTTGGGATTCTGGAGGATACTGGCTATCTCCCCAGAATGGCTGTCCTGGTGGACAGGGTAATGCATATAGTGGGACTGCATGGGATGGGTTTTATTCCTATGCTCCTTGGTCTTGGCTGTAATGTTCCGGGCGCACTTGCCTGTCGTGTGATGGAAACCAGAAAGGAAAAATTTATCGGAGCAACCCTTATGGCTATTGCTGTTCCATGTATGGCTCAAATTGCGATGATTGTAGGATTAATTGGTAAATATGGAGCAAGGGGTTTATTCCCGGTATTCGCAACACTGGTTGTTGTATGGGTAATAGCGGGGTTTTTGATGCGCAGATATGTGAAGGGAGAAAGTCCTGAAATGTTTGCAGAAATACCCCCTTACCGCTTTCCCTATTTTGCTGCTGTAGGAAAGAAGCTTTGGATGCGCGTCGTCCGATTTCTTATGGAAGCCCTTCCATTTGTGCTCCTCGGTGTCTTTATCGTGAACATCCTTTATTCCTTAGGGATTATTGATTTTCTTGGCAGGGCAGCCAGTCCGATAATCACTAAATTGTTCGGTCTTCCCCTTGAAGCAATCGGGGCACTGATAATAGGTTTTTTGCGAAAGGATGTCGCTGTGGGTATGCTTGCCCCGCTTGGCCTGTCCTTGAAACAACTGATTATTGCCAGCACTGTTTTGTGTATATATTTTCCCTGTGTAGCTACATTTGCTGTTATGGTAAGGGAGTTAGGAATAAAGGATATGTTGAAGTCAGTAGCAATTATGATCGGATTAGCCCTTTTGGTAGGGGGAATACTTAACTTAATTCTCTAATTAAACAATTAAATGGGGTTCTTTAGATTCTTGTTTTTTTCTAATTTAAACACTCATTCCAAAAGAGGATAAATAACCTTACCTGTGTTCCTTAAAAAGAATCTGGGGCTTCTAACGAATTTTTTCATTTTTAAGGCTCAGTGTCTGAATCACAGATATGGATGGAAGGACTTGACAAAGCAAAAAAAGTGTGCTATAATGTTATTATAACAATTCCTATAGGAATAGTAAACAATTATAAAGGATAAAGATATGAAACTTTCAACTAAAGTTCGTTATGGCATGAGGGCGATGCTGGAGCTTGCAGTGGGTTATGGTAAGGGCCCCATACTTCTCAGAGTAATAGGAAAGAAACAGAAGATTTCAGAGAAGTATCTGGAGCAATTACTCGTACCTCTCAAATCCACAGGTCTTATAAAAAGTATTAGAGGTCCTAATGGAGGTTACATTCTATCAAAGTCGCCTGCACAGCTAAAATTAAGTGAAATCGTAGATGCTTTAGAGGGACCGACCTGCCTTGTGGGATGCATTGAGGACCCAAAGACCTGTTCCTTCGTGGAGTCCTGCGTTACTCGGGATGTCTGGATAGAAATGCAAGAAGCCATCAAGCAAATTCTAAATTCTATAACATTAGAAAATTTGGTTGAGAGACAACAAAAGAAAAAAGTAATTCTGGGTACGATATACCACATCTAAATAAAGGAGATAGGAATTTCAATCAATGGTAAAAAAGAAATTTTGGAAAATGAAATGAGTATTCTTGAACTTCTAAGGAAAAAAATATTCGTCCAGAAGTAGTTACAGTAGAGTTAAATGAAAAAATAATTGAGCGCAAAGATTATCAAACAATTATTTTCAAAGAAAGTGATATGCTTGAGTTAGTTTATTTTATGGGAGGCGGGGAATGTCCAACAAATTAGTGGTAGAAAATGTTTTAGAATTAATTGGCAGGACGCCGATGGTAAAGTTAAGAAAGATAGTTGAGGGAGAAATGGCAGAAATTTACGCAAAGTTAGAACATTTTAATCCTGGAGGCAGTGTAAAAGATAGAATATGTCTTTCTATGATTGAAGATGCGGAAAAGAATGGAAGATTAAAACCAGGTTCAACAATTATTGAACCAACTTCAGGAAATACGGGGATAGGTCTGGCAATGGTGTGTGCAGTCAAAGGGTATAAATGCATTTTGACTATGCCCGAGTCTATGAGTCTCGAACGAATATTCATCCTGAAATCTTATGGAGCAGAAGTAATTTTGACTCCAGCCATTGAAAGTATGGCTGGAGCAATAAAAAAAGCGGAAGAAATTCTTAAAAAAACAAAAGATGCTTTTATGCCCCAACAGTTCAATAATCCAGCCAATCCTGAGATTCACAGAAAAACTACTGCCGAAGAAGTATTAACTGCCACAGATGGTAGATTGGATGCTTTTGTGGCTGGTGTGGGAACCGGTGGAACGATTACCGGTGTAGGAGAAGTTCTTAAGAAGAAGAACCCCAGTATAAAAATAGTAGCGGTTGAACCTTCTACTTCAGCTGTGTTGTCGGGTAAAAGTGCTGGTCCACATAAGATTCAGGGAATTGGCGCAGGGTTCGTTCCTAAAGTTCTTAATCGTGAAATAATTGATGAAATAGTTACAGTAGATGATGACCAGGCATTTCAAATTACAAAAAGACTGGCAAGGGAAGAAGGTTTGTTTGTCGGTATTTCTGCTGGAGCAGCTGGTTTTGCTGCACTCAAAGTAGCCAGGGATTTAGGGAGGGGTAAACGGGTAGTTGTGATTTTTCCTGACACCGGGGAAAGATATTTCAGTATGGAACAGTATTTTACTGCCTAATAGGTTACGGTGGTCAGTCCCTCTATTACTGATGGATTGAAAAAACTTGTACGAAAGAGATGAAGCTGTATGATTTGAGGTGATTGGAAAAAGGAGGAGCCATGGTCGAAAAAAATATAGAGGGAGAATTGGCAGTACTTCTTGAAGAGGGAAGAAGATTTTTTCCACCTAAGTCTTTTTCTGAAAAAGCCAATATTAAAGATGAAAATATTTATGAAGAAGCAAAGAATGACAGAGAAGGATTTTGGGCTAAATTTGCAAACGAACTTCACTGGTTTAAAAAATGGGACCGCGTTCTGGAATGGGACCCTCCACATGCCAAATGGTTTGTCGGTGGTAAAATAAATGTCAGCTACAACTGTGTGGACCGTCACATCCAGACAGGCGTGCGCAATAAAGCAGCAATTATCTGGGAGGGAGAGCAGGGTGACCAGCGCACCCTTACATACTGGGACCTCTATCGTGAAGTAAATAAGTTTGCCAATGTTCTGAAATCTTTGGGAGTAGAAAAGGGCGATAGGATTGCAATTTATATGCCGATGATACCAGAATTGCCAATTGCCATGCTTGCCTGCGCTCGTGTCGGTGCAGTTCATACAGTTGTATTTGGAGGATTCAGTGCAGAATCGCTCAGGGACCGTATTAACGATGCTCAAGCCAAGGTGCTCATTGCTGCTGACGGAGGATATAGAAGAGGAGGGATTATTCCTTTGAAACATGATGCTGATTATGCTATAAAGGAAACCCCCTCTATAAAACATGTGGTTATTGTAGAACGAGGCAGATTTCCTCTACGGATAAAAGAAGGACGTGACCACTGGTGGCATCGCCTGATGCAAGAAGCAAAGCCCTACTGTGAACCCGAACCAATGGATGCGGAAGATATGCTTTATACTCTTTACACCTCAGGGACTACAGGAAAGCCAAAGGGAATTATTCATACCACTGGCGGATATCTTACAGGAGTCTATGCCACTACAAAATTAGTGTTTGACCTTAAGGATGACGATGTTTACTGGTGTACCGCAGACATTGGTTGGGTGACAGGACACAGTTACGTTGTATATGGACCACTTGCTTTGGGTGCAACAGTAGTGATGTATGAGGGAGCGCCAGATTGGCCTGACCGGGACCGTTTCTGGCAAATAGTTGAAAAATACGGTGTGACAATATTTTACACTGCTCCAACAGCCATCCGTGCTTTTATGAAATGGGGAATTGAATGGCTGAAAAAACACAATCTTTCTTCTCTTCGACTTTTGGGCACAGTAGGAGAACCAATCAATCCAGAAGCATGGATGTGGTATCACAAATATGTTGGCCAGGAGAAATGTCCAGTTGTTGATACCTGGTGGCAGACAGAGACAGGAATGATTCTGATCACACCATTGCCAGGAATTACACCTTTGAAACCAGGTTCAGCCACAAAGCCATTTCCGGGAGTTGATGCGGATGTCTTAAACGAAAAAGGAGAATCAGTTAAAATTGGAGGAGGATATCTTGCCATTACCAGTCCCTGGCCGGCAATGCTGCGTGGAATTTATGGAGACCCCGAAAGATATATTGAGCAATACTGGTCAAAATGGAACAAAGGCATATATTTCACTGCAGATGGAGCGAAGCGTGACGAGGAAGGATATTTCTGGCTCCTCGGGCGAGTGGATGACGTGATGAGCGTAGCCGGACACAGAATAAGTACTATGGAAGTAGAAAGCGCTCTCGTTGACCATCCAGGAGTAGCAGAATCCGCAGTAGTTGGAATTCCCCATGAAATTAAGGGGCAGGTAATCGTTGCTTTTGTTACCATTAAGGATAATCATTCACCTGGAAAAGAAATGGAAGATGAATTAAAGGAACATGTGGTAAAGAAAATTGGTTCGATTGCCCGTCCTGAAAGAATAATTTTTTCAGCTGACCTTCCAAAGACTCGGAGCGGCAAAATTATGCGACGACTCCTGAGAGACATTGCCGAGGGTAAAGTTTTGGGAGACACCACAACACTGGCTGACCCCGGTATAGTCGAAAAACTCAAAGAAAAGTATACAGAAGAATAGAAAGAATAGTGGTGTTTCAGTGAATCCACATTTTTTTTATTGTGACTTTTTATCGACTTCACCCACGAACAACCCCGATGGTCATCGGGGAGCGAAGCGAAAGGTTCTTATTTTTAATTGACATCCATACACTTCCGGGGGTGCACCCGAGAGGATAAGAAAGAGGAAAAATTGCAAGAAAAAAATGCAATTTTGCCATGGAAAGTGCCAACAGTAGTCCCCCCTTCTTGCTTTCGTCGCAAGACCTACTCGGCAAGAAAGCAGGGGGGACGAAAGTAGGCACTCTGCCGAAGTAGGCTCTGTAAGAGGAAGTGGAAGAGCAAATTTCTTTCTTGCGAGGGTTGTTGTTAAAATCAGGAGAAGTTTTTAGAGGTTTGATGGTTTGATTTTGGGTAAAAAAGTAGGAAATAGTGGGTTGAAACAAAGGTTTTTAGGTAGGAATCAAGAGAGGAAATAGTTTTTAAATCAGCTAATACAAGCAGAAGAAGGAAGGTTATATCCTGTGTTGCTAAATCAGTCCGGCATTAATCCCGAACAATATCCTCCGTGCGAAGATGAGTGAAACTAAAAACATGGTTTTGTCAGAAAATTGAGTGATGTGTGTTTGGAATTTTCATCAGCAGAAAAGATGTCAGGGAAGCCCTAAAAGAGATGCAAGTTTTGACCGCGGAAGGCATGAATTTTTTACTGATTATGCAGTCTTTCCTGTTTAGCAGAAGGAGACAATAATTTTATGGAAAAATCAAAAGATATAATCCTGTATACTTCTGAAGATGGGCGTGCAAAACTACAGGTTTCAATTGATGGTGAGACGGTATGGCTCTCACAAAAGCAGATGGCGGAGCTTTTTCAGTGTAGTTCTGACAATATAGGACTACACTTGAAAAATATCTTTAAAGATGGGGAATTAGAAGAAAGTTCAGTTACCGAGGAATACTCGGTAACTGCTTCTGACGGTAAAAAATATAGGGTTAAGCATTATAACCTTGATGCTATCATTTCTGTGGGCTATCGTGTCAATTCTGTCAAGGGTACACAATTTCGCGTCTGGGCTACAAAAGTCCTGAAGGAATACGTTGTCAAAGGGTTTGCCTTGGACGACCAGCGTCTTAAAAGCGGCAAATCCTTACGTAAGGAATATTTTGATGAATTGCTGGAGCGTATCCGCGATATCCGGGCCTCAGAGCGGATTTTCTACCAGAAGATAACCGACATATATGCTCAGTGTAGTGCAGACTATGACCCGGGTTCACAGATTACGCAGGAATTTTATGCAACAGTTCAGAATAAACTGCACTGGGCAATTCATAGGCATACAGCAGCCGAACTCATTGCTAAGCGCGTAAGTGCTTGCAAGCCATATATGGGACTGACTACCTGGAAGAACGCTCCAAAGGGAAGAATTCGCAGAACAGATGTCACAATTGCCAAAAATTATCTGACCGAGACCGAACTGCGGCAGTTGAACCGTATTGTGACAATGTATCTTGATTATGCAGAGACACAGGCAGAAAAGCAGCAGACAATGACTATGAAAGATTGGGTATCTAAGCTGGATGCATTCCTGAAATTTAATGAGAAGGATGTTTTAACTAACTTTGGCAAAGTATCAGCCGAAGTAGCGCAGGAATTGGCTGAAAAAGAATTTGAAAAATATGAAGAAAAGGTGAGAAAGATTCAGGCAAGTCAGCCAGTGAGCGATTTTGACAAGCTCGTAGAAAAAACCAGGTTGCTGGAAAAGAAATCAACTGGTAAAAGAAATCACAAAGGGAAGCCCTAAAAGAGAATGGGATTTTGATCCATGAAGGCAGGGAGTCTTTTGTTGATTGTAGGGGTCTTTTCTGTGTTCAGTTTTATCTTACAATACAAAGGCAAATTTCTGGGGAAGATGGTAAAAAAATTAATGAATTACATACAGATAAAGAATGGTTTGTTTATGATTTGTATAATCTTAGAAGTAAAATTGTGCATGGTAATAAATTAGGAGAAACTGATAAAAAAAATCATAAAGGAGAGCCCTGGTTTGAACTTGTAATTTTATTTTTTACAGAATGCGTAAGGAAAACGCTGTCTGCGCTTTCTTATTATGACTATAATGATAATGGACAAAATTTTCTGGGTAAAGACTGCAGAGAAAATAACTTTTAATGATTTTATAAAAAATAAAGAGTAAGAAAGGGGACAAAGGCGACCCAAAATTCCACAAGCATAATACGCTTATTGAATTGACTTTTTTCATTTTTATGCTATAATGTATGTAGAAAAATGATACGATAGTTATTTGAGAGATAACCTATGACCTATAAAAATACATCAAAAATATTGGGTCCCATAGAGGCAGATATAGTAGCACGCTTAACTTATGAAAAGAAGCTAATCGTAACTACAAAAGACCTTGATGTACTATTTAATCTTTCCCCGGAAGACAGGAAACAGGTAGTTTTTCGCCTTAAAAGGAAGAACATCCTGACACCCATAAAGCGTGGAACATATATTTTTTCCCCACTTGAATCCGGTCCCTCAGGTGCAGGTATTGATGAGTTACTTATCCCGCCGTTATTTTTTCCAAAGAAAAATTATTATGTAGGATATTCTACGATGTTTAATTATTACGGATTCACTGAACAGCTTTTTCAGACAGTGTATGTCCTTAACACATCAGTAAGCAAGGAAAAAATAATTTGCGGCATTTCTTACAGGTTTTTAAAAATTCCCGAAAGTCGGATGTATGGTCTTGAAACCATAAAGATACGTGACAGTGAAGTAATTATCAGTTCAAGGGAAAGAACTCTCATAGACCTTCTTTATTTTAATAAACCCGTAGGAGGCATTGATTCTGCCAACAAGATTTTCGTTCAGGTAGTCAAAGATAAAAAGTGCAATATTGAAAAGTTAATAGATTATACTGCTTGTTTTCCCAATGTAACAACGAGAAAGCGTATAGGCATTCTTCTTGAGAGATTAGGTATTTCTGATTTAATTTTAAAACCCATAATCAAGAGCGTAGAAAAAACCTCTATTAGTTCCCTTGGCGATTCCCGCAAGGGCAATCTTAATAAGAAATGGAAGGTCATAATCAATGATTCACGATAACAAAGAAGAGTTTATAAAAATTCTGGACAGAGCATCGAAAAAGAAAAAATTTTTACTTTCTCTTTTGGAGAAGGATTATTATATAACCTTGATTCTTTCCCGCATACAGCAATTGTCCGAAGCTCTTGTGTTAAAAGGCGGTACGTGTTTAAATAAAACGTATTATACTTACTATCGCTTAAGTGAAGACCTTGATTTCAGTATGCATCTTCCTGAATATAAGGTAACCAGAGAGATGCGGCGCAAATGCATTAAACCTATAAAAGATAACATCAAAAAATTTGCAGAACAATTTGGAATGAAAATTGATGATACTGAAAACGCCGGACGAAACGAGTCCAAACAGTATATATATTATTTTGTGTATAAATCCGCATTGCGTCCGATTGAGGCGAAAATTAAATTTGAAGTAGGCCTCAGATATAACCCGCTTCTCGAAATAGAGAAACGTAAAATCCACCATAATTTTCTGCATCCGTTTACCGAGGAACCTCTTTTTGATGGCGGAGAGGTAAACTGTCTTTCACTTAAAGAATTGATTGCCGAGAAATTGCGTGCGACGGCTACCCGCAGGGAAATCGCGCCACGTGATTTTTATGACATAGATTTCGTTTTGCGAAAAGGTTTCAACCTTGGCGAGGCGGAGATTATTACACTTTTCAAGAAAAAACTTGAAGAAGATGGTTTTGATGCTAATTTTGAAAAATATCGCGTCAATTTGGGGCGCTCGGGTAAAGAAATCCGGGAGATGACCTTACGTATTAAAGAAGAACTTTTTGACGTGTTGACTGTTGATGAAAGGGAAAATTTCAATATGGACCAGGCACTAAAAAGAATTAATGAGGCAATGAGCCGGACAAAATAAAATTAAGGGGTACATAATTCCGATATACGACTTAAACAAAATAAAATTTGCCACTGATGAGGCGACGTTTAAGCGTGCAGTGGGTTTGTATGAGAGCGGTAAAGTAACAGAAGTAGAACAATTGGGGGAAGGCTATACCGCTGTTATTTTGGGAACCGAGCCATATCGAGTTTCTGTCTCAGCCCGTAACTACAAACATGGTCATTGCACTTGTTACGTTGGACAAAGAGAGAATCTCTGTAAGCATATGGTTGCCTTAGCGCTCTATGCGGTTATGGGCGGAAAGTCCTTAACCGATAAGGATAAGGAAATCTCTTATAGCGTTGAATGCAGCAGACGAAAAGAGGCGTTAAATAATGAAGAATTAGCAGGGGTCAAGAAATCTATCACTGAATCTATGCGATACGTAAAACCTTACAACGGACCCTCAAGTACCTGGTTTGCAAATCAGGATTCTTTGCGCGAAGGATGCAATAGATTATCAGTAATTGTTTCTGACTTGCCGGTTAATAAACAAACGGCGGAA
>Ga0066637_10001888_pt1 | contig 13762 bp, 13 predicted proteins | sample CryGeyCG2014_020_FD_62737 | JGI IMG/M metagenome (GOLD analysis project Ga0066637, IMG submission 62737) | Groundwater microbial communities from aquifer - Crystal Geyser CG08_land_8/20/14_0.20 | ecosystem: Environmental > Aquatic > Deep subsurface > Groundwater | place: USA: Utah: Grand County...
GCCGGCGGTTTTTTGGGTAAGGATAGTGATCGGGAGGTTGTTTTAGAAATGGCAATTTTAGCTTCTAGCGCTTTTGTTGAAAATCCGGAAGACCCTTTGTCTGATTGGGTGGTTCGCGGCCAACCGTTGGAACAGGCCCTGCTTATCGCCGGAATGGAATCGGGGATTTATTCTCATGGGGTTTTAGAAAAACAAAAAAGAATTGACTTTTTGCCTTTTGATCCGGAAAGGCGATTCGCGGCTTCTTTAAATAAAATAAGCAAAACGAAAAACCGCCTTTTTATAAGCGGCGCGCCGGAATATATCTTAGGTTTGTCCAGAAGGGTTTATAAAAACGGCAAGATTGTCGGGTTATCCGAGGAAACCGGTCATTTTTTGCGTGATGCGATGGAAAAACAAACCGCGATAGGAGCCAGAGTAATAGGTGTTGCCTACAGAGAAGGCGACTGGAAAGAGTTTCCGCGTGACAACGACCACGTGTTTGAAGATTTTATTTTTGGAGGTTTTGTTGTTTTTCATGATCCGCTGCGGCCGGATGTCTCGCGTTCTTTAGAAAAGGCAAAAATGGCGGGTATAAAAACGGTAATGATGACGGGTGATCATAAAAAAACAGCCAGGAAAATAAGCGATGAGGTTGGGATTACAAAAGACGGCAGGGTGGAGGAAGTGGTGGAGGGTGGTTTTTTGGAAAAATGGAGTGATAAAAAATTGGCCGAAAGGGTTGGGAGTATAAAAGTTTTTGCCAGAGTTTTACCTCATCAAAAATTGAGGATAGTTAAAGCCTGGCAAGGGCAGAATAAAACGGTGGCAATGACCGGTGACGGTATCAATGACGCGCCGTCTTTGCGCAGAGCCGAGGTGGGCATCGCGCTTAATTCCGGCACGGAGGTGGCCAAGGAGGCTTCGGAAATCGTTCTTTTAAATAATAGTTTCAGCGTAATAATATCTGCCATTGAAGAGGGGAGAAAAATTTTGGTTAATTTAAGAAAAATATTGGTGTATCTTCTTTCCACGGGCTTTAGTGAGATTGTTTTAATTGCTTTTTCTTTGGTTGTTGGTTTGCCCCTGCCGATTTTACCGGCGCAAATTTTGTGGATCAATTTAATAGAAGAAGGTTTTATGAATTTTGCCTTTGCTTTTGAACCGAAGGAGAAAGATTTGATGAAAATGAGGCCGGGTTCCTTTGCCGCCAAAAAACTCTTGACGCCGGAAAGCAAGACGTTAATAATAATTTTGGCAATTTTTACAAGTATTCTTTTGATTTTTTTGTTTTTGGTGCTTTATCTCTTTTTGGGTTATACTATTGAATATTCGCGGACCATTGTTTTTGGGGCGTTGTCCATAGATTCCATTTTTTTTGCTTTTTCCTTGAAGAATTTTAGAAAGCCTATTTGGAAAATAAATATTTTTTCAAACACTTATCTTTTGGCTGCGATTTTGATAAGTTTGCTGTTTTTATTCGGGGCTTTGTTTGTCCCGCAGTTGAGATTTTTGCTTTCTCTTGAGAAAATCGGATGGAGCGTGACCTCAATAATAATCGGCGCGGGATTTCTAAACCTTTTCGCGATAGAAACGGCCAAACATTTTTTGATAAAAAAGACAAAATAATGCTAAAAAACGTTTATTTGATTTAATATAAGACATAAGATCAATGGCTTTGTTTGAAGTAATTTTAATATCAATAATCGGTTTGTTTGCGTGTGGTTTGTTCGTTTGGTTTATTTTCGGCAGAAAAAACGAAGAAAAAGGCAGTGATGCTTTCTTGATGCTTCAGAAACAACTGGAGGATATTCGCAATACAATGGACAGCAAACTGGGCGAATCGTCCAAGGTGATGCAGCGGCAATTTGGAGAAAGCGCGAAGATTGTGCGCGACGTAACGGAGCGGCTTACAAAATTAGACGAAACGAATAGACAGGTTTTAAATTTTTCCGACCAGTTAAAAAACCTGCAGGATATTTTAAAAAACCCCAAGCAACGCGGTGTTTTGGGTGAATATTATTTGGAGGAAACACTTAAAAATGTTTTGCCTCCGAATTCTTATCAGATGCAGTATAAGTTTGAAGACGGGGAAATTGCTGATGCAGCGGTTTTTGTAAAAGATAAAATTATTCCGGTTGATTCTAAATTTTCTCTGGAAAATTACGAACGTATTTTAAACGAAAGAGATGAAAACGAAAGGCAGCATTTGGAAAAACAATTTAAGCAGGATTTAAAAAATAGGATAGATGAAACCTCAAAATATGTGCGGCCGAATGAAGATACGATGGATTTCGCTTTTATGTTTATACCATCCGAGGCAATTTATTATGATCTGCTTGTAAATAAAGTGGGCGCGGTAAAAATTGCCACGCGCGATTTAATAGAGTACGCTTTCAGGGATAAACACGTGATTATTGTGTCTCCAACCAGTTTTTTGGCTTATCTACAGACTGTGCTCCAGGGGTTGCGCGCTTTGCAGATTGAGGAATCGGCTAAGGAGATAAGGGTCAGAGTGGAAGATTTGGGCAGGCACTTGAAATCTTACGATGATTTTATGAAAAAACTGGGAAATAACCTTGGCAGCGTTGTGAGTACTTATAACAAAGCTTCCAAAGAGTTCAAAAAGATAGACAAAGATGTTTTAAGAATATCTGGAGAGGGAATTGACACGGAGGTGTTGTCTCTTGACAAACCGGAGGACGAGTAATTTTTATTGCATTTATTTTTAAGCTGTGTATTATAGATTCTAATGGCAGAAATTAAGAAAAAAACAATTAAAAAACCCTCAATTTCTCTGGCCGTTATTGAAACGGGCGGCAAGCAATATTTGGTTAAGCCGGGGGATAAGATAAAAGTTGAGAAAATAGAAAAGCCTAAACGGGGCAATGTTGTTAATTTTGATAAAGCGCTTTTGTTGGTAAAGGGCGCGGTAGTTGAAATCGGCACGCCGTTTTTAAGCGGTGTGAAAATAAAAGGAGAATGGCAGGCTGAAAAAAGAGCGAAAAAAATAACGAACGTTCGTTATAAATCAAAAACTCGCAGAAGCCGTAAGAAAGGGCATCGGCAGATTTATACGGAAGTAATTATTGCCGATTTTTAATTTCTTTTTTCAAGTGCGTTTCTAATCGTTTCGTTATCCGCGTATTCCAATTCCGTGCCGGTTGAAAGACCTCGGCCAAGCCGGCTGATTTTTATTGGCATTTTTTTAATTATTGGCTCCAGTATTTTTTCTGTATAACGCGTTGTGTTTTCTCCTTCCGGTGTGGCCGCGAAAGCCAGAATTATTTCTTTTAAATTGTCGGAAACAGCGGATTTTTTAACTTTTTCAAAGAGTTCTTTCATCTTTATTTCTTTTGGCAGTTCTCCGCCAAACGAATTTATAAGACCTCCAAGTATGTAATAGCTCCCGTTGTAAAAACCGGCTTTTTCAATATTTTCTAAATCTACGTCTTTTTCTGTTATCAAAAGTATGTCTTTTTGCCGGTTTGGGTTTAGGCAAATAGAACATTTCTCATTTTGGCCCTCAATGCCGGTATTGAAAAAACGATTGCAAGATGAACAGCGCGCCACTTCTTGTTTAAGCGTTGAGATTATTTTGACCAGGCCCGCGAGATATTTTTCATCTTTATTTAAAAGGGAATAAACAAAACGTCTTGCCTGACGCGGGCCGATGCCGGGAAATTTTTCAAAATATTCCGTTAATTTTTGAATGGTATGATTCATCTTGAGGTTTATTAAAATGGTTCTGTTGGGTTTTCCGGCAGCACATTGTCTGTTAATCCTTTTTCTATGTTCATAAACGAAGTTTTTTCCGGATTGAAATATAATTCGGCTCTGCCGGTTGGGCCGTTTCTGTGTTTTTCAATAAGAATTTCCGCGATATTTTGTTTTGGAGTATCTTTTTTGTACTTGTCTTCCCGATAGATAAACATTACCACATCCGCGTCTTGCTCAATGGAGCCTGAATCGCGCAGGTCGGAAAGACGCGGGATAGGCGGGTGGCGCTGTTCCACCGCGCGTGACAATTGAGATATGGCCAATACCGGGATATTTAATTCGCGGGCTAAAGATTTTAAAAATCTGGAATTTTCGGTCATTTGCTGAACCGGGCTGTCGTTTTCGCGTCTGGGCATCATTAGTTGCAGATAATCCACTACCAAAAGGCCTATATTGTGTTCCGCCTGGAGCCTTCTGGCTTTGCTTCTCATTTGTAAAATGTTCGAGGAAGGTTCATCATCAATAAAAATTGGCGCTTTTGAAAGACGTTCCAACGCTTCGCTGATTTTGGCAAAGTCGCCATCTTTTTCCGAAAGGCGGCCGTTTCGCAAACGCCAAAGGTCTACATGGCCCTCTGCCGCCAAAAGGCGGTCAACAACTTGGTGCGCCGCCATTTCCAAACTGAATATACCCACGGGGATTCCATGATATACTGCCGCATTGCGCGCGATATCCAGCGCAAGAGATGTTTTTCCTACAGACGGTCTGGCCGCCAGTATGACCAAGTCCGATTTTTGCAGGCCGGCCAGTTTTTTATCCAGTTCATCAAAACCGGTGGGAATCCCGCGTAGTTCTCCTTGCGACTTATTTAATCTGTCTATTCTTTCCCAGGCTTCTCCCAACAAATTTTTTAGTTCAAAAAATTTGTTTGATGATGTTTTTGAGATACTGAAAATTTTTTGTTGGGCTTGGTCCAAAAGGGAGTCTACGTCTTCTTCCGCCTGATAGCCGAGTTGAGCGATGTAGTCCGAGGTGGATATTAAATCGCGAAGTATTTTATTTTTTTGGACTATTTCCGCGTAATATCTTGCGTTACTTGCCGTTGGCACGCTGTTTACCAGCTCTGTTAGATAGGCGCTGCCGCCGATTTTTTTAATGGCCTTTTTTTCTTTTAATCGGGCAGACACGGAGAGTATGTCTATCGGAGAATTGTTTTGCGTCAGGTCGTAAATCGCTTTGTAAATCAATTGATGTTTGGTGTCGTAGAAATCCTCCGGGTTTAGAATTTCTATTACATTGGTAACCGCGTCCGAATGTATCATCAGCGCTCCTAATGTGGATATTTCGGCTTCTAAATTATGAGGAGGTATTCGGATCATGCACTTAATATAGCAAAACTAAAACGGTTTCTTCAAGCCGTCTTTGTGTGTTATAAGTGAATAAAAAGTGAATAATATGTGGAAATTAAAGTTTTTTCCGTATCGCCGGACCGCTGGGCGTGTCTTCCATAATCCAGCCAAGATTGTCGGCTTTTTGCCGGAGTTGGTCGGCCTTTTCGTAATTATTTTCTCTTCGCAGTTTTTCCCGGTTTTTCGCCATTTTAGTAATTTCAGCGGGAATGCGAAAATCTGTTTTAAGGCCAAGTTTTAAAACTTTATCAAATTTTTCAATTAGTTTGTCTTTTGAGGTTTGGGGCGTTTCCGCGTCACGCGCAAGTTCCCATGTGGTAGTTAAGGAGCGCGGAGTATTTAAGTCATTGTTTAACGCTTCAATAAATTTTGTTTCGTACTCTTTTTCTTTTTTGGCGTTTCTCGGTTCCCGTTTAATAATTTTTCTGAAACTCAAAGAGCGCAGGTTTTTTAAAGACTCTTCCGCTTTTTGTACGGCGTTCCATGTAAAATTTAATTTTGAACGATAATGGCTGTTCAGAGCCAAATAACGAAACGCGAGCGGGTTTATGTTTCTTTTCTCAATATCTCGCAGCGTGTAAAAATTACCGAGCGATTTAGACATCTTTTGATTTTCCACAAGCAAGTGTTCCGCTTCCAGCCAGTAGTTTACAAATTTTTGGCCCGTGGCGGCTTCGGATTGCGCGATTTCATTTTCATGATGCGGAAACAGCAGGTCTACCGCGCCCGCGTGTATATCAAAGGTTTTTCCCAGATACTTCATGCTCATGGCGGAGCATTCTATGTGCCAGCCCGGCCTGCCTTTGCCAAAGGCTGCGTTCCAGGCCGTTAAGGATTTGTCTTGAATGGAATTGAAAGCTTTCCATAATACAAAATCTCCGGCGTTTTTTTTGCTATACTCGTCATTTTCTATCCTGGCTCCGTGTCTGATATTTTGCTTGGTAAGTTCGGACAGGGCGCCGTATGTCTGAAATTTTGAGATGTCAAAATATATTGAATTGTCTTTTCCTTTATATGCCATCCCTTTTTTGAGAAGAACTTTGATAAGTTTTATCATTTCCTTAATATTTTCGGTGGCCTTGGGAAAATGTGCCGCTCTTTCTATGTTCAATTTTTTAATGTCCTGAAGAAATAATTTCAGATAGGGAAGAGTGATTTGTTTCAAGGTTTTTTTCTCTTGCTTCATTTTTTTTATAATCTTGTCGTCTATGTCGGTGATGTTCATCACGTGTTTCACCCTGTAGCCGTTCAGTTGCAGGGTTTTTTTAAGGACATCTTCAAAAATAAAGGTGCGCAGGTTGCCAAGATGCACTCTGTCGTAAACCGTTGGGCCGCAGGTGTAGAGGCCAACCCGCCCTTTTTTGATAGGATTAAAGGGTTCTTTTTGCCGTGTTAGATAATTGTAGAATTTTATAGCCATTTCTTCTTTTTGAAAAACAAAAACATGCCTATGGTGCTGACAATCATAATGGCAACAATAATCCAAAAGTCGTATCTTTGCCCCACAATAGGCGTGAAAAGAGTATTCATCCCAAACACACTGGAGACGAGCATTAACGGGAATGTGATAAAGGCCATAATGGTTAAGATTTTCATTATTTCGTTGGTTTTGGTGGTGAGGATGGATTCATTGGTGGCGTGTATTGTTTCTAGAATTTCTTTGGCGTTGTCTATGGAGTTTTTTGCTTTTACATATTCTCCGCACAGAAGATTTAGGTGGTGCCCAAAGTCTTTATTAAAAAATTCTTTTCCTCTCTGTTCAAAAGAAGCTAAAACGGTTTCGTGCGGGAGTAGCGCGCGCCTAAAATCAAGCACATCCTTTTTTAGAAAAGAAATTTCTTTGACTAATTTTTCACCGTCTTGTTTGAAAAGATTTTGTTCCAGCCTGTTTATTTTCAGGTATAACTGGTCTAGTTCCTGTTCGGAAAATTCGTAAAGATGTTTAAGTATTTTGAAGGCCAGGAATCCGGCATGGGTTTGAAAAAGTTTGTCTTTTATCTCTGTTTTTGTTTGCGCGTTTTTAATTAATCTCTCCAGCGGCGGAAAGGGTGAGTAGTGAGAAGTAATTAGAAAATTTTTGCCAATAACCAAATCTATCTCGCACCCTCCGTTGGTATTGAACCCCGAATTAACAGGAGGGAAATGTAGTACCAAGTAAAGAATATCCGGATAAGTGTCTACTTTCGGTCTCATTGTGAGACTTGTTAATTCTTCGGCAACGAGCGGAGGAAGAGGGTATTCTTGTCTCAGATCGTTAACCTCCTTAACACTGGGGGATTCCAGGCTGATCCAGGTAATATTTTTATGGCTGATAGTTGTTTTCATTCTTCTTCTCTGATATTATATGTTCATATAATTATAACATATAATGTTTAATTTTATCAAAAAAACATCTTATTGGGGAGCGTTCGCCGGCATCTTGTTGAGCGTTTTTGTTTTGGGTCTTTATTTGGGTTATTCCAATGGGCCTGCAATAGAAAGAGTGAAAAACTTGACCAATAAGGAAGCGCCGCTATCTTTGCGGGAAGATTTGGATTTTAATCCTTTCTGGCAGGCGTGGGAATTTATTGAAAAAAAATATGTTTCAAACAACGGCCTTGATAGGCAGAAAATGGTTTGGGGCGCGGTCTCCGGTTTGGTTGGTTCTTTGGATGATCCCTATAGTGTGTTTTTCCCGCCGGAAGAGTCAGAAGTTTTTAAGAGCAATGTGCGCGGAGATTTTGAAGGCGTGGGAATGGAAATTGGCATGAGAAAGAAGTTGCTTACCGTAATAGCGCCCTTGAAGGCTGCACCCGCTGAAAAGGCCGGCATAAAGACAGGAGATACAATTATTGAAATAAACGGAGAAACCACGATGGATATTACTTTGGACGAGGCTGTTCAAAAAATAAGAGGAGAGAAGGGAACAAAGGTGATATTGACAATTTTAAGAGAGGGCAGGGAAGATCCGTTTAAGATAGAAATAATAAGAGATAAAATAGAAATTCCTGTTTTGGATACGGAGGTTAAGGAAAATGGAGTATTTGTGATTGAACTTTATAATTTTTCCGCGCGTTCCAATTCTGAATTTCGAAACGCGCTAGGTGAAATGCTGGAATCCGGCAGTGATAAACTTATTGTTGATTTGCGCGGCAACCCCGGTGGATATTTGGAATCAGCCGTGGATATGGCCAGTTGGTTCTTGCCTTCGGGCGAGGTTGTGGTAAGAGAAAGGTTCAGTAATAACGAAGAAAAACTTTACAGAAGCAAGGGTTATGATTTGTTTGAGGATTTAGAAATGGTGGTTTTGGTAAACCAAGGTTCGGCTTCTGCTTCTGAAATTTTCGCCGGCGCCTTGAGAGACCACGATGTGGCCGTTTTGGTGGGGCAGCAAACTTACGGCAAGGGTTCTGTGCAGGAATTGTTGAGCGTTGACGGCAACAGTTCTCTTAAATTAACTATCGCGCGTTGGCTTACGCCGAACGGAGATTCAATTTCAGAAAAAGGTTTGACGCCGGACGTGGAGGTGGAGTATATCGAAGAAGACTTTGAAGCGGGCCGTGACCCGCAGATGGAGAGAGCTATGGAAATTTTAAGCCAATAAAGTGAGTATTAATAATATGAGAGTAATATTAAAAGACAATGTGGCCGGATTGGGCCAAAAAGACGATGTAAAAGAAGTAAAGCCGGGTTATTGGCGCAATTTTTTGCTGCCGCAAGGTTTAGCTGTGGAGGCGACGGCTCAACTTATTGAATTGGTTCAAAAGAGAAGGGAAGAGAGAGAAAAAATTAAAAAAGCAGAGACAGAGAAATTGGCAAAAGGGCTTGATGAGTTGGAGGGTAAAACTTTGGTTATTAAAGCAAGGGCGGATAAAAAAGGAAATCTGTTTGCCGGTATTGCGGCGAAAAAAATAGCGGCATTGATTAAAAAAGAAGAGGGGATTGATGTTGCGCCGGAAACCGTAAAAATAAAAGAACCGATTAAAAAAATCGGTTTGTATGAAGTGAATGTGGGCGAGAATGTTTTGAAAATTAAAATTGAGGCAGTTTAATTCTCCTGTTATAATTTTTTAACTGTCTCGCGGGGGTGTTTTTATATTTATGCGATAATCCATGAATGTATATCCGTTTTATTCTAAAAAGGGTTTTCGCGGGCGAGGTCTGTCCGACAAATGTTAAAAAATTATAACAGGAGAGTTTTGTCAGAAAATTTATTTTCTCCGCCTTAGATTATATTAACAACCGATACGCGTTTTGTTTTTCCCGTATAATCTTTTTTACGGCTTTTGGTGAAATTTACCTTTCCCCTGGCGGCTGCAAAAAGAGTATGGTCTTTGCCTTGGCCGACGTTTTTACCTGGCCACACTTTGTTTCCTCTCTGCCGCACCAAAACAGAACCCGGTTTAGCGGTTTGGCCGTCGTAAAGTTTTACCCCAAGATATTTGGGTTTTGAATCTCTTACATTTTTTGTTGAACCTTTTGCTTTTGTGTGCGCCATAATACATATGAATTTATCAGAAAAATATAAAAGAATCAAGTCTGGTTTTAAACTGGTGGAAAATGATATAATTCTTGTTTTGGTTATTCTTTTTGTGGGGTTTATTGCTTTTGGCTTGGGCCGCCTTTCTGCGCTTTCCGAAAGAAAAACCCCTATTTCCGTGGAAAATCTAATGAGTGAGGTTGAACCTCACTCATTAGATGAGGGAGGTTCAACCTCGATAATTGAGTCGGCGACCGCGAGTCTTTACGTAGCGTCTAAAAACGGTACAAAATATCATTATCCATGGTGCAGCGGCGCTCAAAGGATTAACATAGAGAATAAAATCTGGTTTTTAACAAAAGAGGAGGCCGAGGCGGCCGGATATACTCCGGCGGCAAATTGCAAGGGACTGTGAATCTTGAAAAATCTCCGCAGGATAGTAATTAAAAATAGCGAAGAATTGGAAAATTATGTTACGGAGTTTATTCTGTTTATTAAAAATTTTCAACAACGATTTTGCGGTCAAGGTTTAATTTTCTTCTTGGTTAATCGCAGGGTGGAGAATTGGCGTTTTTTAAGAAATTCCTTTAATTTCCCCATTTTTTTAAGTGCTTCTTGGGCCTTTTTGCTGTCAAATACCTCTTTTTCCTGCGAAATTCGCGTAAAATAGGCGTTTTCACCAAAAACCCTGGTTATGTCCTCTTGGCTCATAAAATTGTCAATTTGGGCCTTTATTTCAGCCAAACGGCGTTTATTTTGGCTAGTTTGGTCATCCAATTCCAAATACTTGTTTATCAACGCCGGAATTTGGTCTTTTTGAGATTTGTCTCGCTGCGCGAGATCCCGCGTAGCGGGAAGATTTGAGATTTGAGATTGAAACAGATGCCGCCACATTGGGCACATTTTTTGGTATCCGCACCAGTCGCATAAGCCCGACGGGGTGGGGATGAATTCTTTTTCTTTTTTTATCAAATCCTCAATTTCACGAATTGTTTTTAAAATTTCTGTTTTGGTATTTTCCAAGTCTTCTTTTGTTCTTTTTGTTTCCGCTTTTTCGCCGTGTTTTAAAAAATAGAGAGATAATTTTATTTTTTCTGGATCAAGGTGCGGCCATTTTTTTAACAACCCGAGATTGTAAATGGAAAGCTGGAGATTTTTATCCGTATCGTCTTGGGAGGGCATTCGCTTGGAAGTTTTATAATCTATAATTTCGTAGGCGCCGTTTTCTTCGTGTTTGTCTATTCTGTCTATGATGCCGGCAAGAATATGCGTTTCTTTGTTTTCGGGGTCTTCTAGAATTACGCTGAAACGAGATTCCAGTTCCACTACATTAAAATTCCAGGGGGGATTTTTTTTGTAAAAATTTTTAAGTACGGTTATTCCTTCTTTGGTGTAGGCGGCGATTGTATCCGGTTCCAGATTGAGCGATTCTACTTTTTCGGCAAAATTATTTTGGAAATGGTCTATCACTTCGTCTAAAGAAGGGAAGAGGGGGGTCCTCTCAAATAATTTTTTAAGAGAGGAGTGAATCGCGTTTCCAAAAACCGCCTCAATATTTTTGGGGGTTTTGATTTTGTCCAACTGCTGGTATTTGAACTTAAGCGGACAATTTTTATAAGTTTCCAATAGAGAAAAGGAAATACGCATAAATTTATCTTAGCAAATATTTGATATTTGTTTAACGAGGAGAGAGAGGGTTGAGGAGAGAGAGGGTTTTTAAAAATATATAACGTCGCACAATATATCTTTTATGACGTTGTTTTAGAAAGTTGGCGCGTTTTCTATAAATTCCGGATCCTGGCCGCCTTTTAGTCTTTCCATGCTGGCGATAAATGCTTTCCAAAGATATTCATAAAAAATGTTATACGCGAACGTAAATGGTTTTTTAAGGTAATCGTTCCATAATAATTTTACACCGCCCCATAAATAACCCAGATTATCCTGCACCGGACCGCTTTCTATGATTGAGCGGAGGTTTATGCCGAAATAACCTAGTACAATCGCGCCGATTATTATTAAAATTACTAATTTTACAAGACCTTGATTCATGGATTCTTGTCTTAATTATAAATTATTTTTTAAAAATAAGATAGCGGGTTAAGATATGCTTTTTTATCGGCTATGGGAATTCTCGCGTTGGCGCAGTTTGTAATGGTTTTGATGTCGCCAAGCCGCATAATTTTAACGCCCTGGGTGGCATATACGGTAAAATGCAAATGCGGGCCCGTGGCATAGCCGGTTTCTCCGCTATAGCCGATAATTTGCCCTCTGGACACTTGCTGACCTTGGTTTACTTTTATTAAGGATAAGTGGGCATAAAGCGTTGAAAGGCCGTTGTTGTGTTTTATAAGCACCCATTTACCGTATGAATAACATCCGCGAATTTCATCGGTGTTACCCGTGCTTTCTATTACGCCACCGGAAGCGGCAAAAACTTTTTCACCCACAGAGGCGCGAAAATCCACTCCGTTGTGTCCCTTTCCTCCGTAAACTTGGGGATTTTGTGTGGCGAAAGGAGTATTGCCAAAAAATTGTGTTACGCAGTTTTGAAACTCTCCCCCGCCGTTCCAGCAAGAAAGAAGCGATACCTCGCTAAGCGGATATCCCAGAATACCGGTTCCCGCTGACGGGATGCTGTCGGGGTCAATTTCTATTTGCAGTTGCGCTTCCAAATCGGCTAGTTCGCTTAAAAACAATTCTTTTTTTGCTATTTTATCTTCCAGAATTTTTTTGTAATTTTGTTCTTTGTTTTGAGTTTGTTTTAAAAGATTGTCTTTTTGCTGTTTGTTAATACCTACGAGTTCTTTTTGGTCGCCCAAATTATCCTGCAGTTGTTCAAGTTTGTTTTTCTCAGCGTCTTTTTGCGTTTGATTTTCTTCAAATTCATTTTTTAGGATTTTTAAATCTGCCAGATTCGTGTTGATGTCTTTTTGCAGGTATCCCATTCTTTCTATGTTGACGAAAAAATCAGAAAGACTATTGTGGGCCAGGAGTATTTCAATAAGCGAGCGAGATTCTTCTTCATCCAGTTTTCTTAGTATTTCCGCCAGAGATTTTTTGCTGTTTTCTATTTGTTCGTTTTTGTTTTCTATTTCTATCTTTAATTTTTGTATGACAAAATTAGTACTGTCTATTTGTTTATTGGTGAGGGAAATTTCCGATTTTAATTTGCTTGCTCTTGTTTGAAGTATTTGAATTTCATTTTTTAATGATTTTTGTTCTTCCCCGGTTTTGTTGATTTCTTCCCGATATTTGTTTATTTCATCTTCTATGAGTTCTATTTCTTTATTTTTTTCTTCCATTTGTTTTTGCAGTTCGCCAACCGTGGAATTCGCAAAAACCATGGATTGCAATCCGGCTGTTAGCAAAAGCAAAAGTATCAATGAAATAATTTTATTCATGTTATTATTTCTTTGGCATGTTGTATTCTTTTAAGTGTTTCTTTTTTCCCGAGTATTTCCGCTACGCTGAATGGGTCTGGCGATTTGGCTTTGCCGGTAAGGGCTGCCCGAAACGGCCAAAGCACATTGCCTCTTCCCTTTTCTTCCGCGTAATCCCATAATGCTTTTTTGATATTTTCCGCGCCAAAAGAATGCCTGTCAATTGATGACAATATCTTTTCTGTTTTGTCAAGATGTTGGCTTGTGTTAGAAAAAGTATGTATTAAAAGAGACCTGGATAATTGCGGTTTTTCAAAAAAGAAATCAACTCTCTCTTTTATTTCTGAAAGAACGTTTAGTCTTGGCTTTTCCAGTTCCAAAATTTTATACCACAATTTTTTATCTTTGTTTATTTGAGCTTTCCATTCCGAAGATATATATTCCATCGTGTGTTGAGATAATTTTCCCATAGACATTTTTTTAATGTATTCTCTGTTGAACCAGTTTAATTTTTCTATATTAAACACGGCGCCTCCTTTTTGAATTTTCTGGAGTGAAAAAAGCTCTAACATTTCTTCTTTTTCAAAAAATTCTTTATCATTGCCCGGATTCCATCCCAATAATATTATAAAATTAAGCAATGCTTGCGCCAGATAACCCATTCTCTTGTATTCATTGATTGATATGGAACCGTGTCTTTTAGACATTTTTGACTTATCCGGCCCAAGTATAAGAGGCAGATGCGCGTAAAAAGGTGTTTGAATTTTTAGCGCCTTTTGAATTAAAATTTGTTTTGGCGTGTTTGGTATGTGGTC
>Ga0066637_10001889_pt1 | contig 13761 bp, 9 predicted proteins | sample CryGeyCG2014_020_FD_62737 | JGI IMG/M metagenome (GOLD analysis project Ga0066637, IMG submission 62737) | Groundwater microbial communities from aquifer - Crystal Geyser CG08_land_8/20/14_0.20 | ecosystem: Environmental > Aquatic > Deep subsurface > Groundwater | place: USA: Utah: Grand County...
AATCGACTTCCTGATTTTGAAAGAGATGAGGTTGATTTAACAACTTATTTTACCAAAAGAACAATTCTTAAAACTCCCTTTGTTTCTTCACCCATGGACACAGTTACTGAAGCTGAAATAGCAATTTTGATGGCTCTAATGGGAGGAATTGGGGTGATTCATTACAATTTTTTAACTATCGATGAACAAATTAAAGAAGTAGAAAAGGTTAAAAGATTTCAAGCCGGGTTTGTTTTCAATCCGGTTGTTTTATCTCCCGAAAATACTATCAAAGATGTTCACGAAGTTAATAAAAAATACGGCTTTTTCAGCGTGCCAATTACTAAAAATGGTACCCTAAATTCAAAATTAATGGGAATTGTTACCCATCGAGATGTCAGGTATAGGAAGGATATGGAAACGAAATTAAAAGACGTAATAACCCCAAGAGAAAAATTAATATCGGCTAAAAAATCAGAAACAGTTGATAGAAATGACTTACATTTTGCCAATGAGATATTAAGAAAAAATAATCTCGATACCTTACCGATTATTGATGAAGATGATAAGGTAGTAGCTTTGGTCACCGATTCTGATATCAAAAAAAATGAGCAATTTCCTTTAGCAACAAAAAATGAAAATAAACAATTGAAAGTATTCATTGCTATTGAATCGAGATTAGAATTAGCCAAAGAAAGAATTAAAAAAGCAGTCGAAGCTGGCGTCGATGGAATAATCATCGATGCCAGTGTTGTTTTTAGAGAACAGCTCGAAATTGCAAAATGGGTAAAACAAAATTTCTCAAAATTAGAAGTGGTTTTGGGGAATATCGATTCAGCTCAAATGGTTGAGAAAATTTTGAACGAAGCTTCGAACCTTGTTGATGCCTTACGTGTAGGGATAGGTCCGGGAGCAGCTTGTATCACTCAACAGGAACTCGGTACCGGAAGGGCTCAGGCCTCAGCAGTCTGGGAGTGTGCTCAGGCAGTTAAAAAAATGGAGAAAAAATATGGACCTGTCCCTATTATTGCTGATGGTGGAATAAAAATTCCTGACTTGGCAGATATCCAAAAACCTGGCGATATAACTAAAGCCTTAGCTTTGGGAGCCCAGACAGCAATGATGGGTTCTTTACTGGCTGGTTTAGACGAATCGCCCGGAGAAAAAGAATTTGATTACGAAGAAAATCGAATGGTCAAAAAATATCGAGGAATGGGATCTTTGGAAGCGATGGAAAAACGGTCGGCCGTGAGATACGCTGTTGATAAAACAAAAATAAGAGTTGCCGAAGGAATAGTAACAAAAGTACCTTATCGAGGTTCGGGCTATGATTTCATTCCTAAATTAATTATCGGCGTTAAGCAAAGTCTCCAAAAACAAGGCTTTAGAAATATCAAAGAGCTCCAAGAAGAAGCCGACATTCGCCCTATTTAATCTTTACTAAAAGAAGAAGGTATGTTAATAAAAAATAGGAGGGTTGTTCTTTGACAATCCGACTGAAAATAAAAAAAGAGAAAGGAGAGAAATGTGCGGAATATTTGGGATAGTAAGTAACGAGAATGTAGCCCCAAAAATCACTATTGGGCTTTATGACCTTCAGCATCGAGGGGAACAAGCTGTTGGAGTTATTGTGTCTGATCGCGATGAACTCCACGATCATAAAGAAGAGGGTCTTGTTACCGAAGTTTTTAATGAAAGAAATAGGGAAAATCTTTTCAAGAAGCTTTCTGGGAGATTTGGGATTGGCCATACTCTTTATTCTACAATTGGAAAAGGAGGGGAGGAAAAACAGCCAAAGACTTTCCAGCCTCTAATTGGAGACTTTCATGGTAAACCATTTGCTCTGAGTCATAATGGAAATTTAATTAGACTAGATGAATTAAGACGAGAAGCTGAAAAGAAAGGTTATTTATTTCAATCAAAGGTCTCCGATACCGAGGTAATTGTAGCTTTGATCTCAACATCTTCCGAAAAAGATTTTAAAGCAGCACTGCTAAAAGTTTTACCTAGATTAGAAGGAGCATTTGCACTGGTTATTTTATTTAGAGACAAAGTTTTTGGAGTCCGTGATAGATATGGGATTAGACCACTTTGTCTTGGACGAGATGGAACAAGTTTTATTTTAGCCTCAGAGGAATGTGCTTTCAATACAATAGGGGCAAGTTTTATTAGAGAAATTGATCCGGGAGAATTTATTGAGTTGGGTGAAAACGGTCTAGAAGATTCTTTCATTTGGGCAGAGAAACCTTGGCTTCGGCTTTGCATATTTGAACACATCTACTTTGCAAGACCTGATAGTCGATTAGCTGGTAGAAGAGTTAATTCCTATCGTTATGATGCCGGTGAAACAGTAGCGAGAGAACATCCGGTTGCTGCAGATATCGTTTGTTCAGTGCCGGAGTCTGGAGAGATTTATAACTACGGTGTTTCCTGGGCTCTAAGTATTCCGGTAAGGAAAGCAATTTTCCGAAATCGGTACTTTACTAGAAGAACCTTCATGGAACCGCGAGAGACTAATCGCCGCGAGCTTCAAAAAAGAAAGTTTTATATTTTAAGAGAGGTCGTTCATAATAAAAAAGTAGTGATTACCGAAGATTCAATTATCCGGGCTAATGTCTCGCCGGTGGTAGTGGCAATGCTCCGGGAAGCAGGAGCGACTGAGGTCCACGAAAGAGTTGGTTCTTCACCTCTCCGCTGGCCTTGTTTTTTGGGAATTGATATAGCCAGCCGGGTGGAACTACCAGCTGCCGGTCTAACTGAAGAAGAAGTGGGGAGGAAGATTATTAAAGCTGACTCTCTGGGTTATCTCAGCCTTGAAGGAATGATTAAAGCTTCTGGTTTACCAAAAGAAAAACTTTGTTTAGGTTGTTTTATTGGGCTTGAGGGATACCCAATTGAACCACCACCAGGATTTCTTAGTTGAAAAATCTGCGCCCACGGGCGCAGATTTTAATTAGTGAGTTTAGTAAAAATAAAGATTAACTCTTTATTCTCTCTACAATCTTTTCAAAAATTTGGGGGTGGTTTTGGGCGAGTTGAGCTAAAATTTTTCGGTCCAGTTCAATTTTGTTTTTCTTTAGACCAGCAATAAATTTTGAATAAGATAAGCCGAGTTGCCGGCAGGCGGCATTGATTTGGATTTGCCAAAGCTTTCGAAAATCTCTTTTTTTAGCTTTTCTATCTCGGTAAGCATATCTCCAGGCATGATATAGGGCTTCTTTGGCTTGGCGATATTTTACTTTTCTTCCCCAACGAAAACCCTTGGCATATTTTAGTAAATGTTTTCTTCTTTTGTGAGCTATTTTTCCTCGTTTAACACGAACCATAATTTGAGCCAACTAAGAGATTAAGTTAATTAAGTGATTAAGTTCTCTTTGTCGGCTTAATCTCTTAAACCACTTTCCTCTACTTAATCAACTTTTTTACAATTCTTGCTTCCGGTTTTGAAAGGGGAACCCATTTCCGGCTTTTTCTAATTCTTTTTCCAGATTTTTTTGCCCGATAATGGTCAAGGCCAGTCGGTCTTCTTAGGATTTTACCGCTTTTGGTAATTTTGAAACGTTTTAGTATGGACTTACGAGATTTCATTTATTAATTCAGCGTTTTTCAGCGTATTAATCAGCGTAAATTCAGCGTTATCATGGTTTTTTTTCGCTGAACCGACGCAGAACTAGACGCTGAACCACGCGGAAAGGTTATCATTGCTTTGTAATAATCATTGTAAAACCCCTTGCCTCTCTTTTTAATTCTCGCTCAATTTTTATTGGGATTAATTTCTCTAAAATCTCTAAAAATTGTCTAATTTTATCTTTGGCAAAATCCCCATGAGCTTTTTCTCGACCTCTTAAAACCATCTCTATCCTCACTTTATTTCCTTCCTTTAAAAATTTCTCTGCTTGAAAAACCCTAATTTCTAAATCATGGGGAGAGATACCAAAAGATAATCTTATTCCTTTAAGCTCACCGCCCTTTTGCTTTTGAGCCCCTTTTCCTTTTTTTTCTTCCAAATAAGCGTATTTCCCATAATCCATTATTTTACAGACAGGCGGTTCAACTCTTTCCGTAACCTGAATTAAATCTAAATTGCGCCCCTGAGCTATCTGGAGCGCTTCTTGTAATGGAAGAATTCCCAGTTGCTTTCCAGTTTCATCAATTACTCTTACTCGTGGAGCCCTTATTTGATTGTTGACTAGTGTTCGTTTAAACAAAATTCAGTGGAGATGGCGGGAATTGAACCCGCGTGGGAGAAGTTTTTCTAAAATAGTTCTACGGGCTTAGTCCAGTTTAAGAGAGGCATAGAATTAGAATTGGACAAAAATTTCTATACTTTGAATCCGATGAACTTTCAATAGTTCTTCTCAGATCTACAAAAGAACTATTTATCTCGCTGATTATGACACCTACTTCCGCTTAGCGAGAATCTGCGGGGTAGATGCTGCCTTAGACGTATGCTAAAGCAGGTTGTTTTTGGAATAAGTTGGCACTTATTTTATTTGGAAGATTTACGAGATTCCGGCTCGACCTGCCTATTTTAGATAACTTCTTCTCGAAACCATTCATCCCCGTGACTTTAACTCTCTTTTGATTTCTCTTTCTACCTCTCGTTTTTTGATTATTTCTCTTTTATCGGCTTTCTTTAATCCTTTAGCCACTCCAAATTCTAACTTTATTTTCCCTCTCTTAGTATATACCTTCAAGGGCACCAACGTCAAGCCCTTTTGTCTGACTTCGCCGATTAAATAATCGATTTCCTTCTTTTTTAAAAGAAGCTTTCTTGAGTGCAGGGGATCGTAACTTTCCGGGACATTTTTGGGTTGATAAGGAGGAATTTTGGCATTAATTAGGAAAAATTCTGAATCCCTTGGAACCACATAAGAACCAGCCAGATTTATTCGACCCGCCTTAATTGATTTAACCTCCTGACCAATCAAAACTATCCCGGCTTCGAATTTTTCCAGAACCTCATAATCGAAGTACGCCTTTTTATTCTCCGAAAGTATTTTCATAATTGATAATGCTTTTTTGCTTGCCCTGGACACGCGCCACCATGAGGCGAGAACGTAGATCTCGCGAATGGCAAGCGTGTATGGGGTTTTCAGCTAAAATCTTCATTGATTAATTTTAACATTAAAATCTTTATTTTTTAAATAAAATGAGATACACTAAAAGAAGTATGATTCGACAAGAGATTAAAAATTTAATCAAAAAAGCAGTAAAAAACCTTTATAACAAACCCTCCTTCGCTAAAGCTACAGAGGGCAGGGAGGTTGAAGTTGAGATAGAACGACCAGCAGAAGCAGCTTACGGCGATTATTCAACTAATATAGCAATGGCACTTAAAAAGAACCCTCAAGAGATTGCTAATGGTATCAAATCAGATATTTTAGAGAAAATAGAGGTAAAAAATGGCTTTATCAATTTCTGGATTAGTAAAAAAGAGCTTGAAAGATTATTTTCTGAAGTTCTAAAAAAGGGTATAAAGACACTTCAAGGAAAAGCGGAGGAGCGGGAGACGATTGTTATTGAATATTCTTCGCCAAATATTGCCAAACCTTTGGGCGTTCATCATCTTCGTTCAACTATCATTGGTCAAGCTTTGGTTAATATATTAAGATTTGTCGGTCATAAAGTAATTTCTCTGAGTTTTCCTGGCGATTGGGGAACACAATTTGGCTTACTAATCGCTGGTTATAAACGATGGGGTGATAAGGCCAAATTAAAGAAAAATCCAATTCCTGAAATGTTAAATCTCTATGTTCGTTTTTCCGAAGCAGCCGCAAAAGACCCGAAACTCCTTGAGGAGGGGAGGCAGGAATTTAAAAAACTTGAAGGGGGTAATCTTGAAAATAGAAAACTTTGGAAATGGTTTTCAGAAGAATCATTACGAGATTTTAACCGTATTTATAAACTTCTTGATGTAAAAATTGAACATACAATCGGCGAGAGTTTTTATGAACCGGAACTTAAGTCTTTGGTTCAAGAGGCACTAAAAAAAGGCATTGCCGAACGAGGCAAAGATAAATCAATTGTAATCCAAATCCCTGGAAGTTCTACCCCAGAGATTATTCAGAAGTCAGACGGAGCAACAATTTATACTACTCGAGAGTTAGCAGCCATTCGTCATCGGCTGAAAAAATGGCGGCCGGCAAAAATTATTTATGTGGCCGCCAATCAACAAACCTTTCATCTTCAACAGGTCTTTGGCGCCGCCCAACGTCTTGGTATAGCGAAGCCAAATCAGTTAATTCATGTAAAATTTGGCATGATGTTAGCCCCGGGTGGGAAAAAATTTGCTACTCGTGAAGGACGACTTATCCCTTTAGAAGAGGTTTTACAAGAGAGCATTAAAAGAGCTAGAAATATTATTGAAGAATTAAATCCGTCTTTACCCGAAAAAGATAAAGAAAAAATCGCTCAAGATGTTGGAATCGGGGCAGTAAAATTTTTTGATCTCTTTCATAATCGCCTGGCAGACATTATTTTTGATTGGGAAAGGATATTAAACCTTAAGGGTTTTTCTGCTCCTTATATTCAATATACTTATGCCCGCTTAAATAGTATTTTAAGGAAAGCTAATTTTCAAAAGAATCATCACATTATTATTACTCATCCGATAGAAAGAAAGATGATATTAGCGATTCTCCGTTTTGACGAAATACTTCAAGATGTGGCCGAAGGTTATTTCCCGAATAAATTAGCGGAATATCTTTACGAAGTAAGTAATGCCATAAATATTTTCTATGAAACCCTTCCTGTTATTAAAGCCAAAGAAGACGAGCGCGAAAGTCGTTTAAATCTTGTCTTCGGCGCAAAAGAAATTTTAAAAACTGGTTTAGGTCTTTTGGGCCTTTCCGCCCCAGAAAAAATGTAGCATCCGAATAGCGCAACCCTCGACCTTCGGTCTCAGGGTATCCGAATTGCGCCCATCCGAATATTCGGAGCATTCGGATAAATTCGTAGATTAGGATTATGTTAATAAATTTTCCAAAAATTGAGCAAAAAATCCTAAAATTTTGGCAGGAGAATAAGATTTTTGAGAAGTCGATTGAGCAACGAGCTAAGGCTCGGAATTTTGTTTTTTATGAGGGACCACCAACAGCTAATGCTAAACCGGGGATTCACCATGTTTTAGCCAGAATTTATAAAGACATTATTTGCCGCTACAAAACAATGCAAGGTTTTAAGGTAGAAAGGAAAGCCGGTTGGGATACTCATGGATTGCCAGTTGAATTAGAAATTGAAAAGAAATTAGGTCTAAAAAGCAAAAAAGACATTGAGAAATACGGAATCGCCAAATTTAATCAAAAATGTAAAGAATCTGTCTGGCAGTACAAAAAAGATTGGGAAAAGTTAACCGAAAGAATTGGTTTTTGGCTTGATATGGAAAATCCTTATATTACTTATACGCCTGAATATATTGAAACTTTGTGGCAGATTATCAAGCAAATTTATCAAAAAGGATTTTTATACCAAGATTACAAAGTCGTTCCCTATTGCCCGAGATGCGGGACAAGTTTATCAAGTCACGAAGTGGCTTTAGGATATAAAAAAATAAAGGAACCAGCTATATTTGTAAAATTCCAAATTCCAAATTCCAAATTACAAACAAATTCCAAATTCCAAATTCTAAATCACAAAACTTATTTCTTGGTTTGGACGACGACGCCTTGGACTCTGCCGGGGAATGTGGCAATAGCCGTAAATCCCAATTTTACTTATTCAAAAATAAAAACCAATGGAGAGATTTTGATTTTAGCGAAAGAAAGAATTAAAGCCTGCGATATCAACGGAAAAATTATTGACGAAATTCAAGGGAAAGAGTTGCTTAGTTTAGAATACGAGCCTTTATATAAATTTATTGAGCCTGATAAGAAATCTTGGTTTATTGTTGGAGGAGATTTTGTCTCCATTAAAGATGGCACAGGTTTAGTTCATATGGCACCGGCTTTTGGTGAAGAGGATATGGCAGTTGGCAAAGAAAATAATTTACCAGTTTTATTAAATGTGGACGAGGAAGGAAAATTCAAATCCGAAGTGAGAAATTGGGCGGGTCTTTATGTTAAAGATGCTGACCCTCTAATTATTGAGGACTTAAAAAACAGAAATTTACTTTTTAAAGAAGAGTTATATGAGCATGATTATCCCTTCTGTTGGCGGTGTGATTCACCACTTTTGTATTACGCCAAAGAAAGCTGGTTTATAAATATGCAGAAGGTTAAGGAAGATTTAATTGAAAATAATCAAAAAATCAACTGGATTCCGGCTCATTTAAAAGAAGGCAGATTTGGAGAATGGTTAAGAGAGATTAAAGATTGGGCCTTATCAAGGGAGAGATATTGGGGAACGCCCTTGCCTATCTGGCAATGCCAAAAATGTGGCTATAGAGAGATCATCGGCTCTAAAGAAGATTTGATTTCCCAAAAATTCAGTAATAACCGTTATTTACTTTTAAGACACGGCCATTCGATAATGAATGAAAAAGAAATTATAATTTCTACTTTGCCAGAAAAAATTAAATGTCTTTTAACTGAAAAAGGCGAAAAAGAAACAAGGGGGGCTGTTAAAAAATTAAAGACAGCGAAAATTGATTTAATTATTTCTTCTGACCTTTTGAGAACTCGTCAAACAGCGGAAATTATTGGGAAAGAACTGGGAATTGAGCCAATTTTCGATAAGAGATTAAGAGATATTCAAGCCGGAATTTATGAAGGAAAAACTCTTTTAGAATTTCAAGAATTCTGGGGGGATTTTGAAGAAAGATTTACTAAAAGACCAGAAGGTGGAGAAAGCTATAATGATGTTAAAAAGAGAATTTATCAATTTTTGAAAGAAATCGATAGAAAATACAACGGGAAAAGAATTTTACTTGTTGGTCATCAGAGGGTATTTGCAATGTTAGAAGGAGCAATTAGAGGGCTTCCAACTAAAGAATTTTTTGAAAAAATTGAGTCACATAAAATAAAAACTGGTGAACTTAGGGAAATTGAATTTAAATCACTTCCTTACAATGAAGATGGCGAACTAGATTTCCACCGGCCCTATATTGATGAAATTAAATTTTATTGTCCTCATTGTGGTGCCCAGAGAACACATTCGCATGTGCCCATTCGCATTTCGCGAGGCCAAAGGCCGAGCGAGGGCTATTCACATGCAATGAAAAGAGTTCCAGAAGTAATTGATTGTTGGTTCGATTCAGGAAGCATGCCTTTTGCTCAGTATCATTATCCTTTTGAAAACCCCGAAGGAAAGCCTTCGGCTTCCTACGGGGCAGGCAAAAAATTACCTTTCCCTTCAGATTTTATTTGTGAAGCAGTGGACCAAACTAGAGGCTGGTTTTATACTTTATTAGCGATTTCTACCTTACTTGGAAAAGGTCCTGCTTATAAAAATGTTATCTCTCTAGGCCATGTTTTAGATGAAAAAGGTGAAAAAATGTCAAAGTCAAAGGGAAATGTGGTTGACCCCTGGCAAATCGTTGAAAAATATGGGTCAGACGCTACTCGCTGGTATTTTTATACTGTTAATCAGCCCGGAGATTCAAAACTCTTTTCTGAAAAAGAGGTTGAAGAATGCTTAAAAAGATTTATTATAACTCTCTGGAATTGCTATATATTTTTTGATACCTATGGAAAATTTTTTTCAAGATCATTAAAAATATTCCCAGTTCCAAACAGTAAAAATATTCTCGATCGCTGGATTATTTCAAGATTAAATGAATTAATTCAGACTGTCACTGATAATTTAGATAAATATGATGTCACTGGAGCAGCTCGAAATATTGAGAACTTCGTGATTAATGAGCTTTCTCTCTGGTACATTAGGAGATCTCGAAGAAGATTTCAAAAACCTAAAACCAAAAATGAACTAAAAGAAACTTCAGAAACTTTAAATTTTGTACTTTTAACTTTATCTAAACTAGCCGCCCCATTTATTCCCTTTTTAAGCGAAGAAATATATCATTTTGTAAGGTTGCACCTTACAAAATCGGTGCATTTAGAGAATTGGCCAAAAGCTAATAAAAAATTAGTTAATAAAAAATTGGAAAAGGAGATGGAAAAAGTTAGAGGGATTGTCGCCCAGGCTTTATCTGAGAGAGCTAAGGCTAAAATTAAAGTTCGCCAACCATTAAATGAATTACGAATTAAGAATTATGAATTAAAAAAAGAAATGAAATTGTTAGAGTTAATTAAGGAAGAAGTTAATGTAAAAAAGATTGCCTTTGGCAAAACTCTAAAATTAGATACTAAAATAACTCCAGAGTTAAGAGAGGAAGGAATAATTAGGGAAGTGATTAGAAATATTCAGGAAATGAGGAAAAAAGCTAATTTGACACCGAAAGATCGCATTCTCATTCAATATTCAGCCCTTCCTTCTTTGAGCGACATTTTAAAGAAAAATCAAAATACAATTTTAAAAGAGACATTGGCTAATAGTTTAGAATTTATTTCAAAAGAAAAAGCCAGTTTTGATGAAGAAAAAGAAATTATGATTAATCAAGAAAAACTCTGGCTAGCGATTAAGAAACTTTAATATGTTCATCCATTACCGGACAAATGGAGTAATGATAAAGAAAAAGGATTTGGGAGAGGCTGACCAGTTGTTTACGATTTATACAAAGGATTTTGGGAAACTGGAGATTTTAGGAAAGGCGATTAGGAAAATTACTTCAAAATTGAGGTCAGGGGCTGATATTTTTTATTTATCAGATATTGAATTCATTCAAGGAAAAACCCACAAGACCCTAACTGATGCTGTTTTGATTGAAAAGTTTGAAAATGTTAGAAAGGATTTAGGGAAATTAAAGATTACTTACAAAATTGCTGATATTTTTAATGGTTTAGTTAAAGGCCAAGAAAAAGATGAAACCCTCTGGAATTTACTAAAAGAAACCTTCCAAAGATTAAACACTTGTTCACTGTCCACTGTTAACTGTTCACTGATATATTACTATTTTCTCTGGAATTTAGTTTCTCTTTTAGGATACGCGCCAGATTTTTACAATTGCGCGATTTGTCAAAAAAGATTAATCCCAGAAAATCTCTATTTTAACCCAAAAGAAGGGGGGGTAATTTGTAGCCTTTGTTTTAAAAAAATAAAAAGGGGCAAAAAAATTGATTTAGATACAATAAAAATTTTGAGGATTTTACTTAAAGGGGACTGGCAAACTTTAAAAAGATTAAAAATTGCCCCCGATGATTTGCAAGAATTGAAAATAATTTCTAATTATTTCCTTTTCTATATCAAAAAAGAGGTGATTGGAGCATGCGAATAGCGCAACCCTCGCCTTCGGCTCGGGGTATCCGAATGCGCCCATGCGAATAATCCATTATTTTGATATACTAAAAAAATGAGAAGAATTACTATTTTTTTAATAATTTTAGCGGTTATTTTGGGAATCATTGGATTTTGGTTCTATCAAAGAAACATTTTTTCAAAAGAAGTTTTGAAATTGGAGATTTTGGGGCCGAGTGAAGTGACGATAGGTCAAGAAATTGAATATTTAGTGAAATATAAAAATACTGGCCAAATTACCCTAGAGGAGGCAAAATTAATTTTTGAATACCCGGAAAATTCTCTACCTACAGAAGGAGAAAATTTAAGGATCGAAAAAACATTAGGGGATATCTATCCTGGTAAAGAAGAAACAATTTCTTTTAAGGGAAGAATTTTCGGGAAAGAAGATGAAGTGAAAGTTGCTAAGGCCTGGTTGAATTTCCGACCAAAGAATTTAAAGGCCTTCTTTGAATCCTCAACAACCTTAACTTCTCAAATTAAATCTGTCCCTCTAACCTTTGAATTTGATTTAGGTTCAAGAGCGGAAAGTGGTCGAGAGATAAAATTTTCTTTAAATTATTTTTCCAATTGCGATTTCCCCTTATCTAATTTGGGAATTAAAATTGAATATCCTTCGGGTTTTGAGTTTTTAGAAAGTCGTCCTAAGGGCTTAGATAAAACTGAATGGTCTCTTCCTCTTTTAAATAAAACTGAAGGAGGACGAATAGAAATCGGGGGGAAATTAATTGGCGAACTTTTTGAACAGAAAATCTTCAAAGCCAGTTTAGGTATCTGGAAAGAAAACCAATATATCTTACTAAAAGAAGCCCGGAAGGGAGTGGAAATTATTAAACCTTCAATTTATATCTCTTATCAGATTAATGGTTCAGCAAATTATGTTGCCTCTTTGGGAGATTTACTTTATTATGAAATCTTTTTCCGGAATATTGGTGACAGCCCATTTGAAAATTTATTCTTAGCCGTTCAGCTCGAAGGAGAGAGTTTTGATTTAGAGACCCTAAGGGTTGATGTTGGCGAGTTTCGAAAGGGAGAGAATACCATTTTATGGGATAGTCGAGTTTTACCGAAACTGAGATTTTTAGAAGCCGGCGAAGAAGGAAAGGTTGAGTTTTGGGTGAAACTAAAAACTGATTTACCAATTTCTAGTGATAAAGATAAAAATCCTCGAATTAAGGCAAAAATAACTTTGGGTCAAGTAAAAGAAGAATTTGTTACAAAGATTAACTCAAAATTAATTATTACCCAGAGAGGAGTTTTTAGTGATTCCGTTTTTCAAAATTCAGGACCCATTCCGCCCAGGGTTGGCCAAACAACAACTTATACTATTTCCTGGCAGGTCAAGAATTACTATAATGATTTAAAGAATGTCAAGGTTAAGGCCAATTTACCTTCTCAGGTGAGATTAACCGGTTTAATGAAACCCGGAGATGCCAGATTAACTTTTGACCAAAATAGCCGGGAAATTGTCTGGGAAATTGGTGATTTGAATTGGGGAACAGGAGTTTTAACCCAGGCACCAGAATTAGCTTTCCAAATTGCTTTTACGCCCAGTCCTGATCAGAGAGGCCAAGCCCCTACTCTTATTTCTGAAGCTAAAATCAGCGGCGAAGATACTTGGGCAGAAAGCGAAATTCAGGCAATGGCTCCCGGGATAAATACAACCTTACTGGATGACCAGATAGTAAGCGAACAACAGGGAATAGTACAATAAACCATAAATTATAAAACTTTATGGAAAATTTATTAGATAAAATTACATCATTAGCAAAAAGAAGGGGATTTATTTTCCAATCTTCCGAAATTTATGGTGGTTTTGGTTCTTGTTATGATTTCGGGCCTTTGGGAGTGGAAATGAAAAATAATATTAAAAAAGCCTGGTGGGATGAAATGACAAAAAATCATGAAAACATCGTTGGACTGGATGCTGCCATTTTAATGAGCCCCCGAGTTTGGGAAGCATCTGGTCATTTAACTGCTGGCTTTGCTGATGAATTAGCTGAATGTAAGTTCTGTCACAAGAGGTTTAAGGCCGACGAAGTTAAAACTAGAAAATGTCCTGATTGTGGAGGAGAATTAACTCAGCCAAGAAAATTTAATTTAATGATGAAAACTTTTGTTGGGCCAGTTGAGGATGAGGCCTCAGTTACTTATTTAAGAGCCGAAACCTGCCAAGGAATTTATATGAATTATGAAAATGTCTTAAATTCGATGCGATTGAAAATTCCCTTTGGCATTGCCCAAATTGGCAAGGCCTTTCGAAATGAAATCACCCCCAAAGATTTTATTTATCGGACCCGGGAATTTGAGCAAATGGAAATGCAATGGTTTTGTCGGCCCAAAGAAGCAAAAAAATTCTTTGATTTTTGGGGAAAAGAAAGATTAAATTGGTATCTTAATTTGGGAATTAAAAAAGAGAATTTAAGAATCAGAGACCATAAAAAAGAGGAACTTCCTCATTATGCCAAAGCCGGAGCCGACATTGAATAC
>Ga0066637_10001891_pt1 | contig 13754 bp, 11 predicted proteins | sample CryGeyCG2014_020_FD_62737 | JGI IMG/M metagenome (GOLD analysis project Ga0066637, IMG submission 62737) | Groundwater microbial communities from aquifer - Crystal Geyser CG08_land_8/20/14_0.20 | ecosystem: Environmental > Aquatic > Deep subsurface > Groundwater | place: USA: Utah: Grand County...
AATAGAAGAAAATATTTTCCTGAAACCGTAATTTTTTAGTCATTTTGAGATTTTATTAGATTGAGGCGTAATAACAAAACAAACCCCTACTTATACCAACATATATGTCTATTAAGCCTAAAATGATATAATATAGGTGTATAGCAAGTATGGGGAGAGCCCCCAGCCATCCTTCGTCCCGCCATTGGCGGGACTACGGAATGGCAGGCCAGACAAAGACTTGTAAAAATGAGCAAAGAGAATTTTTACTTAGTCGCTTCTTGCTTCTCCAAAGCTCCAAAGAGGCGAAGGAGAGCCACGCTTTTATCCCGTTAATACAACATAAATTACTAAAGGTCTCTTGGGGATTTAAACTTCTTCATTGTTTCGTATCGCTGTTTGCTTTATCCATGATCACCGCGCTGATTATAGTAGTAATGGGAACTGCCAGTATTAATCCAATACTTCCCGTCAAGATTCTAACTACTTCTTCGGCAACTACCTCATAATTAATAATCTGAGAAAATTGACTGTTACCTCCAATAAAAAGCAACAGAAGAGGCATTGCCGCTCCGGCGTAAACAAGTACAAAGGTGTTTATCATGGAGGCAATATGATCTCTTCCAATTGCCATCGCTTTTGTGTAAAGATCCTCTATCTTGAGTTTTGGATCAGTTTCTTTTAACTGTTTAACTATTGCCGCTTGTGAAATTGTAATATCGTCTAAAATTCCTAGAACACCAATGATTATTCCTGCTAAGAGCAATCCTTTTATGTTTATCGCTTCTGGTCGGTAAGCTTGTAAAAACCCGGCCTCCTCTGAAGCAAATCCGGTAAGTTTCGCTGCCTCAACAGAAAAATGAGCTAACAGACAGGTTATAACCAAGGTAATAATTGTGCTAATTATAGCGATGCCTGTCTTTTTATTTACCCCATGAGAAAGGATAAAAGTAGCAGGGATTATAACTAGCGCGCCAAGAATAGAAATTAAAATAGGATTTGCTCCGGAATATATTTGAGGAAGTATAAGTTTAAATATTATTAAAAAAGAAAAAGCCATTCCTAGAAGGGAGCTTAGTCCTTGCCAACGACCGATTATTATTGCTGTGGCGATAAAAATGAAGAAAAGCCAGAGCAAAGGAGTTCTTCTTATGTAATCGGTTATGTAAAAGATACTATCTCCATTTGGATTTTTGTTGTAACTTATTAAGACTTTATCCCCCATCTTATATTTTTGTTGACCAACCATGGAAAAATTACCACTTTCAATGACAACAGTGTCTCCGTTAAGCGATCCTTTAGTCACTACTACTTCTAATTTTTGGTATAACTGTTGAGGGGATAAATCTTGCTGATTAATGTGCTCTTCGATAACTTTTGTGATTACCCCTTCTAGCACTTCCTCTTTGTGTTCATTGATATCTTGTTCATGCTCAGTTGGCTCGTTGAGTATTTGAGCAGATACCTTGGGTGTATACGGAAGTAATAAACAGCAGGAAATTATGCTTGCGGAGAGTATTGCGAGGAGTATAGATTTACCGTTATCCATAATTGTTCTTAATCTACTTCTTGTTTTTCTATCCTTATTGCTTTGCCTTTGATAATTGCTTCAGCTATTTTTCTATTGGCTGAATCTAATATTCGGGCAAAAGTTGGCTGGGAAATCTTCATTTTTTCCGCGGCGGTTGTTTGTTCTAATCTGTCAACCTCGTAGAGTTTTAATGCCTCCAGCTCGTCGGGCAATAAGGTAACCTCCTCAAGCATTCTTATTGGAATTCCTTGTGGTTTAAAATAGAGAGTATTTGGATTGAACCGTAAACAGCGGGGTATTTTGTTTCTTGGCATAATTTATTTAATATTAGCAATAAGTCCCCGTCTTGTCGTGTGACTCAATTTTACAAGGCGGGGATTTACCGCTTATTGCTGTAAATCTTTTAACTCTTTCTCTGCGTCTTCTAGTTCTTCTTGTAAAGACTTCTTGTATTCTTGAACATCTTTAATTTTTTCCTCTTTGGTTTGTGGGGCGTTAAACCCAAAATATCTTCCCAAACCACGACCAAAACCGCAGCATCTTCCTAACCCTGATCTTAGACCACCACACCTTCCCAAACCCCTGCCAGTCATTGGGCCCGCTCCTTGTGGACCTGTTTTGTCTAATCTTGGCATACTGTAATCACCTCCTACCGAGTAATAATGAATATGTATTCATTATAGTTTAGAGGAATATTTTGTCAAGATTAGATTTTTACAAGATGTAAGCTGGGAGCAATAATAGCCATTCCCAGCAATAAACCGGTTAAGCAAGTGTGTCTTCGACCTTGGGCGAATGAGGTGGGGAGTAACTCGTCAAAGCTAATAAAGATCATTACCCCGGCGGCAAATGAGAGTAGGCAGCCAGTTATTGTTTGATTAAGGTATTGGTAAAGCAGAATTCCTCCGATTAGAGCGCCGAGCGGTTCTGTTAGTCCGGAGAGCAACGAATAAAAGAAGGCTTTTGCCTTTGATTTAGTAGCATAGTAGATTGGGATAGAGACAGAGATACCTTCGGGGATATTGTGTAAAGCTACCGCTATAGCTAAGGTAAGACCTAGGCGTTGATCAGCTAAAGAAGCTTCTAGGACTAGCAAACCTTCTGGTAAATTATGAATAGCGATACCTAATTTTTAATTGGGAAGATGGTCGCACATATGGTTTTAACTTCCCGCCACAGGCAGGCAGGCGAGCGGTCGTTGGTTATTTTGCCTGGTGGATATTTTTAATTAAATCTCTTTGTAAATAGCAGTAATTTTTAGGGATAATAGACCGTAGACTAGCCTGCCAACCGATTCTTGTATTTATAAATGGCGTTGTTTATTATTTGACCTCTTCTTCTTGATGTACTGTTTCGGTACGTCTCGTCGCCGTAAACCATGTAGAAAACACCATAGTGAAGCACCGGATTTTTGCTAATCTCTAAATCTATCAATTCGTGGGTATCGCCATCAAGCGGATTTAATCCTCTATTGTATAGTCTTTCTAATAATTCGTGGTTTTGCGCTCGAACTTTACCCTGCTGTCCAAGAGGGGTACTGTACATTGTCTCTAAAAACTGTGTATATTCGACGCCGTCACTAGTTCCAGGTTGTGCGTATTCGTGTAGCTCGTAAACGGAAGGGAATTTTGAGCCTCGCGCGTCTTCGTATCTGGCTTTGAGACTTTTGTACTTGTAGTAATCTTTTCTCGCTTGTTCAGGTATGCCGAGTATAGCTCCAAAAGCATCGTCGGTTTCTTGTGATAAATCCCCCGCGCTAAGTTCCTGCAAGTGTCGTTGTCTTATCGCCGTAACCAGATCTATTATTTTATCTCTCGTTAGCGTATCTTCTGGCCGGTGTCCAAAGGGTGTAAATGCTTCGGGGTTGTCCTGTATTACTTCGCCAACAAGAACCGGATCATACACTAGCTCTTCCATTAATTCTAACCCCAAGTGGTTTTCTCTAATTTGCGGATGTATTCTTTTAAAGTCCGCTACTTCCTGTGGTGTATCTAGTGTAAAACCTGGCTTTGTTCCTACAAATACCGCCTCTAAACAGGTGTTGTTAAAAACTGTTCCTGCTAGTACTTCATCCTGTGCAACCATCGTCTTAATAATATTAAATCTTCCTCTATAAAAGGCATCTTTTCTTTCTATTTCTCTTATCCTGTCTTCGCGCAGAAGTAGTAGATTACACCGGCACTTTAAAGCCTCTAATTGAGTGGGTGGCAGTGTACTGCTTAGGCCTTCTTCTTCAAAGGCTGCTAACATAGCTTTAGCCTTATCTTTTGACAATTCTAAGTCAGTTGAACTTTCTAGTCCTATTGCTCTGGAGTAAACCATCCCAGCAAAAGAGGATTTTATGTCGTGCTCCATCTGTCCTCGCATGAACGTCTCTCGCTCATACGGTGTTAGTTCTTTGGGTAGTGAGTGCTCTATCATTAACTCGTAGCTCGTTATTTTAAGTTTAAGTGCGATCTCCTTTTCTTGAGTGCCGCTTGATTCAGTTTGAAGGGTGGCAATTGGCAATTCGGCACCACGGGCAGTATTAAATTCTTTTGCTGCTTGGACGACTTCATCAGGCATAGGCGATTCTGAAGACATAAATGTAGTAACAACAACTTTATCGCATACTCTAATTGGAGTATACGCGAAGCGTTTTATGCAAGTAAAGAGTTAAGATCTGGAATTTTGTTAATACTAAAAATAATATGTTTTGATCTTTGCGGCAATTGAATAATAACTGACTATACGCATATAATAATTTATGGAAAGAATGGTAAGCGAAATTGAGATGCTTAATAAAATCGGCTATGTAGAGTACGAATAAGCCCCCGAAGCCATGGCTAGAAAAGTATTTTCGAGGGTATCAGCCGGAGTGTCAGAAGGATACATCACATTAAGACGTTTATTTCCCTCTGTTATGTTAAGGACAAGAGTAGACGAAGAAACAAGAGAAATAGCAGTAAAACGATCCGAAAAGCTTAGTAGTTGGTTAGAACAGCACCTTGATTCCGAAAATCATTTAGATATAAGAAGAATCGGTAGATGTGTTGATAAACTTGTTGCTGATACTAAAAACTCTGGTTTAGAGGAAGGGGCGCTAGTATCTACAGTAAAGAGTATTAATGAAATTCAGCTAACAGACAGAATAAACGCACCAAGCGCAACATCAGGAGTGTTTGAGTTTACCGATTCTGAACTGCTTGTTGGTGATATACACACCCACCCAATTGCTACCGGCCCTTCTGCGCTAGATATTTTAGGTGTAGCCGTTGAGCATGGGCGGGCATTATCAATGGTTGCCCACGAGGGTGGGACATATGCTTTAATTAAAGATTCAGGTGTGCCTTTAGATGCTTCTTTTACCCAAACCTTGACAATTCAAGCTAAGGTTATCTATTTAGATGCGATTGTTGGATCGAGGGAAGTTGAAGGCGTTGTCTGCCAAAGACTAAGCGTTAAGTTGCAAAAAGTCCCAGTTATCTCTGATTTTTTGGAGAAGAGAGGCGCTCATTTGGGAAAGCAGTCAAAGCGAGATTTGGCACAATTCTGTAATAAGCTTGGTGTTCGTGTTTTTTATCAAGATAAGGATGTTCCGCAGGAAGAAAGATACAAGTTAGCGGAGCTTAAAGCTTAGCATTACCTTCTCAAACAATTTTGGTTTTTCGGAATAAAGTTTTAACTTCGTACCCCACACCTGGGGTGGTCTTTGTTCGAAAGCCGTGATAACCTTTTCTACAATATGGGATGGAAGCTAATAAAAATACTAAGAAATTTATCCCTAAAACTCGGACTTTCTGGTTTAAGTAAACTAATCTACTCTGACATTTTCTACCCTCTTTTTTACCATCGATACCAAAATACCAACACCTGCAAAATCAAAATTGGTGAAATAGATTTAGAATTTTCCACCAAGGACCGTTATTCTAAACGATACTTTTTTCCTAGTTGTGAATACGGAGCGTTTCGGGAAGGTGGGGCGATAAAGTTTATTATTCAGGAACTAAAGAAAAATCCACGGGCGACTTTTATTGACATTGGTAGTCATGTAGGTTACTACACTTGTTTAGCTTCAAAATCACACCCTTATGGCCGAGTATTCGCTTTTGAGATGGACTCTCATGTTTTTGAATTACTTAAAAACAACCTTCGGTTAAACCAATGCCAAAATGTGACCGTGGAAAATGTGGCGGCGGCTAACTTTGAGCGAGAAACTACTTATTTTCGGGCAACCCCATGGCCTGACCCCAGTTTAAAGTTAGACTTGTTGCCGGTTAAAGGCAAAAACCGGACCGCGGTAATGACGATTAGCATAGATAATTATCTTTATGGCAAGCAGGTAGACGACCCAATTGTTAAAATTGATGTGGAGGGAGCAGAGTTATTGGTGCTCAAAGGAATGGATAATCTGTTACAAAATGAAAATGTAAAGTTGTTTGTGGAACTTCATCCCCAAGGGTGCCGATCTTTTGGATACCCGTCAGATGAGGTTGTTAAGTTTTTGTTTGAGAGGGGATTTAATGTTCATGAAATTACTAACTTCCGTACCGCCAATGGGAATTCGCATCTTCGAGAATTAGGTAAAAATGTATTAATCAAGCACAACAAAATGATTTATGCCTCTAGATAAAGAATTCGCAGCAAGGCCGCCTTTTCTTGTTTTCCAGAACGGCGCAAGGTTTAAATGAGAGAAATAATGGTTTTAACTATTCGGAAATTCTTGATTCAGCGGTATCTTGCTAGACGGAGCAGACTTTCCAATAAAATTATTATAATGTGCTTGATAAATGTTTAATCAATCTCCAAAATTACATCTACATTATCATTGGAGTGTTTCTCATTAGCGCATAACGCATACAGCATTTCCCGATCCACTTTATAGGTTCTTTTCTTTGTTTTGTCGATGACAGTGATTTTGTAACCAAGATTAGCAAATATGTCTAATAGGTCTGAAGAAGTAACTTCAAACTCACTCGTACCATTAGGCCAAAATTCTAAAAAGATTGTGGGTTTGTTTTTTTTAAGCAATTCCAAACCTCCAGTTATTACTAAACCTTCCGCGCCTTGAGTATCAATTTTTATTAAGTCAATTTTTATATTGTGGAAAACATCATCTAAAGTAGTAGTTTCCACCTTGTGGTATGACCTGCTTCTATAGGGGTTTTTTTCTGAAAATGAATGTCCCCCAACATTTAATTCATCGAAATATAATTTTTGATGCCCTTTTTTGTTTGAGAGTGCTTTTGAAGAGAGAGAGACATTATTAATACCCAACTGCTTAATTTTGTTCTCTAATGCTTTGTAAGTGCTAGGTTCGGGTTCGAATGAGAATACCCGCCCATTAGGAGAAATCAATTTACTTGCTTCAATGGAATACAAGCCAAAATTGGCGCCAATATCAATAACATTCATACCCGGTCTTAAACATTTCTTATACAGTTTGAGCTCAAAGTTCTCGTTCAACTTTTGAGCAAAAAGGATAAATTGATATACAAACTTATTGTTTTTGTGTTTTGCAAGAATATTAGCAATAAGTGAAAAGATTTTATGATTCCACAACTTATTCTTTGCCACCTTTCTGCCTAGTTTCGTGTAGATTGTTTTTATCGTATTAGGAGATTGTACAATTTGCAACAAAAGGATACAAACAACCCACCGATTTCTCGATGGGCTGAATGTTTAGCAAAGTAAATTCTATTTTGCCTTATTTGCTGCGGCGTGTTCGTTACTTTGCACAAAACTTACACAGTCACCTTGGTTCTTAAAGATTGGATTATAGAATGTCATCCAACCGTCTTTTTTACACTGATCCTTATTATCCGGTGTGTTATTCACCGTAACATTATGCCAGTCAACTGAACCACCATCTTTGTTACCGGCGGCATCTCGAGCCTCAAGTTTGATAGTATACTCACCATCCAAAACCAAGGTAGTATCCCAATTCATAAGGGACGCATCATTAAACGAATTTGTCTCGCTTACAACTCCCGGCCCGGCTACAGTTGTTCCTTCAGAGTTTTGAACAACTAACCAGTAATGATGCGGATTTACATCCTCAACCGAACCTTTGATATCAACCAAACCTGACACAGTGGAACCATCTTCTGGATTTGTTATTTCAACATCCGGAGCGGTCCAATCGGCCGTAATGTCGCAAATATTTGACCACTCGGAATAATTACCCGTATTATCCTTGGCCCTGACTTTAATGTAATGAATTCCTTCGTTCAAAGAGCCGGTGAGTTGTGATGGAGTTACAAATGTAGTCCATTGGCCTCGATCTCCGCCGACTAATGGATAATCTACATTATACTCATAAGCAAGACCGCCAGCGCCTCCTGTCGAGTCAGTCCAGTCAACTGTTGTTGAGTGAATGTTTGTTATAGCCCCGCAAGCCAGTGTCGGATTTAAAAACCCAGTTATCGTTGGAGTTGTTATCGGCTCATATTCGATCTGGACATTATCGACTAGACCGTTAGCCCAAAGCGTTTGTGGATTCTTATGCCAGTTGACCGCGGCAAAAACAACACCGACTTTGACATTGGATAAATCCAAATTTGCCAAAGGTCCGCCGCTTCCATAAAAGTCACCAGCTCCTCCCCATTTATCAGCCGTCAAAGTCCGGTTGTAGCGATACCATTGGGTGTTATCTGCACCAGTTATGGTTTCATCATACATATTGTCTTCGTATCCTGCGGGGCCGTAGGGCTCCTCGTGATAATCCCAAAGGAGAGACCTGGTTTCGTGGACACCGTCTGATAATACTAAATAAGCATCCATCCCCCAACCCCAGCTATAATGAGTTGTAGCATGTTGAATATCAGTCATGTCAACCGAAACAGAAAGACCATGAGTTAAATCATAGGAACCATTTTTCCAAACGAATGTCTGTGTATGATCGTTATGTAATAACCAATCAGAATAAGAGTAATCACCAATCACACTAGCCCCTAGCCAAATTGACTGAACGCCATCAGAATAACGGGTAGAAACAACATTGTGGATATGGGTATTAGTAGTTGTTGCCCAGGAATCATCACGATATTCGACAGTCCAATCGGTTAAACCTTGCTCAAAACTAAGATCAGCCAATACCGGAGAAGCCGCCACGAACCCTAACAAAACAACGCTAATGACAATAATTGTTATTTTCTTCATTTATTTTTCACCTCCTTAATAAATAAAATAAATAGAAATTCAACAAGCTTCCGAAACAGCTCTAAAGAATCCGCCCGTGCGTGGTACCTTCATTTGATTCAGGAGGCATATGTAAACATAAACAATAAATATTATATCAAGTTTATTGGATCTGGGTGTCCAGGACAATAATTTGATTTATTAACTTCACATGGTATATCATTATTTAATATGAACATTAAAAGATCATTATTATTAGCGCTGTCCCGAGTTTCCCAATTAGTGCGGTTTGTGATCAAGACATAGTTCTAGAGTATTACCGGATATCTCATCAACTAGCGTGACTGTCCATTTATCTTTTAGCTCATCCATTAGTTTTCTGATGGATTGTCCCGTCTCTCGCTCGATAACCTTTCCCAGGCACAAAGCTACAAAAACAATCAGAATATGGTACTCGATAGAATCTTTCCTGCGGTGATAAATAGGTCTGGCTTCTAAATCTGATTTGGCAATCCTAAAAGACTGTTCAATTTTCCATAGATCATGATATCTCGCAATTAACAGCGCTTCGGGGATATGGGTGATATTAGTTTTGTATCCTTTGATCCCTTCCAAGAGCCGATGTTTTTCAATCAGATCGCTGTTTAAATTAAAGGTCTTTTTACCGATATTAACTAGAAACTGCGATCTTCTAAGCACTTTTCCAGGATGATTTAACAAATACAGAGCTTTTTCCACTTGTTTGTCGTTGTCACTCTTATCTTTCTGGGCTCTTTTCGTTGAGTATTCATACAAAGTATCTCCTATACGAATAATCTGTTTATCGATCTGATCGAGACTCCCAGCAATACTCTCTACCTGTTTAAGGGTTAGTTTTCCCATCCTAGTCCCTACCACATAATCAATACCCAATCGTTCCAGCTCTCCTAAATTCTCTTTACTCAACATTCCCGCGTCAGCAATCACTGTCAACTTCTTAATTCCATATTTCTCTCTAATTTCCCCCATTACCGGAATGATGGTTTTTCCTTCAAAGGTATTACCCTTGAAGATGTCGTAGTAAATGGGAAAGCCATCGGTGTTAACCACTAATCCAATAAGAATCTGTGGCTGGTTAATTTTGTTATCTTTGGAAAAACCATTAGCTCGGAAATCATCTCCGTGATGGGTTTCATAGTATAGAGTAGTCACATCATAAAAGACTAGGGAAAAATCAAAATGTAAATGGGTGGCAGCATAGTGAACAGCGGTTCGAAGAACAGCTTCTTTTAGATTTCCTAATTTGGCCAATTCCCTAAAAGTGGTAGTTTTCTTGTAGTTAAGATTAAAGTATTTGTTGAGGAGTTCAATAGATTTTATCTTGGAGGCTGGTTCTAAAACTCGGATTATGGCGAAGTGTTTTAAGATGTCACTATCAAGACGGCTAAAACCTAGTATATGGTAAATACGACTTAAGTAGTCATAGGCAGTTTGCAAACAACTGTGAGTAACTCTGACTCCTCGTTTAAAGAGAATTTCTTCCGACTGGGGATTAAAGTTAAAAGTTAATTGAGGAGAATGAGAATTGATAAATTCATGAGCCAGAGCTTCCAGCTCTTCAATTTTGATAGGGTCTTTAGCTGAACCAATATGTTTACTTAAGAGGAATCTCTTTCCTTGGTATGTACCAACTTGAATAGCGGTGCTGCCTGAATGTGTCTTAACCCTTCTAATTCTTTGGTAGTGTGGTTTCACACCCCATTTCTACATCAAATTTCCCTTTAAAACAATATATTTATTTCTTCGACTAGAAAGTGGGAAACTCGGGAAAATAATTATCAATCGCAAACTGTTGCTGCTCAAGAAATATCCGTTTTAAATAATAAAGGTTATTCTGCTCGTAAAACAAAATTAGCGCTTTTTTATAATCCACTTCGTTAACACTTCTATACGACAAGGGAAAATACCCATTACTTAAAAGTATCGCGTTACTTACCATTCGAGCTGTTCTTTTATTACCATCAACAAAAGGTTGAATATACGCAATCATTAATAAAAACAAAAACGAGCGCTCTGGAATATTACTAATTTTACCAGCGGTTAGAAGCAGTTTGTCTAACGCCTCCTCGATTTGCCATTTATTATCTAGCGGTCTGTATCTAGTGCCAGTAATACCTACGCCATGTTCTCTAATATTTGTGGTTACACCTAAATCTTTTACCAAAACTGAATGGAGAGTTCTAATATCGGTTAAAGAAATTACGCTAAACTTCTCTTTATTCTCCAAAATAGCATCGAAAGCATTTTTGTGGTTAAGAATCATAACTGCTTCTTCTTTACTGTGACCTATCGCTTCTCTTTTGTTCTTAACTAGTTCCTCCGTCTCAAGCAAAGAATAGGTATTACCTTCAATTTGAGAGGATTTCCAACTTAGATCTATAGTAAAACGCTCCAACTCCCTTTTTAGTAGTGACTTATCAAGTTCTTTGAACTTGCTAACAAGTACTTGCTTTCCGCTCTCAAAAACCCCAAGCTCTTCTCTAGTGAAAATATTTTCCAGTTTATCAAAAACATCAAAATTGAAATTAGTGTACCGGGCTACTCGTTGATCAACACTTTTTGAAAAGTAACTTTCAATATCAACCTGAACAAAAAGTTCTTTATCAGAAGAGAGAAAATACACTGTGTTTTTCGCGTGGCCTGATTGGGTAACCCAACCTTTAGTAACAAGGTCATTTAAATCTCGTATTACAGTAACTCTAGAAACATTTTTACCGAAGGCAGCGTTAGTAATAGCTGCCCGGGATTGAGGGGGGTTACTCGCTAAATATTCAATAATTTTGATTTGTCGCGCATTTAGGTTCGTATCATTCATATATCATAATCGTATCATAATGATACGAAAGATGTCACTAGCTCGCTTGTATGCTATTTTTGAATTCCACTAACGCTCTATCAATTTCTTGCCCCCCCACCCACGGTTTCATTGTTTTGGGAATGTGGAGAGAAGTGCAGTAAGAATGAAGTTCACCTCGATTAAATAGTTGCATAATTTTCCAACTAATTTGGTTGCAACAAGAGTTGTCAATAGCCTTGACGTATTTCATGATAGCGGTTGGTTGAAGAAACGGCTCAATTTCTGTTTCTGTGTACTAATTACCCCCAGCAAAGTCATTGCGAAATTGGTTGGAACAAACCGTCTCGACGCGGATTCTGTCCTGATCAACGCCGGAATATGAGCCTAGGCCTAGGGTATATGGCGGTTGATCGTAGTGCATTAGTATCAAACAGATGCAAGTCGACAGTAAGCAATTCTATAAACTATGTGATTTTGCTAATTCGTTTAAAGAAGCTCTGTTGTGTAACTCCTTAGCAGTGTCCTTGCAAGCCTGTTCAATATCTACTCCATATTTATCCGCTATTATTACTAGAGCCAACAAACAATCACCAAATTCATGCTTCATCTTTTCATCCAAATTCTCAACATCCCGCAGACCATCAGCTACCATAGTTAGTTTTATTAAAGCTCCAACATCTGCCGCGAGAGCTTTCGCGTACTCTCCTCTATCCCACTCTTTACCCAACCGTTTCTTATCGGATTCAGCATATTTTGCGTATAATTCTCTAGTTATCTTAATAAGTTCCTCGAAATCCATAGTGTAATTATACATCATTACTTGCCACGCAACCAAACCCAAATCAAATTCAATCTTTTTGTTGATAAACAACAAGTCTACTAGGGAGAGCCATCTTTCGCTAACCTGCCTGCCGACAGGCAAGAGCTTCAGAATGGCAGGCCATAATAACATAGTCACCTAGGATCATACCAACAGGTTAGGAATACCCATATTGCAATTCTCAAGATATTTTGCGTATAATGAATTTATATGAAAAAGTTAGCAGCTTTACCCCTCTTTACTTTATTTCTATTTTCTCTTTTTGGTTTGTTAAATCTTCCGAAAAAGGCAAAGGCTCAAATTAACGACCGCGTCCCTGGACAAATATTGGTTAAATTTAAGCCAAGCACTTCTCAACAAGAAATGGACAAGCAAGTAGACAGTTACTTTGCAAATATACTTAAAAGGATTGACAAGCTAGATGTACTAATTCTTAAGGTTCCCGAAGTGTTTCAGGATGCGATACTAAACGCTTTATTAAGAAACCCCAATATTGAGTTCGCGGAATTAGACTACTACGCCCAAGCATTGTCCACTCCAAACGATACTCACTTTGATAGGCAATGGGGATTAGAAAATATCGGCCAAACAATAAATGGCGTCGTTGGAAAGGTAGATGCCGATATTGATACACCAACGGCGTGGGACACAACTCAAGATGGGGTAAAAGTCGCTATTCTTGATTGCGGTATTAACGAAAGTCATCCTGATTTAGCTGGAAAGGTTGTTGATAGGCAAGATTTTACCACTTCCGCATCAGGAACCACTGATGTCTATGGTCATGGAACCCATGTTGCCGGCATTGTGGCGGCGGCAACTAATAACGGTGACGGGGTAGCGGGAGTTTGTCCGGGGTGCTTACTGCTTAACGGCAAAGTGTTGAATGACAGCGGTTCAGGAGCTTATTCCTGGATAGCCAGCGGCATTATTTGGGCGGCCGATAATGGAGCTAAAGTTATCAATTTGAGCTTAGGCGGTCCCGCGTCGTCTACCACTTTAGAAAATGCGGTAAATTACGCTTGGAACAAGGGGGTTATAGTTGTCGCGGCGGCTGGAAACTCGAACAACCCATCCAAAACATATCCGGCGGCATATACAAATTCCATTGCCGTGGCGGCAACCGACAATCGGGACAGCAGGGCATATTTTTCAAGTTATGGTTCAAAATGGGTGGATATAGCCGCCCCAGGAGTATATGTTTTTTCTACATGGAAAGACGCGACAAGCAATTCCAACCCACAGCCTGAATGTTACGGAACTGTTTGTTACAAATTTGCCTCCGGTACTTCTATGGCCACACCAATGGTGGCTGGGGTCGCCGGATTGGTCTGGACTTCCAGTTATAACCAGTCCGCATATTCAGTTAGGGCGCGAATAGAATCAACTGCTGATAAAATTCCCGGAACAGGAATTTACTGGTCAGCTGGCCGGGTAAATGCCGCTAACGCGGTTTCGCAATCTGTACCTCC
>Ga0066637_10001892_pt1 | contig 13753 bp, 12 predicted proteins | sample CryGeyCG2014_020_FD_62737 | JGI IMG/M metagenome (GOLD analysis project Ga0066637, IMG submission 62737) | Groundwater microbial communities from aquifer - Crystal Geyser CG08_land_8/20/14_0.20 | ecosystem: Environmental > Aquatic > Deep subsurface > Groundwater | place: USA: Utah: Grand County...
GCCCGCCAAAGGCGGACAGGCAAAAATCCAAAACAGAAAAATTTTCTTTTCCTTTTTGAAAAAAATTTAGGCGCGCGACATCAAAAAAATGTGGAGAAAATTTTTCTGTTTTGGGATGCAAACTTCTTCAAAGTTTGCGGGCGGAAGCGGGGCGGAGGTCAGGCTGAATTTTGAAAAAAAGTTCGAGCTTGGTTGTAAATCCGCACCAAAAAAACATTGCCTTTAAAAAGGCAATGTTTTTAATTTCAAATTTTGACTTAGCTCATTGTTTCAAACGAAAAATATCTTCCAGATTATCTAGTGGTTTTTCAAATTCTGTGTTCCGAGCATTTGATTCTTGAATAATTTTTTCAAAATTCTCCCGATTGAAAACTGCTTCGTTTTTATCCTTTTTTATTTGAATATATTCTTGAACACGCGCGTCATCCCACTGCGAAGCAAAAATATAATTATACCAAAGAAAAATTAGAAATCCGGCAGACAGCAAAATGATAAGCAGTGCCAACCATTGTAATTTTTTGTAAAAAAAATCAAGCAGACTCCGACGAGAAAAATTGAAAACAAAAAGTTTTCTTAATTTGTCCGCATCTATTCGCATGTTAAAATTTATTTTCATAGTTATTGTCTTTGCGTATAAACTAAAGCATTGATAGCGCTTAGAATAATTTCCTGTTTCTTTTCTTCTTCTTGCGCCTTGTCCGGTGAAAAAACATTGGTTTTGTTTTTTGCCGAATTATCCTCCAAAATTATTTTTTTAGAATCAATTGAAATAATATTTACATAAAAATGACTATTTTCTAACAGATGGATAAAATCAATTAATGATTGGTAATTTCCTCGTAAGCTAATCTGCATTGGAAAATAATTATCATAAGCAATTTCTTCCATTAACCCTTTTTGCCCTTTATTTTTTTTCGCATCATTTTTTATTTTAGCAATTTCTTTTGGATCCACTTGATCCCCGATTTTCAAATCAATTATATTGCCAGACTTTTGGGCAATTGAATCGATGCTTTCGATAAAACTTATCTCACTACCTGAACTCAAAATCACTTCTATTGAATTTTTCTGTGTTTCATAATCCTGCCAATCTTTTTCCATTTGAGGCAAATTGCTAAGCCGAGCCTCTTCTATTTGTTGATCAATTAAGTTTTTTTGCACCTGTTCAGAAATATATTTTATCTTATCAATTAAGAAAAAAACAACAAAGTAAACCGCCACTCCGAAAATAAGGGCGTATATTGTAATTATTATTAGTAATTTATTTTTCAGCCAGATATTTTTCATTGATTTTTCAAACAATTACCATCTAAATTAAAATCTATTTTAAAGGAAATATTATTTTTATCCACTAAATTATCTAGGGGTAAATTTATATCCAAAAAACATTCTTCCTTGGCAAGTTTTTCTTTAAGCAAGATGAGATTATCTCGCGTATCCGAAGTTCCCAAAAGACTGATTGAATAATCCAGAGTCGTGATTGAATTTATCGCTATACCAGGAAAAACCAGCCCGTTTAATTTTAGAAAAAATCTCGACCAATACAGCTGACTTTTTTTTATTAGTGCGACATCGGAAATTTTTTGGTTAACCTTTTTAAAATTTTCGTCATATTCTTTTAGCTTGTCATATTTGCCATCATTGGAATCTTTTTGTTCTGTCTTTACAACTGAATTAAAATTCAAACTCAAGATATAATTAAAACTAAAAAGGAAAATAACAAAAACCGCCAGCACCACTGTGAGAAAAATTTCTATTTTTATAATTGCTGATACCAAGTTTTTTTTCGCTATTTCTTCCTTTTTTTTCAGTGGTATCAGATTAAGTTTTATTTCCATAATCAGCGCCCCGCATAGCCAAGCCAACAGATACTGCGTAACGATTCAGATCTGCTTGTTTTATGCTAGGTATTTTTTTGCCAAAATTTAAATTTATCCACGCGTCACCCAAAACTATTTCATAAGAAAGCTTGGGTTTTAAATATTCCAATAGTCCTTTTAGGTTCGCTCCGCCTCCAGTTAAGATAATTTTTACTTTCTTAATATTATTTTTCGACATACTTTGGTAAAAATCTATGGTTTTTTCAATTTCTACTGATACATTTTCTAAAAGCGGACTAATTGCATTTAAAATAGAATTACTTCCGGAAGAATTTTCTATCCCTTGGGTAATTTTCAAATTTTGGGCTTCTTCTTTTTGCAAAGCCAAACGGCTGGCTATTTCTTCCGTTATACTGGAAGAAGAAAAAGGAATACTGGAAGTGAAATATGGAATATTTCTTTCTGAAATAGTGAAACTGGTTTTGGTCGCGCCGATATCAACTAGTAAGAAAACTTCCTCTGGTTGAGAAATTTTAACAACTAAGCTTCGTGCCAAAGCGATTGATTCCATTTCTAAACCATATACTTCTAATCCACTTTCTTCCAGCATAGCGCACATTTCATCCACAAATTCTTTGACGGTGGCTGCTGTTAAAACATTTTGTTTACCTTCTTTTTCTTCTAAAAATTGCCAGTCATAATAAACTTGATCAACTGACAAAGGAATACTGGCTTCAATCTCCCATTTTACCGCCTCCATCGCTTCTTCTTCGCTCATTTTTGGAATTGTGACAGCGTGCAAAAAAACTTTTGATTCCGGCAAAGAACAGATGACTTTTTTCGTATTGATTTTTTCCGGTCTGGCAGTAGCGAATAAATTTTTTATTATTTCAATTACTTTTTCTCGATTGATTATTTTTCCATTTTCAATACAGCCCGATGGAATTTCCTTGACCCCAAAACTTCGAACAACATCTTCTCGCCCATTTTTTTCCAGTTGAAAAATTTTTACCGAAAGATCGCTAATATCCAAACCAAAATATTTATTTTCCAGATTGATTATTTTTTTATTCCAAAAAGCCATAATTTTTTATTTTACTTCCGTTATTTTCTATTCTATTATAATTCCTCCCACAAATCAATGTAGTAATCTGTTCCCGTAGGAAAATATGGCGGTGGATAGTATAGTAAGTTATTATCAAAATTCAAAATTCGATATGAATAGCCCGTTCCATTAGTATAAGCAAAACCATATCTTAAAAAAGTTGCCATAGCGCCATTGATTGTTATTGTTCCTTTATGGTCTTTACAAGATTGAGAACTGCAACCAAAAGGAGTATAATAATTTCTACCTACCCGACCTGATTGAGAAAGCAAGGCTGCATCAATAGTTAAATCATCCAGACTGTTTTTCACTATCTCGATATCTTCTTGGGCTAAAATTCCAATAACATCTGTTCCATCAAAATTAGTATACAGTAAATTATCCATTCCCATATAAACACTAGCGGTCTCACCTCCAATTAAATTAGCCGCTACAAAAGTAACTCTTCGCCCATTCACTGTCCCTTCGAGCCAGATATTGTTTTCCACAAAAACAATTCCATTTTGTGGAATAGATACATTATTTGAAAAACAATCTTCTTTTTTTATCGAATAATTAGCATTATTATAATCTGTAACGATACTCACGGTCATAGTAGTTCCATTTAGCACAATATGTCTCCCTGCATTTTTTTTATTGTCACATTTATTGTTATCATAATAGATGCCGTTTCCCGATTGAGCTTCGCTTTTTAAAAAATTCAAATCCGACACCAGTCCGTTGAAATTAACTGTTGGCACCGGAAATTGCCGACCGACTTCAAAAACATCTGGCCGATCTTGAAGTAATGACGGTGGCGCTTCCTCTTCAATAAAACCACTGCCCACACTTCCATTTGAAGGATCAACATGTGTATGCACTCCAAATTCATTGCCTCCACTATGATCAGGATCATCATAAGTTGCCACTGAACTGGATATAATATTATGCGCCAAACCATCAAAACGAATTCCGCAATTAGAATGTAATTTGCCAAAGACTTCCATATTTTCACCAAAACGCATTATGCTATTGGCTAAAACAGCATACTCACTCCAAGATGGTCGACGAAATCTAACTTGAATTGTCCTTTTTAATTGAGGTTCTTTACTTGTCCAACCAGTTGACTCTACAATCGCTACTGTCGATCCTGCAGAAGGAGCTTGCACTTCAATTTCATACTCCCCGATTATCCCCCCTTCTGGATCGCTAAAATTTTGAGTATAAGAAGAAGAAACTCCTAATGGATTTTCATTTTGCCAAAAATTTTCTACATCTTGTGCTGATTTTCCAGCTGTTTCATGAGCCAAATACCAACGATAAAAATATATCCCAGCTTCAGCAATCTGAAGAGCTTTTTCTTTTTCAACTCTATTGGCACTAAATTTTATCTGGCTCACAATATAACTAAGCATCGATGTCAAAATAATCAAAACAATCGCCATAATAATGAGCGCATACGCCAAAGCCGAACCTTTTAAATTTTTTTTGTTTTTTATTTCATTTTTCATTTTTTTGTATTTAATTCGTAGATTCGAATGTTATTCGCCCGCCTCGCGTCGACGAGCAATCGTCTTGCAAGTCGAGGCAGGTAGATTCGCATCGCTTATTATTGTACCCGATCATAATCATTAAGATTTCTCATTTCCACAAAAGATTGCATTTCAATATTATTTGATATACGACTAGGATTAGTGTTTATTTCAATATATATTTTCACTAATCGTATATCCGCTAGATAGCTTGAAACAGGAATGCTTAGCGGATTATTTGCCATATTCCCCAGATATTCTCGATTGAAATAATAAAATATCGGTTCATCAATATCATTAACTAAATTTGAAACCAAAGTAATTATTTGTTGATCACCACTAATATAAGTTTTTGGCAATGTAATAGTTGGTTCAGTCACTCCCATCAAAATACTTTGACCAGATCTGTAAAAGTGAAGTCTTTCCGCAGTTTCATCTTTGTCATAATCTGAATAAATTACAAATTCATCGCCATTAGCCGATCTTATCGGATAAGCTCCATTATCCGCTTGTCTGGCTCTGCGAATATAGTCCACCATTTTATTCACACCTTGAGAAGCTTCCATCGAAGATTGGCCCATTTCCAAAACATAAGAATTAGTTTGCCAAGTTTTGGAAAACAAAAGTGAAAAGCCGGCAATTCCAATAGTAAAAATCATTATTGCCATCAGCATTTCAATAATAGTCATCCCTTTGAATTTTTGTTTTATATTTTTTTTCATTTTATAAATTTATTCGTAAACCAAGAGAATATTTTTTTCGCTAAGATGATTTTCTTCAACTTCCACTGTTTCTAAATATTCTTCATAACCATCCGCTGTAATTTCAAGATTATATGTTCCGGCGATAAGTGGAGTGCTAGTTTTTGGAAAAAAAGCCGTACCATTATCATCAGTAATTATCTCTTCTTCATACCCGGATGAGTTGCTTAGTTTCACATTAGCTCCGGCTAAAACAGTGCTACTTTCAGCTTTTTTAACTGCAACCAATACCGAGGTTATATCTTTAGAGGCTAGTCTAACTTCTAAATTTAAATCGTCTTCTGAAAGTAAAGAGAATGGACTGGCAGGGCTAGTTCCAATTAATTCATATTCAGTCACACTATCACTTAGAGTAAATGAGTATTGCCCCGGACTAATTTTTTCATATTGCTTTTCTCCAGAAGAATTAGTTTGTTCTTCTTCATCCAAATTATAAATAGGATCGTACGGAAAAATTGCATCATTTCCAATTCTTCTCCCGCCTATTAATTTAAATTCTATATCAGAAATTATCGTATCGGCTAAATAATTTTTAGTGGTTATCTTCAAATCAGCTGTTTTGTTAAGAGCGATATTTGTAACATTTAGCGCTCCCGCTACAACTGAAGCATGAATATCTACTGGATTATAATCTGTATCAGGATAAGCGGGAAAAGTACTCACTGTTTCATAATCCGATTTAGATACGGATATTTGGTATTTCTGAATTGATTCTTCAGCGCCGACAATCATAACATTTCCACTATCATCAGTTTGTCTAGTTTCACTAAAACCTAAATCCGAATTAACCACTTGGACAGTCGCTTGCGGAACTCCCGCTCCGCCATTTTGATCGCTAAAAATATTTATTGATAATATTCCGTCTCCGGAAGTAGCTGTTTCAAGACCCGGTGGAACAAATCGGGAAAGGAGATATACACTACCAGCATCCGCTCCGCCATTATTCCAAGAAACGGTAATTTTAATTATTTTGTAATCTTTATAGGCCGTGTCATTTGGACTTCCACCTAGTGTTCCATCGAAAGAGTCATCCATAAAAGTCGCCAAAGTATGCACATGATAATTTCTACCGTTTTCAGAAACATCTTCATCTTGAGGAATAATCCCCTCACAAGCTCCACCTTGAATTCCAACATAATCATAACTAAGATTTCTAACGATTTCCATTTTTTCATTGGCCAAAGCGATCGCTCCCAACCGATTTTTCGCAAAAAGAATATGCCTAGTTCCAACACTGATAACTTGATAGAAAGTAATAGTTATTAAGGAAAAAATAAACAGCAAAGTGAGCGCTTCAATCAGAGTAAAGCCTGAATTGTTTTTTAAATTGTTTTTATTTTTCAATAACATTTTTATAAATAGCATAAATCATTTTTATTTCTTCCTTCGATACGCCAACACAATTTTTATCGCTGAAGTTATGATGAAAATGGCATAGAAAATTCCGATGATGAACAAGTTGAAACTGCTGGATATCACTCCGCTAATACCCATCCCCCCACTTCGGCCTTGAGAATTTACCAGGAAAGTGACCAGCATAATCACGGGCACAAACCAGCGAGCAAATCTCCACCAACTCTGAAAAACTTCTTCGCGCATTTTGTAAGTGATAAGGGAGAAAAAAAAAATTGGAATAAAAATAAGAATTATTTCACTTACTATATTAATAGTGTCCCAAAGATTATTACACCAAGATCTTGAATAACAAATATCTCCATTTTGTATGTAAGCTATAAATAATAACAACATAATTACAATACTACTTATCCACAAAACATTTTTTTTCATCATATTTTTTTAAAAAATTAATTATTAATATTTTATACTAACAACGCCTTGGTTAGTCACAAATTCAGGAATAACTAAGCCGGATAATTTTTCTCTAATTAGTCGTTTATCCGCACTACTATCATCATCACTGTCATCCAGCTCTTGGGGTTTGGACATAATAATCGTAATATCTTGTTTGGATCGATAGTGCGATTCAACTGCATCAGAAGATGTGCGTAAATTTGTAGCAAACATTCGATATTTCTCTTTCTTTTTGTCAAAAATCCAAATGTATTTCAACTTAGTATTTTTCAAATTAGTCAAAGCACCATTATAGCTTAGAGAAATAATTTCAACTTGAGGAATCCATTTGAAATTGGAAAATTTTTCCCGATAAATTAGCACAGTTGTGTTTTCCGCTTGATCAGTGATGGTGGCAGTGGTTATTTTATCTTTTTGTTTTTTATGTTTTGTGCTTGTCGTAGAATAAGTCACCGTGGTTGGATTTTCATCAATCCCCTCCACTGCTACTGTCTTGGTTTCAGTATCAAAAAACATTCGCGCTTCCGGCGGAGTCTGATCTAATGCTGGCGGGAAAACCGTTTCGCCCACTTTCGGTTTCAGCGAAAAATCAATTGTGTCATCTCCATCAAAATCCACTTCCAATGGCAAAGCATTTCCAATGGTGCCATCGGTCACTTCCATTTCAACTTTGGTTCCAGCGGAAGTTGGAATGCCGGCAAAAGTTGTTTTCGCGATGGTCTCACTATTTTCCACTTCTTGCATTTCCAAAGTAAATGATCCTTCTGCCAAGCCATCCAGTTTCACTGTGTGAATTGTGGAAGCTGGCAAAGAAATGTATTGCACTTCACCAAATCTTTTGTATTCCGCATTTGGAATAGTTGAATTTGTAGCGCTAATTTCATTACCGACAGTGTCATGAGCAGAAAGTGCCAAAGGCGAATGCAAAATATATTGCAACCTTTTTTCAGAAGTAATTGAAGGCTTTGAATCAGAAAGATAATTTGGCAATGCTGTCTCTGATTGAGTTAGAATATTATCTTTGATAAAATCTCGCAGTTGTTCAACTTCTAAAATATCTGCATGTTCTCTTTTTAAGTTATAAAATGTGTCATATTTCTTTAGATCCACCCAATACCTTTTCACATTTTCTGTATCCGTTTTCATTGCCAAAGCACTTGGCGACACCACAGTGCCATCACCATCAATCACCATCTCGGGTGAATATTGCAATTTCGGTTGTGTTTCCAGACAAAAGCCTTGGAAAAATTTCACGCATTCCACTCCCGTCCAATATTTCACTGTCCCCAAAGTTTCTTCTCCAAAGCCAGCAATTTGATAAACGGAAATATTTGAAGAAGCCGTCCAATTGTCATCTAGCGCTTGATGAGTATTTTCTCCATATTCCAATAAATCGGAATTTATTTTGCTCGGGCTGGCGAGATCATCTGAATCAGCCGAAACTTTTCCTTCTTCGTCCAAAAGAAAATTATGCAATTCATCTGACTCGTCAATTTCGTGGCCATATTTATTGATAAATAAATCTGTGAGTGATCCATCTTCAAATGAAATGACAGGAGTGCTGACGGCACTGCCATCACCAGAAAAATATGCCTCCGATGGAAGTAAATTATAGGCGCTCGACATATTTTTTCCCAAAATCCTAGCATTTTTTGGAGAAACAAAAAACGACAACCAATCCGTTGGCAAACCTTGATCAAAACCATGCAAAAGTCCACCAATAGCTTGTGGGGTTCCAACTTGTGGCACTCCTACAAAAACAATTTTGTCGATCAAATTTTGGGCTTCCGCATCAAGTTTGTTGGTCAAAGCTTTTGCCAGCAGTCCCCCATTGGAATGAGCCACAATGGTCACTTTGCCAGATTTAGAAGTGCTAGCCAATCGCCTAAGTTCTTTTATGATATACGGTGTGGCTGATTTTCCTATATAGGAAATTTTTTCATCATCAACTACTCCGGAATCCAAAATATCTTCCAGCGACAGTCGCCAATCATAAGGAACAGCTGAATAATCGGCAATAATCTTTTCATCATTTTTCCATTTGTCCAAATCAGACAAAAACGATTTGTAAATATTTTTTTGCAATATTGGCGATACATTCGCTTCATCCAAAACATCTTTAGTATAAATATCTTCATTCAAACTTTTTCCATCTTCGTCCAGGAATAATTTTTCCACATCCGCATTGCGATTAGGCTCCCAAAGCTGATTATCCTCATCATATAATCGACTAGCTTCTAACCCTGGCAAGAAAAGCACACTGGACGCGCCACCTTCGGCCGTATTAGGAATTTTTGTGGCGCTCCAACTTTCCAAAGTATAATCCCCGATAATTTTTTCTCCACCAACATTCGGAATAGTTTCAATTTCCGGGCCAGCGGGATCATTATACCAATTATTTTTCAAAATAACTTTGGTTTTATCGTGAAAACTCGGATCATTCTCCGCTATATTTTTGCAATAATTAGTGCAAATTGGACCATAAATTGAATAATCATTTGGGTAATTGCTTTTGCATTCATCAAAACAATTTTCAAATAATTCGCTGTACACTTCCGGCTTGGTAACTTTGGATATTAGCGCCGTATTTTGAGAATTATTTTCAAAATTAGAATTTTCAATTTGCAAATAACTCTCTGCGTTCCATTCGCTATCATATTCCATTTCCACTTTCACATCAGTATAAGCGTTATTTTCAAAATCACAATTGTTCATTTTTACTCTGCCTGAATAAAAATTTATTGCTGGAGCAAATACTTCTACAGGAGAGGCATACGCTACGGGAAACAACCAATTCTTAATACTATTATTATTCATTCCAAGTCCGGGACAATTATCCGTGTCATAATTATAATAACCGCCCATCTGGGAAAATTCCACAAATTCAAAAACCGATTCCGGATCATCAGCATAATCTCCTAGACCATAAAATTCAATGTTAGCCGAAGCTGACATAAAACAGTGCGGATCATAAATTCCGCTTTCTTCAAAGGTAGGCACAATACCAGTTAATTTTATTTTTTCTTCTTTCGTGCCTTGAGCAATGACATTGCCATCGATTATCAAATGGCGGAAAGCTAATTGCGTTCCTTTTTCAATGGTGAGTGTCGCTCCCAAATCCACATAAATATTTTCATAAATGGATAAATCTGTACTACTATTCCAAGTGGTATTTTCACTGATGTATAAATCTTCCAGCGGTTGCATTTCGCCTTTTGCAAAATTTTGGGAAAAACTCAAAAGATCAATTCGTAAAGGACTAATTGCAAATATAGCAATCAGTATTGCAATAAATATTTTTTTGTTTATTTGTTTTAATAATTTCATAAAATTTTCGTAGATTCGCATCGGTTATCATTTTATGTTATCCATAATACTATACATCGGTTGAAGCATAGAAATGGCAAAAAATCCGACTGCTGAACCGATAAAAATCATCAGAATTGGTTCAATTATCGAGGACATATTTTTTGACAACTGGGATACTTCATCTTCATAAAATTCCGCCAATTTCAAAAGTATCATTTCAGTTTTTCCCGTTTCTTCGCCAACTTGGATCATCTGCGAAACTAAAACCGGAAATATTTTTGGATATTTGCTGATAATAGAACTTAGCGTAATACCTTTTTGAATTTTAGTCGCGCTATCTTTCATGGCATTTTGGTAATAATAATTGGTGAGTGTTTCAGAAAGAATTTTCAAGGATTCAACAGAAGAAACTCCACTTTTCAAAAGCGAGCTGTAAATTCTAGCAAAACGCGAACAATTTACTTTTATCACCATATTTTTTATCAACGGAGCATTTACCAGCAAAAATCCCAAAGTTTTTTTACCAATATCTGTCATCAGAAAAAATCTCAAAAGCACTATTACTCCGATAAAGAAGACCGCTACCAATATTCCATGATTTTTCAAAACATCGCTAATGGCAATGATAAACATTGTTGAAGCAGGCAGTTCAACTTTCATATCAGTAAAAACTCCCGTAAGTTTCGGCAGAATGTAAGTGAGCATCAAAATTGCAATGCCAATCATTGCGACTAAAATAATGGCGGGATAAGTGAGAGCACCTTTCACTTTACTCAAAAGTTCATGTTCTTTTTCCAATTGAACCGCTAAAATATTAAGCACTTCTTCCAAATTTCCGCTAGTTTCCCCCACCCTGATCATATTAACAAAAAGATCGCCAAAAATTCCAGGGTATTTTGCCAGTGCATCAGCAAAGGAATTACCCGCTTGGATGCTGTCAAAAATTTCATCTAAAATTTGAGCAAATTTTTTCTTTCTAGTTTGGAGCGAAATATTTTTTATCGCTCTTGAAAGAGGTAGTCCAGAAGCAATCATCACACTTAGGTTTCTAGAAAACATCAACTTATCTGTGAGGGAAATGGTAATAAATCTATTTAGAAATTCCACTTTCACATTCCCTTTTCCGCTGGATTTAATTTCTTCAAAAGAAGTCAGAATATATCCATCGGAGCGAAGTTGATTAGCCAATTCCCGCTCATCCTTAACATCAAGCTCGCCTTGCTTTTTTTCTCCCGTATAATTTTTCGCCGTATAAAATATCTTCATAGATTATTTTTTATTTTTATTCGCATACTATTCTTTTGTTACCCTCAATATTTCTTCAATCGAAGTTATGCCCAAAATCGCTTTGGAAAATCCATCTTCAATCATCGAAAGCATTCCTTTTTCTTTAGCCTTTTTTTCTAGCGCTTCCGCCGATTCATTTTGAGAAATCATTTTTCTGATTTCTTCATCCGCTTCTAAAACTTCAAAAATTCCATTTCTACCTCGATAGCCTTGCCCACCACATTGACTGCAACCAACAGCTTTGTAAAAAGTTATATCCTCCCAACCATCTTTTTCTTTGACAATATTTTTCGTAGCTTCATTTTTTTTGATTACTTCTAAAATCGCTGTCATATCATAACTACTATTGAGATTTTCCAATTCTTTTTTTGCCAATTTATATTCTTTCTTGCATTCATTACAAAGTTTTCTGATCAATCTTTGGGCGATAATTACATTGACCGTGGAGGCCACCAAGAAAGGTTCCGCCCCCATGTCGATAAGCCGAGGCAAGGTTCCCGCAGCGCTATTGGTGTGAAGGGTGGATAAAACTAAATGTCCCGTCATCGCCGCTTGAATAGCCATTTCCATTGTTTCTTTATCGCGAATTTCACCAACCATAATAATGTCTGGGTCTTGACGAAGAAGAGAACGCAATCCAGCCGCAAAAGTCAGTCCCACTTTCGGATAAACTTGCGTTTGATTTATTTTCGCCATCCGGTATTCCACTGGATCCTCCACTGTGCTAATGTTAACATCTGGAGTGTTCAAAATATCCATCGCCGTATAAAGAGTAGTAGTTTTCCCTGAACCAGTCGGTCCAGTTACTAATATCATACCGTTAGGTTTTTTAATTTCTTTATGAATTATTTCCAAAGCTTGCCCCATAATACCCATCGCTTCCAAAGTAAGTCCCTTAGAAGATTCATTCAAGAGTCGCATCACAATTTTTTCTCCGTCAAAAATCGGCAAGATGCTCACGCGAAAAGAAATTTTGTTGCCGTCTTTTTCAATTTTAAATCGGCCATCTTGAGGAATTCGGTGTTCATCTAATTTCAAATTAGACAAAACTTTTATCCTGGCAATAATTCCTTCTCTTACTTGTTTAGGCAATGTCATCACTTCATGCAATATACCGTCTATCCGATAGCGCACGCGTACTTCTTTTTCATCTGGTTCAATATGGATGTCACTGGCGCTTTGCAAAATCGCGTGCTTTATTAAAGTGTCAACAATCCGGATAATCGGCAGTCCTTGAGCAATTTTTTCCAAATCTTCTTCCTCCTCATCTGGCGATATTTCGGAAGAATTTTTATCAATGATATCGCCAAACTCGGCTTTCAAACTTTGATTATATTGTTTTAGGGCAATCTTGATACTTTCTTCCGTGGTAAGACAAGAAATTATTTTTAAATCTGTTTTCTTGCGGATAAAATCAATCATCTGCATATCTTCTGGATTGAGCATAGCTACTTTCAACTCTTGGCCGTTCTTTTCAAAAGAAATTATTTTATATTTTTTGGCAATCGGTTCTGGAATTATCTGAAGTATTTCTGGTGCAATTATTTCTTTGGAAATATCTACGAAAGGCACGCCTAAAATATAGGCATAAAGTTTTCGCAGTTTCACTTCATCAATTAATTTTTTCGCCAAAAGAACTTCCCCCAGTTTTTTTTTGCCGTCCTGGGCTTCTTTAAAAGATTCCTCCAATTCTTTTTCTCCAACCATTCCGGAATCTTTTATAAATTCCTTGAGTTGTAGATTTTCAATGCGCATTATTTGAGAGTTTCATTAATTTTTTTAACAATATCTTCTAATTTATATTCCGACTTGACCAAATAGGTAGTGGCGCCTTTTTCAAAAGCTTTCTGAATATCTTCCATACTTTCTAAATTCGTCAGCAAAATTACGGGTGTTTTTTTTATCTCATTATTACTTTTTATTTCATCCAGTACCTGAAAACCATCCTTTTTTGGCAAAATTATATCTAAAATTATCAAATCCGGTTTTTCCAAAATTGCCAACTCAACACCTTTTTCCCCATCCATCGCACTTAAGACCTCAAATTTTTCTTCCGTTAAATATTCCGTCAGCGCTTTTTGCAAAGTTTCTTCGTCTTCAATAATCAATATTCTTTTCATATTTCTTATTTCTTAAATTTCTTTTAAT
>Ga0066637_10001893_pt1 | contig 13751 bp, 8 predicted proteins | sample CryGeyCG2014_020_FD_62737 | JGI IMG/M metagenome (GOLD analysis project Ga0066637, IMG submission 62737) | Groundwater microbial communities from aquifer - Crystal Geyser CG08_land_8/20/14_0.20 | ecosystem: Environmental > Aquatic > Deep subsurface > Groundwater | place: USA: Utah: Grand County...
GAGAAACAACATACGTTGTAATACCGCCAAATTCGAGATGAGTGGTAACTAATAATATTTTCATTTCACTCCTACAATGTCACCAGAGCGCCAAGCCACCAGATTCGGCAGCAGTTTAGCTCTTAGCTCATAGCTGATAGCTCTTAGACGGCCCTATCACCTATGACCTATGAGCTATGACCTAATCCCGCTGTTCGCTGTACGCTACTCGCTATCCGTTAACTTCTGATCTTTCGGCAGTTTACCCTCGCCGATCAAACTCTTCACGGCCTCAAACACTTCCTCAACGGTGATTTGCGTCATGCACCTGTGGCCTATTAAGCATTTTGAACGGTAGCATGGACTGCATCTTATGTTTTTTCTTATAACTACGCATTTCTTGCAGACAGGCATATGCCTGGCCGGATCTGTCGAGCCGAATAGGGCAACGAAATTTACTTTGCATGCCGCGGCTATATGCATAGGCGCGCTATCGCTGGTGATAAAGACATTACATTTAGCTATTGTGGAGGCAAGTTGTAATATAGTAGACCTTCCCACCGCCATGATAGGACGGCATTTACATAAGTTATAAAGCTTTTTGCCTATTTCAACATCTTCCCTGGCGCCTGTAAGCAATATACGCGCGCCTAGTTGGCTCGCCAGCATGTCGGAGAGCTTAGCCAGGTTACTAACAGGCCATCTTTTTGTAACCCACTTGGCGCTCGCGCCTGCATTTATACCTATAAGCAGCTGGCTCTTGCTGTACCACGCTTCTTCCAACAGCCTGTTAGCCCATTCTTTGTCGGATTTGGAAGGCCACAATTCCAGTGAAGTGTCCTCTATGGGTATTTTTAAAATGCTGAGCAATTGGGCTTGATGGGATATGGGATCTAGGGCCTTATTCTGCTCTTTAGTCTTGCGATTTAGAAGAAAACTGAATTTTCTATTATTGTAGCCTATCCTTACCGGAATATAAGACGCCGCGGCTAAAATATGGCTCCTTTTATTATTCTGAAGGTCTATAGAAATATCAAAGTTCATATTTCGCAGAAGGGATAATGTCCTTATAAGGCCCTTGAGCCCCCTGTCTTTTCCTTTGTAGTCATGAACTATTATTCCGTCGATATAAGGGCAATTCTTTAATATATCTTTTGCGCTAAGCCCCACCAGGACCTTTATATTCGCTTCTTTGTATTTATTTCTTATAGCCCCCAATGACGGAATACTTAAAATCACATCTCCGATGGCGCTTAATTTTATGATTAAAATTCTTTTTGTCTTAAACGCTTCCTCGTATAGCTTTAAAGTAGCCGAGGCCATTTTATCCAATGAAAATTTCTCTTCAACCGCCCGCCTCGCGCTTTCGGCAATTTTATATTGCAGTTCAGCATCTTTTGCTAATTTTATTATTGCGTCAGCTAAATCTTTTGCGTCTTCCGGAAAGCACAAAATACCTGTTTGGCCGTTATCAATTATATCCACTATTCCTCCGACCGAAGTCGCCACCACTGGAACGCCGACTGCCTGGGCCTCTATAATTACCCTGCCGAACGCCTCCTGCTGCGTGGACGGCAAGACTAGAATATTCATCTCTGAAAGAAGTTGCGGGATATTCTCGCTCGGCCCATCAAATTTTATCGTCTCGGTCAGGCCTAATCTTTTCACCAAAAGCTGAAGTTCTTCATTATAGCTTTCTTTACCCTTCTGGACGCCGCCTATTATCATGACTTTAAGGTTCGGAACTTTTCTTGTGACTTGCGCTATGGCCTGAATGAAATACGTATGGCCCTTAATGGGAGAGATCCTGGAAATCATGCCTATAGTGAACGGACTTGATTTTCTTTCCTTCGGGCTTTTATATTGGAATTTGCTCAAATCAACGCCGCGCGGGATAAGTCTGATATTTTCCGGCGGTGTGCCAAAATTATTGATCATATGGTAGCCCATAGCATTGCTTGCGACTATAACAAACCTGCCCCACCCCATGACCCTGCTTATAATATGTTTTTTATAATAACCGTGGGCCGTGGTAATAAAAGGGACATTTGCTATCTTGGAGGCAAAAAAGCTTGCAAGGGCAGGAACCCTGCTTCTGGCGTGGACTATTTGAATATTTTCCTTCCTTATAATGTCGGCTATCTTTGGTATTGTTAAGATAAGCGTAAATAGGGATTTCCTTCCGACCGGGAGACTATAATGACGAGCGCCGATTTCGTCTAATTTCTTTACTAGTTTCCCGCCGCTGGAAATTACGACGACCTTATGGCCATTATGCACTAAAAAGCGGGCTATATCTATAGTCCCGGTCTCAACCCCGCCTTCATCCAGACTTGGCAATACCTGCAGCACGTTCATCCCGTTAGAACTCCAAATTACGTTTATTTATTCTTAAATGTTTTATTACCATTTTTTCGTTACTTTGACCCATTAGAACCGTTTTATTAAGAGTTCTAACGGGATTATAATATTCTCCCTACCGCTTCGTATACTTTACCGTTGTCATCTATTTTTTTTATCTGGGGTTTCTTTGCCAAAATATATTTAACCTTACGCGCGATATTTTCGGCCCTGACCATTTCTATATACCCTCCCAGAACTAGATTCTCCAGGAAAATTTCGTGCTTTGCGCGTGCCTTCCTGCGCTTCTCGAGCTCCAGCACAAGCGTATAATTGAAGGCGGCCTTAGCCTCGGATATCATTGATATGCTTTCGCACGTTACCAATACTACATGACACAGACCCAGTATTCCGCCGACAGCCTCATCCATATTCTTTTCATTGGCAATTACCAAAAGCCTACATCTTGGGTACGAACCTAACCCGGCCTTAAGCATTTGGTCTACATCTTCCGGTGTCCTGCGTGAAGTGGTAACTAAAAGATCGGCATCTATTTCGCCTGCCAGGCTTATAAGTTGGTCTATAACCTTATTTACGACATCTATGGGCAACTTATACTCCGGGCTGTCGCCTCCGATCAGCACGCCTATCCTGATCTTGCCTGGAAGATTGATCTTCCCGGCAAGAACGATACCGTCCGATTTCAGTTTTTTCTCATTCATGCGATTGGGCGCGCCTTCCGTAATTATGACATTCTTCCCTTCTTTTAACCTATCATGCCGCGGCGCGATTACCAGCTTGAATTTCCCGAGGCCGGAAAGCGACGGTTTCATAATAATTATATTCTTCGCTCTTAATTCCTTAGCGAGAAATAAATTTACCTTTTCCAGCGACGAGCCGCAAGATATTACGATATCGGCATATTCCGCTATAATGTTTTCGTATGATTTCTTGGTTAAGCAAAATTTTAGGCATTTAGCGCAGCCTTGACAGTATGGAGCGGAAAAAGCACTGCCGGCATTGAACAGACATCGCGAAGCGCTGTTTTTGAAATTCACATCTACCACCTTATATTGCGTATCGTCCGATTGAAATCCATTATCTTTTCTGTATTTCTGAATAATTTCCGCCACGGCAATGGATTGGTTTAGATGCCCGGCGCGGCCGTCATTCAAGATGAGTATTTTTCTTGTAGGCGTGGATTTCCATCTTTTATGGACCCAAAGCCACTGCTCGGGACGTTGCCTTATGTAAAACTCCAGTGTCTTTGCGAACTTTTGCAACCCGTGCGCAACGTCTTTCTCGCGATTCTCGGTTTTATCTACCTGAATAGGCCTTTCTATTATTATCCTGTGGTACGGTCCCTTTTCTCTTACGATAAATGTAGGCAGCACCGTTGCGTCTGTTTTTAAGGCAAAACTGATCGGGCCGTGAGCAAAAGAAGTCTTGCGCCCGAAAAAGTCGACAAAAACACCTTTCTTGCCGGCATCTTGGTCAACGAGCATTCCTATGATCTCGTTATCCCTCAAGGCCAACAACATATCCTTTATGGCAAAGCCTTTTTTGATGACTTTACTTCCTGTGAGTTCCCTGTATTTATTAATCAGTCCGTTCAAGTGCGAGTGTTTCTGCTCTCGCGCCAATACCAGCATGCGGTATCCTATCAGTCCGCCTGCAATGCTAAAGAGCTCCCAATCGCCGTAATGAGCCGTTAAAAATATTATACCCTTGCCGGAAGCCTTGGCCTTTTTCAGGTTCTCAATGCCTTCGAATTTTATAAATTTATCGACGTATGCCTTGTCTATTCTCGGGAATGTCAGAACCTCTACCAAGGTTTGGGTTAAATTTTGATATACGCGCTTTATAATTCTTTTTATTTCCCGCGGGGACCTATCTTTCCCCATTGCTGCCTTTATATTCAGATAGGCGATCCTTCTCCTCTTTCCGCCTAACCAATATATAATTACACCCAGCCTCCTGGCGATCCACAGATCCGCGGAGATCGGGAATAACCTGAAAATGAAACCTGTGATACTAACGAGTATATATCCCAAGTAATCTATTAACGAAGTCATTTTCACCTTTTCTAAATTCTATTTTTATTTCAAGCGAGAATAGTTTTATCGGTTTATCTATAAAAAATTTGCACAACTTCACTTTGTCTTTATCGGTGGTTAGAATTATTTTCAGACCACGCTTATCGCAGACGGAAAGGATCCCATCCACTTCCCTTTGTTTATAGCTATGATGATCCATGAAAGAAAATTCCAAAGATATTTTTGCCCCTAACCTTTCCAGCAGCCTTTTAAAATATTCAGGATCGGCTATACCCGAAAGAACGGCTATCTCTTTATTTTTTAAAAAATCGAGCGGAACCTCCCTGTTGCCGGCTATATCGTAAAGCGACACAGGTTTATGATAAGTATAAAATATATTGCTTATTACTGAATTTTTTCTTACCCTCTCTTCAAGCCTTGACAAGATAGACAAGTCTTCCGGCGTTTTTGTGAATACACACAGATCAGCTTCTTTCATCCTGCTTAACCTATCCCTTAAAATACCCCTCGGCAAAAGATAACCATTGCCGAAAGGATTTTTAGTATCCATCATGATTATGTTAATATCTTTATGCAATCTCTTATGCTGCATCCCGTCATCTAATATTAACGTATCAACTTTATGATTTTTAATCGCCTTTATGCCGTTCCGCACCCTATTCTTTCCTTTTAGAACCGGCATGTCCCCCAAATAACTTTTTAACATGTTGTATTCGTCTTCGCCGTAGCCTCTTGTAAGCACTGCGACCTTTTTGCCTTTGCCCCTTAAAATAGTCGCTAATTTCACAGTCATGGGAGTCTTGCCTGTGCCGCCTACTGTTATATTACCCACGCTTATAACCTTGGCTCCGATTAAGACTTTTGCCCTGAATATTCCTACCGCATAAGCGGCGTCTCTCGCCCAGAGCGCTAACCAATACACAAGCGATAAGGCCCATAGTATGAATTTAAGGGGACGGTAATAAAAACTTTTGTTTTTATCGGTGATCAAGTTATAAAAAAATCTTTTTATCGATTCCATTTTCAATCTACCAGAATATCTATAATATTTTGAAAGTTCTTTAAAGTGGCGCCTCTATTTTTTTCTATTATACCAAAGGCAGCCTCTCCCATTTTGTCGGCTTTTAAAGGAGATGCTATAAGTTCTTTGCATAATTCTTCGATATCTTCTCCATTTTTAGCTTGCGCCGCAGCGCCGCGAGCTAAAAATTCACCTGCCATATCTTTAAAATTCGACATGTGCGGACCGAATAGGATAGGTTTTTTAAATGCGGCCGGTTCAAGAAGGTTATGGCCGCCGTAACGCGGCAGAAGGCTTCCGCCCATAAGCACAATATCGGATATAGCGTATAGATCGCGGAGCTTGCCCATGACATTAAGGATAATAACTTCTACCTCATTGAAACCTTTCCCCAAGAAAGCGAAACGCTGGCTTTTTAGGCTGTACTGCAAAACCATCTCTTCTATGTCCGGGGTCCTCCCTACATGTCTGGGGGCCAACAATAGCCTTAAGCTTGGGAATTCTTTCAGTAGCTTGACATAAGCCTTTACTATAATCTCATCCTCGCCGTGATGCGTGCTTCCGGCAATTAGCATCTTCTTATCCTCGTCAAGGCCTAAAGAAAGCCTAAGCCTTGCCTTCTCTTCTGGAGTAAGAGAAACCTGCGCAACATCATATTTCATATTACCGGTTACTTTTATCTTGTCTTCGGCGATGCCAAGCCTTTTAAGCCTGTCAGCGTCACCTGTTGTCTGCATGCAAAAAAGGTTGATCTTATTAAAAGCGTTTTTTAATAAGAACATAACTCTGCCATAAGCCTTAAAAGACCGCTCCGAGAGTCGCCCATTCATAAGAACTATGGGGATTCCCTTTTTTGAAAGTTCCGTTACGATATTCGGCCATAATTCCGTCTCCATAATTATAAAAAGTTTAACTTCGATCTTGTCAAGCAACCTTCTGATTATAAAGCTTAGATCTAGGGGGAAATATATCAGGGCGTCGTTTTCGCCTTTAATTGAATCGGCGGCCTGGTTTCCTGTTTTGGTGACTGTGGAAATAATAAGTTTATGACCCGGAAAGTTTTTTTTGAAGTCTTTTATGAAAGACGAGGCCGCCATAACTTCCCCTACGCTTACGGCATGGAGCCAGATCAATTGCTTCCCTCTAAGGTTGCGGAAAAAATGTCTGCTGAAAACCCCAAGCCTCTCTATAAGCCTGGAATGGTATCTCTTTGTGAGGAAAAGATACGGCAAATAAATTATAGCGAAAACTAGGAATACAAAATCGTAAAGAATATACATTCTGTTCCTAACCTCTAAGCTTACGTCAAACGCCGGGTCACCACGACACCACGTCACCAAGACACCAGATAGCTTTTACTGGTGACATTGTGACCTTGTGACGTGGCGACTTTTTCATGCCCTTGGATGCGCCTTATCGTATACCGCCCTTAAGCGCTCTGTCGTGATATGCGTGTATATCTGCGTGGTTGAAAGATTAGAATGGCCCAGTAATTCCTGAACGCTGCGCAGGTCCGCGCCGTGATTGAGAAGGTGCGTGGCGAAAGAATGCCTCAGCGTATGCGGAGAAACACCCTCCCGCATGCTGATAGCGGTAATATATTTTTCTACTATTCGCCTTATGCCCCTATCAGAGATCCTGCCTCCCATCTTATTCAGAAAAACAGCCCTTGAAGTCGATTTTCTCTTATCCAAATAATCGCGGATAGCTTTTATTGCTTTATCGCCGATAGGCGCTAGGCGTTCTTTTTTGCCTTTTCCGAATACCTTAGCTACACCGCTTATAAAATCTATGTTTTCCAAATTCAAGCCCACAAGTTCGCTTACGCGCATGCCCGTGCTATAGAGAGTCTCCAGAACCGCCCTGTCCCGAAATGATTGGACATCATTGCCTTTCGGCGCTTCTATAAGCCTGACCGCATCTCTTTCGTCAAGGAAGACGGGAAGTTTCTTGTCAAGTTTTGGCGTGGACAAGCTTGTTATAGGATTGACCTTTATGTACCCTTCTCGATACAGAAACTTGAAAAAAGATCTTAAGGTCGCGAGCTTCCGCGCGACGGTCCGCTTCGCAAAACCTTTCTCTTTTATATGCGCGAGGTATTTTCTCAAAAGAAGATAATCCACTTTCGCGACGTCAAAGTCATCCGGACCTTTTGACTTGTCGGATGTTTCGGGACTTACAAACTTGTTAAAATCCTGCAGGTCTATCGAGTAGTTTATAATTGTATGCTTAGACGCTTCTTTTTCAACCTTAAGATAAGTTATGAATTTATCGATATATCTATACATTATTACTGCCTGGAACAGAGTTATTTGTTTCGCTATTGTTGCTTTCCTGCTCTGGAAGCTTGTTCGTTATATGGGTGCATTTCGGATACTTGGTACAGCCGTAAAAGATGCCTCTCTTGGAACGCCGCTCAACCAGTTCTCCGCCGCAATTCGGGACCGGGCATTTAATTCCCGTGGATATGGATTTCGCGCCTTTGCATTCCGGATAACCGGAGCAACTCAAAAATCTCCCGCGCCTTGACCACTTAATGACCATTTTCTTCCCGCAGAGTTCGCAAACCTCATTCGTCTCTACGATCTCATGCTTAACATCTCTCATGTTATCGGCTGCCTTTTCAAGGGCTTTGCTGAAGGGTCCGTAAAAGTCATTTAACACTTTAAGCTTATCCTGCTTTCTCTCTTCTATGTCATCCAGCTCTTCTTCCATTTTGGCGGTAAACTTAGGATCCATAATATCGGAAAAATGCTTTACTAAAAGTTCGGTCACTATCATCCCGAGGTCAGTCGGCCTCAGATATCCTTTTTCTCGCACGACATAATGCCTGGATATTATTGTGTAAATGATAGGCGCGTATGTCGACGGCCTCCCTATGCCTTCCTCCTCCAGCACTTTAACTAAAGACGCGTCTGAAAATCTTGGCGGCGGTTTTGTAAAATGCTGGGATGGGTCAAGTTTTAATAAGTCCAAAACTTCATCTATAGAAAATTTTGGCAAAACTTTTTTTCCGTTTTCTTCATCTTCTTCTATATAAATTTTTAAAAACCCGTCAAAAAGCACCGTGGTACCGCTGGCCCGAAATGTATATGCCCCTGCTTTAATATCAACTGTGACCACTAAAAGGCTGGCTTCTTTCATTTGGCTCGCCAAAAAACGGTCCCATATAAGTTTATAAAGCTTAAACTGGTCTTCGCTTAAAAAATTCCTCACTCCCTCGGGCTCGTGCAAGGGCAGAGCGGGCCTTATGGCTTCGTGCGCCTCCTGGGCGTTTTTTTTCACTTTGTAGACATTGAATATCTTAGGGGCATATTCTTTGCCGAATTTGTCTATTATATATTTTTTGGCGTCCTGTTGAGCGACGCTCGCTACTTTCGTGGAATCAGTTCTCATATAAGTGATCAAACCGATCGGGTTTCCCTTGCCCAATTCAACGCCTTCATAAAGCTCCTGCGCGATCTTCATCGTCCTGTGCACGGGATAACGCAGTTTATTAAAAGCCTCCTGCTGCAATTTGCTGGTTGTAAATGGGGCCGGAGGTTTCCTGTGCTTTTTTGTTTCTTTGATATCTTTCACAACGTAGGTTTGCTTCTTTAATATTTCAACAAGGTCATCGGCCTCTTTTTTATTTTTTATCTCTACTTTTTTCAGATCTTTCTTGTCAAGCTTCGCGATAAAACTTTCTTCTTGTTTAGCGCCTTTCTTGCTCAATTCAGCTTCTATGTCCCAATACTCCTGAGCCTTAAATGCCTGAATTTCCTTTTCGCGGTCAACAACTATCTTTACCGCGACAGATTGCACCCTCCCGGCGCTTAAACCTCTTCCGACCTTTTTCCATAAAAGCGGGCTTAATTTGTACCCGACTATCCTGTCAAGGATCCTTCTAGCCTGCTGCGAGTTCACTAAATTCATGTTAATCTCATCAGCGTTCTTGAACGCGTCTAAAACCGCTTCTTTTGTGATCTCGTAAAACCGGACCCTGTAGATCTTCTTACCGACACCTATCTGTTTTGAAATATGCCAGCTTATCGCTTCACCTTCCCTGTCAGGGTCAGCGGCAAGATATATGGCTTCCTTATCCTTCGCCGCCTTCTTCAATTGAAGCAGGATCTTCTTCCTGTCTTTTATTACCACATAAGTGGGTTCGAAATTATTCTCGAAGTCAATGCCTACCTTTCCGATCGGCAGGTCCACGAGGTGGCCAAGACTCGCCATGACCTCATAGTCATCGCCCAGGATCTTTCCTATCGTGTGCGATTTTGCCGGCGATTCAACAATAACTAATCCTTTTGCCATGATATTTTATCTCCTTGTAGGTGCTATGAATTTCTTACCCGGAAGCTCCTTCACTACTCTTTTTATTACAAGCTGCGTAAGAACGCTTAATACCTTATTCACCGGTATTTTGCTTTCCAGGGCTATCTCATCGATATGCTTCGGTTCATCGGTTAAAAACCGGCATATCTCTTCCTCTTTTTCATCTAACAATAAATTATTTTCTTTGGTCTTATTTTCTTTAAGAAATTTTTTAAGTTTTATCTCTAATTCCTCGATAATGTCGTTGGCATTCTCTACGAGCTTTGCCCCGTCTTTGATAAGCTGGTGCGTGCCCTCGCTCGCTAATGAATTTACTTTGCCCGGCATCGCGAAAACTTCTCTGCCTTGTTCAAGGGCGAAATCTACGGTGATCAATGCCCCGCTCTTCTTAGGCGCCTCGATTACCACGACACCTAACGAAAGGCCGCTTATGACCCTGTTTCTCTGAGGAAAATTCCATTTGTACGGAGGTGTATCATCCGGGAATTCGCTTACAACAGCGCCGCTTTTGGTTATTTCTTCGTATAATTTCTTATTTTCTTTGGGGTATATATTATCGTGACCGCTGCCTAAAACAGCTATTGTCCTGCCGCCAGCCTTTAAGGCACCTCTATGCGCGGCCGTATCTATGCCCCTTGCCATGCCGCTTACAATGGTAATACCGTAGAGCGCCAGGTCATAAGAAAGCTTCTCGCAGGCCTGCATGCCGTAATAAGTAGGCCGCCTTGTCCCCACAAGTGCTACTGCCGCTTCATCTTGCGGCAACAACTCGCCGTTCACATAAAGAACTTCAGGCGGATCGTACGTATCCCTTAGATTTTTGGGATACTTAGGATCGCTCCGCTTAATTGATATAATTTTCATGAAATATAAGTATATATAATAAATAGGGTTTTAGCAAGGATTATTTGGGGAAATGGGAAAATTCGGGTTTTCTTCGAATCTTTATGATGGTAGCAACAGGGGTTCGTGACTTCAGACAATTTTTCCCGTGGCTTTGAACTTACTCCTCGCGCCTAGGCACTATTCATTCAGGACACCCCTACCGGCGCTCGTCGTAAGTCCTAAAGCCACATTTGGGAAAAATTGTCAATTTCGCCGCTCACCCCATGTTGCTACCATATGTGGTAAAGCATGCCATCTGGTTTGACTTGGAATAGCTACCGAGAGGCGCTCTTGGTTCCTGTTTTTGGCCTGCCCTTAAAGTGAAGTTTCAAAATTTCTCCCGCTTATAACTTTACGCAACACATGGCGGGATCCCGCACATGCATGCCTAGATATTAGTTTAGACGGGAAGCTTTTTGCTGGGAAGGAAATCGGTTTACTTGTCCCGAGCGAAGCCGAGGGATAAAAGGATGGGCATTGTCCGAACCCGCCGTTGCATCAGTGGCGGGTGAGTTATGCCCATCCCCGATTTCTGACGAGTAAAAAGCGTTAAGAAATTTTGACGGAACGAAAGGGCGGGCAAAAACAGAACGGTAAACCAAATAGAGGTGCAAATTGTACTACTTGCGAAAGGATATGACTACGTGGAAATTCACCTGCGGTTGAGTTAGATTCTTCGGGAACGAAGGAAATGGGGCTGATTTTTTTAAGGCCTTCAGCGTAACCTCCCGCAATTCCTTCGATTTTGTGGATTTTTCGTCCAAGACACTTTCCTTATCAATGCTGCCGTCCGAGCGTAAAGTAAATATAAGATATATTTCTCCTTCTTTAAGCTCCGAGTTATACATTTTAGCCAGATTGGATTTTATTCTTTCCCTGATCATATTGTAATAACCTACATATACGCCTTCCGGTTCTTTGGGGCCCATGCGCACTTCTGTTTTTTGGGACTCAATTGTAATAGGTTCTATTTTCTTGATCAAAGTGTTTTGTTGAACAACTTTCGCAGCTTCTTTTTCTGCCGCTATCTTCCCGGCCGTAGGAATAGACAAAAGGTCATTTTTTTCTGATTTTTTCTCTGGTTTAGGCTCGGCTTTTATTTTAACTTCCAAATAATTTACCGCTATTAGTTTTTCGGATGGTTTTTTCTCGATTTTAATAAATGTATTCCGGCCTAGCCATGGGGCGAGAAAGAAGAAATGAAAAGTTATGGATAGAGTTAAGCTTATGCGAAATGCCTTATCGCCGAACATTTATGATCTCCGTAGAAAGTATATATTACAACCTTCTATTTGTCAATATGCGGCGAATGCGAAATCGCCGGATCAAAATCGATAACAGGCGCTTATAAAATAATTTCTTTCGGGAGAAGGATAAAGATATTCCTGATTAAATGATGTATAACCCTCCACCTCAGCGTATTTTTCATCGAAGATATTATTCACGCCGCCCGCTATCTCGAAACTTTTAATAATATAACTGATCTTTGCGTCCGTCGTGAAATAAGGCTTCGCCTTTGGGGCCCTATTAAAAAGATCACTCATCTTGCGTCTGGAGCCGACAAAATTAGAGACCGTGCTTAGTTTTAAGCCGTTTATAATTTCATAACTTCCTCCGAAACCAAAGGCCTGCTTGGGGACCAGTGGGATCTCGTTATCATCGAATGCCCCGCCATTGAATTTTGGCATCGTATAGGTGTAATTTGAAAAAAGCGCCAGCTTTTTAAACGGGCTCACTTTTGCTTCGAATTCCAAGCCGTAGCGTCTTGTCTTGTCATAATTTGAATTTGTGAATGTAAATGGATCAAAATAAATTTCATTTTTCATATTTATAAGGAAAACGTCTCCAGAAACATACAAGATATCTCCGAAATACTGTTTTATTCCTGCTTCATAATTGTCTGCGGATTGGGGCTGGAGTTCGGTATTCAGGCCTGTCCCCCATGGCAATGAGGCGTAAAATTCATCGGTAGCCGGCAATCTATAACTCTGGGTGTAACTTGCATAAATATTCGTTTTATCCGTCATGTAGTAGCTTATGGCCGAACTAAGCACGCCTTCCTGCAGATGGCGGATCTGGTCATTTTGGACAGGCCCGAGCGAACTATGGATTTGCAAAAATCTATATCGGGCCCAATCGTAGCGATAGCCTAATTGAACGGCAAATAGTTCGAACAGTGTAAATTCATCCAGACTGTAAACGCCTGTTGTTTTTTTAGTAATAGCGATATCTTCTTTTTCGCCTGCAACCATTCCATTGCTTATATCCATGTCCGCATTAAAATAATCCAGACCGAATATCAAGTCATTTTTAAAATGCTCCCAAAACTCAACATTTAAGATATAGCGCGGGTTAAAGCTCCACATTGTTGTATTTAAATCTGTTTCGTATAAATTATTGAAAGTGAGAGCATCGGAGTCGCGGTTCCTGAAAGATACATCGGTTAAAAGCTTCCCTACATCATAGCCGAACACTTTTAGCTTGGCATCCATTCCTGTTTTCGCATAATAGTCGGCCGTATTTGCCTTGTCTAGAGGGTACTTGGTATTACGCCGGCTTAAACTTGCCAGATCAGAGACAAGTAAAGCGCCGGGCATGCCGTACCAATCTTCATGATATCCTGCATCAGCGCTAAGGCTAATGTAATCATTTAATTCATACGACAACCTAGAGGCTATGTCCTCTGTCTCAAGCTTGCTATTCTCTCTATACCCATTATTGTTGGAATAACTTGAATTTATGTTGTAAGACAATTTATCGAGCGACCCGCTGGCGTCTCCTTTTAAAACTCCTCTATCATAACTACCGTATAACGAGGAGGCATTTATCTTTAAAGGACCCGAACCCTTTTTTGTAATTATATTTATGACGCCGCCGACTGCGTTGTCACCGTACAAAACACTTCCCGCACTCCTTGAAACTTCTATCTTACTAACCTGGTCCAGCGGTATTTGGCTCCAATCGGTCCCACTCAGGTCGATATTATTAACTCTTCTCCCGTCAATCAAGACTAAAACGTTCATCCTGCTCGCTTCTCCGAATCCGCGGATATCGACGCTCGCTGTTTTGCCATTTCCGACGTCGTCTCTGACTATAACGCCGGGCAACTCCCGTAAAGCATCGGGAATTGTCTGGGCATTAGAAATACT
>Ga0066637_10001894_pt1 | contig 13746 bp, 9 predicted proteins | sample CryGeyCG2014_020_FD_62737 | JGI IMG/M metagenome (GOLD analysis project Ga0066637, IMG submission 62737) | Groundwater microbial communities from aquifer - Crystal Geyser CG08_land_8/20/14_0.20 | ecosystem: Environmental > Aquatic > Deep subsurface > Groundwater | place: USA: Utah: Grand County...
AATTAAAAATTAACAACATAAATTTATGAACAACAAATTTTTTCTATACGCCCGCAAATCAACAGATGTGGAAGACAAGCAGGTGCGTTCCATTGAAGCGCAGATCACAGAATTGCGCGCTTTTGCCAAGCAAAATAATCTTTTCGTTAAGGAAACATTTATTGAGAAACAATCAGCCAAAATTCCGGGCCGTCCGATATTTGGCGAAATGATAAAGCGAATCGAAAAGAACGAGGCGGACGGAATTTTAGCTTGGCATCCCGACAGATTGGCGCGCAATTCTGTGGACGGCGGACAAATAATCTACCTTATTGATTGCGGGCGTATTGCGGCGTTGAAATTTCCCCAGTTTTGGTTTGAACCAACGCCGCAGGGAAAATTTATGTTGAACATCGCCTTTGGGCAAAGCAAATACTATGTGGATTCTCTTTCCGAAAACACGAAAAGAGGTTTGCGCCAAAAAGTGAGACGCGGAGAATATCCAAGTTTAGCACCGATTGGTTATATCAATGATTCACGCAATAAAAGTGTCGTTGTGGACAAGAAGCGCGCTTCACTAATTCGCAAAGCATTTGAACTCTACGCGCAAGATAACTCGCGCCTTGAGGACATTTCCAATTTTTTGGCGCAACAAGGCATTACCTCGCGCGGCAACAAAAATCTGAAACGAGACAGAATTTCTTTTATCCTTTCCAACCCGTTTTATTACGGACACTTTCGCTATGCCGGTGAAATCCACGAGGGCAAGCACCAGCCAGTTGTCTCAAAGAAAATTTTTGACAAGGTTCAGGAAATTTTGAAGCAGAGAGGACGGCCGCACCACAAAACCAAGAATGAGCCGCAGGCGTTTTGTGGTTTGCTCAAATGTGGCACTTGCGGCATGGGCATCACCGGCGAATACAAGATTAAACGGCAAAAGAACGGCAACGAACATTACTATACTTACTACCACTGCACGCGAAAAAACAAACTGGTAATGTGTAAAGAATCTTGTATTCGCCAAGAAAGTTTAGACCAACAAATTTCCTCTCTGCTTCAAAAATTTTCTTTGAGAGAAGATTGGGCGGAAGACCTTTTGAAAATGTTGGAGAAAGACAAATTGGAAACCGCCCAATCTTCTGCCGCTTTTGTTCAAGAAGCCGGAGAGAAAATTAAAATTATCAATATCAAACTTCAGCGACTTTTAGACGGCTATTTGGAGCAGGATATTGAACGTGAAATATACCGCCAAGAAAAAGCTAAACTTCTTTCAGAAAAGAAGTCGCTGGAGGAGCAAAAAACCCGTTTTGAACAAAAGCAGAATGATTGGCTCGAACCGATGGTAAAGTGGCTAAATTACGCACAAAACCTCTCAAAAATCGCAAAAAATAGCAGCCTTTTAGATAAAAAGGCTGCAGCCAAAGAAATCTTTGGCTCGAACCTCTGTTTGGCGAGCCGTGCCGTGCGCGGCGAGCCAGTTTTCCCGTATATGGCAGCGCAAAGCGCCGCCGAAACAGCAGGCCAAAAAGACGAAAGTTTGATATTTGAGCGGGTGAAGGGAATCGGCCTCGGCTCTCGGTTCGCCGTCGCTCGCCTCGGCCTGGCCACCGCCTCGCTAAATTTTCTGCTGAAAATTTAGCTCCGGCGTTCGATTCCCGGCGCGAGCCAAGCAGTTGGCTCGCGCGCTTTTGTGAGCTAAATATTGGTTAGTGTAAATATTTTTGTAGTTGTTTGTCTTGGAGCGGGTGAAGGGAATCGAACCCTCGTCTCAACCTTGGGAAGGTCGCATTCTACCATTGAACCACACCCGCCTACCTCGCAGAGATAAATATAGCTGTGTCAATCTGCCAAAAATCAGCGCTCTCCGCGGTTCATCGCTTAAAGAAAAAATTCCACCACTTTATAAAATTATTCTCTTCCACCGGCGCGCTCACGGCCGCCCCAACTGATACGCTACTATTATTTTCACCAACCGTTTCAGCCGCGCCTTGCACCATCACCACGTTCTCTCCTTCTTTTTTTAAATTCAATTTATCCTTAGCTTCTCTTTCTAAATACGACTCGCTGTTAAAATAACTCAACAATTGGTTAAGGTCCTGTCCTTTTCCGTCCATTTTGGCTATTTCCGCTTTCAACGCGCCGATTTCCTGGTCCATCTGGCGCTTTTTATAGAATGCCTTGACCAAAGAGATGCTTAGCCAAATGAACGCCAGCAATAGCAAAAATAGCACGGCCCGGGAACTAAAAAATTTTTTCAGCTTGTTTTCTGGCATTATTTTTGATAGACTAAAAACGTATTTATCTCAACCACTTAATCACTTGATCACTTTCCCCATGGATTTCACGCGCCACAAAAAAAGTTTCCGGATTATCATGATCGTCGCTATGGCGGTGATGATTTTCAGCATGCTCGCTTTCACCTTAGCCCCGATGTTTTGATAATAACCAAAATGGCTCTATTTTTCAACCGCCCGCCAAGGCGGTTTCTTCATAAACGAATCCCAATCTTAAGCGAGGCTACCCCCGAGAAAAATGTGTCGCAGACGCCTCCGCTGCGTTGTTCATTCTGCTTCTAAGAGACGGCGAGACACAAGCCGCGGCTGGTCGTAAGATTTATACTTATACGCATAGCCGACGGCGGTTTTTCGAGGCGGGTAGCCGAGCACTAATGTAATCCCTCAACCGCTACGCGGCTTCGGGATGCCGAAAAAACGACTTCGTCATTTTTTCAGCACCTTCAAAAACACATCCTGCGGGATATTCACGTTCCCGCGATCGCGCATTTTCTTTTTCCCCTTTCTCTGCTTGTCCAATAATTTATTTTTGCGCGTCACGTCACCCCCGTAGAGCTTGGCGGTCACGTCTTTGCGGCGGGCCGCCAAATCCTCGCGCGCCACGATTTTTCCCCCAACCGCCGCCTGAAGCGAAACCGCGAACATTTGCGGCGGCAGTATCTCTTTTAACTTTTCCACGATAATCCGGCCTTCCCCCGCGGCCTTATGTCGCGGAACGATGCGCGCGAACGCTTCCACCGCTTCTTGCGCCACCAAAATATCCAGCCGCACCAGGTCATCTTCGCGCCAGCCGATAAGCTCGTAGCTCATGGACGCGTAACCGGAAGTCGCGCTTTTTAATCTGTCGTAAAAATCCACGATAATTTCGCGCAGCGGCGCTTCGTACGAGATAATCACGCGCTGCGCGCCCAAGTACTGCGTATCCAGATAAACGCCGCCCACCGTTTGAAGCAATTTCATTAATACGCCCAGGTACTCGCTCGGCCCGATAACTTCTAATTTCACCCACGGCTCGCGGATTTCATCAATGGCGCTGGGATCGGGCAGCTGCTGCGGCGAATAGATTACTAACTCTTCACCGTTCCTTTTTTTAATCTGATAAACAACGCTGGGCGTGGTCACGATCAGCTCCAGATTATATTCCCGGCGCAATCTCTCCGAAACAATTTCCAAATGCAACATGCCCAAAAACCCGCACTTGAATCCCCGGCCCAAAGCATCCGAGCTTTCCGGCTCAAACACCAGCGCCGCGTCGCTCAATTTTAATTTGCCGAGCGCGTCGCGCAATAAATTATAATCCTGCGCCTCCTGCTTTTCCAGCACCGCCGGATAAAAACTGGCAAAAACCATCGGCCGGGGCTCCTTGTAGCCCGGCAAAGGCTTAACAATCTGGTCGGATGAAAAGCTTGTTATCGTATCGCCCACGCGGCACAGCGCCACTTCTTTGAGGCCCGTGGCAATATAGCCGATCTCACCGGCGGATAATTTTTCTACCGGCTTCAGTGATGGCGTGAATATCCCGATTTCGATCGCTTCCACCCGTGCGCCTGAAACCATAAACATAATTTTATCACCGTGCTTAATTTCGCCATCCACCACTCTGATATATGCCAAAACACCCTTATAAGCATCATAGTTAGAATCAAAAACCAAAGCACGGAAGGTTTTTTGCGCGTCAATTTTTGGCGGCGCCACTTTAGTTATCACCGCCCGCAGTAATTCTTCCACGCCTATCCCCTCTTTGCCGGAAATTTTATAGATTTGTTCCTCACCCCACTTTGTAAAAGGGGGGCTGGGGGGGATTTCTCCCCCTCTTAAGTTAAGAGGGGGTTGGGGGGAGTTATGACCTTCCAGCAATTCTTTAATTTCTTCTTCCACTATTTCCACCCGCGCGCCCGGCAGATCGATTTTATTTATCGCCGGCACGATAGTTAAGCCCTGCTGTTGCGCGAGGTACAAGTTGGCTAAAGTTTGCGCCTGCACGCCCTTGGTCGCGTCCACCAACAAAATCGCCCCCTCCACCGCGGCCAGAGACCGGGAAACTTCATAGGAAAAATCCACGTGCCCGGGCGTATCGATCAAATTCAGCACGTACTCTTCTACTTTGCCATTAGCGATTGATGATAAGCGATAAGCCATCCTCACCGGCTGCAATTTGATGGTGATGCCCCGTTCCCGCTCCAGGTCCATGGTATCCAAAAACTGCTCCTTCATTTTCCGTTTCTCGATCGTGCCGGTCAATTCCAAAAGCCGGTCCGCCAGAGTGGATTTGCCATGGTCTATGTGCGCAACAATACAAAAATTCCTAATGTTGGTCATAAACAAAAAATCGCCTTTTAGACGATTTTATTCTGACATATTTTCTATCTTTTTTCAAGGCTCAATTATCTCCTTATCCGAGGCCGCGATTTTAAATGGCACGCGATTTTTTACGGCTTGCCAAAAAATCCGCATTTCGAGCGAACGCAGCAGCAGTCCGGCCAAAAAATAAATTATCAGACCGACCAAGCCAGCCATCGCCCCCTGTGCTAATAACCCCAAAAAAGCATGGGTATCAACGAATTTATCCGCCAAGCGCAACGCTCCGTAGGCGCCCAAGCCGGCCGCGATCGATGCCAGCAATATTTTTATCCCACTGACAAAGATCTCCCCAAACCCTAAATTACCCGCCTTCCTCGTCAAAAACAACCACAACAAAAGCATGTTAACCACGCCGCCGATCGCGAAGCCCAGCGCCAGCCCTGCCACGCCCAGTGACAAAGAGAACCACCACGCCCCGCCAATGCGGATAAAAGAGCTAACCAGTCCCAGCCAAAAAGGAGTTTTCGTATCTTCCCAGGCAAAAAAGCCGCGTACCAACAACAAAGTCAGCGCCTCGGCAAACAAACCCAGCGTTAAATACTGGAGCGAGTTTATGGTCAGAATCGTATCTTCCCAGCCAAATTTTCCCGTCCCCAAAATCACGCGCACGATCTGCGCGCGTAAAACTATTAGCAAAACGCTAGCCGGAATAACCAAAAACAAAATCTGCCGGAAAGTGTCGGCCAAGGTTTTGGCGAAAGCCTGTTTGTCTTTGGCCGCCGCGTTTTGCGACAAAGCCGGAAAGGCAGCCGTGGCCAGAGAGGCCGCCAGGATTCCCAGCGGAAAAGTCCAGATATTATAAGCCAAATTGAAGATAGCCAAGCTTCCGGCGGCTAAAAAAGAAGCTAATATTGTTATCGCCACAAAATTAAGCTGAGAAACAGCCAGCGTTAAAGTCCGCGGCACCATAAGCCGCGCCAGGCGGCGCACACCGACATCGTGCCAATCCAAAACCAATTGATATTTAAAACCCAGTGAAAAAAGCGTGGGTAGCTGGATTATCATATGGAGCAGTGCGCCCAGCGCCACGCCCCAGGCCAAGCCATAGGCGCCCCAGCGCGGCACCAGAAAAACTATGCCAAAAATAATTCCTAAATTGTAAAATACCGGGGTCAACGAAAAAACCAAAAATCTTTTTAAGCTCTGCAAAACCCCGCCCCAAACCGAACTTAAGCCCAGCAACAAGGGACTTAAAAACATGATACGGGTCAAACTGACAGTTAAATTAAATTTTTCACCAATAAAACCGGGTGTGATAGCGCGCATCAGCTGTGGCGTAAAAATAAAAAACAGCGCGCCGACAACCACCAGCGCGATGAGTAAAATATTTAAAAGGCTGCTGACGAACCGCCAAGCCTCTCTATCTCCTTCTTGACTCTTGTTCCACAAACCTACGAACACCGGAATAAATCCGGCCGAGAGCGCGCCCATGATCAGCAAATTATAAACTAAGTCCGGCAAGCGGAAGGCGGCGTAATAAACGTCCAGCGTATCGCCCGCGCCAAAATTGCCGGCCAACATTCTGTCACGCACCAAGCCCAAAACGCGGCTGGCCAACGACGCCAGCGCCAGCACCATTGCCGCGCCCGTGATGGTCTGCGACTGGCCGTTTAAAATTTTACTGCTGAAAAAATTGAACATTATCGTCCCAATACCATACCATAAAACTTATCCGTCAGTAAATTATCGCTGAATTTTATTTGCGTGCCGTTAATTTCCAAATTCGCCGGGTATTGCCAGGTGATTTTAGCCGTTTCTGGCAATTGTAAAAGGCTCTCAAAATCGCCACCCGCGCTCCCCGACTGTTTTTGCACCAGAAGGCTATAGCTAGATGAGTCCTGATTTAAATTGATTCTAAACGGTAATAAATATTGATACGTAATTTCCACGCTCTCGCCCGGGCTCACGAAAATCCAGTTGCCAAAAACGGTTTTGCCACTTTCCGTAAAAATTTGCGTGCCGGAGCTGGGATCGATTTGCATACCCGATTCCTGCGCCAAGACATCCGCATCGGCTTTAAACCCCTGCGCCTGATAATCAATCGGCGCGCTATAGCTTTCCAAGGTTTGACCTTGGCTGGAAATTAATTTTGACCCCAGCGGCACATAAACCCGCAAATAATCCGCGTTCACTTTGTTATACCAGTCATACTGGTTAGCTCCGCCTTGGTGCGCGCGCGTGATTTTTACAGTATCAATAACCGAACCATCCGCTTGCGCGCTGGCCGTATGATAAATTTTTTGGTCAATGACTTTATCGGTTTTATAACCGTTGATATTGGTATTGACCACGCTTAAATAGTCCTTTTCAGTTGATAAAATCTCGCCGGTCCAGCCCTGCTCCTCAAACGCTGTTTCCAACTCGGAATTGGTAAAGTAAAATAAAATGTGTTTTTCCGCCAGAGAATCGGTCAGAATTTTCACGATTTCCTGCCCCTTATCCGGCCAAACTTGCCAAAGCCGATCCAGGAATAGCGGCGCAAAATCAGCCAGGATCTTTTTGGGCTGATTTTGCGCCTTATCGTAATCAACTTCCACTTTATACTGGGTAACATCCAAAAAATTATTCTGGTCCAGCGCTACGCCGTATTGCGACATACTTATCGGGCCGGTCAACGCCAAAAGTTTCTCAATCACCGTCGGCGTCAAAGAGATCACGCCGTCCACGGTCGCTCCCCCGGCTTTTTCATAAAAACTCATTATTTTTTTAGCCGAGGTAGGGAAGTCCGCGAACCAATTGGCATCGTGAGTCGACCAAGCCGTGGAAATTTTCTGGATGGGACGCGGCGGCACGATTTTCTCATACAGCTGTCCGTCCAGATTAAAGATACCGTCAATAAATAAATTTTTTAGCCGGCCTTCATCAATGTCCGCCACCCCATACGTTCCGATAAATCCGCCCGTTGGCCGCGCTTCGGAGTTATTCTGAAAAACCAGCAAATATTTTTTGGCGCGCTCATGCCCTAAAAATTCCAAAAATACCTGGCTCCAATTATTTATCTGCCCAACCGCCGCCAGCGCCGGCGCTATTTTATCTTTTAATTCCTGGACTTGCGGCGCCACGTCTTTGGGTAAATCGCTCACTTTAACCTTAGCTAAACTGTTGTTAGCGGCTTCAAGCGATATTTGCGCTTTGGCAATTTCACCTTGCACCTGGACTATTTTTTGCGTCAAAGACGGGCCGTTGCCGGAAAAATAATCGCCGATCTTTTGCGCCAGGAACAGCTCGCCGATTTGCGCGAAACTTTGTCCCGCTTTAGCCAGGTTCTCGCCAGCGTCGACTAAGGCGGCGCCGGAACCCACGACCGAGCCGCCCGGCAATTTTTCCAGAACATAAATTATCCCCCGCCCCATTTTATTTAACTCCTGGTCAGCCAATAAAAAATTCTGATGCGCTGTCTCAAAATTAACGCCAGCCGCGTCAAAATTAAGGCTGGAAGCTGAATCCTTAGCCGCCAGCATTGCTTGATACGCCTGCAGGGCCGAGCTTAAAATATTTTCCTTGGCTGCCAGGCCTTGCCCCGCCAGCGACATGCCGAAGATAACAAGATATATCAAAAAACCTGCGCTCAAAAATCCGGCGGCTTGCCTGGAAAGATGACGCCAAGTCAAACCGTTTGTCTCTCTCTCGGGCTCGACGCCTTTTTTACCCCAAAACTTCCGGCTGGCCGGAATTAAAAATCCTTCTTTCGGCTGATTTTTTTTCTGCCGCCACCTGGCTAAAAAATCGGATCTGTCAACCTTACTCTCCTTAAAAATTAATTCTTCTTCTCCCCCCTTTATAAAAGGGGGGTTGGGGGGGATTTCGTTCCCCTCCAAAAGGGAGACTAAAGAGCTATCTGCAATTTCAATACCTGATTCAACCGCCGCCGCCAAATCCGGCTCAGCCAATAGATTTGCCAAGACATCCGGCTCGCTGGCCGGCAACGCCGGCGCCTCGGCCCACAAATATTTTTCCACGTCGGCAAACTCCGGCAAATCCAGCGCCGCTTCAGCTTCAACGATCCTCCAGGAATAATTTTTCAAAGAATTATCAATGGCTTCAATCTCCTCCAGCATTGCCAGAATATCTTCGCGCTTGGGATGCGAGATTTTCAGTGGCTCAAAAATTTTTGGCTGGCTTTGCGGAAACCGCTTGAAAAGCTCCGTCGGCTGGATAATTTGACGTTCCGCGCTTTTTGTTTCCGTCGCCAGTTTCCTCTTCCGCCCTCTTTTCTGTTTGATTATTTTTTCCACAGCTGACAAAAATACGCCCGGCTGCCGACAACTCAGATCCACCACCCGGCCAGACAGATTTTGTCTTTTTGACCGCACCAAAACCGCCGACTGCCTATCGGTTTTTCCCACGCCAAAATCGCCTTGGCCATTAATCCCCTTGCGGTTCATAAAATATTTTATCCCCACACCTAATCAGGATGGCGCCGAAGGCGCGAGATAAAACAAGAGATTTTTAATTAATACAGATCTGCTTTACGACAATATATCGCACAGCGCAATAAAATAAATCCTGATTAGGTGTGGGGATTTATTGTACTTTTAGTATATCACGTCCCGCGCTCTTTTTAATCCACAAATTGATACACTTTCAATGTTTCCTCCGCCATTCTCTGCCAGGAATATTTCCTGACCTGCTCAAAGCCTTGCCTGATGAGTTTTTGCCGCAAAGCTTCGTCGCTCAAAACTTCGCCAATTTTGGCCGCCATATCTTGCGGATTTTCCCCGTCAAAATAATGCGCGGCCTGGCCTAAAATTTCCGGCAAGCAAGTGGCGCGGGAAGCCACTACTGGCGCGCCTTGAGCCATCGCTTCCAGCGGCGGTAAGCCAAAACCCTCGCACAGCGACGGAAAAACATAAAGGTTGGCGTTTCGATATAATGCACCCAGCTCTTCATCCGGCACGAAACCGGTAAAAATAACTCCCCCGCCAAAACAAACGCCTGTGCTGTCGCAATTGGCTTTTTTTAGCTGCTGGTAAAAATAATCTTCCCCGCCAACCAATACCAGTTGCAGATTCGAAAATTGACCATTGCGCAAAATTTTAAACGCCTCCGCCAGCCGCGCCAGGTTTTTGTGCGGATAAGCGTTGCCCACATAAAGCAAATATGGTTTTTTAATTCCGTATTTTTCTAAAATTAATTTGCCATCGCGAGGAGCAGAGCGACGTGGCGATCCCGAACTATTGTCGCCGTCCACGGGATTGCTTCGCCCCGACTTCTCGTCGGGGCTCGCAATGACAGCGCCCGGAGAACCCTCATATATCACTGCTATTTTTTCTTCCACCACCCCAAAAGATTTTACGATGTCCTCTTTCACGAATTGCGACACCGCAATAATTCTTTTGGCGCGCGCTAACGCCGAGCGAATCACGATTTTGTACCCCAAACTTTTGAAAAAATATCTGGCGCGGCTAAAAAAATTATCTTTATGCGTTGGCCAGCGTTGTAAAATCAAGTCATGAATTGTAACCACCAGCGGCCGACGATAAAACAGCGGCGCGTTGAAATGCGTAAAGTGCATCAGGCCAATTTTATAGCGATAAAGCTGCCTTGGAAAAAATATCTGCTCGCCAAGTGAGTACCACTTCCAGTCAGCCAAAATTTTTCTAAACCGCGGATTTCGCGGATGATATTCGTTGAAATTCGCGCGCCGCAAAAAAACCAGATAGTCATTCTGACTGTCAGTTTTTTCCAGCCCCGCTATTAACTTTTGCGTGTATCGGCCCAACCCTTTGGCCTTGGAGCCAAAAAACCGGGCGTCTATGCCGATAGTCATAGAATCTGTAGCTGACTATATTATATCATTGAGCCACCAAAATAAAAAAGCGAGGAGCTGCGCTTCTGCGCTTCCCCGCTTCAATTCTACGACGTACGACGAATTTATCTTCGCTAAATGCCCGGTATAACACGGGCGACCTGCTGAATGTACCAATGATATGTGACTCTCCCGTACTCCAGCCGCACATATTTGACAACGTCCTCTTCGCGCGCGAAATAGAAACTTCTGCCCGCCGGATCCAGCGGATTTAGATTCAGACAACCGCCATCCACGATTTGCCAATTCTGGACCGGTTCAAGAGAGAAGAGCCCGACATCTTCCAGGATCCGATTACTGTGAGCCTGTTGATATTGAAACTGAAAGTAAACTTCCCAATTGACCTTCAGGCGCTTACCGATAAAATAAATCATTTTTTTGCTGGTCGCCTGAAAGCAATTCTCCTCCCATTCATCAAAATCAGACCGCCAAGCGTCAACGCAATTCTTTCCTTCATCCTTAATGGTCGCCTCAAGTCCCTTATGCATAAAAGTAACTGTCCTTGTCTTCATGATGACCTCCTCTTAAATCATCTAAAATTGTCCGTCTTAAAAACTGCTCAAATTAACAAGCCGCTTATCTTGCCCAAAAACTACCACAATCCGTCATTTTTGGCAAATCCAGCGGGCTTTTAGCCAAAGTCACGAAATTAAAAAATCCAGGGTTTCCCTCGCGCATTTATCCCAGGAAAAAATTTTCACTCGCTCCAAGCCACTGACAATCAGTTCGTTTTTTAAATTATCGTCCTGCCAAACTTCTCGCATCGCCCAGGCGATCTCATCGTAATTATAAGGGTCAACCATCAATGCGCTATCAGCCACGACTTCCGGAAAAGACGAGGTATGGGAGGTGATCGTCGGCACACCGCAAGCCATGGCTTCCAGCGGCGGGAAACCGAACCCCTCAAAAAAACTTGGATAAACGAATAGCGACGCTAAATTAAATAATTGCGGCTTGTCCTGCGGCTCAACAAACCCGATAAACTTTATATCGCGGGCATAGGGCGAAGCTTTGGCCGCGGAAAAGATTTCATCATAGAGCCACCCGCGATTGCCGGCCAAAACCAAGGCCGGCGCTGGACTATTGGCGTCAGACGCCAATAGTCCAGCGCGAAAAATCTCATAGGCCTTTATCAGGCCGACCACGTTTTTACGCGGCTCGAGCGTCCCAAAGTATAAAATAAAATTATCCGGCAAGCCGTATTTTTCCGCCACCGCCTGGCAGGCCTGTTTTGATATTTGCCTGAAATCATCCCCAACGCCCGAATGGATAACTTTGATTTTTTCCTCCGCCACGCCGTATAAGTCAACCAGGTCGTCTTTGGTGGATTGCGAAACCGCGATGATCTTATCGGCCTCCAGGGCGCGGCTGCGCGGCGCCAGCGAGGCATGCCAAAATCGCTTGCGCCAGGAAAAAAACTCCGGGAAATATTCAAATGACAAATCGTGGAAAACAATGATTTTTTTACAATCTTTACTCACCGGGCTTAACAAAAAATGCGGCGCGAAAAACACGTCGCAGCCACCCAGCAACTTATCGATTTTGGGCAATTTTAAAAATTTCGCGGCCGGATCAAAAACAAAACGGTTTGGAAAACGAAATTTTTTCAGCTCAACGTTGAGCGAACTTAGCCAATCATAATCCAGCTCCGCCTTGTTAAAGGCGTTGTAAAAAAGCTTGAATTTGACATTTTTATCCAAAGATAAAAGACGGGGCAGAAGATTGATGGTGTATTCTTCTATCCCGCTCCGCGTGCCTTTGGCCAAAACCCGCAAATCAATGCCGATCGTCATAAAAATATAATCTACGGCTCCCTGAAATATTCCTTCGCGACTTTCACAAAAACCCCGAAGACCAAACCCATAATTAACCCAACGAATATATTCCGCCAAATATCAGCGGAATTGTTTATTATAACCGGCTCGTTCCCTATCACCGAAAAAACCACGCCCTGGCCGGAAAAATAACTCAGCATATTCGCCTTTTCCGTGGCCACGCTCACCATCGCCTGGCCTAAAACTTCTACCTCACTCTCGCTACCAGCGCCAAAACGCACCTCGACGGTGCTGGGCGAGATTTTGGCCACCTGGAATCTCCGACTCAAGCCAGCCAAGCTTGGCGAACCCAAATCCAGATTAGCTTTTTTATAGATGGCCTGCGTCATCTCCGGCGTTTTAAACCACCCCTCCACCACACTGCCAAATTCATCCGAAGCCTTAAGCGCGTAGTAATTGTCATATTTATAATCCGCGGCGTTTTGCGTGCCTAAGCGGCTGATAGTTAAAGCCAGCGACGCGCTGTATTTATCGCCCTGCCAGGCAAAAATCCCGGCCGCCAAAGCCACCAGCACCGCGAAAACTAAAACCCATTTATATTCGTCAAAATGCTTTTTTATATCCATGCTAATTCGTCATCGCGAGTGCCGAAGGCACGTGGCAATCCCGTAATTTTACAGCCATACGCGGGATTGCTTCGTCGCTCTGCTCCTCGCAATGACACAATAATATATCTAACTAGATTATAGCCAATTCTTGCCGAAAATCAAAGAAAGCGACTCCTATAAACCCGTCAGTACTCGCCCGACCGCTAACGCCTCAACGGCTCAACCCGTTGAGGCGTTAGCGAATAAACACTTCTCGGCGCGTTTATTCTAAAGTTCTCAAGAACTTAAGAACTTGATAATAAACACTAACACCAACTTTACTTTAGCTTCCGCTCCCTATCGCGTATAAAATTCCGCCAAAGGCATTACTGCTAGCGGTATAAATTGTTCCGTTACTGGCTATCGCGCCAAAATATAAATAAAAACCATTGTCGCCGCTGTCAAAAGACCCGTCCAAATTTCCGCTGGCCGCGTCAAAAACTTTCAGAAGATTTTGGTCAACTAAATAAATTTTCCCGTCGCTCGTTAAAATCGGCGCGGCCAAACGAGGACCAAGATTAACACTTGCCCAGCTTGGCGTGCTTGAAGCATTATACAATTGTAATTTTATTGCCGACACCCAAGCGCCGCCATAAAACATAATTGGGTAAGCTCGGCCGGTCGAATCAATAGCCGCGGCCAGTTCCGCATGGTTGTTAAAACTGTTTATGTCAGACCATCTCACCATTCCATCAACGGTATTTAGCGCGTAGAACCCACCCTGATAACCTATACCCGCCACCCAACTGGCCGTAGCCATGTATAAAGTATTATTCGCGTCCAACGCCAGCGAGGTGTATTCGGCGCCATAATTTTTCTTCCAAATTGGCGCGCCGGCTGAAGAAATTTTGTAAATATAATCTTCAATCGCCACATAGATA
>Ga0066637_10001896_pt1 | contig 13732 bp, 12 predicted proteins | sample CryGeyCG2014_020_FD_62737 | JGI IMG/M metagenome (GOLD analysis project Ga0066637, IMG submission 62737) | Groundwater microbial communities from aquifer - Crystal Geyser CG08_land_8/20/14_0.20 | ecosystem: Environmental > Aquatic > Deep subsurface > Groundwater | place: USA: Utah: Grand County...
CCATTTAGCACTGGAGTTGAAAGTTTTTTGTTCCGTTTCGGAAATGGAAAAATAGCGGTAGAGGTTAGTTTTATGCCAATAAGAATAGACCGGCTTTAGCTCCGGAAGTGCCTCCTCTTCAGCGGCTTGGGTAAAAAAAGGATAAAATAAGCAAAAAGATAAGAATAGGGTTAAAATAGAGTATTTTTTCATTTTTAATTTTTGTTTTTTTAGGATTATTTTGACGGGTTAAGTATAGCATAAAGGAGAGAGTCTATAAAGTTTATCAAGTTATAACGTTCTTAAAGTTTATAAAGTTTATAAAGTTCATAAAGTTTGTAAAGTTTATCAAGTCTATATGCGCTTTTTCTGAAGTTATTTTATTATAGCAAAAGGAGGGAAATGAACAAGACAAAAGCTGTATTGAGCCATGGGGTTGACTATTGACAAGATCGGAGTGATTATGGTATTATGTCATCAGTAAGTAATCAAATATGATAACTTAGTAATGATATATGTATTTAAAACAACTAATTGCCAGTAACAAAACCGTTTTTTCCCTCCAAGATATGGGAAAAATATGGGGTATTGAAAATAGCAACTATCTTAAGCTTGTTGCAAGCAGGCTTTTTAAGCGCAGAGAGATTTTTAGAATAAGCAGGGGGTTGTATGCTGTTAGTGAAAAATTCAACAATTATGAGCTTGCTAATAAATTGAAAACCCCATCTTATGTTAGTTTGGAAACTGTTTTACAAAAAGAAGGAGTTATTTTTCAGGATTATGGAAATACTATTTTTTCAATTTCTAACAATTCTCTTTTTAAAAAAATTAATTCTAACGTATTTCGATATTCAAAAATAAGCGACAAATTGCTTATGAATCCGCTCGGTATTGTAAATTCAGGACAAGCGAAAATTGCCATAGCTGAACGCGCGCTATGCGATCGCATCTATCTTTCTTCGGATTATTATTTTGACAATCTGCGTGGTATAAATTCTGAAAAACTCTTATTGATATCAAGGATATATAATTCACGGGTTCAAAGAGAAGTTATTGAATTAATTAATGAAATTAAAAAATAAACAAAAAAATATGTTAAATACAGAAAGACATCGGCAGATACTCTTTAATTTGATAACTGAGATATATAAGTCTCCGGCAGGAGCATATCTCGGATTCAAGGGTGGGACCATGTTTTATTTTTTCCATCAGCTAGATCGCCTTTCTGTCGATTTGGATTTTGATTTGCTCGATGATAGCAAAAAGGAATTTGTTTCCGGAATCGTCAGACAGATTCTCTTGAATTATGGAATAATCAAGGACGAAATGGATAAAAATAATAATGTTTTTTTTCTGCTTAGCTATGGGGAAGGCGAGCATGGGATTAAAGTTGAAATTTCAAAAAAAATTTGGAATAAAAATTTATATGAAATCAAAAATTTTTACGGTACTGATGTGAAAGTTCTGAAATTGGAAGATGCATTTGCTCATAAACTCGTTGCTTGCGTTGAAAGAAAGCGCACGGCAAATCGTGATTTTTTTGACATTTGTTTTTTTCTCAAAAAAAATGTGGCATTTAATGACGATATAATTCTCGAAAGGACGAATAAAAATAAAAAAGATTTTTTGATTTTTTTAAGAAAATATGTTGATCAAAAAGAACTAAAGAATGGAATTTTAGAAGGCTTAGGAGAATTATTGGATGAAAAAAGGAAACAATGGGTTAAAGAAAATTTAAAAAATGAATTGCTTGGACTCCTGGATTTTTTAATAAGTCAAAGTTAATATCTTGGCATATTCCTTGAATTCATTCATAAAGTTCATAAAGTTTATAAAGTTATAAAGTTCATAAAGTTCATCAAGTTATAAAGTTCTTAAAGTCGAAAATCTATAAAGCGTAGAACGCATTTTTAATTTTAAATTCTTTAATTAGCTTCGGAACCGTTTTTGGCGGAGATTTGGCAGAAATAGCAATTTTGTGCTAGCATTTCAATATGAAAATAATAGAAAAGGAAATTATTCTAAGTGAGTTGAAGGCCATGTCCGCTAAAATGTTTGGTAACTTGGTTAAGGCGGTTGTCGATGTCAAAAAAGAAATTATGGCGGTGGATGCCGAATTGCACGCCGATGAAGAAGCGTTGCTTTTGGAAAACGGATCGGAGCAAAAAAATCTTTGGGGAATAAACATTTATCCGGAAATGGAAGGTTCGGATTTTGTGGAATTTGATTCCATGATCAATCTGCGTCCGTCACAAAATAATCGCAGTCGGGGAGTGGAAGATATTGAAATACAAAAGAGTATTTTGAAAATAGTCAACAAATTAATAAAAAAATGAATTTCCAGCATAAAAATTTAGCTGGCGGAAAATGGCAAACACTCACTTTTTTTGAGCAGATGGCGAATGTCGGAAGCGAAGTTGAGCGGGCTATTAAATGGAAAAATAAAGGCAATGCGGAATATAGCCGAATGGCGTTTGAGCGAGCCTTAGAGCTTTTGGATTTGACGATTAATAGCGCGAAAAGTCAAAGCCGTATCAAGGAACTTGCGAGAGTCAGGGAAATTCTGGCTGATTATTTCTTCTTTGAAAACAGTTATAATTCAACCGATAAAGATTGGCAGAATTATTTTTACTCTTTTAATTTTGCGGCCAGAGCCAGCTTGTAATAGATTTTATTTTTAAAATTAAAGGATTAAAGGGTTATAAAGTTATAAAAGTTTATAAAGCTATTTTTTAAATTATTGAATTAACGAATTAGAGAATTAACGAGTTAAAGAATTAATAAAAAAAACGGAGTTGAGCTCCGATTTTATTTTTTTCATTCCTATTTTACGCGAATTTTTCCTCTAATTTTTCGACGCGATGTTCCAGATCTTTGTGGGTAAATGTGTCTACTTTTTTATTCAGATTAGCCTTAATATTTTCCGTGTCTTCCTGTATTTCTTTAAAACCATTATCCATTTTTTCATTTACTTCTTCAAAACCATTATCCATTTTTTCATTTACTTCTTCAAATCCTTTAGCTACCATCAATGCCAATTCCTCTATTTTTTTATCAGTCTGTTTGCCGGATTCTTTAAAGCCCTCAGTCATCATTTGAGCTAATTCATCGAGGCTTATTTCTTTTTTTGGATTATTTTCTCCCTCCATTTTTTTTATCTTCAATTTTTATTAGTTTCTTCGCTTTTAATATTTTTAGTATAGATTTGCTGCAAATAGGGCAAAATTCAAAAGAAACAAACGTCGTAGAATTATTATATGCAAGAGAAAGGTTCTCTGTGCGTGGAGGTATAGTTTTTTTACAAATGTCACATTTGGTAATTCTCATAAAGAAATTATACTATCACGCTATCTCGATGTCAATTTGCCAATTTGAGTTATTGTAACTTTTCTTTCCGCAAGAAAAGTTACAAAACCTGCCTGCCGGTAGGCGGGGAACTCTCAGTCCAACTTCAGTCTTAGACGAATTCTCGTCTCACTCGCTAAAACTCCTAATTTTTGCTCCGCAAAAAAGTTATGCGGAGTTTTAACGCTTGTTCGGCGGAATTCGTTCCTAAGCCTTCCGTTAAGACTGATTTTTTAAAATTATAGTAGAAGATTATTTAGATTAGTTTAAATTTAGGCATTACTTCTGAATTTGCCTTTCGGGGAATTTTGCGATAAAATAGGCTTGTTGAGTATAACTCTTTTTTAATATTGAAAAATATGCCCGGTAGTGAAATTTCGACCGGGCTTCGCCCAAATTTAGTAAGTTTTTAAGATATAAATAGTAATTTTTATTTTAAGATTTTGACGGTATAAATAAGCGAATTATTTATAAAGTCGAAATTCTACTACTGGGATGGAGAATAAATTAGATCTTTCAGTTGTCGTGCCTCTCTATAACGAAGAAGGAAATGTTCGGGAATTGCACAGCCGGATTTTGGCGGCTTGCCAAGCCCTCACCCCAATCCTCTCCTCGCCTCGATTCGGCGAAGCGGGCCAAAGGGAGAGGGGGATTAATTCCGTATCTTTCGAAATTATTTTTATCGACGACGGATCGGAAGATAAAACAGTGGAAATTTGCCGCGACTTGCGCCCTTTAAAATTGATTCAATTCCGCAAAAATTTCGGCCAAACAGCCGCTTTTGACGCCGGCATCAAAGAAGCCCGGGGAGACGTGATTATTACCCTGGACGGCGATTTGCAAAATGATCCGGCGGATATTCCCCTGCTTTTGGCGGAACTGGAAAAAGGCGCGGATGTGGTTTCCGGCTGGCGTTTCCAGCGAAAAGATACTTTGATGAAAAGGTTTTTTTCTCGCGGAGCCAATCTGCTGCGTAAATTTTTTGTGGCAGACAAGATCCATGACAGCGGCTGCAGCTTAAAAGCTTATCGGCGCGAATGTTTCCGCAACGTGGATCTTTTCGGAGAAATGCACCGTTTCATTCCGGCAGTCCTGGAGTTGCAGGGCTACAAAATTTCCGAGGTCAAAGTTTCCCATCATCCGCGCGTCCATGGAAAAACCAAATATAACTGGAAAAGAGCCGTCAAAGGATTGGTGGATATGATTGAGATTTGGTTTTGGCGGAAATATTCCAGCCGTCCCTTGCATCTTTTCGGCGGAGCCGGAATTTTGATTTTTATGGCGGGAATGGGAATTTTAACTTGGATGGCGGTAGAAAAAATATTCTTCGACATTTCGCTTTCGGAAAAAATCTGGCCGCTCATTGGCGCTTTCTTGCTTATGATCGGAGTCCAGATTTTTATTTTCGGCCTGCTGGCGGGAATTTTGATGAAAAATTATTATCGGGGGAAAGGAGAGATGAATTATTCGATAAAAGAAATCATAGAGAATTAAAAGTACCAAGTGCTAAATCTCAATGCCAAATAAAATCCCAAAAGAAAAAAGAAAAAATTTTGATCTTCTGGAGCGAACTGCCAAGTTTGGGGAAAATACTATTGAATTTGCACAAATATTGCCGAGAAATGAAATTAACAGGTCGTTAGTAAGTCAGATTTTCAGATCCGCGACTAGCATAGGTGCTAATTATATGGAAGCTGACGGAGCAGTATCTAAAAAAGATTTTGAAAATAAAATAGGTATTTCTAGAAAAGAGTCCAAAGAAAGTATGCATTGGTTTCGCATGATTGCTAAAGCCAATTCTAATGAAAGTGAAAAATGTAGAAAACTCTGGAAAGAAGCGCAAGAACTAGTCTGGATATTTTCCTCAATCATCAGCAATTCAAGAAATAAAAAAGATAAATAATTTTTTTAGATTTTAATTAATTGGAACTTTATTGGAAATTGGCACTTAGAAATTGGGATTTAAATTAATTTATTAATTTATTAAGACTTATGAAAATCGTCATCGTGGGATCCGGTTATGTCGGTTTGGTTTCCGGAACTTGTTTTTCGGAATTCGGGCATTTTGTCACTTGCGTGGACAAGGACGAGCAAAAAATTGAAAATCTAAAAAAAGGCGTCATTCCCATTTACGAACGGGAATTGGAAAATATGGTTAAAAAGAACGTGAAAACCGGACGACTTTCTTTTACCACCGATCCCGGGAAAGCGCTGGCGGAAGCGGACGCGGTTTTTATCGCGGTCGGAACGCCGACTTCCAGAAGGGGAGACGGCTATGCCGACTTGACTTATGTTTACGCGGTCGCCAAAGAAATCGCGCCGCTTATTAAAAAATACACCGTTATCGTGGACAAAAGCACGGTGCCGGTGGGAACCGCCAAAGAAGTAAAAAGAATTATTCAAGAAGTCAATCCCCAAGCAGATTTTGACATGGCGTCCAATCCGGAATTTTTGCGCGAAGGGGCGGCTATCGATGATTTTATGCATCCGGACCGGATAGTCGTAGGAGTGGAAAGTGAACGGGCGAAAGAAGTGCTGAAAGAAATATACAAGCCGCTGTATCTGATTGAAACCCCCATGGTTTTTACCGATTTGCAAACCGCCGAACTTATTAAATACGCTTCCAACGGATTTTTAGCGGCAAAAATAAGTTTTATCAATGAAATCGCCAACCTGTGCGAAGCCATCGGCGCCAATGTGGTGGACTTGGCCAAGGGCATGGGGCTGGACAACCGGATCGGAAAAAAGTTTTTGCACGCCGGTCCGGGCTATGGCGGATCTTGTTTTCCCAAAGACGCGCTGGCGCTCGCACGCATCGCGCAAGAGCACGGTTCGCCGATCCGCGTGATTGAAACAGTGATTGAAGTCAACGCGGCGCAAAAAGCCAGAATGGTGGGAAAAATCAGAAAAGCTTTGGGCGGCAGCGAAGCGGGGAAAACCCTCGCGGTTTTAGGTTTGACCTTCAAGCCGGAAACAGACGATATGCGCGACGCGCCGGCGCTCACGATTTTGCCGGCTCTCATGGAAAAAGGAGCGAAAATTATGGCGACGGATCCTCACGGAATAGAAGAAGCCAAAAAAATAATGCCGGAAATTTCTTATGTCGCTGATCCCTACGCGGCCGTAGAAAAGGCGGACGCGGTGGTGTTGATGACGGAATGGAATGAATACCGGTCGCTAGATTTGAAAAAGATAAAGAAATTGATGAAAGGCAATGTTTTCGTGGATCTGCGTAATGTTTATGAGCCGGAAGCGATGCGCCAGGCCGGATTTGCATATGTGGGAGTGGGACGGAACTGATCGGAATGTCAAGTGACAAATAACAAATTTCAAATCAAATCCAAATGATTAAATGACAAATTTTTGAACTTTGGATTTTGAGCTTTATTTGTCATTGGAAATTTGGATTTTGACATTAATACCAGCATTCAATATTAGTTTAAGTTTAGTTTTATCGTAGGTCAATTTTATTATGAGGATTTTATTCTTAAACTACGAATATCCGCCTCTGGGCGGGGGGGCGGGGAACGCTACGGCGTATCTACTCAAAGAATTTGCTAAAATTCCCGGTTTGGAAGTGGACTTGGTAACTTCCGCGATTGATAAAAAATATCAACTGGAAAAAATAGGAGAAAATATTCTAATTCATCGCTTGCCAATCGGCAAGAATCCTAAAAATTTGCACTTCCAATCGCAAAAAGATCTGCTGATTTACGCCTGGAAGGCTTATTTTTTTTCCCGAAAAATTATTCAAGAAAGAAAATACGCTTTGACGCTGGCTTTTTTTTCCGTGCCGTGCGGATTTTTAGCCTGGATTTTTAAAAGGCAGTTCAAATTGCCGTATTTGATTTTTTTGCGCGGAGCCGATGTCCCGGGATACAGCGAAAGATTTATCTATCTTCATAAAATAATCACTCCTCTCATTAAAAGAATCTGGAGAGAAGCCGAAAGAGTGGTGGCTAACAGCCAGGGGCTTAAAGATTTAGCGCGGAAAACCAATCCTCTTCAGAAAATAGATATTATCCCTAACGGAATTGATACGCGCCAATTTCGGCCGTCGGTTTATAATTTTGGAAGTCCGACTTCCAAAATGGAAGTCGGACTTCCACGATCCTGGAATACTTTTAAAATTTTATGCGTGACGAGAATTACTCCCAGAAAAAACATTCGTTGTTTAATTGAAGCTTTTAACCAGCTGCGCCGGAAATACGCTAATTTAAATTTACAGATAATCGGAGAAGGGGATGAAAAAAATAATCTGGAAAAACTGGTTGGAGAACTGGGAATAGAAAAAGAAGTCGATTTTGTCGGTCTTTTGCCCCACGAAAAATTGCCGGCTTATTATCAGAGCGCTCGCGTTTATGTCCTGCCGTCGCTGAATGAAGGCATGAGCAACTCGATGCTGGAAGCGCTGGCTTCCGGCTTGCCGCTTTTAGCCACGGATACCGGAGGCACGAAAGAGTTGATTGAAGACGGCGTCAACGGGTTTGTGCTTAAAATGAAAAGCGCCGAAGATATCGCGGAAAAGCTGGAAATTTTAATCCGAGACGAAAACTTAAGAAAAAAAATGGGCGCGGAGAGCCGGAAAAAAGCGGAAGGGATGGGGTGGGAATCCATAGCTAAAAAGTATATTAGTATAATTAAAAGAGTTAAAGGGTTAGAGAATTTTAAATTTTAAGTTTTAAATTTTAAATCAATTTCAAATATTTTAATTTTTAAAATTTAGTAATTTAGTAGATTTTTCACCCTAGGCGGATCAGTCTTGGGCTGACAATTAAAATTTAAAATTTGTAATTTAAAATTAATTCATGGTTAGTGTTTTTCAAAAAAAGATATTAAAGTTTATTTTGAAATTACTGATAAGCGCTTTTTTTATCGGTTTGATTATTTACAAAGTTGATTGGAGCGAATCCTGGCAATATCTGCGGAAAATTGAAATTTGGCAGATCGCGATTTATCTGGCAGTGATTTTTAGCGGTCTTTTTATTTCAGCTAAAAAATGGCAGGAACTCTGCCTTTTCAAAGGTTTGCGGGATTCTTTTCTGAATTTTTTCAAACTTTATCTGACGGGAGCTTTTATTAATAATTTTGTGCCTTCAACCATCGGCGGAGATATTTTCCGGGCCTATCAGATTGGAAAAAAAGCCAAAAAATATTCCCAAGCGACCGCGGCAGTGGTGATGGACCGCTTTACGGGACTATTGGCGCTGATGCTTATGTCGCCGATTTTTTTTCTGCTGAATTTTTCCCGAGTATCTGGAGTTTATCTTTTGGTAATCTCCAATTTGATTATCGCGGGGTCATTGGTAGCGTTCGTAATTTTTTGGAAGACAAGAAAAACCGCCTGGATGCGGAAAATTTTAAGTTTCCTGCCGGATAAAATAATAAATTTTCTCGAAGAGCTGGCGGATTTTGGTAGTGATTTAAAGATTTTTGGCCGGGCAATGATCTATTCCTTTCTTTTTAACCTGATCGGAGTGGGTTTGGCTAACTTAATCTTATTTTGGAGTTTGGGAATCAATATTGATTTGCTGGATTATTTTTCCGTCATATTTCTCATCAGCATCGTAGCCTCGATTCCGGCGGGCGTGGGGCTTAAAGAATGGGCCTATATCGCGTATTTTGCTCCTTTGGGCATCAGTATTCTGGGGGCGGTGATGGTGGCGATTCTCAACCGTTTTCTGCAAGGGCTGGTCAATTTAGCGGCGTTGCCGATTTATCTTAAATCGAAGAAGTAATAAAAGTGTCATCCCGCACTTGATGCGGGATCCAGAAAAATGAAAAGTTACTTTGTTTATATAATGGCGAGTCAAAAAAACGGAACTTTATATATTGGAATTACCTCAAATCTGATAAAAAGAGCCTGGGAACATAAAAATAATTTAGTCGAAGGTTTTACAAAAAAATACAAAGTGCACAGGCTTGTTTATTTCGAACAAACAGAAAATGTCCAAAGCGCGTTAATAAGAGAAAAACAACTTAAAAAATGGAGAAGAAAATGGAAAATAGAATTAATTGAAAAAAATAATCCTAATTGGAATGATTTGTATAATAATCTAATAAAATAACTTGATTCCTGCTGAAATTTATCCCGGACTGGATTCCCGCTTTCGCGGGAATGACAAGCGCGTGGCTGGAATGATAATTTTTTAAAGAATATTTTTTAACTAATACCAAAAAAGCGTCTTTATCTTTCCTCCGCTTTGAATATTTTGATAAAATTTCCGGGGCGGTTGTTGATATTTAACTGCCAAACAGTATTTTTTGAAGAATAGAAGGGGTAAGCTTCTATTATTTTCCCCTTATTCCAATTGGGGCTTTTTGACGACCAATAAGCAGGTTCATATCTTATTGCTCCTCTTCTGGTCAAGACATAATAATCAACCGGCTGATCGAACTTATAATCGGTAGAGCAAGCGCCTTTAAAAAATTCACAAGTTCCGTAATAATCCGCCCAGACGGTCAGGTTTTTCGCATCGGGAAGATTATTGAGATAATCCGCTGCTTCATATCCGCCAAAACCCCAGGCATCGCTCACAATTAAATTTTTGGGAAGCAAAAAGGAGGCATAATTATAATAAAAAGGTTTAACGCTCCAAAGCGTCAAGAAACTTATTATTAAAATCAAGAAGGAAAAGATTATTTTTGAATTTAAGGAAAAATTAAATTTTTTGAATATTTCCCGAATTCCTAAAACAGCCAGAAATCCTGCTAGGGGATAAAGAAGGACGAGGTATCTGGCAGTTAAAAGGACTCCGGAAATTATTCCTCCCGAGAGAAAAATCATCATAAAAATTGAAAGGGACAAACCTAGCGGTGTGCAATTGTCATCTTCTTTTTTTCCGAATATTTGGCTAAACCAATAAAAAATAATCAAGCCCAAGACAATCGGGGTCAGCGAAAAAACCAGCGGATAAGTTTCTAATAATATTTTTCCTCCCAGCCCGGTTTCCAGAACGAAGGCATCGGTGGACCTGGCATCTACGGAAATTTTTGCAGTATCAAAGAGGTTTAAACCGAAAATCCAATTGGCTAGCACCACAAAGAATAAAAACAACAAAAATCCGTAGAAAATCGGAATAATAAATCTTTTTATCTTCTCGAAAAATATTCCCAAGCGGGAAATAATCCGGGCTTTAAAGATAGCAGCGTCCAAAAAGAAAAGAAGAGTAATTAGTATAAAAGGCAGGGCGATTTTTTTTATTCCTTCCGATCCCAGGGTTTGCAGATACATAATTTTAGGGTTTCTCAAAGCTGCTGGCATGAAAAATCCCAAGACCACGCAAGATAAAAAGAAAATTATCGCTAGCCAAAAAATATTTTTATTAAAATAAGCAGATGATTTATAAGAGTCGGAAGAAAAAAACCTTTTATAATTAACCAGGTATTTGATCAATATGAAAATAAAATAAAAAATAAACAATATGTTGGCGGTATATTTTGAAAGAAGCGCTAATCCGGTAAAAAATCCGGTTAACAGGATAAATTTTTTTTCATCGGTTTTGGCGAAAGCAAAAAAAGAAAAAAGAGCGGCAATGGAAGTTGACCAAAGCAAAGCATCCGGATTGATTATGCGGGATATTCCAAGGATGATAGGAGATAAAATAATAAAAGAAACAGCTAGCGCGGACAAGAGTTTGTTTTTCAGAATTTTCCCGATAACCCAAAAAAGATAAGCGGCAAGAAATAAATTAAAAATTATTATAGGAGTCCGGAAGCTGGAATAAAAGCGTTCGGAATTTTCAGAGTCGTAGCGGTCTATTCTTTCTAATTTTTCAAAATGGCCCTGGGGATTTTTTTCCTCCAAAAGCCCGATTCCGGAAACTAAGGCCAGGGATACTCCGGGCTTGTCATTGATGCGGGTTTTTTTGAAATTCCGATCTTCCAAAGCTTTAAAATATTGGGGGATGCGCTCGTAGAGCCAATAATGTTCATCAGCCGTAACAAATTTTCCGATACGGTAAAAGCCAAAATAGAAAAACGTCAGCATTGAAAGCGCCAGGATTATGATTGCGGATATTTTCCCCTTTTTCCCCATCCCAGTAGTAGAATTTTGACCTTATAAACCACCCAATGATTAATAATATCAAAACTTAAAATAAAATTATTATTTATGTCCTAAAAGATTGATAAAATTGAGCGAAGCCTAGTCAAAATTTCACTACTGGGTATATTCTGCTAATTCTCAATTATTTTCTCCGCTTTGATTATTTTGACGAAATTATTCGGCCGGCCGCCTAATCGCAAACAAAAATCAGTGTCTTCCATTTCATAAATCTTGTCCAGACGGATAATAGAATCATGGCCGCCATTGAAGCGGGAAAGAGTCATTTTGGTGGTGCGGGCTTCCCGGCCGGCGGAAACGACGAAATAATCAAAATCAACTTTTTCTTTTTCCAAACCGATGGCGCTAGAGCAATTGCCATTGAAAAAAGAGCAAACCCCGCGCTTGTCGGTCCAGATGGAAAGATTGCGGGCGTCAGGCAGGCTGTTTAGATATTGCGCCGCCTCGAAACTCCCATCGCCCATGTCCTTGAGATTGAGGACGTATTTTTCCGGCAGCAACGAACTGGCGTAGCTGAAATAAAAAGGCTTGACGGACCACAAGCTGTAAGCGGAAAAAAATATAAAAATAAAATAAATCAACGGTAAAAATACATACTTTGGTATATACTTGAGTATATACTTGTTAAAAATATCCGATTGGACAAAATTATGGATACTTATTCCGGCTAGAATAAAAACCAGGGGAAAAATGATTATCTGATAACGGATAGTGGCGCTCACATGGCTGAAAATAGAAGCCGTGTAATAAACAAGAATAAAGAGGATTAAATAAAAAGCTATAAAATAATTTTTGTCAGGTTCTTTTTTAGAGAAGACGTTGAACAAACCAAGTCCGATAATAGAAAGGAAAGCGATGGGCGCGATGCCGAAAAATAAAGAATAAAAATTGGCCAGCATCATTCCCAGAAAATTATTAGCCGAAAAGGAAGATTTGGGGGAGGCGATAATGGATTCCAGATCGTAAAACTTCATTCCGCTGTAAGTGTTAAACAGCATTCCCAAGGTAAAAAGCAAGAAAAAGGCGAAAATAACTTTAATCATCGGCCGGCCGAAACGAGAGAAGAAACGCATGATTTTTTCGGTTAGACGATTTTTCCAAAAAATAATATCGGCTAAGATAAAGGCAATAATAGCGATAAAAAATGGCCAAACAGGCAAAAAAGCCTTGGAAAGAATGGTTCCTTCCAAAAGACGGCGGATATCCACCCAGGCGGCCGGTAAAAAAAGATAAAAAGTGAAAAGCGATAAAACGATCAAAACAAAATAATCGCCCAGGGATTTACGAAAGTAATGAGTGATACCTTCTTTTTCATAGCGGGATTTACGGACGATATATTCCAAAAAAATCAGCAGAAAATAAAAAATATACAAAATATTGGCGACATATTTGGTTAAAATGGAAAAACCTAAAAATATGCCCGACCAAAAAAGATATTTTTTGGTTTTCTTTTCCAGATAAATAAAATGGCTTAAAAGCGAAAGCGAAAAAAATGTCCAAATAATCGCGTCCGGGTTGACAATAAGCGAAATGCCCAAAAGCAGAGGGGAAAGACCGATGAAAACAAAAGAAATCAAAGCGGCGGTTTTGCCAAAGAGTTTCCGGGAAAAAATATAGATAACCACCAACATCAGCAAATTAAAAATAAAAATCGGAAAACGGAAAGCGAAATTGAATTTTTCCACCGCCGGAGTTTTATCGGGAAGCTTTTGCAAAAAAAAGTCGGTATAGTGATCGGGATTGACTTGTGCCAATCCGATTCCGGAAAGAATGGCCACGGTTATGCCCGGCTTGTCGCTCACCATAGTTTTCCAAAATTCTCCATCGGCGACATTATTCCAAAATTTCTGGATCCGGCCGGTATCGGAAGTCCACAGCGGCTCATCCACGGCGGCAAAACTACCCAGGCGGCTTAGGCCGAAACTGAAATTTAAAATAAGCACGGAAGTTAATATGAGAATGGCGACTAAACCCTGGCGCTTGAACCAGGAAAATATTCTATTGAAAAAAAATCCTTCCGGAACTTCTTTATTTTCTCTGAAGTCATGGAAAAAATCAGAAAGGCGGCCATAATTTTCATATTTGAAGAAAAAATAAAAAAGAACCAGCATCGGGTAAAGATTGGCTAAAATCTTGAAAAAATGATAAAAGGGGATAGTATTGAAATAAATGGAATTCCAAAATCCCCAAAGCAAGATTAATTCAGTCGGCAGAAAAACTAGGAGCGATTTCTTGATTAAATAATCATTACCGGCGGATTGGCCCAGAAGATAGAAAAGAAAACCCAAAAAAAACAACAAGCCGAAAAAATAAGCTGAATAAATTATCTTCAATCCAAAAAAC
>Ga0066637_10001906_pt1 | contig 13711 bp, 16 predicted proteins | sample CryGeyCG2014_020_FD_62737 | JGI IMG/M metagenome (GOLD analysis project Ga0066637, IMG submission 62737) | Groundwater microbial communities from aquifer - Crystal Geyser CG08_land_8/20/14_0.20 | ecosystem: Environmental > Aquatic > Deep subsurface > Groundwater | place: USA: Utah: Grand County...
AGGATTTGATGCTCTAAATAATATTCTATGTTATATTCGCCTTTTTCATCTGGCAGCTTAACTTTTTCCCTAACTAAAGATTTTTTCTCGCGCGTTTCTGCTATGAAATACTCTAGTAGCATGCCAATATCTATTGGCAGGCCTTTTTCTTTTATTTTGCGTGCTGCAATTACATGTGGAGTAATAGATTTGTATTCATCAAGAGGTTTTTTTAATTGTGTTCTAATCATAATCTGTTTTTTATCAATTTCTCGGTTTTTAATTTTTACTATTGTTTCTTTTACAATTTCAAGAGCTTTTTTTTCATTTCCCTCTTCTAAAATAAATTTTAAAACTTTGTTTTGCAGCTCGCGAGCAAGCTGGCACCAGTCTCTTCTTACTGTCTCAAATCCCCTTACTTTCATTTTACCTTGCTCATTAATTAAAGCATATTTTTTCTTTGCTCCAAACTCACCTGTTCGCTTAGTAACCCAAAGCCCTCTTTTGTAAAAATCCTCTAAGTCAAGCTCCATTATTCCAGGAAGCTCTGAATTTAATTTTTTTAAAAATTCAAGAGTTTGTGTTTTTGTTTTGTCTTGCAGTAGAATTGATACTCCGTCTGTGTCTGCGTAGATAACTTTATAGCCCTCTTTGTTTATTTTTTCTATAACTTCTTTTATATGCTTGCGGGCAAGAGCTGCTGTTGAAGCAGCTGCCTCAATGCAATAATATCTTGCTCCAAAAAAACCCTGATAGCCATAAGCTGCATTTGTTAACAGCTTATAGGCGTTGCTCCTCGCTTTAGTTATTGGATTTTCTTGTTTTTTGTATTCTTGTTTGTATTTTTTCCTTTTCTCTATAATTTCTGTTAGCATTTCAGAGAAAAAGCCGGGTTTTTTTGAAAAATAAACAACTTTCTTTTCCCCTTCTTTGCTTAAATCTACTTCTAAACAATTTTTTTCTTTTTCATTTAAAAATGTAGATTTTGAAAGATTGTGCGTTACTATAACACTCCCATACATGCTTGTAAAATCAAAAATCGCAAGATTTTCATACAAAGCAGCTTCTGGCTGGAAAACAAAAGCTCCTTCATATTTTTCTCTTTGCCTTCTTATTGCAATTTCATCATGCAAAGGGCGTTTCTCAGCTATTTCATTATATTTTTCTAAATTATGCAAAATATAATCTTCAACTAATTGGGACATGCTGCTTCTTGTTATATCAAATAAAGGCTCTTGTATAATTTTGCAAAATTCTATCATGTCAGGCCAGAATTTTTCAGATAGCTTGTATGTTAGAATAGAGTCTTGCAGATTATAAGCAAAAAAGCTCCCCCATTCTTCTTCTTTTAATTTCTTGCCGTCTTTTTTTTCAAAATCATGCTTTCCTTCTCCCAAGAGTTCAGATGCAACATCATTTAAGCCTAAAGTTTCACTTTGCAGATACTGGGAATAAACAGACTCTATGAATCTGAATAAGTCTACATGAATTATGCCGCAAATTTGAGAGCTTGGAATCCTGCCTCTTGCAAAAACTGGCTGTTTATTATCAAGGCCCAAAGTTAATCTTACATTATTTTTTTCAGCTCTTGCCCTTAAATAAGGCATATCAAAGCCGTCTGAAAAATAGCCGACTAAGATATCTGGCTTTTGTTCTTTAACATAGCTGACAAAAGCTTCAATCACATCTGCTTCGTCTTTAAAAAATTCAACATAATCTGCTTTTTCTTTTGTTTTCTCAGATTTCCAGGTTAAAACTTTCTTGAAATTATCTCCAACAATAGAAATCATTAAAATTTCTCCTTTTCCTATTTCAAACTCGCTTACTTCAATGTCAAATGCTAAAATCTTTGGCTTAAAATCAATCTCCTTTTCAATTTTTTCAATTTTCTCTGCTTTAATGCACAAGTCAACATCCAAGCTTGCATCAAGCGAGCCGAATTCTTGGCTGTTATTTAAAATTTCGCCTGAAATTTTGTTCCAAGAGAGGGGCTTGATTTTCTTTTCTATTAGGTATTTTGTTATCAAGCTTATATCATACTCTCTTCGCGCTTCTATTTCTTCATAATCAAGCTTGTCTGCAACAGGATGCGCATCTTTGTAGTTTGTTATGAAAATTTTTATTGCCTTGACTTGCTTGCCGAGAAAATTTTTATCATGCAATTCAGTTTTTTCAACTTTTGTTATTCGACTTGGCAGGATTATTTTAATCTTCTCTACTTCTTTTTGTATTTCTTGAATTCTTTTCTCTTTTATTCCTGGCTTTAAAATCGCCCAAAGATATGGCTCAAATGAATCAATAATACAAACTCGCTTTCCTTTTTCATCTCTGCCGATAATTTTAACATAATTTTTTCCTTGCCAGTCAAAATAATCATAATCAAGAGGAATGAAGTTAATTTCAGTTTTCATAAAATGAAAACAGAATGAGAATATTTAAAGATTGGGTTTGATAACATTAAGTAATTCTTATGTGCTTAACTCAATTCTATTTTTTAGAATTTTTTTGATTTTTTGAACCTCTGCAGAAATATCCCTTCCTACTTTTTGTGCATATATTTGAGCTAAATCTAAGCAGACATCCATTATGTACTCATTTCCTTCTCCAGCATATTTTCCAGCATTTTTAAGCTTTACAGAAACTGCATTTGCATATCCTGTCTTTTGTATTCTTCTAGATTCTTCAGAAATATCCCTTCCTACTTTTTGTGCGCATGTTTGAGCTGAACTTAAATAGGCGTCCATAATGCAAGCATCTCCTTTTTGAGCATACTCTTCAGCACTTGCGAGTTTTTGTTCTAATGATTTTTCCATCTTTGTATACATAATTTCATAGTTATAAACCTTTCTATTATTAACTATCAAATAGTAACAAATAGAAACCTTTAAAAAGCTGGATTTATTATTAAAATCATGAAAGCCAGACTTGTTGATTTAGTAAGAAGCAAAGACGGGAAAGAAGAAGTAATTTTTGAAATCCCTGAAGGAAAAGAAATTTTAATAGGAAGAGAGGTTGAGGGGGCAGATGATATCAGGATTCCTAGCAAAGAAGAAAGCCCTTATAGCCGCGTTTCTAGAAAACATGTTGCATTAAAGTATGATGAAAAAGGAGTTCTTTATGTAATGGATTTAGGAAGCAAAAATGGGACTCTTGCTGGCAAGGAAAATGTAGGAAAAAAATGGGTAGCATTAAAAGACAGAGATTCATTAATTTTAGGGAATCATTATGAGTTCACAGTTAGATATGATGCTCCAAAAGAAGATACAGGAGCACTACAACTTGCTCCTCAAGATGGAGATAAAAAAGTTTTAGATTGAGCATTAAAATGACAAAAATATTATTTAGAACAGAAGATAGGGAAAGTGCTTTGCAGGGAATTGAGAGATTAGCTGAATTTAATTATTCTCCTACTCTTGGAGAAGATGCTATGCCTTATTTTGAACTTGCAGTTCAAAAGCCAGAAGTCAGGCCTTACCTAAGGGACAGAACTAAAACTGCTGAAAAACCAAGAGTAATGTATCCCAAAAGGTATGAGCAATTATTAGAGTATCATCGCGCTCATAAAATTAATTTAGTTTCTCCTGGAGATGAAGGAGTTGGGCTCATGAGAAAAGGGCTGGTGGATTGCATGAGATACAAAAAATTGACTGTTGGACAAGGAGAAAGAATATTAACTTCAGATGCCAGGCCTTCAAGAGTAGTAGAAGTTTATAGGGATTGCATAGACCGGGCAAAAAGATTATATCAATAAATTTTTATTCTTAAAATGGCACAAAAATTCGACAATAATTCTTCAGATTGTTTATTTATAGGCAATAGAAATTTAGATGAAGTTATAGCCCAAGATTCAAGAGAGCTTGCTGAAATCAGCGGAAGTTTTGAGGCAATTGCAGACAGGATGGAAGAGCTAGTTGATTGGGCAAAGGAAAAAGGAGACATTATAAATTATGAAGAACTATGTGAGCTAATAGATCCTTTACACTCGGCTTTTGAGAAAAGGCACGGTAATAATTTTCATGAAAATCCAGATGTTTGGGAGCTGTATCGTAGGAAATAGGGGGAGGTTATTGCGAAAATTTCTAAAACCTGGTATGATGATAAAGTGGCGGTTGTTCAATATTTGAGCACAAGAGGATTTCAGTTGTGTCCGTTTGATGGCTGTAGAGCTAGGTCCTGGAGTATTGATGTGGGGATTGTAAGCAGAGTTAATGGAAAGCAACTGACTATAAATCCTGGAACTTCGCATCTTGCAAGAGAGCATCATTTGCTTGAAAAAGACAACGAATATGGGATTTCTGCAAGAGAATTTTATGAGGCATTTATGTGATACTTCAACTTTGGTTCAGTTAATTTTATTAATCTCGTTTTCTTCTCTTTTTTATGGGCTTGCAGATAGGAAATATTGTTGTAAGAAAGGGAATTGAGATTGAAGATTTAAAAGGAAAGACACTTGCAGTAGATGCATTTAATACAATTTACCAGTTTTTAAGCACGATTAGACAGCCAGATGGAACTCCTTTAATGGACAGCAAAAAAAGAATCACTTCTCATTTGTCTGGATTGTTTTATAGAAATATTAATTTAATGAAAGCAGGTTTAAGATTAGTTTATGTTTTTGACGGGAAAACTCCGAGGCTGAAAGCAGGAACCCATGAGAAAAGGCAAGAAGTGAAAGATGAGGCATTTGAAAAATATGAAAAAGCAAAACAAGAAGAAAACATAGAAGAAATGGGAAAATACGCAAAACAGCTTGCAACTTTAGATGAAGAGAAAATTGAAGAAAGCAAGAAATTGCTCGAGGCAATGGGAATTGCAGTTATACAAGCCCCTGGAGAAGGCGAGGCAGAAGCATCTTATCTTGCATCTAACAAACAAGCTTATGGTGTTGCAAGCCAGGATTATGATTCTTTGCTTTTCGGAGCTCCAATACTTGTGCAAAATCTGACTCTCGCCCGCAAGAGAAAAACAATTTCCGGCTACGTTAATATTGGGCCAGAGCTGATTGAATTAGAAAAAGTTCTTAACAGCCTGCAGATAAATCTTGACCAATTAATCTGCCTGGGAATTTTATGCGGAACAGACTACAATCCTAGGGGAATCAAAGGAATAGGGCCAAAAAAAGCTTTGCTGATTGTTAAAGGAAAAGCGCCTGCTCTTATTTTTAAGCAGTTTCCTGACCTGGATTTTGACTGGCAGGAGGTTTTTTCTTTATTTAAAAAACCAGATGTAAGAGACGCGAAGATAGAGTTTCCAAAAATAAATAAAGAAAAAATAAAGGAAATTTTATCTGAGCATGAGTTCTCAGAAGAAAGAATAAATTCTGCTTTGGAAAAGTTTGATGAAGCAAAGGAAAAAGGCAAGCAGAAAACGCTTTTCACTTTTTAATGTCAGAAATTAAACCACTTACTTTAGTAAGTGGATGTAATCTTGGTGTTTTTAATTTCTGAACACTTCAGAAACCTTTAGTTTCTGATAGCTATCAAAACTTCAGAATCAGAAGATTCTGATAGTCGTCAGGAATTCAAAATTCCTGAGATTTAATAAATTTTGAAGTCCTAACAAAGAAAATCCTCATAAAACTCGGATTTTCTGTGCCCCAAAAATCTAAAGATTTTTGCGGAAATCTAACAAACCATCACCCTTAGGTGATGATAAACTAAAAGATTTTTTTAATTTTATTTTTTGGATACTAAAATGAAAAGTGTTTTGGACGCTTTTTTAGGTTTTAGTTGCTTCCGGTAGCTTTTATCTCTATATCATGTAATTCTTCCGTTGTTTTTGCTTTTTGTTCTCTTCTTTCTTCGTCTTCTTTTTTTCTTTTTTCTTCTAATGCTTTACCAAACTTTTTCATGAATAAATAATAAAGATAGATGAGAACCGCCGCGATAATTACTGAAATAATTATAATCCATTTATTTTTAAAAAGAGGTATAAAAAAACTAACAATTATTTGTATTGTCCCAAACTGCGCAGCTATTGTTGGTATTATTATTGCTATTGCTAAAGCAATCCACTTATTTGCTTGAAAAACATTTTTTGTAGGTCCATAAATCAAAACAACAACAAATATCCAGGCAAATAGTGAAAGGAAAAATAACCACGAGAGAGAGTATTCAATACCAATAAGAATTTTAAAAACCGGGCTTAAAATTTTAAATAGATCACTTATAAATAATATCACTTTTCCAACAGCATTGTTTTCAAGAATTTTTGTCCATTCTCCCTTCAAATATGCTTCTCTCACTTCTTTGTCTGTTAGATTCTTTACTGTTACGGGCAAGCCGGTTTCTGGGTCTATTTCTTCTGCTATTGCTAAAGAAGCCACAAATAAATTTATGATTAACAAAGCTAATAAAAATAAACATAAGGTGCCTGCTTTTTTCATCATTAAGAATAGAAAGAGGAGTTTAAAAAATTAACTAAAAAAGAAAAATTAAAAATCTTTTAGAACCGCTTTTTTTGCCGCGATTTCTGCTTTGAGTCTAGTTTTTTGTGCGGGGTCTTGTTCGTTTATAAGTCTTTTTTCTATAGCTGCTATTTCTCCCACTACTATATCTCTGTTTACATTTGTTCCAGTTTCAACAGTGCGTTTTGCGCTTGCTGTTCCCCACCATTTTGCAAGCGTCCCATCAAACCAAAATGCAATCCCACAACCTATAGCTATCGCAGGGTATATCCATTTTGCTTCTGGTGGTATATCTGCATTGTTATAGTTATAGATCCATAGAATTAATATTAAAACACCATACGCTGCCCATATTGCTCTTCTCGCTGAACTAGAATTAATTCCTTTCATAATAAAGAACAGTAATATAAAAGGAATTCCCATAATCAATACTGCAACAAATGCGCTTGATGGTATAGCTGCTTGCTCTAAAAATCCTGGCGGTAAAAATCTTATCCCTAAAACAGCCACTATTGCGCCAATTGCCATATTTATCCAATGTTTATTCCCAAAAATGCCTGCCATACCTAAAACACCATAAACTACAAGCGTCACCAACAAGAAAGCTAGTATCTGAATAGTAAGTTCTCCGCCGGTTGCTGAATCACCTAATAACCTTCCTAAGACTGGGCTTAATGCCTTGTCAATACCATCTATAAAACTATTAAAACCCTCAGAAAATGATTGCGCCGCTGTAAAACTTGCAAGCACAGAAATTGCTATGACTACAAACAAAGTTAATGTTAATAACTTTTGAGTCTCTTTTTTCATATTTCTTTAAGAAGTTTCATATTTATAAATCTTTTCTTTTATTTTTTATTGAAATATAGGGATAAAAAATGAAAATACATTTTTCTAATTAAGTAGAAATATTTATAAATAGGTTTTGTTTATGTTTCTTATGGATAAAAAGAGAGGCTTAGTGATTGGAGGACTTTTAATAGCTGTGTTCTTAATTAGTTTGGTTGCTGCGTCGCCCCCTTATGATAGTGCAGGCAAAGCGGTTAGCGCAACAGGAACTTTTATTAGCAGTTTTGTAGAAGAAGCAGACCCTTTTCTTAAAGGCATTTTAGGGACAAGTGAGGGGGTAACAGGAAAAAATGGAGTAGTTTTTTCTGCAGGTGAGATTTTATTTGCTAAACTTTTATTCTTGCTCATAATATTGTCAATTATTTGGACTGCTTTGAGCGCGATTGATTTTATTAATGATAACAAGATAATTTTATGGGTAGTGTCGGTAGGCGCGTCAATTTTAGCAACAAGGTGGATAAGCAACACTCTTGTACCGATGATAATTCTTCCTTATTCAACATTAGGCGTGGTTATCGCTGCAGCCTTGCCATTTTTGATCTTTTTTGCGTTAGTAGAGATTAAATTTGCTGGGCGTAGGTATAAAACATTAAGGAAAATAGCATGGGTGCTTTTTGCTGTTGTATTTATATTTTTATGGGTAACTCGATATGACACTTTAAAAGGAGAGTCTCAACAAGCTATGTGGGTTTATCCGATAACCGCTGCAGTTTCATTAGCGATGCTTGCTTGGGACGGAACTATACAGAGAACTATCGAAAAAATGAACGTGGAGAAAAACATGAGCCTTACTGATTATAAAGTATACAACAGATTAATGAATGAGATAGAAGAGCTAAGTATAGCCAGAGCAGATTCTATAAAAAGGGGAGAAAAAAAAGAAGTTATTAATAATCTAACCAGAGAGATAAAGAGAATAGAAAGGGAAGCGGCAAAAATTAAGTAACATTTTTAAACTTCAGTTTTCTTTATAATTTATGAATAAGAAAAGGTTGGTGTGTTTTGTAAGTTTATTCGTAATTTTATCAGCAGTTAGTTTAATGAATTCTGTTTCTGCTTATGATGGTTTTGGTGTTGATTTAAGAGAAGGAAGCGAGCAGGTTATTGAATTAGTGGTGGATTTTGCAGAGCCGTTTTTGCAAGTTCTACTCGGAGGAGAAGATTATACTGGCTTGTTGTTATTTGAAAGATTTTTAATTTTTATTTTGCTGTTATCAATAGTTTATCTTTCTTTAAGCAACATTTCAGCATTTGAAGATATGAAACTTGTTACATGGGTTGTAGCAATAATTATTCCTTTAATTGCAGTCAGGTTTATTAATTATGAATGGCTCAATACAATCCTTATGTCTTATCAGGTTTTAGGAATTGCTATTTTAGGAATCTTGCCTTTTATTATCTATATGTTTTTCTTGCATGGAGTTACAGAAAGCACAACTGCAAGAAAAATAGGATGGATATTCTTTATTGTAATTTATTTTGGCTTGTGGAGCACAAACAAGTCAGATAATTATGCGCAGATTTATTTCTGGACAATGCTTGCTGCATTGGTTTTCTTGCTGCTTGATGGAACAATACATAGAGCTTTTGAGAGGCAGAAGTGGAAAGACTCAGCGAGAGATGCAGTTGCAGATAGAATAGCTGATTTAGACAAAGAGTTTGGAAAAATAAGTGCATCTAGCCTTCCGCAAAAAATTAAGGATAAGAGGCTTAAAAACATTAGAAAAGAAAGAGATAGATTAGTGAAAAGATACTTATAAAAAAGTTATTAAGACAAAGAGAGAGGCGAGCAGTCAGGAAAAATTAAAACAGGCAAACTCTCGAATAAAAGGGTTAATAATCCCTTTTTATTTTTCTCTTCTGTAACCTACAATTTTCTTGCCTTTGTAAATTGGGACTTCTTTTTCTTTTTGTTTTGTCTCAGTTTTCATAAGAAAAGCTCCCAAGACAACCAAAACTATTCCGCAAACACTTATCCACAAAGAGCTTACATTAGAAAGAAGAGGAAGGTTTGCAGTAACTTTGTCTACTGCTGATTTGAAAAATAAAGGCCCTGCGATTAAAACAAACCCTACAACCAACAAAACTATCCCAGCAATCTTTTTCATTTTGCCTCTTTTTGATACTATGGATAAAAGTTTCATGTTTATAAATCTTTTTAAACAGCATCTTCTTTATTCTTTTATGGTGAGCTATGATATTATTGGAAACATTGCGATTTTGAAGTTTCACAATGGCGCAAAAAATAGCGAAAAATTGAAAATCGCTAGAGAGTTATTGAAAAGGCAGAACATAAAAACAATTCTGGAAAAAACAGAAAAAATAAGCGGCAGATTAAGGACATTTAAGACAAAATTTCTTTGCGGAGAAAAAACAAAGCAAACAATACACAAAGAGAATAATTGCAGATTTAAATTAAATGTTGAAACTTGCTATTTTTCTCCGAGATTGGCAGAAGAAAGAAAACAGATTGCAGGCAAGATTGGAAAGCAAGATAAAATGTTAGTTATGTTTTCTGGTGTTGCTCCTTTTCCGATTGTTATTTCAAAATTGAGCAAAGCTAAAGAGATTGTGGCTATAGAACTTTCGCGAGAGTGCAACAAATATGCGCGCGAAAATTTAAAGCTGAATAAAATAAATAATATTGGATTGATACAAGGAGACGTGAAGAAAGTTATTAATAAAAACAAAAAGAAATTTGGCAAATTTGATGTTATTGTTATGACGAGGCCGAATTTAAAAGAGAGTTTTTTGAAAGAGGCGTTTTCTGTCAGCAAAAAAGGAACAATAATTTATTATTATGGCTTTTGCAATGAAGATAAACTTGGCAGGATGTTGGAGGAGATTTATAAAGAGAGCAAAAAAGCAAAAAAGAAAATTAAAGTTTTAAAAGTCCAGAAAGCAGGTGATATTGCGCCGTATAAATACAGGTATAGAGTTGAGATGAAAGTGGTTTAGGCTGTTGTGCAGGCTGCCTTTTGTTGTTCATCTGCTGTATGTCTTTGGAGATACTCATTTTGTTCTGCTGCCGGTTCATCTTCTTCTCTTTCATAACTGCCCGATATATAATTTACAACCTCTCTAAACGTAGGCATTTCACTTAGTTTATAGTGTACATCAGTAGAGTTAGGTACTCCAAAATCCTCAAGGATATCTTTTAATCTTCTTCTGCTTATTCTCTCATCATCGCTTCTTATATCACATCCTTTTTTCTTTAGTCTTGCTCTTAAATGATATTCTATATCTTGTGAAGTTAAAGCAGAAGAATCTACATCTGTTGTATCTTCTTCATCAGCTTCAAGCGTATTTGAATTAGGTTGGCCATCCATCTTGTAAATGTTATAAATTAGAGGTTTTTAAAGCTTGTGTTTTGCTATATAAATGCTTTTAAATCTTTCTGCTTTTGAAGAAGAATGGATGCCCAAGATGATAAAGTGGTTGAAGAAAGACAAGATGTTGAATCTCAAGATACAGAAAAAGTACCGGATGCTGTGGCAGGTGTTACAACCTTTATTCCTAGAAGAATTGCTAGAACGCTCTCTAAGACCCTTTCTACAATAACAAGATTTATGGGTTTTAGCTCTGAGGAAGATCTTAGAACTCTTGAGCAAATAATTATAGATTCTGCAGAAAAAGAGAAAATGATGATTGGTGGAGAGGTCATTGAAAAATGGGGTTTGTTGTTCAGCGACAATTCTGACCAACATTTTATTAGAGAGCTAGCTCAAGCAACTGGATTTAAAGATGTTATTGTTCATGGGACATTGATTGCAGCTTATGCTGAACAATATGTTTTAGGTCTTTTAAAAGAAATTGAGAGTATGAGAAAAAAATATATAGAAAAAAATCCAGATTATAGATGCCCAAAAGAAGAACTTGTTTATACAGGGCACTCTATTGAATTTAAGAGGCCCCTCTATCCTAAAGAAAGAGCAAAATGGGGCTTATTAGATGTTGTAGAAGCGGCAGAAGAATTGCCTTTAGCAACTCCTACTTCCAATGGATCAGAAATTAAAGAAAAAAAGAGTGTTGGATTAAACTTGTATACTCTGGCTTTGGATTCCAATGAAAAACCAATTGTTTTGTGTCCCAGTGTCCCTTTAAGATTTTCAAGGCCTTGTTTAGGACAAGAAGAAATAGATTCTTTTTTAGCTCGTAAAGATATAGTTGCAAGAGGAAAAAGAGCTTTACCAGAGAAAAAGGAAGCAAAACTAAAATTGTTTTATGAGCTTTTGGATAAACCATACACTCCTGAAATCCCTATGATGTATCTTCCTGCTTGTCTTCCTTCTTTTTTAATTGGTTTATTATCAAGAGAAACAGGAGAGTCAGAGGGAACTTATTTAGGATTAGATTTTGAATTTTATAATCAGCCTCATTTCGGAGTTTTTGATTTTGCTTTGGCAACTTCTTCTGGCCCAACTCTAAGCAGGGGTTTTTATGAGTGTGCTTTTGATGCTTTGTGTTTGCAAGAAGGTAATGCTATATTTAAAGGGAAGATTAATTGCAGATCTCAAACTGAAATCAAACTAGATTAAGTCTCTTTTTCTTCTCTGATTGCTGTTGGAGATTCTCCTCCATGCCAGGTGAATCTCGGGCGCATGCGCATTGGATAAATTCTTTCTGAATTATCATCTAATATAATCGCGCTTCCTTTTAAATCGGGCAGGTCATCGAGATATTTTTTAATTGAAGAAAGAAGATAGGTTTGCATTATGTTATTTAAGGCAAGAATATCAGGCTTTGAAGTTACTCTGTGTGATAAGACAATATCAGATTGTGTCATAACATCTCGGTGTATTGCACCTGGCTGCTGCGTGGCAAGGACAAGGGAAATTCCTGGCTGTCTTCCTTCTCTTAACAGCTGTATTAAAGCATCTGTTGCAGGAGTTTTTCCTTTTTCTGGGAGAAACTCATGGGCTTCATCTAAAAAAAGCCATACAAGAGGCATTTCTTTTTTTTCAAAAGATGAGCCGTGCAAGGCCCGCATTTCTTCTTTTCTTCTTTCTGTCATTCTTTCTGTAAAAAGTTTTCGTGAGATTAAGCCGATAACTAAGGCTCTAACATTAAAAACACTGACAGAAGAATAACAGCTTAAGTCCAAAATGCTGGTTTTTCCAGCTTCTATCAATTCTTTTATTTCTGTTCCGCTCTCGTCTTTTTTTGCAAAAATTCCCCAAGTTGATGCAGCTTCAAATAAAGCAGACGATGCTTTTTTTATCTCTTCTTTCTCTTTGCTTGAATTTATTTTTTCTAAAATTTCCTCTATTCCAAAATCTTTTTGTTTTTCTTTTAATTCAGTGATTACTTTCTCAATTAAAATTGAAACTGGCTCTATAATTCCGAGATTAAAAATTAAAAGCCAGTCCTCTATTTCAAGTTCAGATGCTTTTAATGCAAATCCTTTGTCTACTGGGATATTATTTTTTTCATATTCTTCATATTTTCCAGAAGGAACAAAAATTTTTACTGGAAGTGTTTTTGGCTTGAGTTTCCAATCTCTTAGCAATGATTTTTCTTTTTCATTCTTGAACTTCATTGTCCAAAAAATTCCCATTGTGTCGAAGATTAAACTTGCAATATTGCTTTTTGCTTCTTGCGGCAGGTCAGCTAGTTCTTCTGCCATAACTCCGATTGAATAACTTTTTCCACTGCCTCTCTTTCCAGCTATCAATACAACATGGCTTCTTACAATATCCATCCAGATTAGGTTGCTTAAAGAAGTGTATTGCCCCATTTTTACATAACCTTTTCCTAAATAGATAAGTCCTTTTTCCTTGAACTTCTTTTTGTCTGCCTCGTCTCTTCCTATAATTATATCGTATGGCATGAAAGAACCAAGCCGAGTAGATTTAAAAACTCTTTTGTATTAACATATCAATGAAAAAGTGGGAAAAAATAATTATAATTGTTGGGATTGCAACAATTTTAATTTTATTAACTGGTATATATGTTGTTAGAAATTTTCCAGAATGGAGATCATGGTTAGAATTTAAAGACATAAAAGAGGAAGAAATTTATTCCTGTGAAAAAGACGAGGATTGTATCAAAGTTATAGATGGTTGTTGTGGATGCAACGAAATGGGGAGCAACACTGCAATAAACAGATTATACTTAACTTACTGGAGATGGAAAAGCTCTAAACCCTGCAGTGGTTGTTTGCTAGCTTTTTCTAACCACCGGACTTGCAAAGAAAATGTTCAACCAAAATGCATAGATAACCGATGCCAGTTAGTAGAGGTTTCACAATAAAATTATAGTTTTCGATTACATCAAAATCTGCAAGATTTTGGGGTCCTAAAAACTCAGCAGACAATCCCCAAAAAGAAGTGGTAAAACAAGAGGGTTTTTTTGATAGGATACTGTAAACTAATCGTCTCCTGAGTTTTTAACAATGTATTTTATTAATTCGAGTAACTTCATTCTTCCAAGCTTTAATTTTATCCCAGCCATTTCTGCTGGTGTTTTGCCATTCAA
>Ga0066637_10001909_pt1 | contig 13704 bp, 6 predicted proteins | sample CryGeyCG2014_020_FD_62737 | JGI IMG/M metagenome (GOLD analysis project Ga0066637, IMG submission 62737) | Groundwater microbial communities from aquifer - Crystal Geyser CG08_land_8/20/14_0.20 | ecosystem: Environmental > Aquatic > Deep subsurface > Groundwater | place: USA: Utah: Grand County...
GGCAGCTGTAGATTCAAACGATAATATTATTGTTGGTGGCAGGTCTTTTGATGGTTCACAATTTGTCTATAGAGTAATAAAATATAAATTTAATGGAGATATTCTTTGGAATAAAGTCTATAGGAAGGGTAAAAATGATTCTCTTTTCCAGGTGGCGATAGATTCAAAGGATAATATACTTTTGAACGGAGAATCATTTGATGGAACGAATAGTAACTATCTACTTTTAAAGTGTAATCCTGATGGAGAAATTATCTGGGAGAGGTTTTATAATACAGGAAAAGACAACTGGGGACGTGGAGTCACGATAGATTCTCAAGACAACATTATTGTCACCGGCTCTTCATTTAATGGGTCAAACTGGGATTTTTGCACGATAAAATATAATACCCAGGGAGAAGCCCTCTGGGTTAAAACGCTTGACCGTGGAAGAAATGAATATGCTTTTGAAATAGCAAGGGATTCTGAAGACAATATCTTCACTGTAGGTAGAGCGTCTAATAACTCAAATGATGATTATTCTATTGCGAAATATGATTCAAGCGGAAATTTACTCTGGTATAAAACTTATGACGAAAGAGATATTGAAGGATCTTATGGTGTTGTTGTGGATGTAAACGATTATGCAATTGTTAGTGGATTTTCTTCTGATCCAATTACTAATTTTTCGATTATTTTTAAATATGACAATAATGGAAATTTGCTTTGGAAAAAAGTATTAGAAAATAAAAACGCTAATTCTATACTTAAAGTGAAGACAGATTCTAATCGAAATGTTGTAATTATTGGGAAAATATTGAATGGTTCAACCGATAACTTTTTTATTTTAAAATTTGAGGAGTAGTGCTTTAAAATGGATAGAAAAAAATTACATATTCTTAAATGGAATGGCCATTTTTATGTGAGGATTGTAATTTTAATTATGGCATTTTTCTCTTTAGTATTTTCTATTTTAGGATTCGCTCAATCTAATTTTTCGTTAATGACTTCTACTTATGACTTTAGTAAAGGGATAAGAAATAATGTAAATATAGATAACGATGAAATAAAGATTAATCTAGAATATGAAGACTATCGTTTTTTTCAAAATACGGCAGGTTCTGTAGGTTCGTGGAGTACCGATGCATATGAAATGTATCAATACTTTAAGGCTACTAAGACGGGTTATATTAAGGAAGTAGAAGTGCGTTTAATAAACATATCGTGGTGGGTTGATTGGACTGCAAGAATAAGGGTGTATGCAACTGATCGTTCTACTGTTCTCGCGGAAGCGACAACGGGAACTATTCCACGCAACTCAGCAGGATGGTACAGGGTATATTTTTCGGGTGCAGGTGCTAGAGTTGAAAAAGATAAATGGTATTGGATTGGAGTGAATGGTCGCGATATATACTGGAGTTTCACTCATAATATGGTGGAAGGAGAAATTCTTGTATGGGTGGGTTGGCCCATTAATCAGTATCAGTGGCATTATGGGGATGACGCTCATCTTTATATAGATGGAAAAGCCGATATTTATAGAAGTGGGAATTTTATTAGTGCACCTATTCTATCAGAAAGAATTGCTGCGTGGAATAAAATAGAATTTAATGATTATAAGCCACCAGGAACTTTTATAAGTTATTTTACACAGACAAGCGATAATCAAGTTGATTGGGAGCCAGAAGTACCCATTGCACCTGATGGAACTATTCAAAGTGCAGTAAAAAGATATATCAAGTGGAAGTCGTATCTTTCTACCTCTGACCCGCTTGTTACCCCAGTTATTTATGATGTAACTGTAAAGTGGTTTGCCGATACCATTCCACCCATTACTACCCTTGATGTTGGTTTGCCTCGCTATCCCACTGATGGTAATACCTATGTAGCCTCTTTCACTCCTTTCACTTTGACCGCCATTGACAGCGGGGTGATTCCCTCAAAGGTTATACACACCTACTGTCAGATTGACACTGACCCTTGGGAGACATACACCAATGTACTTACCCAGGACACATTTGTTAATTCCTTCACTTTCAGTAGCAAAGGAGTTATTACTGATGGATTGCACGCCATCGATTACTACAGTGTTGATCAAGTAGGAAACATAGAAGCTATCCTCAAAAAAATCAACTCTACAAAAGTAGATTGGGAGAAAGGCACTTTTGAACAAACCGATGTTGTAGATGATGATGTAAAATTAGAAGAAGCAATAGCAACTTTTGAAGATTTTGAAGACGTATCTGATTGGAGTGTATCGCAAGGGACTTTTGATTGTGTTTCATCGCCGAAAGTTGAAGGAAATTACGCCGGTAGAACTTCCTATAATTGTATTACATCAAAATCACCAGGTTCTAAAGTTCCGATTTATATGAAGTGGTATATGCAGACAAGTAATACCTATGACGGTCTGCGTGTAGATATAGGTGGAATAGTATTTGTTGCTTTTCGGGAATATAATCTTTATCTTTATAATGGAAGTTGGGTAATTATCCAGAGGTATAGTGCAAATACTTGGTATTGTATTGAACTAAAAAATATAAATTGGGCAACTCATACTTTTGATATATGGGTAGATGGGGTAGAGAAGTTAACAGGACAGAATTTTTTAGATATTAATGCAACTGTTTGGACTTCAGCTATTGTAAGGGGATATACCAGCAGTCCATATTATTCTTATATTGATATTTGGACATATAAAGAAGAAAATTATAAAACTTCAGGCGCTCACACTAGCCAGATTATAGATTTTGGTTCTGCACTTCCCCAAACAGGAACTTTCAGAGTGAGCGAAAGTGAACCTGATCCCGATCATTATATTAATTATGAGGAGAGACACGGAAACCCCGATAAACCATGGTCAAGTTATAAGCCAATATCAGATGGAGGGAAATTGCCTCCAGGTTACCAATGTTTCCAAATCAAATCTAAGTTTTTCGGGGATGGAACCAGCACACCTATCCTACATAGTTATTCTCTATTAGTTACCAAAGACATTACGGTTGTTGCGGACATTACTCCTCCCACAGGTTCTATTCTCATTGATGCTGGTGCTGTCTTTACTGACACCACTTTCATTTCCTTGAGGCTAACTGCTGGAGATACCGGCTGTGGTCTCTCTCATATGGGCATCAGCAATTTTCCTGACTTCTCAATTGCGGAGACAGTTACCTTAGACACTGCCTCCATCGATACAACTTATCTTTGGACCTTGACTGAGACTGAGGGAGTAAAGACAGTTTATGTGAGGTGCTTCGACAATGTAGACAACACCTCAACTTATTCTGACACCATAATTTTAGATATGACACCACCCACAGGTTCAATCTTGATTAATACTGGAGATATGTATGCAGAGACTGTAGCGGTTGTATTAAATCTGAATGCTGTTGATGCCCACAGTAATATTGATACAGTAGTCATTAGCAACTTTGCTGATTTTTCTGTTTCAGAGATAATATTCTTCAGTTCTTCCACAATTAATACCGCTGTGCCCTGGGTATTATTACCTCCCGAAGCAGCCGCCAAAACAATTTATGTGAAATATTATGATGAAGTCGGCAATGTTTCAGAAGTGTATTCCGATACAATTTTCCTCGTTGGGATTTATCAGTTGACTACGGAAGGGGGATATAGTGGGATACAATGGGCACCTGATGGAGAGAGATTTGCTGCTAAGTATGGCAATAATGAAATAGCAATATTTAAATTGAATGATGATAAAGTTTCCGCAACAAAGAAAGGAACTATTTCAGATCCTGATTTCAGTGGAGAATTCGCTTGGTCGCCAGACGGTACCAAAATTGCTTACCAGCTTATTGAATATCTTAACCAAGAAGAAGGGATTACTGGCTGGACAATGATGATGGCGGAAATAAACAACGAAGGAGAAGTCATCCAGCAAAATATTCCAATTACTTCTCATGGTGGCGGCGGTCACGATATCATCTGGTCGCTGGACGGAACAAAATTAGCTTTTGCAACCGAGACGGCAGTATATACAGTCGATGTTTTAACTAAACAGTCGCTATTAATTATCGAGGGAGAGCATTTACTTGACCTCGCCTGGATGCCAGACGGAAACCATATCAGTTATATCAGGTTTCCAGTGGACATAGGAGAAGGAGGATTTCTTGCCCGCGTGAACATTGCATCTGGTATAGAGGAGAGGTTGTCATCAGACAATAAAATAATGGAATCAATTTGGGGTTTCCCCAAACAGGGGAAAAACAAGGTATATCTTTACCAGCTTGGGGGAGGAAGAATATGGATGAATGAAGATGGAACTGAGAAATTTGAAGGAAGGTTATTAGAAAATGAACAACTTAGTAGTTGGGCACCCGATGGTAGAAGATTTATCTATACTTATGATGAATATGGCGACGATGAAGAAACAATATTAAATATAGAAATCGGCATTATGAATAGTGATGGTACAGGTAAAGAATTACTGACTTCTACAAAAGGATTTAATGAGGGTGGTGCAAAATGGTCTCCTAAAGACAATTTAATAATTTATACTGAGGAGTTTAGCGGGAATATTTATTTGATGAAATTATTGAAGTGAAAAATGTATAAAGAGAGAAATAAAAAAATATTGGGTATGTTTATTATTTTAACCTTGACAGTGGGCATGATATTTATACCAGGAAAATGCTATAGCAAGAAACCCGCACCAGATGTTTTTGTGGTTATTGACCCTGGTCATGGAGGGAGCAATTTTGGTGCCTGGGATTATACAGGAACCAAAACCTATGAACACAATGAGAAATATTATAACTTACAGGGTTCTATAAGACTGAGAGAAGCACTCCAAATGCAGGGAGTTAAAGTTAAAATGACAAGAGAAAGTGAAGAGTATCTTTCGATATCAGATAGGATAATAAAAGCTAAGAAATGGATTAAAGAGTCATTAGCTAAATCAAAAGCTAAATCAACCTTTTTTCTTTCCTATCACCATAATGCATTTGATAAAAAAACAACGGGAACTCTGGCAAAAATTAGGCCGGGCCAAGAAACAATGAGTAAGGATTTTGCAAATAAAGCGATAGATAGAGTAGCAATGGTTGGATTTAAAAGAGATAATTTACAAATAACAACTGAACGATCAGCAGTGCTAAATTGGGAGGGAGGTATTTTATGTCCTTCAATTATCGAGGAAATTTGCTTTATTGATGTTGAATCGGATTGCTTGAAACTTCTTAGTCCTGGTACCGGCGAAGCAATTGCAAATGCACTTACTCAAGCTATTATGGAAACAGCAAAGGAACATTTAGGCGTAGTTATTTCCAACGTTTCACCTAAGAGTACAGTATATTCTCCCAGTGGGAGACCAGAAATTTCAGCTACGGTAACAGGTCTATACAAAAGCGTTATAAAAAGTTCTATCGAGATGTATTTTAAGAAGAAAGCAGAATCAGGACTGGGTTCTCGTTTATTTCTTAATTATGACCCGGATAATCTTGAGGAGACAAGGAGTTTTCGTGTTTGGTATAATCCTCCCTCCAGATTAGAATATTACACCACCTATGTTGTCCATGTTCAAGCACAAGACATTGAAGGCAAAATAGGTTATCTTAACTGGGAATTTACTTTGGAGCCAGGCAAACCTGTAATATTTAAAACCTACCCGCATGGTGAATTCCCAAGATTTGTAGATAAGCCTAATCGTACTGACTGGTATGCAGTTCCATACAGATTTAATATCGGAATTCCCAGCGATTGTCCAAAAGAAAAAATCAATGTTGAAATGTATATTGGTGGAGAGAAGTTAATCTTATCTACTCTGGTATATCGTGGAGAGACGACTACTGTGCCAGGATATAATGGAGTATGGGTTCCTTTGTATACTGCTTCTTTCAATGGTCCAACAACCTGGTATATGGATGAAAAACAATACTATGTGAAAACATATGCAGAGGACACAAAGAACAATAAGTATGCGATTAAAGAATGGGCCGATCTTTCTGTCAAGGCCTGCTGGTTAAGAATCATAAAAGATGGAGATGACCCTGACTATATGCGTCCTTATATTGGTGGTTGTGACGCAGCCCATAATTATATGACATACTCATACGGTGGGCTCAAAGGCTACAGTTTTTACGGCAGTCCATCCTGGTATTTATACTTTTCTTCTTCTGAATATGCTAAGGCACAATTCAGGGTCAGGTGGGTTTCCACATACGGCGCTCGGGACCAATATTATATCGATGAGCGCAAGTTTGAAAGCGATATCTATGGAACCGGAAGCAGAAAAAAAGTATCATGGGGAGATTGGGATTCCCGGCCAAGTTATTATTATTGGCCACCTCCATGGGAGATTTTGTCAAACGGATACGGCAGGAACACAAATATGTTGGTATATCCCGCTGTTATATTTTTGTTCCCAGGTTCAGATGACGGTGTTGATCCATATAGTGGATCAATAGGAATTTCTGCAGAGTTGGGTGAATCATGGTAAGAGGAGTTTATTTAAATGAATAAGAAAAGAATGTCAATTTTAATAATGGGATTGTTCTTAATTGTCATTTCTTTCCCGTTAAGAAATATATATTGCCAGACTTTGCAGGAACAATATATTCAGGCAAGACAGTGGCAGAAAGCGTTTCTTGAAACTAATTACAACACTTGCGTCACATCCGCAATTATGATAGAGGATGTTGATAGGAGGGGAGAGCATTTTTCAGTTTCTGGAAAGCCGCTTCATTTTGCCCTGTATATCGATTCAGGCAATCAATTGAATATATATACCATCAAAGATACGGATATCTATAGAGTAAATATGACAACAGGCCAGATATATCATTTTACCTACGAGACTACAGGTGACGGAGGAAGAAATTATCCTCTTTACTTTAACTGTAATAATGATGGAAATCTGTATATCTGCGATATGGGCAGAAACTTCGTAGGAGAATATTCTTCACAAGGTGTTTTCATCCGGCAAATCGGCTCATCTTTTCAGTTTAATTCAAGTGAGGGACCTTTCCCTGCTTATTCATACGAGGATACCGTTACAATGCAATCATACAAAATGTTTTGTGTGCCTACTGTGTTTTTTGATATTGTAGAATGGGGTGGCTCTAGCGAAGAATTTAAGATGCGCTGTCGTAAAGAGATTCTTAGCCAAGAAGGAGTTATTTTTGCTCCCCAGCAGGTTATAATTAGCAAAGAAGGAAGTATATTTATAAATGACTTTATAGATGAAGCAAGAATCCAGGTTTTTAACCAGATTACAAATAATTTTGTAGCAAGTTGGCTCGAGAAAGACTTGGTAGGTGATACTACCCCTCCCATAGGTTCAATAACAATAGATAGTGGCGTTATAGCTACAAACACCTCATCTGCTATTCTTAATCTTACAGCTACTGATACAGAAAGTGCTATAGGAACTATGATAATAAGTAACTTTGCTGATTTTTCCATAGCTGAGACTATGCCTTTTGCTTCTACTCAGTCTTGGACATTACTTGCTGGGGAAGGAATAAAGAAAGTGTATGTTAAATTCATTGATATACCCGGCAATGTTTCACCCGTGTATTCTGATACGATAATTCTTGATATTACTCCACCTATTACTTCGATTAACATAGAGACACCGACTTATTCAATAGAAAATAAGATATGGATTACATCTTCCACGACGATAAGATTGAATACTGTAGATTCAGGGGTTATTCCTTCAGGAGTAAAAACTACACTATATCAAGTAGACACAGGGACCTGGCAAATATTTGCAGAGTCATTTACAATACAATATGAAGGAGCACATATTTTAAAATACCATAGTATTGACAATGCAGGCAATTCCGAGGAGACGAACTCAATTAGTATATTCGTTGACAATACTGCTCCTACTGTTACTATCAAATCGCCACTTGTGGGAACAACTTATGTTGCAAAGAAGGATACACTGACAATTGATTTTGTCGTTATTGACAATGCTGATTCAAATCCCCAAGTTACTGCATTCCTTACTCATATTGACACGGGTGGCGAAACAATTCCTGTGTATAATGGCTGGGAAACAGACCCATTAAATATTCCTTCAGGAAAATGGATACTGACTGTAAAGGCAACAGATTTTGTGGAAAATACAAGAATTGAGACAAGCGGACCATTTACAATAATCCACGATATCTTGCCACCGAGGACAAGTACAATTATTGGTGAACCCAGATATGGAGATACTCCCACTTTTGTAACCAGTGCAACTACATTTACTCTTAGTGCAGTAGATGACTTAGTTGAAGTAGGAGATAGTATTGGATTGGGTGTAAAGAACATACTCTTTAAGATTGATGATGAGACCTGGTCTATATTTGCAGATTCATTTACGTTACAGACAGAGCAAGCTCTGCCACTACAAGATGGCGAATATATAATTTATTACTACAGTATTGATGTGATTGGAAATACTGAAGAAACCAATTCTCTTTTAGTTTTGTTGGATAATACTCCACCGACAACAACAATTGAAATTGCCAATCCCAAATTCATAAATCCTGAAGGTAAGATATGGGTTAACACTTTCACGCTCTTCACGATTAATGCCTATGATACAGGTCCATTCGGGTCTGGAATTAAATTGACGCTTCACCGCATTGACGCTGGTCAGTGGTCAAGTGATACAACTCCATTCTGGCTTAAGGGTTATTCTGAAGGCGAGCATAAGGTTGAATATTATAGCATTGACAATGTTGGAAATACTGAAGAGACAAAGTCAACCACAGTTTTTCTTGATTACACTCCGCCAAAGACAAAACTTGACTACACCCCACCTTATTATAATTATGGAGAAACCTTGCCACTTCTTGTCTCGTCAGCTACATTATTTATCTTAATTAGTGAAGACACTGGAAGTGGAGTAAATAGAAGTGAATACACAATTGATGATAGATTGCCATATAATATTTATACAGTGCCATTTAATATTCCTTCTGAAACATTTACATATGGCATTCACACTATTTCATATTACAGCATTGACAATGTTTCAAATAAAGAAGAGGAGAACATAAGGACAGTATTTCTGGATAATGTGCCCCCTGTTGCTGAACTTATTTCCCCATCTAATCAGGACTATGGTTTGTGTAAGGTTGTAAACAATGAGACAATTCCAATAATAGGAAATTGTTGGGATGGACATTTCTGGTATTACAAAATTGAAGTAAATAAGAAGAATGAAAATGAGACTCAGTGGCAGATAATTTCAGAATCTACAGAGCAAAAGGAAAATCAAACACTTGCAATCTGGAGCACTCAAGGACTTGTAGATGGATGGTATATCATAAGGTTAACTGCGATGGACAGGGTAAATAATACCACTGTTGACACAACTTCAATTTATCTTGGAAAGCCAGAACTTCTGTTAACTCTGGGTGCTCATGGTAAAGAGCAGGGTGAGTTTAATCATCCTTTTGGCATAGCATTTGATGATACACAAAACATCTATATTACCGACAGTCTTAACCACAGGATTCAGAAATTCAGTCCTGAAGGCAATTTCATTCTTGAATTTGGAAAACATGGAAAGGAGGAAAAGGAATATAACGAGCCCACTGGCATTGCGATTTCAAAAGGTGAATCTCCATCCATATATGTTGCTGATAGAAATAACAATAGAATTCAAGTGTTTGATTTGCAGGGCAATTTCATCAAAGAATTTGGCCCTAGTTTAAATAAACCTATGGGAATTTGCCTTGATAGTAATGGCAATCTCTATGTTGCTGACAGAAATAATGACAGGATTGTAAAGTTTGATAAAGAAGGTCTGAAACTCAATGAATTTACTGGATTCAATAAGCAAGAAGGAGTGTTTGTTGATAGTGAAAACAATCTCTATGTTGCTGACAGGAATAATGACAGGGTGGTGAAACTCAATTCAGATGGCGAAGCAATTCTTATATTAACTGGTCTTAATAAACCTAACAGTGTAATTGTCAACGACAGAGGATATATCTATGTTTCTAATACAAATGATGACTCCATCGCAAAGTTTGATAAATACGGAAATCTTGTTATGAAATTCTCTTCCCTGGATACCTTTACACTTAACAAGCCTGCTGGTCTTACTGTAGATAAAGAAGGCAACCTTTTCATTGTGGATGAGAACAATAACAGGATAATAAAGGTAGGTGTGCCTGATACAGTAACTAATACTAAAGGCACAAGAAGCGTACTTGCAAGTCCATTTGTAAGCACAAAGTCCCTCAAAGACGGCTTATGCTTATCCTGTTCCATACAAGCCGAATTCAGGTCCTGGACATACAGCTATCAACTTCAGGCTATTCAGCACCAATGTAACCTTACGAATCTACAACATCGCTGGCGAACTTGTGTTTGAGAAAACAGGAATAACCATAGATCCATACCCCTGGGATGTAAAGAATAACTTCGGTGAGCAAGTTGCAAGTGGAGTATATATTTACTTCCTGACCGACGATACAAAGGAAAAGAAGATCGGGAAGATTGTAATTATTAAATAAAGAATTCGAAAAGAGGAGGTAAAAATGCCAAAATGGTTTATTGAAGGTGGAGTAGTGATGTATCCTTTGTTGCTTTGCTCCATTGCGTCTGTGGCGATTATCCTGGAACGTTTTTGGACGCTGGGGCGAATAAAAAAGGAAACTAATTTTTTTGTGAAGAAGGTTAAGAAAGTAGTTATGCAGGGAGAGATTGATAGAGCACTTTCTATCTGCAAGGAATCAAGCATTCCCATCTCTTTCATTTTTAAGGCAGGAATTTTAAAGCATAACCTTTCCAGAGAAGAGATTGAAAAGGCAATTGAAGATGAGGGAGGACACCAGATTCCCCGCCTGGAGAAATTTTTGCCAGGTCTTGCAATTATTTCAAATATTGCGCCACTGATTGGATTCCTTGGTACAGTAACAGGATTATACCATGCATTTAAGGCAATTGTAGCTGTGGGAGGGATAACCAGTACTGTAGTGGTAGCAGAAGGTATAGCAGAGGCACTGATAACTACTGTGATTGGATTAGCTATTGCCATTCCCACGCTTGTGTTCCATGGCTATTTTGTAAGTTTTGTGAATTCGCTTATCTTGAATATGGAGAAGGAATCCAGGGAATTGATTGAAGTAATTGAGGAGAAAAAATAAGTTTGGAGGGTCAAAATGAAATTCAAGAGAAATCTGAGTATTAAAGCAAATATCCCTACGACCACTATGGCTGATATTGTTTTCCTCCTGCTTATATTTTTTATTATCTCTACTACCTTTGTGGTGCAGCCAGCAATAAAGATTAAACTACCACAGGCTACAACAAAGGAAATGGAACCCACAGAGGCAGTGATGATATTTCTCACAAAAGACTCTAGACTTTTCATTAATGAAGAGGAAATAGCCTGGAGCTGGGATTTAGCAAGCATATTAAAACCAAAGATTTATGCAAGCAGAGAAAACCTGGTGGTGATTAAAGCAGACCGCGAAGTTGATTTTGGAAGAGTTGTGAAGATAATGGATATTGCTAAACAGGCAGGTGCCAAGAGGTTAGCAGTTGCCACCCAGCCCATAGAAGAGGAATAAGTGGTAATAAAAAATAGATTTAACTATTTTCTTTCAGTTTCGTTTATTACCCATTTATTAATTCTATTTTTGCTTTCGCTATTTACTGCCAAGGTACGCAGGAAGGAAATTCCACTTATTGAAGTGTCACTTATTAAAATAGAGGTAGGTGGGGGTCCTGTTGCCGGAAAGGGCATTGCAGAAAGGCCAAAAATGTTATCTGGTATTTCCTATCCTTTCAAGATAGAAGACGCCAGGCCATCTGCAATTAGTTTCCGCAGGGAATATGCAGAGCCAACTTGGACGCCAATTTCTGCTGTTCCATCTCGCAGGGGAGATGTGAGCATTGTTGGAGTCAAGAAGGAAGAAACTCTAAAAGCTTTGGCACTAACAGGTTCACTGAAGAGAGGTCCAGATTTTCCTTCGGGTGCTGAGTCTGTATCTGGAGTTTCAGGGGGAAGGTTAGGAATTGCAGGACCAGTTGCAACAAGAGGAATTCTCTATTTTGAATGTCCTGTTTATCCAGAATGGGCAGAAAAAAAAGGTATAGAGTCAAGAGTGAAATTAAAATTCTGGGTATCCCCTGATGGAGATGTAGATGAAGTTCTGGTAGAACAGAAGGGATATTTGCAATTGGACAACCTCGCTGTCCAGTCTTTAAAGAAGTGGCGTTTTGAACCATTACCATCAGGAGTCAAACAGGCCAGACAATGGGGCACCATAGAAATGATTTTCAAATTACAATGAGGGGAAAAATTAGATTATCTATTTTGGTCATCATTTTGATTGCTACAGGGGTTTATGCTGCGTGGGAAAGCGGTTTGTTACTGCAGGGTCTAAAGGGTATTCTTGTGCAGCAGCTGAGCAAGATGATGCAGGCAAAAATTTCTATTGACAGGATAAATATCTATGGTAATTTCGCAATTGTCAGGGGATTGGATATTGTGCACAAGGATTATCGATTCTCCAGTTCTGAACTGATTTTAGAATATGATTTAGGGAAAATTTTAGCCCGCAAATTTGATATTATTGGAGGAGTAAAGCGAGTGACATTAGTTGGTCCGAAGATTTCATTCAGGGAGATGACATGGGAGGAAGTAAAACCCATGATTTCTCCATCCTGGGCTGAATTTTTCAAATTTGCTTCCCAGATTCAGAGCACAAATATCTGCATTACAAAAGGCAGATGGGAATTGGGCTTGATGAGTATTCAGAACCTATATTTCAATGTAGATTTAAATAAGAAAGAAAATGGTTATATACCCATCAAACTTGCGATGAGAGGTATTTTCTCTGTTCCTAAAATAGAGATACCATTAAACCTCAAGAGTGAAATAAAAGTAGAAGATAAAAAAATTCATTTAAATGGCAATCTATGCGTTGGTAATTTGCCATATACAGGTTCTGGAGTAATAAAAGGTTCGATATTTGATCCACAGAATCCCAGGATGCTCCTTGACCTTGCCTTTAGTTCCAGGAAATTAAAATTTAAAAATGTCTCTTTGAATTCGCCCAGAGTTGTTGCAAGGGTGAAAGGAGAATCAGGCTGTTTTAGTTCCACGGGAAAATTTGATGCGACAAAAGGTTATATATATGGCCAGGAAATTACAGGTTTAGCATTTACTTTTCGGGATGATACCAGAAGTTTTGAAATTCAGGGAGAAGCTGGATTTGCTCAAGGCAAGTTTATGATGAGCCGAGGTGTCTATAAAAAGGAAAAGAAACCAGGTTTTGAAGTGGATGCTAAATTTTCATTTAAAGATTATGAAATTCCGATTTCGTTTTTATACAGTTCCGCTGCATACAGCTCCGCTGAATACAGCGGAGAAAATCTTGATGTTAAGAAAATCTCTGTAGAGAAGGGTAATGAAGTTTTACTGGATGGCGCAGGAGCAGGAAGGTTGACGAAGAACAGGCTATCCCTTTCCCTTAAATTTGAAGGGGGCAAGCACACAGGGATTTCGTTAGTGATGGATTTTCCATTTTTAGAAGCTCTGGAGAAAAAAATAAACATCTCATTTGGTGACGGTAATAAGATTGATGCTGCTTTCAGGATTGCAAAAAATGAAATACCTCTTAAACTTAAAGCAATTCTAAAAAAATTGTCCATAATGGATAGAGAAATTTCAGGGGATGTGAATTTCAGTGGAAAATTGAGATTCAAGAAAACTTTTCTGTTAGATGGGGAAGCTGTAATTAA
>Ga0066637_10001910_pt1 | contig 13703 bp, 19 predicted proteins | sample CryGeyCG2014_020_FD_62737 | JGI IMG/M metagenome (GOLD analysis project Ga0066637, IMG submission 62737) | Groundwater microbial communities from aquifer - Crystal Geyser CG08_land_8/20/14_0.20 | ecosystem: Environmental > Aquatic > Deep subsurface > Groundwater | place: USA: Utah: Grand County...
GTTTTACAGGCGGGCGGTTGCTCCGTACGAGGAAAAAAAGATAGTTGCCAATGGCGATGTTTATAATAGCGAGCTTTTGCGAGCTCATGCTAAGGAAGAGGACTAATCATGGATGTGTGCAGGCGCGTTCGGAAACTATTAAGCTATCCGAAACCTCTTGTTTTTCATGATATTCAGCCTGCGGATGCAAAACCTGTTCTGCATGGTTCAGCGCCTTGCAAGAAGTGCGAATATATGGTGGGGCCCAACGAGGTGAAGTTTTCCAAGAAGCGTTTCGGGGCGGTATACTGCGTGGCGTGTCAGAAGAAGGTTTTAAAGGTGTTAAAATGGACATAAAAAAGCGTGTTCAAAAATTGTTGAGCCGCGGGAAACCCGTTGACATAAGAGAAGTCAAAAACGGAATCGCCCCCTTGTGTTCCTCTCGCCGACCGGAGCAAGAATCAACCCGCCCCTTCGGAACCCCGCACCTTCAAATCTTTCTAGGCACAAACAACGGGCGGTTGGCTCGCTTTTACATTATGGATATTTTTTCTTTTTTATATGGTATTTTATATAAAAAACCCGATTATTCGGGATTTATGGCAGGGGAGTAGCGATTAAATGGACCTGAAAAAGAGAGTGCAGCAGATTGTCCATACAAAGATAGGGAATGTTTCGCAGAGGCTTGATGCCCCGAGGTTCGCCGGCCGGGATGTTCTTCTCGTGGCCATAGAGACCCTGCGCGACCCCGCAGAAATAAGGCAGTTCTACAAGGAATACAATCAGCGCAACGCTTCATCATTCATGGATACGCAGGACAGGGTCGAAACGGCCCTGCGGTATTACGGCAAGCCCCTGCGAGACCTGTGGAAGAAGACTTTGGGGTTTTAGGGAGGATTTGTGGAATCTTTTGAAGAAGGCGAAAGGGTTATAATAAGAAATGATGCGTTTGGCAGCAGAGATTCTGTTGATATTATAAAAGAGATAACAAAAGGTGGAAACTATAAAACAGGCAAAGGTTTACTGTTTAACAAAGATGGTAAATTAAGGGGTTCGGATGGTTGGCATACGCCCTGGCTTGAAAAATACACGGAAGAAAAATTCAAAGAAATTCATCACAAAAATCTTACGGCATATTTGAAAAATTATGATTGGGAGAAATTGGATATTTATCGTTTAAGCAGGATATGGGAAATTACCAAAGAAGAAAAGAAACACATTAAATAAGGAAGTGGCTCCTGCAGTTTGTAGCTTCGCATTTTGCAAGTTCAATTATCAACCTAGCTGTTGGGGCCTTACTTCCTGCAAGGGAGGGGTTTATGGCAAAGAATGAGATGGAGATGTATATTGATGCGGTGGAGCTGAAGGACCTGGCAAAAAAGATTTATGATAAGAAACCGGAGCTTCCCATCCAGACGGCTGCGATAAAGTATCTGTTTAGCAAGTCCACGCCGCCGAAAATCGGTTCGGGCCAGAAAGTTGCGCAGTTGGTCCTAGTGAAGGGGCGCTATCGTTATCTGACGGGGATAGACTATATTGTGGAAATATGGCAGGAAGCATGGACCCCTCTCACGCCATACCAGCAGGAGGCTGAGATGTTGAACGTGCTTTTGTACGCGGAAATCAAGGAAGATGAGGATGGGGGCAGGACATGGTCAAAAAGGAAGCCGCCCATTGACGGGTTCTTTCCCGAAGCTATTACCGAATACGGCGTGGACTGGAACCCGGCGCTTAAGGCCATGGAGACCGCGGTAAAGAGCCACACGGGATAAAGGGGGAGAAATCATGTTGTCTTATAAGGTGGACCAGGATGTCAGGAAGTTTCTGGAGAGCGCCCGGGAGCCCAAAGATTTGTGCCACAGGTGCGCCAATACGGGGTTCTGCGGGTGGTATCAGGATTGGAAAAAACTTCAGGAAAAGTGGCGCGTGACCGAGAAAGATACCAAGGGCAGCCCTTGCAGCACGAACATGACCATGCACATTCTTTACAAGTGCCTGTTCTTCGTTGCTGCAGCGGCTAGAGAAAATTAGAAAGAATCGAATTAAGGAGTGCCCCCCGCAGGAGTATGATTTAAGGTATTCTGCAGGGGTTTCGTTAGGGGAGCCGATATTCGCAAATCTCCCCTATCTCAAGGAGTAAACCATGTATGTAATCGAGCAAACAAGGTTGGCAACGGTAAACAACGAGAAACTTTTTATTTCCTATGTCTGTCAGGCGGGCGTTCTCGACATGGTTGAGCCGGAGAACGGGCTTATCGATGATGCGGTCATGGGAAGAATCGTGATGAAATACAAGAGCACGAAGGGCAAGCCCCCTTTCAACGACAGCGGTTATTCCCCGGAGTTGCTTGCGAGGGTTCTGTGGGAAGAGCTCAATGCCGATGTGCCCAAAAACGTGATTGTTGTGGGCGTGAAGGTCAGGAGCGCGGACCCCGCATACAGCAGGCAGGCTGTTTACATCAACCCCGTTATAGAACACGATATTTCCGTTAACGCGGGTTCTCTAGGGTTGTACTCGGGATATTTGAAACTAATGGGATAATAAGAAACGATTAGGGGTGTTGCCCTTGCAGATTCTTATGAATCTAGCTGCCAGGGCCTCATTCCCAATGAGGGAGCATATTATGCAGGTCCGCAAAAAGACAAAACACACCCTTACCGACATCTCTCTGATGGTTGATAGCTACAGCGATGAGGTGCGGGAAGACTGGGATAGGCAGAAAATTATCGAAGCCATAAGGCGCGAGGCGCGCGGAATTTCGGAAGAGAAAGCGAAGCAAATCGCCCTGCTTGTGGAGCGCAGGCTTTTCCAGTCCAAACTGCCTGCTGTTACCACGGGGCTTATCCGCGAGGCCATAGACAACATCCTTTTAGATATGGGCATACTTAATAAGGTAGGAACGCAGTCCGTCCTCGGTATGCCTGTCTACGACCTCAAAATGATGCTCCGGGGCAAAACAAAGGAGAACAGCAATATTCTGGAGAATAATCCCGAGGCTGCCAACCTCGCGATTGCGGAAAACACCTGGCGGCAATACCTGTTGCAGGAAGTGTTCAGCGAAGATGTGGCGCTAGCCCACCTGCGAGGGATGGTGCATATCCATGACCTTGGTTATCCCCGGGTATATTGTTCAAGCCATTCCCTTGAATACCTGAAGAAATACGGTCTGATGCTTAATGGCCTGGATTCGCACTCAAAACCCGCAAAGCACGCCCGCACCCTTACCGGCCACCTTAACACATTCTTAAGCAGGATGCAGGCGTATTACGCGGGAGCTCTTGGCATCGCTTATCTTAACATATTCTACGCGCCGTTCCTCAGGGGTATGGATTATAAAACAATAAAGCAGGAAGCCCAGCACCTGATATTTTCCCTATCCCAGAACAGTTTCAGTCGCGGTGGGCAATCCTTATTTATAGATGCCAACATCCACCTGGAAATCCCGCAGTTCCTGAAGGCCGTTCCGGTCATAAAGAACGGCGTGTACACGGGAGAGAAATACGGGGAGTATGAAAAAGAGGCGCAGTTGTTCGCGAAAGCCCTTATGGAGATATGGCGCGAGGGGGATGGGGAAGAGGGCCATCCTTTCTCGTTCCCGAAGATGGACCTGCATATAAACGAGAACACTTTTAAGGACGAAGAGCAGAAGAAGCTGTTCGGGTACGCCTGTGAAATCGCCTCGGATAACGGTTCGCCCTATTTCGTGTTCGACCACGGTAACGAAGCGGTATTGAGCCAGTGTTTTACAGCCGATACTAAAATTATACAGAAAATAGATGGCAAAATAAAATATGACATAATAGATGATTCTTTGGTGGATGGATGGACAGATGTAAAAAACATGTATATTTTGGGTTACGATGGAGATTTTAGAAAAGTCAACTCTATTTTTTGTCAAAGTATCAAAGAGGAGATTTACGAGATTACTTTGCACAACGGTGAAATTTTAAAAGTAACGGCAAATCATCCCTTTTCGGTTTTTTGTAGTAAAGACAAAAAATCTATGAGAGATAGGTTTCCTTATAGAAAATTAGCCAAAGAAATAAAAGTGGGCGATGGTTTGGGTTTTATTAAGCCACACGAGATATCGGGTGGTGAAGATTCGATTAATCTATTACAACAAGAAGATAGGGAATTATTGTCCACCACCTTTTGTGGCAAAAAGATTGATGGGGTTAGACCACACAAATCTCATGTTGCAGAACCGATAAATCCAAAGATAAGTTTAAATTTCGAACTAGGTAAGTTCGTGGGGTTGTTTTTGGCAGAGGGATGTTTTAGCTCTACAAAACATACAAGTGCCATGAGAATGTCTTTTAATATAAAAGAAACGGATTTGGTTAATTTTTGTCGCAAATTTTTAGAAACACTTCACACACCATCGCGAGTTTATGAAATTAAAAAAATCAATGTTGCAAGCGTAGAATTTTCTTCGAATCTTATTTATGTTTTGTTGCGAGCTTTTATAGTCGGCAAAAAAGCAAAAGAAAAGAGACTAAAGCCCATCTGTTTCGAGGCCAACAGCGAATTTAAGTGGGGTTTAATCTCTGGTTATTTTGATGGAGATGGTTATTTATTAGACAAAAAAAATGGATACGAAATAGGAGTGTCTTCTGCTTCTTTTGGCCTGATGGAAGACATCAGGGTTGTTTTAACATTATTGGGGATTACCACAAATCGTATTAAGACACATCATAATATAAACCCAAGAGATGGGCGGTTGTTGTTGAGCTATTATTTGCGAGTTTGTAGTTCAGACATGTACAAAATGTCTATAAAGGGTAAAAGAGCCGAAGGCAGAACATCATCAGTCTATAGTTCATCTGGTGTTCGTGTTTTAAAAATTGTAAAAAAACCATATTTGGGCAAAGTTATTAACTTTGAAATGGAAAATATCCACGAATTTTATTTGCAAGGCATAAAATCTTATAATTGTTGCAGGCTCCGGACAAAGGTTCGCGATACCTACATGCTGGAGCACCCCGAGAGCATGAGGTTCTGCGGCTTCCAGAACGTCACTATAAATCTGCCCCAGTGCGCTTACAGGGCAAAGACCAAAGAAGATATTTTCAACGAGGTATACAACACCATGGAAATCGCCCTGAAAGCTCATCTGCAGAGGGGGGAATTTGTTTCCAAGCTTCTTGAGCCCGGGCATTTGCTTGCTTCCGTGGGCAAGAAATGGCAGGATGGCAGGCCGTATGTGGACCTTGATAAGGCCACTTATATCGTGGGCGTTTTGGGCCTTAATGAGTGCGTGCAGAGCCTGACAGGCAAACAGCTGCACGAGGATGCCGATGCTTACGGCCTTGGCACCAAAATTATCTCGGCGATGTATCTGAAGTGTAATGAGATGTCAAGGGACAATAATCTTCATTTTGCCCTTGAGGAATCCCCCGCGGAATCGGCTGCCGGCAGGCTTGCCACGATAGACAGCAAGCTTTTTGCGGGCAAGGCTATAGTAAAAGGAACAAAGGGCGGGTATTATTACACCAATTCAATACACTATGCGGCGGATGCTCCTATCGGCATGCTTGATAGGGTTATCGGCCAGGGGAAGTTCCACCCCATTATAGAGAGCGGTGCCATAACGCACGCCTTTGTGGGTGAGGCCAAGCCCTCGGCCGCGAGCATAGAGAATTTCGTGCAGAAGGTTTATGAGAACACTCCGTCGGCGCAAATCACTATTTCGCCCGAGTTCACCGTGTGCAACAAATGCCATGTTCTGTCTAGGGGCATCAGGGAAAAATGCCCCAAATGCAATTCAGAAGAGGTTTACGGCATGACCCGTATCGTGGGGTATTACTCGAGAACGCATAACTGGCAGGATTCAAAGATGTCCGAGCTTAAAGACAGGCAGAAGGCGAAAGAGTTTTATCAGAAAATGTAAGATAAGGTGAGATGCCCCTGCAGCTTGTTAGCAAGCTCCCGCAGGGGCTTCGCTCCCAGCGAAGGAAAGAAAAATGGAAATAGATGAATTGAAAGCAAGATACGATGGGTTGCTTGCCGAATACAATATGAAACTAGGCAGAAAGAGCCTGTTGCAGAAACAGGCGGATGAGCAGAAGGTCCTTGTTGCCGATGCCGAAAAGCAGGCGGATATCTGTAAAAAGGGCAGTTTGTTCCTGCAAAAGCTCATAGAGAAGCGCCGAATCAGGGCAAAAGCGGAAATCGAGAAGTTAGTTACTTTCGCTCTGCGGTCCATCATGGGGGATGACTACAGGTTCGAGATACAATACGAGATTTCGCGTAATGTGCCCAACGCCCGCTTTATCGTGTGGGAGCGCATCGGGGATAAAGAAATGGAGCTGGACCCGGTGGATGGGAAAGGCGGAAGCGTCCAGGACGTGCTTTCAATGGCCCTGCGCACGATATTCCTGCGCAAATCCCACCCGTTCATAGACGGTCCATTCATGGCCGATGAGGAAGGGGAAAGCTTTGACGCGGAGAATACCGACAAAATTGCCCCGTTTTTGTCGGACATGAGCAGACAGATGAAAAGGCAGATAATATCCATCCCATCGCATGGCAAGACGTTCCAGGCCAGCGCCGACAGGATAATAGAGCTCGAGCGCGGGAAAGATAAAATTGCAAGGGTGAAAAAAGAATTAACATAAAAAGATTTGTTAATGTGACAAGGGGGATTATCAATGAACCTTAAAAAGAAAGTATTGCTGAACAGGGGGTTGTTGCATTTCGATATCGGCGTGATAAACGGAGAGCTTTTTGCGAAAAACTACAAAGCCCTTGCCTCCCCCGGTTTTCTGTTCAAGGCCATAATTTTGGATGAGAACGGGGATATCTGGGGTGTTAACCAGGTTGACTGGAAAACCTTCGCACCCCCCTGTTTATACATAGGAAGGCAATACGAATATCCGGTAACGGCATTTGTGTCGTCAGGCGGGTCTATAAGTTGGAATCGTTCCGTTGGGCCCGACATCAGCACCCAGAGCATAAATATTTACAGGCTGCAGGGGGTTACGGTTATCGCGGCTAGCGACCTGCGCATATATTATGATGGGGTAGATACTTTTGCCCATTTCCGCTTCGGGCTCTACCCCGAATCGTATAATATGGATATGGACTGGGCGAAACAAATGCTTGCCATCGCGAAAGAGAGAAATATTACGATGTATGTGGGCGAAGTAGAAAATCCCGTGACGACGCTACTTCGGCCGAATTCGGAGGAAGAATTACTGGATATGGCGACAAAATGGGCGGAAGACGCGGAAGGTTAGGAGATAAAGAATGTGGATAAAAAAGATAAGCCTTAAAAACTTTCAGTCCCACAAAGACACCGAAATAGAGTTCTCGCAGGGTTACAACTGTATTGTGGGTAAAAACGATTCGGGCAAGTCCGCCCTGATGCGCGCCCTTATCGTGTTGATGTACAACCAGCCGAAGGGCGCCGAGATGTTTGTTTCCTGGTGGGCGAAGAGCTTTGAGATAGAGATAGAATTGAGCACGGGTGTGAAGATAAGGCGCGTGAAGGGCAAGTCCGTGAACAAATATGTTATTGTTTTTCCTGATGGTAAAGAGATTGTTTTTGAGAATTTTGAGAAAGATGGGGTTCTGGTTCCCAGAGAGGTTCGCGATGCAATAGGCATCACCCCTTTCGTTATAGACAGCACTTACGTCTTCAAGCTGAATTACCGCAAGCAGAAAGAGGCTCCGTTCCTCCTGCATGTGCCGGATTCCACTAAGGCCAAGGCTTTGAACAAGATAACGGGCATTGATGCGGGCGATTTCGTTCTTCAGGATTATACCAAGGACTTGCGCGCCCAGTCGGCTGTTCTTCAGGATGCCAAGGATGCGCTTGGCAGGATAAACGCCCAGATAGGAGAGTTGGGAGACCTGCCTGCTCTGAAAGCGAAGCTCGATGCCGTTGCTGTTGCTTTAAAGGCCGTGAGGGCCGCTCAGGAGAGGGCTAGAGCCCTGCGGGAACTGTCCGAGATTGTCCAGGCCAATACCCTTGTGCTTGAGCTGACCGAAAAGAAGCTGGAAAAGCTCTCAAAGATAGATTTCCGCGTTGCCGACAGGGTTCTTTCGGCGATAGACAGGCACATCCTGCTTTCGGAGACCCTGTCTGAATTGCGCGCCCTTGAAGAAAGGTCTGAAGAAACCGCTGGGAAGCTCGCCCGCCTGCGCAAGATAGATTTTACCGTTATAGATAGAGCTCTTTCGGCGATAGACAGGTATCATTTACTGCGGGAGGCGATAGAAGAGATGATTGACCACGATGCCCGCGCACGCAAGATTAATGACATCCTTGCCCGCCTGCGCAAAATAGATTTCGCGGTTATTGAGCGCGTTCAGGTCGCGATGGACAGGCACGAGGTGCTGAAAGAGGCTGCCCTTGAGATAGAAGAGCTTGCGGGCAGGCAGGAAAGCACGCAGGATGCGATAAAGAAGGCAGGGGCGGAATACGCACAGATGGTCAGGGAATACGGCGCGCTCCTGCGCAGGGCCAAGAAGTGCCCGCTGTGCCTGTCGCCCGTGACCGACAAAGTTATAGAGAACATAATCAGCAGCTACACGGGGGAGAAATGACCGTTAAAAAACTAATTGAAACATATGAAGCCAGGGTTAAGTATGGCTACGAGACAATGGATATCTCCGAGGTTATAATTGACCTGCGGAAATGCCTGAAAGTGCCTTCGGAGAAAGAAGTGCATAAGGCAATACAAAAAAATGAGAGATAACGGAGCCCTGAAATGATAATTTCTTTCGCGTGGACCGCCCCGCAGCTCCTTTCAGGCATCAAGACCGTAACCCGCCGTGTATGGGATTCTTCTTACGCCAAGAAGTTTAATGTGGGCGACCTTGTGGATGCCTATGACCGGAACCCAAGGTTCAAGGGCAAGAAAATAGCTACAATAAAGATAAAGGACCTGTGACTGGTCGTCCTAGAAGACATGGATGACGCGGACCTGAAAAGAGAGGGCCTGGCCGAGATATTCGTAAATCCCGAACAATTTATTAAGTGGTTTATACAGAAGAACGGCGGTACCCGCACGCAAAAGGTGTGGCGTCTGGAATTCGAGATAGTTAAACAGGAGGAAGAGAAATGAGCATGGTGGACCACTGCGTTAGCGATAATTGTAAGATAATCTGCCCCTACTGCAGGGCAGTCCTGTGCCATGGCAACGACCTAGAGATGGAAGACGGTGACGAAATGGAAGAGGAATGCGATAAGTGCGGTAAAAAGTTTGTCGTGACCATGGCTGTTACTGTGGACTATACCATGATGAAGAGCTGCACCCTGAACAATAAAGAGCACGAATACGCGCGGATAGAGTCGCAGCCCGAATACGAAGAGTGCGTTAAGTGCGGTAATTTCAGGCTACAGGAGAAGAAATGAAAGGCCTGTTCTGCTCCGATTTGCATTTGAGGTTCCTGCGCCCCAGGAGGCGCGTCGATGACTTTCTCGAGGCTCTCCTTGGCAAGCTTGCCGAGGTTTTGGCTCTTGCCCGGGAGCACAAGGCGACTATTGTCCTGTTCGGCGGGGATTTCTTCGATAGTTGCGAGCCATCCCTGTACGTGCTTAACCGCGCCCAGGACCTTTTGAGGAGCCAGCAGGCGAATATCCCCATCTATGCGGCCGTGGGCCAGCACGATGTGGAAGGCTATAATATGGAAATGCTCCACAGGACTGGCTTGGGCAACCTGATAAAGACCAGCGCGGTCTTCAGGCTTGACCTGCTCGAGATGGATGATGTTGTTATAAAAGGTATGGATTACATGCTTACGGGGGATGTGGTTTATACCTTTCCCGTCAAGTTCAAGGACAAGTTCAAGATAATTGTATCGCACAACACCATTGTTCCCAAGCCCCTGCCCTACACGCACAGGCTTGTCGCGGACCTCAAGACCAATGCCGATATCGTGTTCTGCGGGGATTACCACCAGCCTTTTGAGGCGGCCTGCGGGCGTACAAGATACATCAACGCCGGTTCTCTGGCAAGGATGTCCAAAGATGATATTGACAGGAATAATATATCGGTTATCGTGTTCGATACTGCCGCGGGGAAAACGGAAAAGGTAAACCTTAAATCGGCAAAGCCCGCAACTGAGATTTTTGATTTGCAGGGCATCCTGGCTGACAAGGCGGCTGAAACCGAGATTTCCCAGTTCTTGGCGCAGTTGCAGCAAACGGGTGATTTTGATGAGGGCGATTTGGCCACCGCTGTAAAGATGGAAGCTCAGGAGCAGGGCCTGGAGCCCGAAATACTGGAAGATGTCCTTAAAAGGCTGACCCTGTATAAGAATAAAGAGGAATGAAATGCCCCGGCTTAACAATTTTAATAAGTCTATGGGCTTAAAGCAGGGGGTGGATGAGATGTTCACCCCGCCAATCCTTGTGAAGCCCATTTTGGATTTTGTAAGTGTGGATAAAGTTGTGTGGTGCCCGTTCGACACGGAAAAAAGCGAATTCGTGAAGATGTTCAGAAAAAAGGGAAATAAGGTTCTACACAGCCATGTTTGGTGCGGGCAGGATTTCTTTGTCTACGAGCCGCAGGAGCATTATGACTGCATAATAAGCAATCCGCAGCTATTTTTGCAGGAATATATTGCCGAAACCCATAATTTTTTATCACCTAGAGCACAATAACAGCGGGGACAGGTTTATTGGTTCTTCCATAGATGCCTGCTTGGAGGAACAGCGAAGAAGGAAAAATAATAAACTTTTGTTATAATGTTAAGGAGGTGCAAGATGGAAGAAGATGACGTTCTGGATTATGATGAAATAAAGAGGAAGGCGGATGTTCTTAAAAAGGTGGAAAAGAACATGTCCGCCCTCCAGGGCACGGAGAAGGCCCAGCAGGAAGAGGGCCAGAGGCTTGACGAGAAGATGACAGCTTTGGGGACAAGCAGGAAGACCATCGAGCAGGATACCGCCGATGCGGAGCAGAAGGCAAGGGATGAGTTTGCGGTGCTTAATGAGGCGATGAAACAGGCGGAGGGGATATAAGATGACGAACAAGAGGTTTCAGGAGTTCCTGCAAAAATGGTTCAACGAGAAGATATCGCTTAACACAAAAAAGAGCAATGACTACGCCGGAGAGGATGAAACTCTTAAGAACTTCAAGCAGATGTCCGCCATCTTGAACGATTACGAAGTCCGTCCGCCGTGGACCCCCGCGAAGTGGGCGCTTGTGATGTGCCTGATGAAGATACAAAGGCTATTGAACATTATCCAGGATTGTAAGGTCCCCAAAAACGAGGCGCTTGATGACACCCTGCAGGACCAGTCGCTCTATACGGATTTAGCGCGTGCCTGCCTGATAGATGAGGAGGTTCTATAAAGCAATCAGGTTTCTTCTGGCACGTTCATCACGATGTTCTAATGGAATGGTGCTACGATTATGAGGAAAGGGTAGACTATATTGAGAACTATAAATCTGCAAGTGAAAGAGAAACATGACTGAAACTGTTTCAACCTGTCAGGGGGAAACTGCCCGAAGAAGTTATAAGGACTTGGCGGAAATATGATGAGGCTCGGCAGAAATATTATGAGGTTTGGATGCTTAGCAGGAACGTGATGCAGAAATATAAACCCAAAAGAGAAGCCTTGCACAAGTTAGAATGCCCTAATTGTTCCTGGAACGGAAAAAAGATAGTGTTCGGGGGAGGTTAAATGAAAAAAGCAGAAAAGATGTTGAAAGAGGCGGGTGAGCTGGCGGAAAAGCTGTTGCGCGAGGACCCCGAAACGGTGAAGCGCCTGTGGGAAACAGGAGAGGCATCTCCTCTCGTGAGGGAAACTCGGGTGTCTTCGCTCTTTTTGCGAAACACGAGGTTGCCCAAATGATAAGAATATTTTATCACGATGACCTTGATGGCAGGCTTTCGGCGTATCTCGCCCTTAAGTTCGCGGCGGTTGAGGGTGAAAAATGGCTGCAGATACCGATGAACTACGATAAGCCGTTCCCCATGGAAACCATCCGGAAGAATGACAGGGTCTATCTTCTGGACTACCACATATCTCCCGAAGATATGACAACCCTGAAGAGCATTGCGCCCGCCGTGACATGGATAGACCATCATATATCCTCGATAGAAAAATTCAAGGATTACCCGGGCCATATCGATGGCCTGCGCAGGGACGGAATGGCGGCCTGCATGCTTACTTATGAGTATTTCCTGCCCGAGTTCACGGGTCTGCCCGAAGAAGCTTTTCCTTATTATATAAGGCTTGTCGCGGACAGGGATGTGTGGGCATGGCGCTACGGCGAGGATACTGTGAATTTCTGCTCGGCCCTTGATGCCCTTGATACCTCTCCCGACAATATTGAGTTGTGGAGGCAGGCCAGAGACAACCCCGAGCATTTCTTGAAAATGGGCAAGGTGGTGAACCAGTACAAAACGATGAGGAATCAGGAAATCATTGTCAGGAATGCTTATCTTTCCGAGTTTGAGGGCTTGCGCGCTATTTGCTGCAACTGCCCCCGTGCAGACAGCAATCTTTTTGACGGCATTGACCCCAACTCTTATGAGATAATGGCGGTTTACAGCTATACGGGAGAGGTGTGGTGTGTTTCGTTATACACCAAGCGCGATGACATAGATGTGTCCAGGATAGCGATGAAATACGGCGGTGGGGGCCACAAGCAGGCAGCGGGATTTACCACCAAAGACTTTTTGTTCGCAAAGAAGGCGTCATGATAGCGATATTCGGAGCGGGATTATACGGGCTTACCTTCGCGCACTTCCTGCGCAACAAGGATTTTCTCATTGTGGAGAAGGACCATTTTGTCGGGGGCCTGTGCAAGAGCCTTGGGGCAGGGTACAGGATTGTGATGGACAGGGGCGGCCATGTGTTCCATTCCCTTGCCGATACGGAAGTGTCGTGGCTGAACAGCTTGGGCGTGAATCTTGTCAAAAAAGACAGGGTTGCCAGGATTTATCTTTCCGGGAAATACTACGATGCCCCGAAAGCCATAGATTACCCCTTCCAGACGTTTTATGGGCAGGCCGGGGAAAAGGTGGCTGCCGAATGCGGGAAAGGCCTGGCCAAAGAAGGCGCGGCTACGGATATGTCAAATCTTTCGGCGTGGCTGAAGTCCCGGTTCGGCCCGGGCATAATGAAGCATTTTTTCAGCCCTTACAATAAGAAGTACTGGAAATTCCCCACCAACAGGATAGATGTTGTGGGTTCCAACAGGGTGCCTTCATCTCAGAGCAGGGGATATAATTCGTCGTTTTATTACCCGAATATGGGCGGCTGCGGCATGGCCGTTAACGCCATAACGCAAACCCTGAACTCCAAGAACTTTTTAACGAGTGCCGTCCCGAAAGATATAGATGCAGACAAGAAGACTTTTACGGCGAACAAAATCACTTACAAATGGGATAAAATCGTGTCTTCCGTTCCGATATACGACCTTGTGAACAGCATCCGCAATGCTCCCGCCGCTGTCAGGCGGTGCGCCAAAGCTCTTAAGTACACGTCTATGTATGTCCTGACGTTTATCTGGAAGTCGGGGAAAAAAGACTTTGTCAACACGCATTGGGTTTACCTGCCCGACCCGTCGTTTCCTTTCTGCAGGGCTTATTTCATGAAGGCTTTTTCCGAGAACACGAGCCCTGAGGGTTATGAGCAGGTTTCGCTGGAGTTGCCCGTTTTTATGGATAAGAAAATAGAGTGGCTTGAGGACCTGGAGCATTTTGAGGATACGGAGATAGACGGCATCCGCGTTACCATGCCTACCATAGATTATCTGAG
>Ga0066637_10001911_pt1 | contig 13702 bp, 14 predicted proteins | sample CryGeyCG2014_020_FD_62737 | JGI IMG/M metagenome (GOLD analysis project Ga0066637, IMG submission 62737) | Groundwater microbial communities from aquifer - Crystal Geyser CG08_land_8/20/14_0.20 | ecosystem: Environmental > Aquatic > Deep subsurface > Groundwater | place: USA: Utah: Grand County...
GCTTCGATTTCATTTTTTGCAACCAAAATTGATTCTCCAAAATCATCATACTCAGGTCTTCCAGCACGACCGACAAATTGTTTATATTCTAATACAGGTATATACCTCATTCCATAACCGGCATAATACCTTTTGATATCTCGGATGATTACACGAAATGCTGGTAAGTTTACACCCATTGAATTATGAACAATAATACCATTAGCCACAAAAAGATGATCGTGGAGATTGCTAGAAGGTAAAACCACATCATAAACATCTTTATGTTCATTTTCATCTATATAAGAAATTTCCTTTATTTTATCCCAGAAAATATCTCCATCAAAGTCAGAATATCTCCAACCTCTTTTAATCTTAACACAAAACTCTTTACCACATAAAGGACATTTTTTGCAGTTTTCAAATAACGATTCGTAATTTTTATTCTTTTTTATAAATTCATTATAAATCCACAAACCAATTTCATTGAGTGACCATAACCATTCATTAGCCCCAAACTTTCTTTTTGATATCAACTCATAATGATGATTCAATCTTCCATCCTTCTTCTTTGGTTCAAAATTAATAATTCTAAAGAGTTCTCTTGACTTTAATTCTTCTCTTTTCCCCAATATTTTTATAATTTTTAATTTTTGTTTTCCCCATATTATATGTTCTTGAGATCTCCCAGAAAAAAGATCTTTGTAAAGTTTGTAGTTACAATTTTCACATTCAAAATAATGAATATTTGAGTTAATTTTTTCAACTAATTTTAATAAAAATTTTTGTTTTCTAACAACCCCAAAATTAATTTTTTCATAGAATTTTTTTATACAATGGTTTTGTAATATTAACAATTCGTATGAAGGCTTTGTTTTATATTCTTTATCATAAATTTTAATTTTTCCCGATTTTTTTTCTCTTATTAATGAAACCATTCCGAATCTAAGTAATAGTCTCTGTATATTTTTTATCATTTTTTTAGAAATACTAGATATGCCTATTCTTAATCTTTCTTCTACAAATCCGTCTGTATCAAAAAGTCCCTTTAGAAGTTCACCTAAATATCTTTTCTCAACATTCATGAGCTTATCTGAAATAAACTTATTTTCTCCTTTTTCAACACCACAATTAACTAAAAATTCACGAAACCAATTAGATTTTGTAAGTACTATTATAGGTATACCATAAGAGTTTTTACCAACACGATGATGAATATTATAATTTTCACAAGTTTTTATTATTTTATTAAAAATTTCTTTATCTTTCCCTACCAGTTGAGGCGATCCTTTATATATAATTTTTCCATTATTTTTCTCTGCTCCAGAATAACCATCTCCTAACATTGACCCTATTAGATAGAAGAAATCATCTGTAATGACCTGATCCTCAAAAGGTAATGTGTTTTCTTTCACAAAATCGCTGAATTTTGGTTTTTTAACTTTCTCTATTTCTAGTTTTCCAACAGTAGCTATTTTATCGGATTTTTTACAATCTTTAATTTGCATAATTTTCTTCTTTCTATCTCTTTTTACCAAAATTTTGTGGTTTGAAGTTAATATTATTGAATGTCCAGAGACAGTAGTTAGTTTAATGAGTTTGGAAAAATTTGTGATTTTTCGAACTTTTTGTGGTTTCATGCTGATTAATCTATTTTCGGAAAGCACAAAAAGTGAATCGTTTTTTCTTAAATCTTGAACTTGAATATCTGTCATTCTAGACCAAACCACAGAATTTTTCGCCAAACATAAAGTTGGTGTAGCACAAATAGATTTCAATAATCCATTCCTGAAATTGTCCTCTATCAAATCTTTCTGTTTTCCCAATACCCCCGCATGATGAAATGCAATACCATTCTTCACACAATCAGATAATTTCTTGCATTGCCTTGTTGGTGATTCTAAAATATTTAAAATTTGGTCTGATAATTTTGACAATTCCTCCTTTTCATTTTTTCCCAAAAACGTTCGGTTAAATTTTCCCAATTTTTCTGCAAGTGATTCTGAATTTCGGCGAGTAGAAACAAAATATAATGATTGCTTTCTTAATTTAATTGTACTTTCAAGAATGCTCTGTTCAGCTGAAAGTTTTTCATTAAGACCATAACCATTTCTTCCAAAGAATTGAAGTTTATTGTCAAGGTAAATTCCCTCATGAAGTTGAACAGAACGATAATCAGATTTTATGGATTTAGCATCGAGCCATTTAGCAATTTCATCTGCATTACTAATGGTTGCAGACAAACCAATTATCTGCGAATTAGGGAGAGTTTCACGAAGCCTTGTTAATGTGATTTCTAATGTAGGTCCACGCGAAGGATCATGAAGAAGATGAATTTCATCAACAATAACCAATCCAACATCTCTAATCCAATCTGCTTCATGTCTCATAAGTGAATCACATTTTTCAGTAGTGAGAATAATTAAGTCATAATTTGCTAACCATTGGCTCGTTGAATCAAAATCCCCTGTCGATATCGCTACCCGAATTCCAGTTCCCTGAAACAATTTTCTGTAATATTTCCATTTTTCTCCAGCTAACGCTATAAGTGGGACAAGATAAAGCACTTTTGATCCTTCTATTTTTAGTTTTTTTATTGTTGCCAATGTTGCAATTAGCGTTTTTCCAGAAGCAGTAGGTGCAGATATGATTTGGTTTTCAAAATCCAAAAGACCATTTTTTAATGATTTTACTTGGGGTTCATTTAATTCAAAAATATTCTGTTGCTTAAATTTTTCTATAAAATCTTCAGGAATATCATAATCTTTAAGTGAGTCTATTTTCATGTTCTTGATTTTTGTTTTAAAGAATTAAATTGGTTTAGACAGCAAACTTCAAATTCAAACTACTATCATTAAGGGATTTTTCAACCAACCTATAGTTTTTGGGTATATTCAGTATCTTGAAATAACCCGTTTTATCCCCAAAAGCTTTAACTTCAATAGAATTTGAAAGCACTTTTAATTCAATATCATTTTCTGATTTAATATCAGGTAACGGAATGGAAAAAATCATCTCATTAGCAAGTCTTTTTACTTTTACTTCAGGTTCTACAATGATTTTAGGTATTTTTCTCTGAGTTGATTTTTTATTGATATAAGATTTTTTTTCAACAAGAGAAATTGGTTTTGGAAAAATTTGAACACGAGGTTCTCTCATTCCATTGCCATTAATCTGAATGGTTATAGCGTTTCTTTCTCCCATTTTCGGATCATATTCGTCTATTCTACCAGTCAAGTTGCGTACAATATCTATTTGTCTTTTAAGAACCCCAAATATACTAATTTGTTTGTTAGTTTGAGTTCCACAACTAGGGCAGTAACTCCATCCTTCTTTCATTTTGTACCCACAATATCTGCATTTTCCCATAAGAAACACTTAGATAATACTTATGGGAGTGGAAGCTTTTAAATATAATCTTCTATTATTTGTTACAGTCGTATCTTAATCAGAGTGAGGGTTGTTCATGGGAAGAAAAAAAATAGCCAAAAAACAGAGAGAATATGATTTAATGGTATTAAAACTCTTAAAGGAACTTTCAAAGACACCAGAAGCCAGATTATCTGTAAGAGAAATATCTAGAACTGTTGGTATAAATCCAATGGCAGTTTCTCGTTCTGTTAAGCGATTAAATAGCTTATTAGATATAAAAAGGGGCTCTAGTTTCGAATCCTTCCGACTTCAAGTGTATTTAATTAGACTAAAGGGGGGGTTAGAAAACCTGCCATTAGAAGAATTGATCAAGAAAAGTTATTTATCTAACAGGCTAAATCAAGAAATTTTTAGATAATAAACATCAGAGGAACTAAAAATGGAAACAATTAAGTTGTCTGATACCAATCAAGAGGAAGTTATTACCAAGAGTATTAATACCCTCAATTCTGGTGGATTGGTTGTTTATCCTACCGAGACTTGTTATGGTATCGCCGCAGATCCAACGAGCAAGAAAGCAGTAGAGAAGCTCCTCAAATATAAGAAAAAACGGGAAGGTAAGGCTATATCAGTTGCTGTTTGTGATAAAAAAATGGCAAAAGAGTACGTTGAAATAAATGAAACCGCCGAAAATATTTACAACAATTATCTTCCAGGACCAATAACAGTAGTGTCAAAAAGCAAAGGAAAAGTTGATAAAATGGTTGAAGCTGAGGACGGGACACTCGGAATAAGAATTCCAAAATATGATATAATATTAAAACTGATTAAAAAATTTGGGAAACCAATAACAGCAACATCAGCAAATGCGTCCTACAAAAAGACACCATATACAATAAAAGACATCTTAAATAATACATCAAAAAGGCAACAAGATTTAATAAATTTAATTATAGATGCAGGAAAACTCCTAAAAAACAAGCCATCTACTGTCATTAACACGACTTTAAATGAAATAAAAATTTTACGTGAAGGTGACGTGAACTTAAAGTCACCCAAATTGCTTATTTCAAAATCGGAACGTGAAACAAAAGATTTAGCAAACTCATTATTAAAAAATATTGATATTGGGAAAAAACCGATAGTTTTTGCTTTGCAGGGTGAATTGGGCACAGGCAAGACTCAGTTTGCAAAAGGTCTAGCTAAATCATTGGGAATAGAACAAAACGTTAGATCTCCGACATTCTTCCTAGTAAGAGAATATGACATCAAAGAAAAAAATATCAAACTTTTTCATTTGGACACTTACAGGATGTTTAAGCAAGAAGAATTTGATGATTTGGGTTTTAAAAATATGATTGAAAAACCCAATATAATCGTGATTGAATGGGCAGAAAAAGTTTCAAAAATATTACGTGAAACGAGAGATTCTGTTGAATTGATATGGATCAAGCTCTATTATCATGAAAAAAATACGAGAAAAATAGAATATAGTGATAAAATACTCTAGGTGAATTAAATGAAAATACTTGCTGTGGATACATCATGTGACGAAACAAGTGCATCTGTATGCAATAATGACATGATTTTATCAAATATTGTCTCTTCCCAAGTGGATTTACATAAAAAATGGAGGGGAGTAGTTCCAATAATTGCAAAAAGGGCTCACCAAGAAAGAATCGACCCAGTAATAGAATTAGCATTAAAAAGAGCAAAAACGAAAATAGAAGATATAGACGTGTTTGCCGTAACGGTTGGGCCTGGTCTTGCTATTGCACTAGAAGTTGGGATTGAAAAAATCAAAGAGTTGTCGATAAAACACAAAAAAACTCTTGTTTTAGTTAATCATATGGAAGGGCATATTTATAGCAATTTTACAAAAAACAGTAAAAACAATTACTTCAATAATCTAAAATCAATTAAATTTCCTTTATTGTGTGTTCTTGTATCTGGCGGACATACTGAAATAGTTCTAATGAAGGATCATGGAAAATACGAATTGTTAGGGCAAACATTGGATGATGCTGTTGGAGAAGCGTTTGATAAAATAGCTAGACCGTTGATGCTTGGATATCCTGGAGGACCAATAATAGAAGAGTTTGCAAAGAAGGGAAATTCAGAAAAATTTAAACTACCAATACCAATGCAAAGAAGGAGTGATTATAATTTTAGTTATTCTGGTTTAAAAACAGAATGTTTTGTCCGAATCAAAAATTTGAAAAAAGAATTTGGTGAAAATTTTCATAATATTGTACCAGATTTTTGCGCATCATTTCAAAAAACAATATCAGATTCTCTGATCTTTAAAGTAAAAAAAGTGATAGAAAAATATAAGCCCAAGCAATTGCTATTGGGTGGGGGGGTAGTTGTAAATAATTATATAAGAAAAAGATTTAGAGAAGAAATGAAAAAACTGAATATTGACTTTATAGCCCCAAATAAAAAATTATGTGGAGATAACGCTGCTATGATTGGTGTTTGCGCATACTATAAAATTATTAGGAAAGAATTCGTAAAAAACATAGAAAAAGTCGATAGATTACCTAATATTGAAATAAATCAGAAAGTAAGTTATTAAATTAGTTCATTTTCGCTTACTATGACAAAATCTCCGATTGATTTCACTGCACTGAATGGAACCAAAATTCTTCCCTTTTCATCTGTTTTCAAGTTCAAATCAGTCAATGATTTAGTTGGGGTATCAACAATTATATTCAAAAGTTCTCCACTTTCAGTAATAAAATCAACATTACCTACTATACCATATTTTTTTCCTGTCTCTTCGCTAATGACCACTTTTCCAACAACATTCCTTGCTCTTACTCTATTTTCAGTCATAATTTCACCTCTTTACATCAATATTAAGAAGTTCAATTAATTTATCTTTAACTGTTTTTCTAAATTCCGATAAATTCCCGCTATTGACTATCATATGATCTGCTACTGCTATAAGCTTAGACAAACCCATATCAATTTCCATCTCATCCCTTTTTCTAATGTTTTTGTAAGCATTTTCATGGTATCTTAATCTTTGTTTTTCTCTTTCCCATCTAATTTCTGGGGGGCTGTGAATTGCAACAGTAAATACTTTTTCCCCACACAATCTATCCTTGAGGTTTTGAATCTGATCCGGGGATACAAAACCTTCAATAACAATTGGATCTGGGTTTTTCGCCTCTGTAATTTTATCAATAATTTTTCTCATTAATTCCCTATTATTTTTATAAAACCATTCAGTCATCTTTCTTTCATTATTTTCTGTGTAAATTATTCCTTTTTTTTGCATTTCTTCACGTATAATATCAGTAATAGTTAACGTGAAAATACCGAGTTGTTTAGCTTTGTCCGAAAAAATGGTTTTACCAGAAGCAGGCATGCCAAAAATACATAAAATTTTCATATAAATAATTTGTTTGCAGTAGTATAAAATTATGCTTCAGCAAAAACACTTTTAGCTTTTCCAGAAAGAGAGTAGACATAACTATTTCCAACTTTTTCTCTTTCTACTAAATCATCTCTCATCATCCTTCTTAATATGTTATTAATCGAACGAATTGCATTATTTTTATTTTTATAAGATTCCTGAGTCATATTTTCAACAATTTCATTCGGCGAAATTTTTGGTTTTTTATTTAAAACCTCTAAAACATTTTTCTGTTTATCTGAAATCAAAATTTTGCTTTCTTGATATTCTTGAACTGGTTTTTCAGCCTTTTCTTGAGATTCAAAAACCTGGTTCACAAAATTTTCGTTAATTGTTGGTATATTGATTTCACTTGATTTTTTTATTAATTTATCACATATTTTTATTATTTCCCTGGGAAACCCCCCAGAAATTTCAAATATTCTTTTTATAGATTCTGGAGTAAATGGATCTAAACCATTTCCTTTTGCATCTTCTATTCTTTTTCTTATCAAGGATTCTGTCTCAATTTGGTTAAGAGATCCCAGATATGTTTTTGATGTTACACGCATGGATAATGTTGGCAATTCTGTTTCTAATTTATTTTCAAAAATTGGAAGTCCGGCAAAGACAATGAGCAAATTTGGGACCATATCACTCAGTGTTCTCAGCCATTCCAATACTTCAATAGAAGATTCATGAGATTCGTCGATTAAAAGCACTGCTTTTTTTCTGAGTGTTTTTTTAAACAAAAAATCAGAAAGACTTTGGGTATTAAGATCTTTGAATCTAAAGTTGTCTAGAATATTATATCCAAACAAAAATTTGAAAAGTAGAATTAAATCCTTTTTTGATTTTGGGGCTTTTGGTATGTAGTATGATTGAAAAGGTTTTCGACTGTTATTTATGAAATCATTAATGTGATTTAATAAAGTTGTTTTACCAGAACCCGTGTGACCAACAACTAAAGCTAATTTATGTGAATTAAAAATATGTGAAAGTAACGTGTTTGTATGTGAAGAAAAACCGACCATTAACTTTGATGATATTTTTAACGTGAATGGGTTGTGAGACCAACCAAAATCTTCATAGTATTCATAATTTTTATTCATACTTCATTTATATTTCACGAAGAATAAATAGTTTCTCGTGAAGGTAATGTTGTTATTTCACGTGTATCAAATTGGAAATGTGAATTAAATTTATATTGTATGAAAACAAAAATTATTTATGGTTAGATTATTTGTATGTGTATGGTTACCAAAAGAATTAATAAAAAGGCTTCTTGAATTGCAAAACGATTTAAAAAAAATTGATATTAAAGCTAAATATGTTGAAGAAAAAAACTTTCATGTTACCGTAACGTTCCTTGGTGATGTTGAAGAAAATAAAATAAATGAGATTAAGAGTAATTTAGAGATTTCTTTGAGGGAGGTAAATGGGTTTTACGTGAATATAGAAGGGCTAAAAATATTACCAAACGAAAATTATATAAGAGTTATTGGTATTCAAATAAAAGGGGATGAAATCAAGGATTTAATTAGAATAGTTGGTATAAAATTAGGCGGAAGTTTTCATGAAAATTCCAAAATAACACTGTGTCGCATTAAAAATATTCAGGATAGAAAAAAAATTAGTAAATTTATAGAAGATAACCGTAACGTTAACATAGGTTCATTTCACGTGAATAAAGTATCATTGGTGAAAAGTGTACTGACGAAACAAGGGCCTAAATATGAAAGCATTTATAAAATTAAGTTGGGTTGAATGAAAGAAAGTATTTTAATCAAAATTTGTTTGCTTTCTGTAATTGTAGGTATAATAATAATGTTTTTATCATCAAGAATTATTGGACCAAAAGAAACTAAAATAAAAGATATATCCGAAAAATATAATTATATAAAAATTTCTGGAAAAGTAGTGGAAGTATCAACTTCAAAATCTGGAACAACTTTCTTAAAAGTTAAAGATGATACTGGTGTTATAGATGTAATTGTATTCAAAGGTTCTATTAAAAATATTGAAAATATTAAAACAGGTAAAGAAATCGGAATAATAGGAAAACCAGAAAAATATAAAGAAAAAATGGAAATAATTGCAAGTTCTATTGAATGACAAGATTGTCTTTTGTATATATTTTCAATAATCTTGTTTTATATTCTTTATCCATTTTATTTCCAACTAAATATTTTACAGAAGACGATTCTGCTATGTTTACCAATTCTTCATTTATTTCCCCATCTACTACAACTATTTCTGCGTCATTAATTTTCTCATTGTCTTCCTTAAATTGTTTTAGCGGTATTTTTTCCTTGAGTTTCATCTTGTCATCAAATATATATGCTGCTCTTGTGCCAACCATTTTTTCTAAAACATCATTGATTTTTTTCTTTGTTTTCTCGTCTAAATCTTTTTTTTGTTCAGATGCCAAATTTTTCAATGGTGTTTTTTCCCTCAAAGCTTTGAATATTTCTTTCTTTGTTAATTCCTCAACTTCTTTTCCTTCCGGGGCCCTCGCAACAAAATCAATTGTAGTTAATTGCAAGAGTTCTTTTAATATCAAATCCCCTCCTCTATCCCCATCTAAAAATACTGTTGTCGGTTTTTGTTTGCAAATGTCAACTATTGTATGAGGTATTGTAGCTCCACCCATAGCAACTGTATTTTTTATACCATTTTTTAAAAGGTTTATAACATCGGCTCTTCCCTCAACGATTATTATTTCATCCGAGGTTAACAAATCAGGGCCCGCTGGTAATTCTTTATAAGTTCTTATCTCAGCTGTTCTAACTGATTCTTTTATTTTTTCAGTTAATTCCAATGTACTCGGTATTTCATTATCTATTAATTTTCTAAGAATTCTCTTTGCTCTATCAATAACATAATCACGTTTTACCGATCTTATATCTTTAACAGAAATTACTTTTATATAAGAATCACAAGGACCTATTCTTTCAATTGTTTCAATCGCTGCAGCTATTAATGATGTTTCTGACCCATCTAGACTAGATGGTATTGCTATTTTTCCCCCTGTTTTTCCTTTATTCCCTACTAAATCAACTTCTATTCTTCCAATCCGTCCAGTCTTTTGTAATTCTCTTAAATCTAAATCTTGTCCAAGCAATCCTTCAGTTTGACCAAAAATTGCCCCAATTACATCCGGTTTTTCTACCGCACCATCTGCCGAAAAATCTGCCTCTATTAAATATTTTATAGTTGATTGCGCTAATTTTCCCATAATAAACATCCTCCTTATTATTTAATTTATTTAAAATAGATTTCAGAAATTCACTTTTTTTATCAACATTTGTTAAAAAATCTAATAAAATACCCACTAATTCACTATTAGTATGAAAGTTGAACATGAAATCTATAATTATATTTAAACAAGAGGTATTTAAATGTTCTACTATTTGCAATTTTACTCATAAAACAAGATTTATTGTGATTTTTAACACTTTCCCTATAAATTGCTATTTTTTAGGGATTTACTATCTACAATTATCACAAATCCATTTACCGTCAATAAATACTAAATCCTCAGAGTAGTTTTCGCATGATTCACATATACCAGTTGTTGTTCCTTTTCCAATGGAAGATACACCTGTTCTCATTTTCAATCTCAAATTCAATACATCTATCATTTCTGGGGAAACTCTTGCTATATCTGTGTTAGTGAGAATTCCAACTATCTTACCTTTTTTGACAACAGGGAAACGCCTTATTTTAAATTTTTCCATTTTATGAACAACATTTGTTACATCATCATCTGGGTCAACATGAATAATGGGAGATGACATTATTTCTTTTCCCTTGAGTTTTTTGGGGTTTTTTGCAACAGCAACAACTCTTTTATTAATATCAGTTTCTGTTATAATACCAACAGGTCTATTTTTATCAGTAACAATTATTGAACCAACCCTTTGTTTTGCCATTTTTTGTGCTATTTTTTGAACTGTTTCGTTTTGATCAGTAGAAACAATTTTTTTTGTCATTATATTTTTTACCTTAATTCCCATATCCATAATTAATCCTCATTTGAATTTATGTGAATAGATTTAAAATAATTATCGGGTTTGTTAAATAATGATCAAAAGATATGTTAAAGGAGCACAAGCAGAAAGAGATTTATGCAAAAAATTAAAGGAATTGGGTTTTGCTCTTATACGTGCAGCTGGTTCTGGTGGCTCAATATCCACACCAGACTTAGTTGCTATAAAAAAAGGTAGAATTCTCGCGTTTGAATGTAAAGCATGGAAAACAACACCCAGACTCAAGAAACAAGAATATGAAGATTTTAATGAATGGTGTGAAATAGCTGGAGCAATGGGTTTTTTAGCATGGAAAAATAAACAATGGAAATTTCTTGGGGTAAAGGATATACCAAAAACTAATATTAACAAAGATGGTATTAATTTTAAAGACCTTATGTTTATAATCAATATATGAGGTGTTAATTGTGAATTTATTGGTAATAGGAGATAATCATGGGGATATTGAAAACGTGATTAATTATATTGAAAAATTAGAGAGTTTTAACGTTGACGTTGTTGTTTATATGGGAGATTTCACTGATCTTAATACACCAAAAGGTTTTACACAAAAAGATATTACTAACATATTAATTGAGGAATTGAAATTATTGGGAAAACCAATTCTTGCTATTCCTGGAAATAATGATATAAAAGATGTTCTTGAAATATTAGAAAAAAATGGTATTAGTTTACATGGTAAGGGAAAAATAATCGGTGAATATGGTTTTTATGGGTTTGGTGGTGCTAAAACACCATTTACAACCCCATTTGAACCAACAGAAGAAGAACTAAAAAATGGTTTGGAAAAAGCATATAACCAAGTTTTGTCTGCTAAATATAAAATTCAAATCACACACAACCCACCTTATAATACAGGAATGGATATCATTCGTGCTGGTGTTCATGTTGGATCCCATGCTGTCAGAGAATTTATTGAAAACAAAAAACCAATTCTTGCTTTATCTGCACATATTCATGAAGCAAAGGGTGTTGATAAAATAGATGAAACTCTTCTTTTAAATTCGGGTAAATTTTCTGAAGGTTATTTTGGTTTGGTTAATATTAATGGTAACGATGTTAAAGGGAGAATTTTAAATCTTTGTGAATAGTCACTGACCCTGTTATTGCATATGGAAAATGTTTTTTAAAAAAATAAAAATTCAGACAAATTTTAACAATTATCCCAAAAAATTTTTTTAATACTATTTTTAAATATTATATATATTATAACATTGTTATAGCTTTCTAGTTTTGTTTATATTAATATTTCTATAAGAAATCATGGGGTCAGGGTGTTTATATTTTTTCCAATAGAAAAGGGTTTATTTCAATAGGAGAATAATTAATAATATGACAGAAAGTGTACAAACAATTTTTCAAGAATTTATTAAAAAATCTACTCCCATATTTAAAGATAGAAACGCATTAAATTCACATTTTACACCAAATACAATTCCTCATAGAAACGAACATATAAACACAATGGCATCAATTCTTGCCCCATCACTTAAAGGCGGCAAACCATCTAATGTTTTTGTCTATGGAATGACTGGAACAGGTAAAACACTTGTTAGTAGATATGTTGGTCAAGAATTAGAAAAAATATCAAACCAAGGAACAAATCCAGTCAAAGTTTTATATATTAATTGTAAAATGAGAAAGATTGCAGATACTGAGTATAGATTAGTCGCAGAATTATGTAAGTTATTAGGGCAAGAAGTACCTTCAACTGGTTTACCAACAGAACAAATATACAATACTTTCTTTCGAATATTGGATTCTCGGGAATGGATTGTTATAATAATTCTTGATGAAATAGATGCATTAGTTAGAAAAATGAGTGATAATTTTCTTTACAATTTTACCAGAATAAATCAAGATTTAAAAAAAGCGAGGGTTTCTATTATAGGCATTACTAATGACCTTAGTTTTATTGATATTTTGGATCCACGAGTCAAGAGCTCTTTGAGTGAAGAAGAGATTTTATTTTCACCATATAATGCTTTGGAACTTCAAGACATTCTTAAACAGAGAGCAGAAGTTGGTCTAATGCAAGAAGTTCTTTCTGAAGGGGTTATTCCTAAATGTGCTGCCCTTGCTGCTCAGGAGCATGGCGATGCCAGACGTGCTTTGGATTTATTGAGGGTTGCTGGTGAGCTTGCAGAGAGAAATAAAGAGGCAAATATAACCGTGAATCATGTCGATGCTGCTTTGGAAAAAATAGATTATGATAGAATAATTGAATCAGTTAAGTCTTTACCAAAACAAAGTAAAATAGTTCTTTATTCGACTATATGTTTAGTAGAAAGCAACCAAGAAGAGATACAGACTGGTGACATATATAATATATATGAAAAAAAATGCAAAGATTGTGGGTTAACACCGCTTACCCAAAGGCGAGTGTCAGATCTTATTTCAGAATTGGATATGTTAGGAATAATTAATGCAAGAATTGTTTCTCTTGGAAGATATGGAAGAACAAGGCAGATTAGATTAAGCGTGTCAAATGATATTAAAGATAAAATTAAGAAAGTTCTTGAAACAAATCTAGTGATTTAATGAATGAACAGGAAATAGTTAAGTTATTTCTTCAACATGGTTTTCAGTTATCACATGATAGTTTACCTCTCATAAAAAATAAACCAGAAGAGATACTTTCTATGGTTGAAAAAATTAAACCAAGGCCTTTTATAATAACAAAGAAAAATATAGAGAAAATTATTGAGGTATACGATGAAAAAAAAATACCAAAAATTGTGTTATTAAAAAAAATTGAATTTGAAAAAAAAACATTGCGGGTGGAAGATTATGTCAATCATTTTACAGAGAATTATGAAAACATAAAAAAAATATTAATAAAAAACACAAAACTTCATAAAATAATTTCTGTCAATAAAATTACAAATAATATAAA
>Ga0066637_10001915_pt1 | contig 13695 bp, 13 predicted proteins | sample CryGeyCG2014_020_FD_62737 | JGI IMG/M metagenome (GOLD analysis project Ga0066637, IMG submission 62737) | Groundwater microbial communities from aquifer - Crystal Geyser CG08_land_8/20/14_0.20 | ecosystem: Environmental > Aquatic > Deep subsurface > Groundwater | place: USA: Utah: Grand County...
AAAAAATAATCCTTTTATAGAGATATTTGGGTCTGTGAAGGGGGCGAGCATTGTTCTAATCTTGAATAATGAGGTGGCTACGCCCACCTCATTTTGTCTTTTGTTTCGGAGATACTGACAAAATGCAAAGCTTTTTAAATCAATTTTTATTATCTTTTATTATCACACAGTTGTTAAATATTTATCCTGTGGCCATGGTGCTGAGGATTAAATGCCAAACACGAAAAGATGCACATTCTACAACCTAAACACACAAAACTTAATGAAAAAGAGGCACAAGAGTTGTTGAAAAAATACAATATTTCTAAATCTCAGCTTCCAAAAATTCTCAAAACAGATACTGCATTGCCAGAAGGCTCTAGCCCTGGCGATATAATAAAAATTGAAAGAGCAGAGGAAGACAAAGTAAATTTGTATTTTAGAGTGGTTGTAGAGTAATGGGGTTCTTTTATAAAAAGAACCTACAATGGTAGAAAATGGGGATTTCTTAAAAAGAAATCCTACAATGGCAAAGAAGGGAGAAACAAAATAAGATAAAAAATAAAATGGAAAAACAAGGACATATAATAGTTAAAAATTATTTGAGAGAACATTCTCTTGTAGAATCAAATATTATTTCTTTTAATAATTTCATTGAAAAAAAACTTCAGGACATAGTTGATGAAATTTCCGAGACTGTAACAAATGATGAATTTGAAATAACTCTAGGAAAAATAGAAGTTGGAAAGCCAAAGGTTACTGAAGCAGATGGAAGCACTTCTTTAATTACTCCTGCACAAGCTCAGCTAAGAAATCTTACTTATTCTGCTCCAATAACACTTGAATTGACAGTAAAGAAAGACGGGCAGATTGATTCAGAAAATGTTGAAATAGGAAGAATTCCAATCATGGTGAAAAGCAAGGCATGCAATACAGTTGGGATGTCTAAGGAGGAACTAATAGCAAATTACAATGACCCATTAGATCCTGGAGGATATTTCATAATAAAAGGAAACGAAAGAGTTATGATTATGGCAGAAGACCTTGCAGAAAATCAACCTTTTATAGAGAACAACAAAAAGGGAGATTTAACTCTAAAATTATTTTCATTAAAAGGAACTTACAGAATTCCTGTAACAGTGACAGAAAACAAAGAAGGAATATTTAATGTTTCTTTCAGTAGATTCAAGGACATTCCTGCAGTTGTACTTCTCAAGGCTTTAGGATTGACAAAAGAATCTGAAATAGCAAAATATATTGGAAAGGAAACAGACAGCGTGATAGTTAATTTGTATGAATTCACAAACATGGCTGAAAAAGAAGATGCAATGATGTTCATCGCTGAGAAAACAAATCTTCAGGGAACAAAGAAGGAGATTTTGGACAGAGTTAAACAAAGAATTGATTCTTATTTATTTCCTCACATAGGACAGAAAAAAGAAGACAGAATAAAAAAAGCTATAACCCTCTGCAAATTCATAAAACAATTTTTGATTTCCAAAGAAAATCCAAAGTTGAGAACAGATAAAGACCATTATGCAAACAAGAGAGTAAGGTTATCAGGAGATTTGCTTGCAACTTTATTCAGAGTCAATCTTGGAATTTTAGTAAGAGATATTCAGTATTCTCTTCAAAAATCCTCAAAGAGAAAGAAATTTTTCTCAATAAAAGTTCTTGCTAAATCAACTTTATTCTCTCATAGAATAGAATCTGCAATTGCAACCGGTTCTTGGACAGGAGAAAGAAGCGGTATAACTCAAAATATTGATAAAACAAATTATCTTGCAACAATTTCACAATTACAGAGAGTTTCAAGCATGCTTCCTGGAGACCAGGAGAATTTCATGGCAAGAACTCTTCATCCTACTCATTATGGAAGATTCTGCCCTATAGAAACTCCTGAAGGAACAGAGATTGGACTTAGAAAAAACCTTGCTATATTAAGCAGAGTTTCAACCCGTATTGAATTAGACGAAGCAAAGTTCATGAAAGAATTAGAATCTCTTGAATTGGACAGAGAAGGAATGAGTAATTATGATGTATTTTTTAATGGGATGTTTATAGGAATGGTTAATGATGGAAAGAAATTTGTAAAGCAGATAAAAGAAAAAAGAAGGGATAATCAACTTCCTGAACAAATGAGCTTTAGGGAAGATGAAGGAATAAAAACAATTTACATATCCACAGAACCTGGAAGAGTATTAAGACCTTTGATAATTGTAGAAAATGGAATATCAAAATTGAAAAATGAGCATCTTATCCAGATAGAACAGGGAGAAATAAAATGGAAAACTCTTATTGAAAAGGGAATAATAGAATATCTCGACGCTGCTGAAGAAGAAAATGCTCTTGTTGCATTGAATGAAGAAAGCATTACCCAAGAACACACTCATCTTGAAATTGACCCTATTTCATTGTTTGGAACTGTAACTAGTTTAGTTCCTTATGGAAATCATGATCAGAGTTCTAGATTAAACAGAGGAAGTAAAACTCAAAAGCAGGCTCTAGGATTATATTCTGCAAATTATTTATGCAGATTGGATACAGATGTCAGTGTGCTACAATATCCTCAAAAACCAATAGTAAGAAGTTTTATTTATGATACTCTAAACACTTATCCTGCAGGACAGAACCTTGTTGTTGCAATAATGACTTATGAAGGATATAATATGGAAGATGCTTTAATCTTGAATAAAGGAAGTCTTGATAGGGGACTTGGGAGAAGCTTTTACTTCAGACCTTATTCTGCAATAGAAATGAATTATGCAGGTGGATTAAAAGATGAAATTGTAATGCCTGAAAAAGATGCTTCTGGTTATAGAATGGAATCAAGTTACAGACATCTAGAAGATGATGGAATTATTTCTCCTGAAGCAAAAGTCAACGAGGGAGAAGTTATGATTGGAAAGATGTCTCCTCCAAAGTTCTTGTCTGAAGCTAGAGAAATATCAATAAGAACAAAGAAAGAATCTAGTGTTGCAATGAGGCAAGAAGAAAAAGGGATTGTGGAATCTGTTTTCATAACAGAAGATAATGAAGGAAACAAGATTGTTCAAGTTAAAACTAGAGACCAGAGGATTCCAGAACTTGGAGATAAATTTGCAACTGCACACGGACAGAAAGGAGTAATAGGTATGATTGTCCCAGAAGAAGATATCCCATTCACATCAAGAGGCATAAAACCAGATGTAATCTTCAATCCGCATGGTTTGCCTTCGAGAATGACTGTTGGATATTTATTGGAATTACTTGCAGGTAAAGTTGGTTCTTTAAGAGGAGAGATTGTTGATGGAACTTCTTTCTCAGGAACAAGCAAAAAAGAACTTGAAGAGCAATTAGAAGCAATGGGTTTCAGATTTGATGGAAAAGAAACAATGTACAATGGGATTACAGGAAAGAAGATACAATCTAAGATTTTCGTCGGAGATTTGTATTACTTGAAATTGAAATATATGGTAGGAAACAAGATGCATGGAAGAGCTTCAGGTAAAGTTGCTCTGCTTACAAGACAGCCTATTGAAGGAAGGGCGAGAGGAGGAGCGTTGAAACTTGGAGAAATGGAACAGCAAGCATTAGTTGCTCATGGAGCTTCATTATTATTGAAAGAAAGATATGATTCTGACAAGGTCGTACTTCCTATATGCATTAAATGCGGGACAATTGCAATTGAAGATCGTGTCAGAGGAAAAACTTATTGTCCAATGTGTAACAGCGAAGATATACAACTAGTTGAAGTATCCTATGCATTCAAACTTCTCTTAGGGGAGTTGCAAGGATTGCACATAAACACAACTTTTGAATTAAAAAACAAATACGAATAAAAAATAAAATGGAAACAAAAACAAAATATCCAATCGCACTTAAAATGGAAGATGAAGAGAGTTATAACAAAGCCGTAGATTATATCAATACGGTGGCTAGGATGAAAGACCGCCAAGAAGATAAAGGTAAGCATGATTATTTTTTGGAGGATAATATAAACAAAAAAATCAGGACAACCCCTTCTAAAAGAACAATAGAACTTACCTCAAATGTCGATAAAGAGATAATTAATACATTAAAAGGAATCCCCTCATTTATGTTTAGAGAGGGATTATTAGGATTATAAAATGGAAAATAATTCAGATAAAAAATATGAATGCCCGGAGGGATTTAAAGAATGTGTAGCTTTAGAAATGTTCTCTGCTGGATGCGGAATTACCCTAGAAAAGACAGGAGATAGTTATGCAATATTAAATAATCAACAGGAATTCCTTGGACAGATTTATTGCTCAAATCCAGTTCCGTGTATTTCAAAACATGGGGCTGAATTTTTAGAAATGAGAAGAAAATTTGAAGAGATGAAGGAGCTCTTGAAATAAAATGCAAAAAATAATAAGAAAAAAGATAGGAGAAATGAGGTTTAGCTTATTTAGTCCTGAACAAATTAAGAAACTTTCAAGCGCGAAGATAGTCACTCCAGAACTTTATGATATTGATGGTTATCCAGTAGATGGAGGACTGATGGACTTGAGATTAGGTGCAGTTGACCCAGGAGTTAGATGTAGAACTTGCGGAGGAAGAATAAAAGAATGTTTAGGACATCCTGGAAGCATTGATTTGGCAAGATCTCTAATTCACTTAAAGTATGTTCCTTTAATTGAAATGGGTTTGAGATGTTTCTGTCATGAGTGTGGAAAATTAATGTTACAGGACAAAGATTTGGAAAAATATACTCCAAGTCAGAGAGCTAAAAAAGCAAAAGATGTAAAGAGATGCCCTCATTGTCAGGCAGCTCAAGAAAGAGTGAGATTAGACAAACCAACAACATTCTACAAGGGAAAAACTAGAATATTCCCCACAGAGATAAGGGAATTACTTGTTAAAATTCCCGACGAGGAATTAAAGAAGATTGCAGTTAATCCTGTTGCATGCAGACCAGAATGGGCTGTTCTTACTTCTCTTTTGGTTCCTCCAGTAACTGTTCGTCCTTCGATTATCCTTGAAACCGGAGAAAGAAGCGAGGATGATTTAACACACAAACTTTCAGATATAATAAGAGCAAATCAGAGATTATGGGAAAATCTCAACGCTGGTGCTCCTGAAGTTATAATAGAAGATTTATGGGATTTACTTCAGTTTCACATAACAACATTTTTTGACAACACTGTAACAAGAATCCCTCCAGCAAGACACAGAAGCGGACAACCTTTGAAAACAATAACAGAGAGAATAAAAGGTAAAGAAGGAAGAATAAGAAAAAATATTGCAGGTAAGAGAGTTAATTATTCTGGAAGAACAGTAATTTCACCTGATCCATGCATAGACATAAATGAAGTTGGAATTCCTTTTGAAATTGCAAAAGTTGTTACTGCTGCTGAAACTGTTAATGATTTGAATATGGAAAAGCTCAAAAAATTAATACAAAAAGGAGAAGAATATCCTGGTGCAAATTATGTTATAAGAACAGATGGAAAGAGAAAAAAGATTTCTCCTGATTTGAAAGAAGAAATAATAAGTGAGTTAGCTGTTGGATATCAGGTTGAAAGACATTTGCAAGAAGGAGATATAGTTTTATTTAATAGACACCCAAGCCTTCACAGGGGAAGCTTGATGGCACATTTTGTAAGGGTTCTTCCAGGAAGAACTTTCAGATTACATCCTGCTGCTGCAGCTCCATACAATGCTGATTTTGATGGTGATGAAATGAACATCCACTCTCCTCAAAATGAGGAAGCAAGAGCAGAAGCAAAGATACTTCTTGATGTAAAAAGAAATTTAATTTCCCCAAAGAACAATACTAGTTTAATTGGATGCATTGGAGATGCAATAACTGGAAATTATCTTTTAGGATTAGGAGAGTTTTCATCAGATTATGCAAATCAACTACTATACAATTCAGAAATTGATGCACAGATTACCAAAAAAACAGTTTCTGGAACAGAAATATTTTCAAAAATATTGCCTAAATTTAGTTTTTCAAATGATTCAATCACAATAAAAGACGGAGAAATTACAAAAGGAGTAATAGATAAAACTGCATTTGGAAGTGAAGATGGAGAATTAGTAAAAGTTTTGGATAAGGCTGTTGGAAGAGAGGAAACTTTCAAAATAATAAAAAAAGCATTCAATTTGGGAAAAAATTATCTCAGCGACAGAGGAATAACAATTTCTGTTAATGATTTGGATTTAAATGATGAAATTCTTAGGGCATGCGATGAAATTATTGAAAAAGCACAAAAGAAAGCTCAAGAAATAATTGAATCATACAACAATGGTTCTCTTGAACTTATCCCAGGAAAGACAAAAGAAGAATCTAGAGAAATAAGAATACTGCAAACACTTAACGAAGTAAGAACAAAAATTGGAGAGCTTGTAAAGAAAGAATTTCCTAAGACAAATCCTGTAAGCAACATGATAAAATCAGGTGGTGGTGGAAATATTCTTAATATTACACAGATGGCTTCTTGCGTCGGGCAACAGGCACTTGGAAACAAGAGAGTAGACTTTGGTTACAATGAAAGAACTTTGTCTTTCTTTAAGAAAGGAGATTTATCCCCTAAAGCAAGAGGATTCATAAAAAGCCCTTTCATAAAAGGATTGAAACCTGATGAATTTTTCTTCCAGGCAATAACAGGGAGAGATTCTCTTATGGATACAGGATTGAGAACTCCAAAATCAGGTTATCTTTACAGAAGATTGGCTAATGCTCTTCAGGACCTGAGAGTGGAATATGATGAGACAATAAGAGACAGCAATAATAACATAATTGAGTTTAAGTATGGAGATGATGGAATTGACGTCACCAAAGCTCATCTAAAAGAAAAATTAGATTCTGGGGAAGCTATAGGTATCGTTACAGCACAATCTTTTGGTGAAGCTTCAACTCAGATGGTTTTGAGAACATTCCACATGGCAGGAGTTGCTGAAATGCAGGTTACTACGGGTCTGCCAAGATTAATAGAAATATTTGATGCAAGAAAAAAACCTTCTTCTCCTAAAATGGAGATATATCTCAATAAAGAATATAATAATGAAGCAGGTTCAAGACTCGTCGCTGAAAAAATAAAAGAAGTAAAACTTAAGGAAATTGCTTCTGAGATAAATCTTGACTTTGGAGAGAAGAGAATTGAAATAAAAATAGATAAAAATGGATTGAAACAGACTCACTCTTCTGTAAAAACTATAGTTGGTGCACTGAATGATATAGGTTTCAAGGTGAAGGATAAACAAGATGCAATAATCTTGCAAGCAGATGAAAAACTTGGATTTAAAGATATTTACAAACTTAAAGAGAAACTTAAAGAAACTGTAATATCTGGAATAAAAGGAATTGAACAAATTTTGGTTGTCAAAAGAGACAAGGATTTTGTTATAGTAACTCTAGGAACAAATTTAAAAGAAATTCTTGGAGAAAGGCTTAAGAAAGAAGTCAACAAAGATAAAACAATTTCAAATGATTTCTATGAAGTTGCTGAAATATTTGGTATTGAAGTAGCAAAAGAGTTGCTCATGAATGAGATAAAAGAAGTGCTTAAATCACAGGGCTTGGATATTGATATAAGACACTTAAAGCTCGTCACTGATGCAATGACAAATTCCGGAGAAATTAAAGGAGTTACAAGAATGGGAATAATTGCACAGAAATCATCAATATTGGCAAGAGCTACATTTGAAACTCCTGTTCCGCAATTTGTGAAGGCAACTATTAAAGGAGGAAAAGATAAGCTGCTTAGTGTTATAGAGAATATAATTTTGAATCAACCAGTGCCTGTTGGAACAGGATTGCCTGGATTGCTTGTTAAAGTCATAGGACCTTTGACAAAGAAGGAATCAGACAAGAAGATGGCTGATTCGAAGATTGTCGATAAGGTGAATAAGTGAATATTTTTGAGAATATAAATTTTTATAAACTAATTGTGAATGAAATTTTTATGAATGAGTACATTAAAAATCCTGCTAAATTAAAATTTGACCCTCTTGATAAAATAACGAGGAAGGAAGTTAGAGAAGTTTTTCAAGATAAATTAGCAAGAACACTTTGGATTGGAATAAAACAAAGGCATTTAACAGATCAATATTTTGAAAGTGAATGCTTAACTTGTTCTGAAGCAATTAAAAAATTTGGACATCCCGTTACCCCAGGGAGATTAAAGATATTTCTTGAAAAATATTTTGGGATGCCTTGTCCTGATTCAGAATCTGATTTTATTAATGAATTATTACCTTATCTTTCAGGCGAGAAGAATTTAGAGTATGTTGTTGTGAAATAATTAAACTTCATCGATAGATTTATAAAACAACTTCTTTTGTAATAAAAATGGTTAGTACACTCGATATGCAGGATTTGAGATATCTAAATCTGTTTGAAAGAGTAACAGGAATAAGAACTCATTATTGTTTTGAATATAACAATGCTGTTATTTTTTGTGTTCCCAGGGAATTTGTTTCCAGGGCAATTGGACCTGATGCTAGAAATCTTAGAAGAATAAGTGAAATTGTAAAAAAAAGAATAAAAGTTATTTCAGTTCCAAAAAATCCTCAAGACATAAGAAGATTTATAGAACGGGTTGTTAGCCCAGTTACATTCAAGGATTTAGAAGTTCTTCCAAATGAAATAGTCCTTAATGCTGGTTCTCAAAGCAAGGCAGCCCTCATTGGAAGAGACAAGAGAAGATTGATTGAAATGCAGAAAATAACCAAGGATTTTTTCCAGAAGGATTTTAGGATTATTTAATTTTTAAGATATAGTTATCTGTAACAATTATTTATTATTAAATTTAGTCGATAGTCAAACAATGTTATGAGTTTTGTATGATAATTAAATTCTTAACGGTTGAGAAACCTTTTTAAACTAATTTTCTAATTAATAAATAATCGAACATGGGATTAAAAAACGCTTTTAAAAAAATGAAGGATAGGAAAAAATTCCGATGGAAAGATAGACAATACAAAGTTAGAACTCTAAATCTTTATGCTAAATCAGATCCACTCGGAGGAGCAAATCAGGCAAAAGGAATTGTTCTCTCAAAAATTCAAAAAGAAGCTAAACAGCCAAACTCAGCAATGAGAAAATGCTGCAAGGTTCAGCTTACAAAAAATGGAAAGAGTGTTACTGCATTCATCCCTGGAAATCTCGCACAGAAATTTATTGATGAACACGACGAAGTCATGATTGAAAGAATTGGTGGAAAACAAGGAAGAAGTAAAGGAGATATTCCTGGTGTAAGATATGCTGTAATAAAAGTAAATGACCAGCCCTTGGACAGGTTATGGCTTGGAAAGATACAGAAGGGTAGAAGATAAAAATGAATGAACAGATTTCAAATTTTAAGATTTTTGACAAGTATGATCTTTCTGGAATTGAAGTTCAGGATTTGGGATTAAAATCTGTTATTAACTTGAAGCCTAAATTAATTCTAAAAAATGAAGGAAGAAATGTTGTCAAGTTCGGGCAGACAAAAGTAAACATTATTGAAAGATTGATGAATAAACTTGCTGTTTCAGGACACAGAGGTAAAAAGCACAAACTAGAAAAAGGAAATGCAACAGGAAAATACACAAAAAATATGCAGATTATCCTTAATGTTTTGGAGATTATAGAAAAGAAAACAGGAAAGAATCCTGTTGAGATTTTGGTAAGGGCAATTGAAAATGCTGCTCCAAGAGACGAAACAACAGTAATTGAATATGGCGGGGCAAGATATCCTCAAGCAGTGGATGTTTCTCCCATAAGAAGAGTGAATCTATCAATCAAACATTTAGTTCACGGGGCTTCTGATAAAGCATTTAACAAGAAAAAAACAATAACCCAAACATTGGCAGAAGAAATTATAATGGCTGCTGAAAAGAATGGAGAAAGTTTGGCAGTTAGAAAAAAGAAAGAATCTGAAGCTCAAGCTGATTCTGCACGTTAATGGGGATTTCTTAAAAAGAAATCCTACAATGGCAAAGAAATTTTAAAACAGATTAGCACAATAATTCTTAAAAAGTTGGGAATTAAACATATTTTCATGTCAGAAGATAATGGCCTGCTTGAACTTGATGATGAAGCGGTTTCAGATATATTAAGAAGTATAGAAAATAGGTTTGATTATCTTTTGAGAGAAAATGATTTATTATATGAGGATAAAATATCTTTTAAGATTTCTTATAATCCTGCTGGCAACTATTACAAAATAAAGATAATTTCTGCAAAAGAAGATTTTAATTCTCACGAATATTTTAAGAATAATTTTGAAATGGGGCTTGGAAGAAAAAAACTTGGAGAATTTATCATAGAAAATAATGTAGGATTTATTAGTTATTAAAGAACCTCTTAATTCATATTCAAATGTCAAGAAAAAGCTCTCAAATAGTCACATTAAAGGCTCAAGGTAAGGGTTGTAGCAGTCATAATTTACCAAAAGAACTAAGTTTAATTACAGAGAGAATTGAAAAATTGGGCTTTGTCATAGAAACTTTAGGAAAATCAAAGTGGAAGCCTAAATCTGTCAATTATAGCAGAGAAATAAAAATAACTGGTTTTGATGATTTAAGAAAAAGTTTTTCTGTAAATATTTATGGAGAGACTTTTCAACAAAAATTTTTTATAAAAGTGGACATACCTAAGGAAAGATGTTTGCTTGAAGGTAAATGTCTTGAAATTGGAATACCTGTTAAGGAAAGACAGGAAGATTGTTATTATTATAATCAGCTTAAGGATTTTTATGAAAAAGAGATAGTAAAAGTAGTAGAAGATTTTTATAAAGAGTAATGGGGGTTCTTTAAAAGAGTTCACTAACGTTCCCTTTTGGCTCGTTAAAACTCACCAAAAGAACCTACAACGGTAGAAAAGGAATAAAAACTTCTAAGCAAAACTTTTTAAACTATTTTTTCAACTTTAATTAATGGCAGTGGGTTTTTCTTTTAGAAAAAGAAAAGCTACAATGTAAAAGAAAACTACAATACACAAAATGGCAGACAAGGAAACAAGTCTTGATAAGATTAAAAGACTCATATCAAAGCAGAAAAACATAAGAAATGTAGCAACTAGTGCACACATTCATCATGGTAAAACTGCATTTACAGACAATTTGTTAGCTGCTGCAGGAATGATGGCTTCTAAAAATGCAGGAGACTTGGATGAAGGAATGGCAACCTGGCAGCATGCTGATGAACAGGAAAGATTGCTGACTGTCGACGCTGCAAATGTTTCTATGGTTCACAAATATCAAGGGGAGGAATATCTTGTTAATTTAATTGACACTCCAGGACATGTTGATTTTGGAGGAAATGTCACAAGAGCCATGAGAGCTATTGATGGAACTTTTGTTTTAGTTTGTGCTGTTGAAGGAATAATGCCTCAGACAGAGACAGTTTTGAGACAGGCACTTAAAGAAAGAGTGAAACCAGTTTTATTCATAAACAAAGTTGACAGATTGATAAATGAATTGCAAGTTACCCCCGAGCAAATGCAGGAAAGATTTACAAAAATAATTGAAAGATTCAATCATTTAATTGACCAGATTGCTGAAAAAGAATTTGCAAAAAAATTTAAAGTAAATGTTGCAGATGGAAGTGTTGCATTTGGTTCTGCAAGGGAAAACTGGGCATTGTCAATTCCTTTTATGAAGAAAAAGAAAATAAGTTTCAAAGATATTTACAAATTGTACGACGGAACTCTGTCTCAAGAAGAAAGAGACAAGTGGGTTTGGGAAAATGCTCCTCTTTATGAAGTTATATTAGATATGGCTGTTAAACATCTTCCTAATCCAATAGAAGCCCAGAAATACAGAATTCCAAAAATATGGAAAGGGGATTTAGACAGTGATTTTGGAAAAGATTTATTGAAATGTAATAAAGAAGGAGAGGTTGCATTTATTATAACGAGAATTGTTATTGACCCCCGTTCAGGAAAAGAAATTTCTGCCGGCAGATTATATTCTGGAACAATAAAAAGCGGGATGGATATTTATGCAAATAATGCTAAGCAAACTGGAAAAATACAGCAAGTTCTTATTTACAATGGAATAAAGCCAGAACAATTAGATAGTATTCCTTCAGGAAATGTATTGGCTGTTAGTGGATTAAATTTAGATGTTGGAGAGACAATAACAGAAAATGAACAAACTTCATTTGAAGAAATAAGACATATATTTCAGCCCGTAATTACAAAATCAATTGAAGTTACAAAAACAGCTGATTTGCCAAAGCTAATTGAAATTTTGAGAAAAGTTTCAAAAGAAGACCCTTCTATAAAAGTTACAATAAATGAAGAGACAGGTGAGAGTTTAATTTCAGGAATGGGAGAATTGCATCTTGAAATTATAGAAAACAGAATTAAAACTGAAAAAGGACTCGATGTTAAAACTTCAAATCCTATTGTTGTATACAGAGAATCAGTGGGAAAATCTTCAGGAAAGGCTTTTGAGGGAAGAAGTCCGAACAAGCACAATAGCTTTTTCATAAAAGTTGAACCTTTAAATGAAGAATTATGTAATTTAATTGAAAATGGGGACCTTCCAAAAGGGAGAATGAAAAAGAAAAACGAAGCTGTTGTGAGCACTCTCTCAAAAATAGGATGGGGGAGTGATGAAATAAGAAATGTTAAAGATGTATATAAAGGAAATATGTTTTTTGATAAGACAAGAGGAGAGGTTCATATAGGAGAAGTAATGGAGATGGTTCTTGATGCATTTGAAATGGTAATGGACCAGGGACCTTTAGCAAGAGAGCCATGCATGAAAATGAAAGTTACTCTTGATGATATAAGGCTTCACGAGGATGCAATTCACAGAGGCCCAGCACAAGTTTATCCTGCTGTTAGAGAAGCTATTACAGAATCAATGAAAAATGCAAATGCTACAATGCTTGAACCTTTGCAGATTCATCTAGTAGAAGTACCTGAAAATTTTATGGGTGCTGCTACAAAACTTATTGGAGGAAAAAGAGGACAGTTGCTCGATATGACACAAGAAATGGGATTAGCACAAATAAAAGCAAAGATTCCTGTAGCAGAAATGATTGGATGGTCAAGTGATTTACGTTCAGCAACAGAAGGAAGAGGAACATCTTCTTTGATGGGCCAGCAATTTGAAAAGATTCCTGCATTATTACAAGAAGATGTTATAAGAAAGATAAGAGATAGGAAAGGATTGGCTGAAAACCAGTAAAACCAATAGTTTTAAAAATAATTTATTTCTGGGAAAATAATGGAAAAAGTAACAACATCTTTGCCTCAATTGAATTTAGTGAAGAAGTTAGGAGGAAAGACGAGATATCTGGAACGCCTAACAATAGAGGCAGGACAACCAAAAGCAGATTTAACGTTCCAAGAAGATAATAATGATCCAAGGATAATAGCAATAAAATATCAAGTGCCTGGAAAAGAAGCACAAGGTTCTATTCTCTATTATTCTGAGGCTGTTAATCAACACGGAATTATTACATTTAATATAGGGTGTAATTATCAGGGGCGTGTTTTTGTTAAAAATTACAAGAATCATAATATTGGATTTAGTTTAGAGCATCTTCCAAAAGAGGGTTTAAGAAAAAAACATATTGAAAGAATAAACAATATAGAAGATATAAGAAATGATTTAACTCCAGAGCATGTTGCAGAGAGATATAAAAATTTCTTTTATAGTTTGGATAAATTTATTTGATTTTAATATAAATAAATCATAAGTGACATCCTCCGTCCCCTAAAGGTTTTTTGCTTAGCAAAAAATCCTCGCTTCGCTCGGAGGACGGCGT
>Ga0066637_10001916_pt1 | contig 13692 bp, 8 predicted proteins | sample CryGeyCG2014_020_FD_62737 | JGI IMG/M metagenome (GOLD analysis project Ga0066637, IMG submission 62737) | Groundwater microbial communities from aquifer - Crystal Geyser CG08_land_8/20/14_0.20 | ecosystem: Environmental > Aquatic > Deep subsurface > Groundwater | place: USA: Utah: Grand County...
TTCACGAATCCCGCCTTCGGCTCGTACAAATCCCCGCCGCGCTTCAAATCGTCGATGATTTTTTCCGCCGTGATTTTGTCGATGCCCAGCTCCCGCGCCCTCGACTCCAGCTCCGCCTTCTCCACGAGGTCGGTTTCGCGCTCGAGTTCGTAGATGAGGTTGAGCACCGTCTTGATTCTGTCCATCTTCTGCGTCTGGTGCTTCTTCGTGTCGCCGACGCTCACCATGTACGAGTCGAGCCCGCCGGTTTCCTTGTCCGTGTAAACCGCGCGCATGAAGAAGTCCATTAGTCCGATTGCCCGGTCTGCATCCCCGGCGTCGACGGTGTCGCCGAGGCGCATCCGCGCGCTCGCCTCGGCCAGGCGGACCGCTGCCTCGACGTTTCTAGGCGTAATGGCAACGGTGCCCTGGCCCTTTCCCGCGCGGCGCATCTCGACGTAGAAGTTCTCTATCTTCGCTATCGCGTCGTCGGAGAGCGCCGGGAAGTGGTTGCGGCGGGCGTAGGCGATGTACTTGCGGAGGAGCTCCGTATTTATCGAAGGCTTCAGCGGGCTGTCCTCGGGAGGTTCCGCCTTCTCTCCCGCGAGCTTGTGCCCGGCGAGTATGTGTCCGGCAACCCTGCGGTCCCTGCTCTCGTCGAGCTCGTCGCGGATTGCGAATATGAGGTCGAACCTGCTGACCAACGCGGGCTGGATGTTGAACTGCATCGGTATGGGCGTAGTTGGGTCGAAGAATCCCGCCTTGGGGTTCGCCGCGGCGAGCACGGATGTCCTCGACTGGAACTGCGTCACGATGCCCGCCTTCGCGATGCTGATGCGCTGCTGCTCCATCGCCTCGTGCAGCGCTCCGCGGTCCTCGTCGCCCATCTTGTCGAACTCGTCTATGAGCGCGAGTCCGCCGTTCGCGAGAACCATCGCGCCTGCCTTCAGAATCCACCCTTCGCCGTCCTTCTCCTTCTCGGCAGAGGCGGTGAGCCCCACGCCGCTGGAACTCGCGCCGCTCACGTAGACGCTCTTCGGCGCGAGGTTGCTGACGTACTGAAGCGTGGCGCTTTTTCCGGTATTGTGCGATACCACGCCGTTGGTGATGAACCTGTGTCCCTTCGGAATCTCGATGTCGAAAACGTCCGCGAATCCGGCGGCGCGCACCAGGACGACGCGCTCGCTACGCTGTCCGCCGCACTCATGATGCAGATTTTTGACGGAAGCGACGAGTCCTGCCAGCCGCGCCTTCTTTTTCGCCGAGCGGAACCCGATTTTTTCCGCGAATTTGCGTATTGATTCGGCGCGCTTTATGCCGAGATTGTTGCCGACGATGCGCGAGTGGATGCCGAAGCGCAGCAGGAGCGTCTGCACGTCGCGCAGCATCTCGATTTCCGAGGATTTAAGCTGAACTGCCCGCCGCCCCCTGCCCTTTCCGAAAACGCACCCGTCCGCCTCGAAAAGCCACGCGAGGAACTCGGCGGCGACGGCGTTGCCCGAACGCATCACCAAATCCGGAACGCGCTTCTGCCTGAGGAACAAGAGACTGTGCGCCACGTCGACGCTGTATATTTCCACGACGTTGATGGGCTTTTTTCCCGGAGCGCGCTTGTATGACGCACGCCGCTGCGTGCGTCCAGCAGGGCGATGCTCGCGCCTGATTTTCGGCGCGATTCCAAATTTGTTTTCAGCAACAGCGCAAAGAACCGGAATCAAGTCCTCCTCCTCGGAATTCACGTCGAACGCGACGCAGGTGCGCGTAACCCATCCGTCGCCCGCAATGTAGCCGAGTAATGCAGCGAGTTCCTTGTCGAGTTTTTGCGGAAGAACCGCCTTCGAGCGCGGTCCAAGCCGGCGCGGAAGCGGTTGCCAATCGGTTGGAATCGGCGCGGTTATCGTGCACGGAATCTTCGTCGTTACGGCGAGTCTGTCGCCTTCCTTTATTTCGTCGAGGCGTTTCCACTCGCGCTTCATGCCGCGGACGACGAGAAGCGGGTGGTTGTACGTGCCCTTGATGCTTTTTCCGCTTTCCGTCACAATCTCCATTATCGGCTGGTTTTCGTATCTGTGGAAAACGGTCGCCGTGTCCCTTGCATATCCCTGGCCGGTAAGCACCTGCTCGCTTATCTGCTGAAGGTGGCGTTCGCCGAAATCCTGCATCTTCACGAGCGCGCCGTTGCCGAGCGCGACCCGTTCGTCGCCCACGAGGCAACCAGGATCACCAATTAACAACAAATGGATATCGCTTCGGAGCTTCCTTCCGTCCGGCAGTACCTTTCCAGGCGTGCCGCCGAACAACTGCAGCGCAATCGCCTGCTTCATCTCCGTGTATCCCGAAATGTTCGGCGCGATGCTCTGGACGATTTTCTCGAAAAGCCGCGGGTCCTTCGACAGGCGGAGGATTTCCTTCTCTTCCTCCTTCGTTATGTGCAGCTCCTCGAATTCCTGCTCCTGCTTCAGCATGTGCTTGACGTCAAGGAACTTCGCGTAAACGCCTGAGCGCTTGCCCGCCTTGTCGCGCATCTGCCGCAGGCGCAGGATGCCCGTGACGACCACCTTCTCGCCGGGCATTATCGTGTTCGTCAGGTCGTCCTCCATCCACAGTTCGATGTCGGCAGCCGGCGCGTTCCCGCGCAGCTTCTCGACGGATTCCTGCAATTGCGCCTTCTGGACGTTGATGAATTCGCTGCTCTCCTCGACGAGCCTGAAGTCCTTGTGCCCGCACTTGCAGAGCGACGGCGGCTTGATGTTCGCCTTGTCGCTCTCCGTCTTCATCGTCGTCGTGCAGTGCACGCACTCCCACGTCGCCGTCTTCATGAGCGGGCTTATCTGGTTTATCCAGCGCACCACGCCGTCGACGCGCGACAGGCGATTCAAATGCTCGGCGCCGAGGAACTGCACCGCCACCTCGCTGGAGGACGGGAGATTGTAAAAACGCACGTGGGGTTCGAATTTCCCTTCGGAAGGGCGCAAACTCTGGCAGATGCGCTTCACCGCTTCCTCCGCCGAGCGCGTCGCCTCATCGGGCGTTTCAAGCAGCGAGAGCGCCTGCTCCTCGTTCGAACGCGAGAATTTCTCCCAGTCCACCTCGACGCTCTTCTGCATCGGGTACGAGTGTGCGAGCTGCATCAGCTCGTCGCGCATCTGCTCGCTGAAGAAATCCTCGAATGCGCCTACGCCTTCCTCCATAACTAAGAATCCACCGAGCCAACAGTCGGATTCGACGAATAAAAGGCTTGCCCGACCCCGCACTTCCACTGATACAGTTTATATTGCCCTTACGGCGTAGTCACCCAAACAAAATATTTATAAAATGTAGTCACCTGCTATATCCATGTACGTCGAGGCAAGAAAAAAGGGCAGGCACCGCAGGTACTATCTTGCGCATTCCTTCAGGCGCGGCAAACGCGTCCTGAAAATGCGCGTCTACCTCGGCACGGACATTACCGCCGCGGAAATCGCTGCGAGGAAAAAACGCGCGGAAAAACTGCTCGGCGGGAGAATGGCGGCGAGAAACAGGATAGGCGACCCGTTCGAAACCGTCCTCTCGCCGTCCGAGGCGCTGGAGCTGAAAACGCTAGAACCGCGCGGAAACCTGCGGGTGCTTCACCTTTCCGAAGAGGAGTGGCGCAGATTCACGGAGGCGTTCACCTACGACACCAATGCCATAGAGGGTTCGACGGTGAGTTTCCGCGAGGTCGGGGACGTTCTGGAAAAGGACAAATGGTCCGCGGACAAGTCCGCTTCCGAAGTTTCCGAAACCTACGGCGTGGCGAAAGCCGTTGCCTTGATAAGAAGGACAAAGACGCACGTTTCCGTTCCGCTCATTCTCGAACTCCATCGGCTTGTGTTTGAAAAGTCGAAGCCCTTCGCGGGAAAAATGCGCGGACACGGCGAGGCGGTGGTGGTCGCGGATGCCCGCGGGAACGTCGTGCACCGCGGCGCGCCGTCGGCGCACGTCCGCAGCCTGCTCGAAGAACTGGTTCGCTGGTACGGCAGGAACAGGCGGAAATACGCGCCGCTCGTTCTGGCGGCGGTGGTTCACAACCAATTCGAGAACATCCATCCGTTCAGGGACGGGAACGGGCGCGTCGGGAGGCTGCTCCTGAACAACGTGCTCCTGAAGCACGGCATGCCGCCGCTGAACATAGAGTTGAAGCACAGGCGGGACTATTACGCGGCGCTGCAGGCTTACGAGAACTCGCACGATTTGCGCCCGACGCTGAAATTGATGCTGAAGGAGTATCGCGCCCTGAAGCGCCTGCTTCGGAAGAGGTGACCACGCCTCAACATTTTTGTAGTCACCCTGAACCGCGAAGGGGTTTCACCCCCTCCCAGTTTCAAGTTCCTCCCGACCTCCCCCCTGCGTTCTATTTCTTCTTCTTCGCCGCGGGCTTTTCCTTTTTCGGCACTTTCCCGGCGTCGAACTCCTCCTTCTGCTTTTCCGTGTATGCGGCGAGCAAGTCCTGCGCGATTTGCCCATAGTCCTTCCTCTCGCCGCTCATCTTCCCCGAAAGCTTCGAGGCGAGATGCGACAACTCCAGAGGGAATATGATTTTGTTGCTCTTTCCTTCCGCGAGCTTTTTCAGCGCGTCGAGATAAAGATAAGTCATCGTCGTGTCGCTCATCTTGCTCGCGGCGGAATCCAGTATTTCGAGCGAAATGCGGCGCGCCTGCGCTTCGGTTTCCACCTTCGCCTTGTACTCGTCCGCCTCCTTGCGCTTGCGCATCGCGTCGAGCAGGTCGGGCGGAAGCTCGATGCTCTGTATTTCAACCTTGAGCGTGGAGATGCCCCAGTCGCTTTCCACAGCCTTCAGCGTGTCGCGCAGGTCGCGGTTGATTTCCTCGGTGCGTTCGAGGACTTCCTCGAGCGTGAGTCTGCCGACGACGTTGCGAATCTGCGCGAGGAGCACGTGTATCAGCGCATCCTGGTAGTCCCTGATTTCGATGATTGCCTTCTTCGGGTCGACCACGCGGATGTACGAAACGGCGTCGATGCGTATCTTGATGTTGTCCTGCGTGATGACGTCCTGCAGCTTCGTGTCGACGACCTGCGTGCGCAGGTCGGCGCGCACGACGCGGTCCATGTTCGAGAAAAGCATGACCCCGCCGGGGCCGACTACCTTGTGGAAGCGCCCCAGGCGGAACACGACGCCGCGCTCGTATTCGCTGAACACCTCGTAATGCGGCATGAACGCGACTGCCGCGAGCACCATGGCGAGCAGGGCGAGCGCCTGCGGCAGCGAAAGCTTCGCGACGAAGAAAACGCCGTAGACGATGGACGCGACTGCCGCTAGTATGACGACGAATACGACCGCCTGCCTGTCCATGAGGATATTTCGGTTCGCGTCTTATATAAATAACGCTTTTTAATAGCGCGCGCGTAATGCGTGCATGAGGGCTCAGGCTGCCGTGGAGTATTTGTCCATTATCGCGCTGAGCCTGGCTGCGCTGCTTCCCATGTGGTATTTCGTCTCAACTAGCACGGACTCGGTGAAGCAGGATTTGCGCGTCGGAACCGCGAGGCAGGCGGTTTTCAAGCTGCGCGACGCCGCCGACTTGGCGTACGCCCAGGGTTCGCCGTCCGAGTTCCTCGTCGAGGTGAACGTTCCCGAGGGCATCCTCTCGGCATACGTCTCGGGCACCGAGGTCGTCCTGCGGCTGGGGGTGCGCGGCGGGACAACCGACGTCTTCGCCGTGACCGCCGCCAACCTTACCGGCGACCTCTCGGCCATGCAGGATTCGCAGGGAACCCATCTTGTGCGCGTGAAGGCGCAGCGGAGCGAGGCGGGAAGCACGTTCGTCAACATAACGGACTAGGCGGGGGGGCGGGACGCATTGCGGATGCGTTGTGTCGGGAGTGATGGTGCGTCGGCAGACAGTGGCGTTTGTTGGTCTGGCAGTTCGGGTGGGCTCGTTTGAAAACGCGTCTTGGACGACGCATGCAGCGGCATGCGTCATGCAAAGGACAGGTGGCGCTGGAGTTCTTCGCCCTCGCGGGGCTGCTCGCGGTTTTCCTGCTGCTGGTTACGGCGGCTTCGTGGCAGCGCCGCGGCGAAATCGAGCGGGAGCAGGTGGCGTACGCGGCTGAGGCGGTGTGCTCGCAGTTGCGCAGCGAAATCAACGCGGCGCATTCCATCGGCGGCGGGTATTCGCGGAACTTCAACCTTCCTCCGATGCTTCTCGGTTCATTCGCGTACGAAGTCGATGCGTCCTACCTCGGCCAGGAGCGCAGGATTTTCGTCCGCTGGCAGGGCGGTTCGTGCGGCGCGAACGTGCTGGCATCGTCGTTCTCGGGCACCGCCGCGCTCGTTCCGGGCGCGACGGTTACGGTGAAAAACGTCGGAGGCGTGATTGCGTTTGAAACGTAATTTCCGCGCGCAGGTTTTCGCAGTCGACCTGATAGTCAGCGCGGCCGTTTTCTTCTCCCTGTTCGTGCTCGCATCGTCGATGCTCTCGGACTTGCAGCGCGACGCGCGGGGTTCGTCCGACCGCGCGGCGCTTGCGGATTCATCCTCGGCAGCCGCCGACGCGCTCCTCCTTTCGGGGGGCGCGCCCGCGGACTGGAACAACGCCACGGTCGCCTCCCTCGGCTTGGCCGATGAGCCTTTCGTCCTCAATCTCACGAAGCTTCTGCGGCTCAGGGACGTGCGTGCCGATGATTTGAGCTGGCTCGTCGGCGTCGGGCGCCTCAACGCTTCGATAAACATCACGAAAAACGGCGCGACGCTGCGTTCGGGAGTCCTGCGCGAGCGCGTCGCCTATTTCTCGGACGGCGGCGCGGATTTGCCGCCGTACCTGCAGGGCATGGCGTGGGATTATTACTGGGCGGGCGTCGGTTCTCCTGATTGGCGGGACTCGCTCTCGCAGCACGAGGGCGCGTCGCTCGACGAAATACTCGAAAACAGGAGCGCCTACAATTCGATAATCGTGGAGGACGCCGCGCTTTCCTACGCGGGCGTGAACGTGACCGCGCTGCAGGACTTCCTCGGGCAGGGCGGCTTGCTGCTGTGCGAAGGCCGCTGCGCCGGGCTTCTCGGCTCGAACTTTTCAATCAGTTCGGAAACGTATCCGGCCGGAAGGGAGGGCGTCGTAGCGGACGCGGGATTCCTGCTTTACGGCGTCTCTTCCGGCGCGCCCGTCGCGTTCTCCTCGGCAACGGAGGCGTTCTATTCAAACGAAAGCGAGGGCGATGCCGCCCTGCGCATCGTCGTGCGCGATTCGGTGAATTCGTCGAGCGCGCTCGTGGGTTCCTGGCGCTACGGCAACGGCGTGATTTACTACGTGGCGGACGCGGACGCGGCTTTCGGTTCCGTTCCCGCATCGCAGGCGCTCAACCTCGCGGGTTTCCCGCTCGCGTTCGGCAATCCGCCGAACGACCAGATCAACGTTTTCGTGGTGCGCCGGCCCTGCCTTGTTGAGGGAGATTTCAGGCAGCCCGCGCTTTTCGAACTGTTCGTGTGGGAGAATGGATAGGCGATGAAAAGAGCATTAGTATTCAGCATTGACGCGCTCGTGGCGTTCCTGCTGCTCACAACCGCACTCGGCGCGTTCGCGCTCATGCGCGGCTCGTTCGTGTCGCCGATGGTGGAGAACGAGGGCGTGCACGCGGTTGCGCAGAACGCGGTGAGCGTGCTTGCGAAGGCGAGGATTTACGACGTGAGGCGGCTGCCCGAGGTGGACGCGCTGTTCGAAAGCGGCGCGCTCGGCGCGTCGGATTTGAACAAGAGCGTGCTCGAGGTGCTCGGAGGATTCTGGGCCGCCAACGATTCCGGAAACTTCTCGGCTGCGTCGAATCTTTCGCGCGCGGTTCTTTCCCCAGCGATGCCCCCCGACGCGCAATGGGCGGTGCGCATCGAGGACGACATGATATACAACACGTCCGCGCCCGACGTGCGCCATTCCCTGGCGGTGAGCAGGCGGCTCGTGTCGGGCGTCGCGGCGGAACTGCCGAGCACGGGCTGCGTCGCGCGCGCGTTCGTGGAGCGCATACGCGGGAAGCACGAAAAGGCGTACGCGTTCTTCGGGGGGTTCGTCGGCGAGGGCAACGTCACCGCAGTTGTGCGCGGGGTTCCTGCGGACGCGCAGATTGAAAACGTCGTGCTCGAGGTGAACGCCGGGGACAACCTTTCGTTCTATGCCAACGGGGTTTCGTGCGGCTCCTTCGCGAAGACGGCAGGCAGCTACTCCGTTGATTCGTGGACCGTTACCGCGCCGGCATGCCTGGACGCGCTCGTCAAGGCAGGGGACAACAATTTCTCGATAAACTTCACCGGAAGCCTGCTGCAGGACAAGTACCTCGGCGGGGGGTTCGTCGCCGTTACGTACAACACGGGCACGATGTCTCCGCCTCCGCAGTACTCGCTTACGGAATACCTGCCCGGCGTGGACGGGCTGTTCAACCTGTACTCTTCGTTCTACGTCCCCGGCACGTTGAACCTCGTGTCCGCGCATCTGCGCTTCCTCAACAACTACACGACGATGCTGTTCGTGGGAAACAAGACGCTGATGACGTGGAACGGCACGAACGAAACGCAAACCGTGGACATCCCGAACGCGAACTTCTCCGCCGCGTTCCCCGACTATTCCGCGATAAGCATGCGCACCGTCCCGATACGCCTCAAGGTGGTTGCGAACATGACCGGGGGATACGGGAACGCGGACGTCGTACTCATCACGGACGTGTCTGGCAGCATGGACTGGCGCATGGACTCCGATTCCACTTACGGCGTCAATCGCACGCGCACCTGCAACGACACGCTCCTGCTCACGCAGGGCAACAGCCAGCGCATGAGCGTGGCGCGGTGCGTCGACGCGCAGTTCGTGGACGCGGTGATGGAGGGCGTCGGCAACAGAATCGCGCTGGTTTCGTTTTCCAGCAGCATCGTCAACTACACGGAACTCACGAACAACTCCGCGTACCTGAAATCCGTCATTGGCGCCTACCAGCCGTCGGGCGCCACGTGCCTCTGCTGCGCCATAAACAAGGCGTACGACATCCTCGCCGCGCAGAGCGGGGAGAACAGGACGCGCTTCGTAATCGTGATGAGCGACGGCGTGCCGAACGTGCGCTGCGTGCCCACCTGCAGCGCCGACCTCCGCGCAGTCTCGATGTACAATTCGACGCAGGGCTTCGCCGCGGGCACGAACGGACTGATAATGAAATGGGACGGGACGGCGTGGGCTTCCCAAACGCCCCCTTCCACGTCCTACGACTTGTACGGCGTTTCAAACACGCTTGCGTCACCTGCCTTCGCAGTAGGCGAAAGCGGCAAAATCTACAAGTGGAACGGCGCGTCGTGGGTGCAGGACACGGACACGGGCTACTACGACCACTACGCAGTGAGCCTTTACAGCAACTCGCTCGCCTTTTCAGTAGGCGAGAGCGGGAGGATATATGGGTGGAACGGCGCTTCTTGGTCGCTCCAGTCGGGCACAGGCAGCAACACGTTCCGCGGCGTCAGCATCTACAACACGACTCTCGCATTCGCGGTCGGCAATTCGGGAAAAATCTACCGCTGGCTCGGTTCCTCGTGGCTGGAGCAGGCCGACACCGGCGGCAACACGTTCTACGCGGTGAAGGCGTACAACGGTTCGCTCGCGTTCGCAGTCGGCGATTCGGGGAAGATTTACAGGTGGCTCGGCTCCTCGTGGTCGCAGAATACCGACACCGGCGGCAACACCTTCTACGCCGTCGACATTTGGAACGGCTCGCTTGCATTCGCCGCGGGTTCTTCCGGCTTGATTTACAGGTGGACGGGCACGTCGTGGGTGGCGCAGGCGAGCCCGACGTCAAACGCGATACGCGGCTTGTCCTTCGTGAACGGCACCTACGCGAAGGCGGTGACTGCCGGCGGCGAGATACTGTCGTGGGACGGCACCTCGTGGGCCACTGAATGGCATTACCAGTGCGACAACGGCAATTCCTCGACGGGAAAGTACTGCAGCGACAACGACGACTGCTCCCTCACATCTTCCTGCCCGTCGCGCAACGCCAATTATTCATCATGCAGGGCGCATAACGAGTTGAATGCAACGGCGCATGCTGTAGGGTTCGGGCCCGTCGCTTCGTGCACTTTCGCCAACAACACGCTCTACGCAGTTGCGCAGTGCGGCAACGGCTCGTACTTCGCGTCGACGAACGCGAGCGAGCTCGCGGACTTTTACCGCTCCCTCGCGAGGACCATAGTGCAGGCGAGCAACACGTCGCAGATAATGACGCTGAGCGGCGCGATAAACAGCACGCTGTTTTCCGACTCTTATTTCGAGTTCCATTACACGCCCGCGACTCCCGATTACGGCTACCAGGAGCTGCTGATTCAGAGGGAGACGCCCTATTTCGCGTCGTGCCAGGGGTCCGTTTACTTCCCGTCGCAGATGTCGGTTGATTCCTTCAGGATGACGTCCTTCTCCTCGGCGGACTGGACCGCCAACGTGACGCTGAAGAATTCGGCGCAGGACTGGCTGAACGTCTTCGACCTCTCCGTTTACAACGGTTCGTCCTACGGGGACACGGGCGATCCCTTCTTCGTCGCGCTGAACGCTTCGCTCCTGCGCAGCGGCGAATACAATTACGTGGACGTGCGCACGCAGAGCGCGCCGGGCAACCAGAGTCCCTCGTGTTCGCAAAAGAACCGCGCCATCTACGAGGGCAGAATCAAGGCGGCGGTGAACTATTCGGGCGTGTTCCTGCAATGCAGGGCGCGCAACGCCACGGTGTATTACGATTTGGATTACGACAGCGCGCCCGACGGATACGTGAACCTGACCATAGGCACGGATTTGCCTTCCGCAGGCGAGGAATACGTCGCCGTGGACCAGCTGGACGTCTACGGCAACGCCGTCGACGACGCGCTCCAGCGGCTCCTGAACCAACTGAACATGTACGCGGAAATCGGCGACAGCGGTCCGGCAGGCTCGATGACGAACCCGATAGACGTGCAGCTCGATTCCGAGGTGGGCTCCAGCGCGGTTACGGGGCAGGGCATACCCTTTCTCTGGGGTCCGAGCGAAGTGGAGGTTCTCGTATGGACGTAGGAAAACGGCGTGCGATTTTCTACTCCCTCATGGCGCTCGCGCTCCTCGCGCCCATCGCCGCGTTCGCGCTGTATTCCGCAATCCACGCGCAGGGCGGGGGCGCCGCCGTAGTTACGACCGTGGTCGGCCGCGAGACGTCTAATTTCGCGGAATCGGTCGAACTGGATTTCCCGCGCGCGCTTTCGATAGCCGGAAAAACGTCGCTTACCGCGGGAGTGAACCACGTCGTTTCCTCGGGCGAGGCAATGGACGATGCGCAGCTGCGTTTGCGGGAGCTGGCGTGGAACGCGACGTATTACGGCGTGCCGTCGGTGCTGATGTCGAACAATTCCATTTCCGACTGGACTGCACGGCTGCAGACGAAGGGGCTGGCGTACGGCTTGAACGTGAGCGCGGTGGTGACGGACGTTTCCATCGTGCCGTACGATTCGTTCCACGTCCTTTTCTCGGCGAACATGTCGCTGAAGGCGCGTTCCGAAGCGTACTCGCTGAACCTCACGCGCTCGCTATACGCGCAGGCGCTCGTCAGCATCGAGGGCGTCGAGGATCCGCTCTATCCGCTTAACACCAACGGGCTCGTCGGCCGCGTCTTGCGCGCGAATACCACCGCAGTATACGGCGTCGAGGCGCTGGACTCGTTCTTCGCGGACAGGCGCTACGTGCCGTCGGCCGACGGCGCGTCGTTCATGGACAGGCTGGAGGGGCGCGCCGTGCTTTCGCCGCGCTATTCCTCGTCGCGCGCAACCGGCTTGGAATCGCTCGTCGACCTGTCGCAGCTGCTCGGCCAGGGAATTATCATCAAGGAGAATTCGACGGTGGCCGACTATTATTATTTCAACACGACCACGCCTGCGGGATACGGAGTAAACGGTTCGGCGTATCCGCTGCTGCTTCTGGACAACGCGAGCGCGTCAGTATTCGGTGTCGGGCTCGCTTCCTGATTTCTGGAGCCCGCCACCTCGGTTTCGCCGCCCCAGTACTTCCTGCCGTTGTTTTTGCCCGCGGTTGCGGGTTTCATGCTCTCCGATAAATAAAATAATCAACGTTTTTAAAGAGCGCGCAGTAATGGTTGCGCTGGAGCGGCGCATGCGTCCGAGCGACGCGCGCGTTCGGAAAGCGAGGGTGCGGGGAAGCTTGAAGGAGGACCTTGAAACCGTCATCGACAGGCTTTACGATTACGTGCGCACGAAGGGCTCCGTCGGGCTCAACGAGATGGCGAAGGCGCTCGCGTTGAATCCCCTGCAGGTTGAGAAACTCGCGCTTCTTCTCGAGGAGAGCAACCTGATGGAGGTGCGCTACAACCTCACGGGCGTCATACTCGTCGAGAAGGCGTTCGTCACCGAGAAGGAAGCGAAGGAGAAGATGGCGGGAGTCAAGCAGCGCGCCAGCAAGATTTTCGAGGAGACGCGCGCGATGGAGCACGAGGTGATGACGTCCGAGAGCCTGCTCGAATTCATCGAGAAGGACATCACGCGGCGCATCAAGGCGGCGGAGATGATGCTTCAGGACATCGAGAAGACGAATTCGTTCTCCGCGAGCGAGCTGAATTTCGTGAGAAACGAGATAGATTTGGTGATGCGCCAGCTGCAGGCGTTCGGTTCCGAGATAGACCGGCTCGAGGGCAAGGAGAAGGCGTTCCAGCATCAGGTGGAGGAGTTCCAGCGCAGGCTTGAAACGCTCCGCGCAACCCGCGCCGATGAAATCGTCGCGCCGTCCGATGCCGGCGGAAGCAAGCTGTTCAAGAGGATGATTTCGTTCCTCAACAGGCTGTTCTCGCCGCAGGCGCTCGACATAATTGCGGGCAGGGAAATTGAGATGAAGAAGCCCGTCCCGCAGCAGAAAAAAACATTCACGCTTTCACTGGGCGGAAAACCCGAGCAGCAGCCGCAGGCGGCGCAACCGGCCGTCCTCCCGCCTGGCAGGAAAATGTTGGCTGAAGAAAAGCTCACGAAACCGGAGAAGAAGGGATTCATCCTGATGGAGCAGAAGAAGCCGTCCTTGCTCGACGCGCTGTTCGGAAGGAAGGAGCAGGCGACGAAGGAGCAGGTGCTCGTGCTCAAAAAAGCCGTGAAGGCGGAGCACAAGCCGCCCGCCAAGAAGAAGGCGAAAAAGCGCAGATGAAGACGCTGGAGTCCTACACCGTCGTGAACGAGAGCGTGCCCGCAGAGATAGCCATCATTGAGGAGGACAAGGACTACGTCAACCACTACGAACTGCGCCACACGAAAATCAAGGACGCCACGAGCGTCGCGCTGAACTACCTCAAGGAAAAAATCATCGAGAGCATCCAAATCAAGATTTCGGAAATCCTCGACCCGCGGGAAGCCGAAAACATCAAGCAACGCCTCATCACGCGCGCCCACGCGCTCGTCCAGCAGGAGCTGAGCGGGCTGAGCAAGGAGGAGGAGAACGTCATCGTCGGCAGGCTCGTGCAGGACATGGTCGGCTTGGGCGAAATCGAGTTCCTGCTCTCCGACGAAAATCTCGAGGAAATCGTCGTCAATTCCGCGAGCGAACCCGTGTGGGTGTATCACAAGAAATACGGCTGGCTCAAGACGAACATCGTGATACCGACGGAGGAGCAGATTCACAACTACGCCGCGATAATCGGCAGGCGCATCGGCAAGCAGATTACGAACCTGAATCCGCTGATGGACGCGCACCTGCTCTCGGG
>Ga0066637_10001917_pt1 | contig 13692 bp, 3 predicted proteins | sample CryGeyCG2014_020_FD_62737 | JGI IMG/M metagenome (GOLD analysis project Ga0066637, IMG submission 62737) | Groundwater microbial communities from aquifer - Crystal Geyser CG08_land_8/20/14_0.20 | ecosystem: Environmental > Aquatic > Deep subsurface > Groundwater | place: USA: Utah: Grand County...
GTCGGGTTCCACGAACTGCCGCTTGTTGTGGAGTATTCTATCTTTATCTTCTGTATATTGCCTGTGGCGTCCCACTTGATATTCTGCGTTGAGCCCGGAGCCCATGCTATACCTAGGGAATTGGGCTGGGTAACGGCTAATTTACCGAATATCTTATTGTTAGTGGTAGATATATCCGTAACAGTTGATTCATAGTTAGGGTCGAATATTTTGACTTTGAATGTGGTAGTAATATCCACAGGTACTGGTACGAAATCACTATATGTCTGCGGCACGCCGTTTGTGCCTGCGGGAACTATTGCTATGTCCTTCCATGAGCCGCCGTCAACTGTGTATACTATCTTTACGCTGTCATAGCTTCCTGTAGGGGTCCACTTGATATCGCCTTTTGTTCCTACGTACCAGGTCTCGCCGCCATCGGGTTTCGTAAGATTTATTTTCCCTGCTATTGAAAATGCGTAAACAGACTCTCCGTTTACCGTATCGTTATCCATATCCTGAACTCTTACCTTTATAACCTTACCTTTTATCTGATTGGGAACGCCACCCGGCCAGGAATAACCTCCTGTGCCTCCTGCAACATTAACATCGCTTGCTATCGGATAATTGTAATCACTCCCATTATTAATAGAATAATCAAGTTTGACTGTTAAAATAGACCCATAGTAAGTCCACTTGATAAGATATGGGTCGCCTGCGTAAAGTACCAAATTCGGCTCAGTTACCCCGCCCGGATACGTTATTGTCAACGTCTTTTTATCAATTATATTATTGCCAGAAGACATTACATATATCTCGTTAGGTTGAAGGGTGCTGCGGACCATAAATTTTACCTGGTTACCTGGAGCGTCCGGCACGCCTCCCACAGTTTCGAGATCAAAGCCGTTAATATTCGGCGTACTCGACACAAGTGGAATATTCGGGCTGCCACCGTCAGTGCTGTAGAGGACATCCACCAACTTCTTATATCCGTCTGTAATCCATGTTATATTGCACGGGTCACCTACGTATAATTTCTGTCCGCTGTCAACATTTGAGCTTAAGCCATAGAACCTGCTCTTGATCGTAAATGCATTTGATTCCTTTGCTATATCCGGATATAGCAGGGATTGAATTTTTATTCTTACTGTGGCTCGCAACTCTGTTTCTATATCGTCAAAGATATAGGTTGATATCGGCCAAGGGTATGGGGAGTTCGCGCTATCCCTCTCGCCTATTATGTCGCCTGTATATTCCGCACTACCCGTGCTAAGCGAATAATTTATCTTTACATTTCCTAAGTTGCCTTTTTTTGTCCAGCTGATATTTTCGGTCTTGCCGGCCTGCCACTTTTCGCCTCCGACCGGCCGCGTGATCGTTATAGACCCTCTGATTTTAAACGACTGCTGAGATACAGCGTAAACCTTGGTATCTTCACCTACTTGTTCAATTCTTATCCTCACAACATTGCTGACCGCTTCCTCAGGTATATCATTCCATTCAAATCCTATGTCAGTGCCGTTCGGTTTAAAATTGGACGCAACTTGGCCTATTCCTGTAAAGCTTCCGCCGTCTTTATTATAATTTACCTTTACGTCTCCAAAATTTTCAGGATTAGGGGTCCATTTTATATAGAGTTTGCCACCGGCATCAAAAGCAAGGCCGGACTGGGTATCAGGATAGGTCAGATCAAGATCCGCTTTAACATCAAATGTGGCTGATTCGCCGGCTGTTCCTTTAGCTAAATCTTCATCCCCCTGTTTTGCAACCATTATTTTGCGACCGCCTCCCATCTGGGCTTGAGTCGGAGTCCAATAAGCGTATTTCTGATCGATCGGGGCCGTTCCTATCGGTTCATACCCCACGCTAGGTTTATATAGGTATATATTAGCGGTTCCTGTCACGCCGGCTGTCACATCCCAGGTGATAGTATATTGTTTCCCTATAGGGATAACTTCATTGAGGGTTGGTTTGGTTACACTAACATTTCCTTTTATCTGGAATATATTATCGCTTTCATCCGCGATATTCTCCTGATCAGCCCGCGTAACCTTGATCTTTGCCTTTGATGTTAAATGAGAGGAATCCGGGGTCCACCCGTAAGTGCTCGACGCTTCAGGATCGTTTCCAGCCTGGGCCGGCCTCTGAATGAGAAAAGTATAATTGGTGCCGCCATCAAGCGAGTAGTAAATCTTAACAAAATTGGCGCTGGTAAGGCCCCTTACGGTCCACTGTATTGTATTTTGCGCGCCTGCGCGCCACACTATCTCGGTGAGGCTTGGTATATCAACGTGGATTGTCTCCTGTATTTTGAAATAATTCAGAGATTCTCCTGCAATACCTGAATAATCTTCGCTTTTTACCCTGATCTTCGCGTCTGCTCCGCTGGTCGCCGGTCCTTCAACAGACCACGGGTAAGTACATGCGCCGGACCCTCCGTTATAATTATACGCGATATTATATGCCTCGGCTTCCACTGCCGACCAGTTACCTCCCTGGTTTCTGGTTATCTCAACGCTAACTTTGTTCGTCCCCATAAGACCATGAGGCTCCCATTCAATGTACATTGGCTCTCCTATTTCCCAAATAGTCTTATCGTCACCAACCCCTGTGGCATTAGGGAAAAGTAGTTTTACCTCCGGATCGACACGAAAATCGTATTCACCTTCATCGAAGACATTAGTCGGATCGCTTACCTGTTCCACCAGCATCCTGAGGTTAGACCCAACGATGCAGTCGACTGTAGGATATCCTGGTGCCGGTTCCTTTACGGTCCAAGGATATATAGACACGCCGGCCACCTCGTTATAATGCGGTGTTACCGTAGCTATGATTTGATCAGCAGGATAATCAGAACCGCTGTTAATACTATATCGCAGTCTCACGTTTCCCATATCGGTATTATGACCGTGCGCTTTCCATTTAATGTTATATTCATGGTCATAAATCCATTTTGTACCTGGGGTATCAGGCTGAGTGAGCTGCAGGTCTCCTATAATTGTGAAACCGCTATCCGAGATATCGCAGTTGTAGTGTAGGGCAGAGTCTGCGTTTATGGTTCCTCCGGCTATCACAATACCTACTTTTCTGTTGGCGCCTATAAGCCCCAATGTATTCGACGGTATAGTCCACGGAAGCGTCGTGACGCCGTTGTCCGGGTCATTATCAACATCGCTGGCTATAGTAACTGGCCAGGTAGCTCCTGCGTCTTCGGATAATAGTACGTCCACCTTAGCTATACCTTTACTTCCATCCCAGGGACAATACCAAGTTATATCGTATTCTGTTCCGCACTTCCAGTTTTCACCGCCGTTCGGCGTAAATAGCTTCATCGGTTCCATATAGACGGCAAAATAGTCAGTGACAGATGCCTGTGTATTATCTCTTCGCGTAACGCGCAATTTTTCAGCTCCGTCAACATCGAGAAATCCTACCGCGCTGCTTATTCTATCGTTTTGAGAGCCTGTTCCGACGCAGTCCTGGGAAATCAGCGAAAAACGCCTGGCTGTATTTCCGAAATCCTTCGCGAGGGGGAAATCCCAGTTAGCAACTGCGTCGACTGTATCTTTCTGCAATCCCTCGCCGCCTTCCGAAAACCCTAAAGTACCAAGCTCAACACAGTAATAATAAATATCAGTTGTTCCTCCTTTGGCTCTCTTGTTAAAGCCGACCTGGAGGTCTGAAGTTATGGCGCCGCGCCATCGCTGGTCAACGCTATAGTCAGTGTTACAGAAGTTGAATATAAAAAATGCCTTTGAGCGGTCAACAGCTGTAGCGAGGTCATCGCTAACCATGTAATCGTTTGCCGCGGCCGTAGCTTTCCCCTGCTGGACCCAGGAATCGTCTTTTACGGTAACCACAAAATATGAAATTGTTATAGCTTCTTCGGTCTTGCCAGAAACGTTTTTACGGTAAAATTGTATCTGGTCAGCGTCTGCTGGCGGGTCTGATTCCGTATACTCCAAATTCGCCCCGACAAGCACGGTTCCGGCATAGTTATTTGCGCTAATACTAGCGCTCCTAACGCCGTAGACTATAAAAGATTTATTTGGTTTTATATCAATAAGGCTGGTAAGGACTTCTGTGTCAGACCAGTCATCTGCGGCCATGTCATGCTCGGCCCAATACACCTCGAAAGCGTCTGACTCTATGACATAGTAACGTATTATCTGGCTGGCGTCGGTATCGTTACTGTTGCGCTGAAACTCGAGGCTATGAGCATCTACAAACTTCGCTGTGAAGCGAAGAAGGGACGGCGTTGTGTCATTCGCAGTGTTAGTGTAAATAATGAACGCCTTTGTGGTGTCTACACCTCCGTCCGCAAGATGGCAGCTGCCGTCCGGGTTATCGTTAGCCTCATTGATCGTGGTGCAGCTGGCAGCATCAATTTCGTTATAAAATACGCGCGTTTCGGCAAAAGAATTTCCGGCTTTTAATATGAGCATGCTTCCTGCCAGAAGAAAAGTAACAGCGCAAAAAATAAAAAACTTCCCCGCTATCCTTTTTTTTGGATTTTCAGTTTCGCTTCCCAGCGCGCTATGCCAACTGCCCGGATTCATATTCCCTTTCTTACTGCTTTTGCGCTAGAATAACTACCGATACTCCCGTATAGGCCAATACTGCTTTATCTATATCGATCTCGACAAGGTTACCTTGCTCATCCCTATAATCCTGCAATGTCAGAATGAAAGTATCAGGGGTCTCGACTTCTTCATGAATGGTTTCACCGTCCACTATAACGGGTTTACCGTCCACTACTTTTTCCTGAAGCGTATAAACCCGTTCAATGCTTACCGCGTTGTACGTTTTATTAGCTTCCCTTAAGCCCGTGGACCTTATCCTGGCGTAATCAACAGGAATTGTCTTCGCGCCGGCAGTCATCACAATATAGTTTGGCTGGACTTTTATGAGAATTTTGTGTGTCGCAAAAACTTCGTCAGCGCCGAATGCCTTAAAGCTCGTTGCCGTCAAGGCAAAAATCGAAATTAATAAAATTCCGAATAATCTCTTCATCGCAAAACCTCCTGTTTTATTTTTCCACCGACTGCCGCGAAAGAAAAATCCCTGACTGCGCCGTCACTTGAACGCCTGCTTAGTACGCCTCTCATGACCCTGCCGTCCCACTCTCCGCGCCAGAACGCTGTTTCGCCCGTTCCGTTCGCCTGGATTGTTTCCCAGCCGGTGTTGCCGTTCTTCAAGACTTTTTTCGAATAGCGCGTGGTGCTAAACCCTTCCTGCCTCAATTGTTCAGAACTGATGTAATTATCCTCGAAAATAATCGTATCGAGATCTATAAAATCTTTTTTTGGCCCGTCTATTTGCGCGAGCCTGATCTTCCACGCGCAGCCGTCTATATCTTTCCCGGCCTGTATTACGCTTTTTTTCTCGCTCTTTAATTCCTGAAGCGCTTTTTCGGTCAGGCGTATCTTCCACAAATATTCTTCGGCATTCCTGTTTTCAGTAAGGGCCCTGTTCCTCTCGCGCCTGAGCATCTCCAGAATATCGCTGTAGTGCGTCATCGTCTCGTTATATCTGTTTTTTAACCCTGAATTCTGTTTGTACAAATAAACGATGCCGATGGTTAAAACAAAAAAGATGGCCCCGCCTAAAACTAAGTACAGTATTTGGGCTTTTTTTGGAATGACTTGTCTTTGCTTTTGCTGTTTGGCGCTTTCTTCGATCGCTGATCTCACATTTTCTTCAAACGCCTTTGAGCCTAAGATCTTTTTCTTATGGAGAAGCCGTTCGATCTCGTTTGTTTCTTTCGGCGTGGCTTTTTTAGTATATTCCGCGAGGGCCTCTTCCCTGCCTTTTAGGATATAAAATGCTTCTTCCACTTCATCCCTCATTTCGGGATAATTTCTTTTTGTGGCATCCAGATATTGAGCATAGCTTGAGTATGGGTAGTCGCTGGGGTTTTCTACCGTACCGAGACGTTTAGGATTCAGATGAATGTACCTGGTAAGCTGCAAAAGGTGGCTTTCTTTTTCGGCAAGCGTCACGCTGAACCGTTCCTGGAAAAGATGGCCTCCTTTGGCGTAGCGGTTATTATAGATCTTGGTATAAAGAGAATTGACATCATGCATGATCTTGGAAACACCTACGTTGTTCCGCAATTCTACGAGCATGTGCAGATGAGTGGGTAATAGAACGTAAGAGAATAGTTTAAAACCGTATTGTTTTTTATATTTGTCTATTAGGGAGAGATATTCATGGTAATCAGAAACATCTATGAAAATGTTTTGATTAATTCCGCCTCTTGAGGTTATGTAGTAGAGCGCCCCTTCGATGTAAATTCTCGGCAACCTTGGCATCTTCTGCTTTTCCCTTCTTTTCTTTAAAGTGCCTGTCGTTTTACTTTCTTGAAGCTTAAAGTGCCAGGCACTTTCAAAATTTCCAAAAAAAAATCCAGGCACAGTGCCTGGATCGAGTATTATTTTTCGCTAACAATTCGGCAATCTGCCTATCCGCTACTAAAGCGTCAGCGGACGCACGACTTTGCGTCCCCAGATTACTCTGGGTTTGCCTTTTACAAATTCTTTAAACTTTCAATGAGCTTCTTGCTTTCAATTATAAGTATAGCATATTTTTTGAAAAAGTCAAGGTATTAATTCAAAAAACGGCTGCCTTTTTATCTTCTAACAGGCATAATTAAAAGTGCCTGGCACTTTTGTATTCAAAAAAGCAAAAAACCCGTAAGAATTCGCGTTCTTACGGGTTTCTTTATGCGCTGTTAAGAATTAAATTTTTACAAAAGTTACTTGCCCAGCCCTAACAACCTCTTGATCTTTCCGATCAGTCTTTGCCAAAAACTTCTGGGCTTTGGCTCAGGTACCTTAAGGCCCAGCATACGCATATCTTCTGGCGGCATTCTTTCCACCACTATCCTCTTTACCCTTGGTTTTAGGGTACCGCTTGTTAGCTTTCCGCTGAACCTGAAATCTTCGGATTTGTTTTCGCTAATATATACCTTACTTATAATACCTTTCATGCCATCTCCCATTACTTCCATGCGCCAGAAGATAGTGTCTTTATCCTTAGTTTGCATTGTTTCGCAAACAGTAGCGCCATCGTCTTTAAGGGACAGTGAATAGTTTGTGGCGTCAAATCCGTTGTTTGTAAAATTTTCTGAACTAAACTTCTTGTCCTCGAATATCAAATTATCGCTTACGGTTTGCGGTTCCTTGCCCGGAGCGCTGGTTATAGGGGTAATGACAATTTCCCAGCTCGTTTGATCCAGTTCCATAGGTTCGGGTTCGGCAGTTTTATTATTATCCTTCGCTAAAATACTACTTATGCTGATACAAGCGCCAAAACATAATAAGCTAAATATGATTCCTGCGTAAAAAATCTTTTTTGTCATGCCCTACCCTCCGTTTCTACTTCTTTCCGAAAGAAACTACTAAAGTAAAACGCTGTGAACTTTCTTTGAGGCTTTTCGGGAACTCAGGGAACGGTAACGATTTTCTGAAACATTCGTACAGGCTGTCCATCAAAGTTTCATCGTCCGTTCCGTAGAATGTCGGCTCTTCTTTCAGGAAGCCGTTTGAAAATAATTCAAATTCAATCCTTACAGACCCTACCTTGCCTCTATATTTCGCAAAATCTATTGATTTAATGATATTATCTAAAACAAGCTGTTTGATCCTTGTACGGTATTCCTGCAGTTCTTTGTCGCTATCATACCATTTTTCTTTTTCTGATGCAACATTTTTTTGGCCTTGGACCGAACTGGAAACTTCCGGCTGCTCTACGGCTGGGGAGACCTCTTTCATCTCTTGCGCCGGAGCTGCCTCTTTCTTTAAGCTTGAAGAGACTTCTTCTAAATCTTTTATTTTCTGGTCTCTTTTTGCGATTTCGCTTTTAAGGATCTCTATGGCCCTATCGCGCTTTTTCACTGCGTCAAGTTCGCCTTTAAGTTCTGACGTGGCTTTTTCCTGCCATTTATTCTCTTCAGCTATAAAGCCTTCCTGAACGGCTGAAAGCTTATCCTGCCATTCCTTATCTTTCGCAAGAAGGTCTTTTTCGCCGATCTCACTCTTTTTTGATAATTCGCTTTCTCGTGTTTTTAACGCTGCTATTTCGTTATTTAACTCGGTTATCTTGTCTTGAAGGGGCTTCTTGAACATCTCTATTTTGGCCAGCAATAAATCATCTTCTGTCATTGAACCTGCTCTTTGCTTCAATTGGGCCAACTTGGCCTCGTATTCCTTTGTTATAGACTCTAGCTTAGCTTGCCATTGTTTATTCACTAAGGCAATTTTGGCGTCAGCGTCTTTTTTTACTGCGGCCAATTCTGCATCAACCTGATCGGGTTTTACCTCTAAACCCTGCCCCGGCAGAGCTTCTTTTTGCCCTATCGAGGATTTAGGCGTTCTTAGTTCTTCCCTCAAGGATAAAATAGAATACTGCAATTCGGCTATTTTTTTATCTTTTTCATTCACGCTGTTTTCTAGGTCTGTTTTCTCTTTAGTAAGCGCCTCTATGCTCGAGTTTCTCTCTTTTACCTGGGTCGATAGTTTACTCACTATATTTTTTTCGCCTTCAGACATGGGGTACTTACTCACAAGCTTCTCTTCGTACCCTCGTGTCAACTCGTCTAATTTAGCGCTCCACTGTTTGCCTGAAGCCGCAATCCTCGTTTCGGCATCTCTTTTTGCCGCATCAAGTTCATTTGTCAGTTGAGCTATCTTCTCTTTTAAGGCCTGATCCGAAGGGCCTTCCTTTGCTGCGCCGGTTTTTTCAAGTTCATTTATTTTTTTATTCTTAAACTCAATTACGTTTTGGAGATTGGTCTTCTCTTCCTCGAGATTAGCCACTTTTTCCTGCATAATTCTGTCTACGGGTTCTGGCGTTGTTGCCGTTAAAAGTTCGGAAGACTTTATTTTCTTATCCAGTTCATAAACTGCGTTTTGCAGTTCGGTTATCTTCTTATCTTTCTGACTGGTACCGCTCTCTAAGTTCGTTTTTTCTTCTCTCAGCAAAGATATGGTAGAATCCCTATCCTGTAATTGCGTAGACGCCTTATTTAATGCGTCCTTGGCCGATGCAAGGTCTTTTATAAGGTAGGACATTCTTTCCTGCATTTGGTTCTTTTCGGCAATAGCTCCGGAATCGACAGATTCTTGTTGTTTTGCCAGTTTTTCTTCATACTGCCTCGTCATCCCCTCCATCTTGCTGCGCCATTCTTGTTCTATAGCAGTGACCTTATCCGGCAATTCTCTTTTAAGGCTGTTTAATTCGGTAGTCAAGGCATCCCGCTCGGAGCCAATTTGTTTTATTTGCTCCTGCAGCGCCTGCTCGCTCAATCTCGCCTTATCCGCAACCGTACTGCTAGCGGTATTCAAGTCCGCCTGCAGGCCTGAAACGGCACTCTGCAACTCTGCTATTTTTGAATCTTTTTCAGAAGCAGAGCTCCTTACGCTATTTTTTTCATCACTGAGTGCGGCAATAACCGAATCTTTGTCTTTGAGTTGAGTCTTAAACGAAGCTATACGGCTGTCTGTTATACCGCCTAAATCTTTAAGTTCTTTTTCTAACAGAGCTATTCTTTCCTGCATCTGGCTTTGCTCTTGAACTCCCTGACTGGCCAGGTCCGCCTCTTTCGCGGATATCTTCTGCTCATATTCCTGTTTTAGTGCATCAAGCTTTTCCTGCCATTCTTGGTCCCTTGATGCGAGCTCCTTATTCAGGCTATCGACTGTTTTCTGCAGGCTGGACACTTTTTCTTCGTTTGAGCTAGTGCTAGTATTTAGCGAAGCGAGAGTAGCTTCCTTATCCCTCAATTGCGCTGACAATTTATCTACCATATCCTTTGATTTAGCAAGGTCCGTAACTAAAAACGTTGTTCTTTCCTGCATCTGGCTTCTTTCGGTCGCAAGCGCTGCGTTGGCATCTTCGGTTTGTTTTGCCAGTTTTGCCTCATATTCCTTAGTAGTTGTGTCTAACTTATCCTGCCATTGCTTTTCTGAGTAGGCTAGCTTGCTTTTATAATTACCGTCTATTGCTGACAGGTCCGACGTAAGCTGGTTTAGCCTATCCTTAAGAGGCTCTTCTGCAGACTTCACCTTACCGTCAACTGATTCCGTAGTGGATTTTACTTGGACCTCAAGGTTTGAAATCGTATTCTTTAGGGCTAGGGCCTCTGTTTCCTTCTGATTTAAATTAGCCGTCAATTTCGAAACCTCTCCGTTAAGCGATGTTATCAAAGAATCCTTTTCATTTAGTTGAGAAGCTAATTTGTCTGATACTTCCTTGGCCCTGGCAAGGTCTGATACCAAAAATGCCATCCTTTCCTGCATCTCATTTTTCTGGACGGCTAAATTTGCATTGGAGTCTTGCTGCTGCTTAACAAATTTATCCTGGTAATCCTTGTTAATGGCCTCGATCTTGTCCTGTGACTGCTTCTCGATAGCGGCCAGTTTTGTTTGATAATCATTACTTAGCGACGCTATTTCCGAAGTCAGCCTGTCTATCCTTTCCTGTAATGGTTGTTTGGTAAGCTGCATTTTGTTTTCGGCTGAAGCAACTGTGGCATTCATTTCTTCTTTTAAAGCCTCTACGGTATTTTGCAATTCCGCGACTCTCTTGTCGCGCGCGTCTCGCTCGCTTTTAAGATTATCTTTCTCCTTCGTCAAGGAGCTAATGAGGGCTTCTTTTTCGGACAATTTAGCGCTAAGAGAGCTTATCTGGGCTGCAGCGTTAGATTTAAGAGATGCCAGTTCGGTTTCTGAGGATGTGATCTTGCTCTGGGCCTCGTCCTTTTGAGCGGCGAACGCTTTTTCTGAGTCTTGCGCGGCTTGTGCCAGTTTTTGTTCATATGACTGCTTTAGGGCGTCGAATTTAACCTGCCACTGCTGGTTACCTGATGACATGTCTTTATTTAAGGTAGAGATGGTATCCTGCAGGGAAATAAGCTGCCCCTCTTTTAACCTGAGAGCGGCTTCTGTGTCTGTTTTTTCCTTTGTTAGTGAGGCTACAAGATTTTCTTTTTCGGCTAATTTATTTCCTAGCGAAGCTACCTGGCTGTCAGCAGTACCTTTTAAATTTTTGACTGTCTCTTCCAGGGAAGCTATTTTCTCCTGGGCCTTTCCGCTTTCAAGCGCGAGCTCTTTTGCGGAATCCTCTCTTTGCTGCGCCAGCCTCTGTTCATACTCTTTCACAAGGGCATCTAATCTGCTCTGCCACTGCTGCGCGTTAGCAGATATTTCGCTATTCAAGGTTGTCAAGCTATCCTGCAACGATGTAAGTTTTTGTTCTCTTTGGCTTACAACGCCTTTAAGGCTTGCGTTTTCGTTCGTAACCGATGATATGAGCGTATCTTTCTCGTTTAACTGCTTTTTTATGGCGGTTACTTGATTATCCGAGCTGCTGCCCAGATCCTTCAATTCCCGTTCCAGGGTGGTTATGCGCGCCTGCAGCTGGTTCTGTTGCAAACCGAATTGCTTTGCTGAGTCGTCTTTTTGTATAGCTAGCTTTTGTTCATAAGTCTTTATTGTCGCGTCGAGCTTGTCCTGCCAAGTTTTCGCGTTCAGCGATATATCATCCTGGGCCTTTTTCTGGGCCGAGGCTACGTCTTCATCGTATGTTTTCTTTGCCGCGGCAAGTTCTGTTGTCAGCTGATCCACCCTTTCTTGAAGGGGTTGCTTCGCTGAATTCACCTGCTCTTGCAAAGAATTTCTTGCAGCATTGACTTCTTCGTTTAATTTGTTAATAGTGCCCTGCAAGGCTGCGATATTGCCCTGCGTCTGGCTTTGTTGGGCTGTAAGCTGTTTGGCGCTTTCATTTTTTTGCATGGCGAGCTTCTGTTCATAATCTTTCACTAACGTATCAAGTTCGGCCTGCCATTCTTTTTCCTTCGCCGCAGATTCTTCTTTGGCTTTGCTTTCGGCAAGGCTGACCTTCCCCTGATATTCCTTGTCCATCGAAGCTGCATCAGAGGTTAATTGATCTATCCTTTGCTGAAGCGGCTCCTTGGCTAACCGTATTTTTTCAGGAATTGAAGCAAGCGTTGCCTTGAGGTCCTCGTTTAATTTTGCATTAGACTCCTGCAGCGCTGCGATATTGCCCTGCATCTGGCTTTGCTGCATGCTAAGCTGTTTGGTTGCATCATCTTTTTGAAGGGCTAACTTTTGTTCATAATCCTTAGTTATTGCGTCGAGCTTGTCCTGCCAAGCTTTGGCGTTCAGTGACATATCATCCTGGGCCTTTTTCTGGGCCGAGGCTATGCTTTCATCGTATGTTTTCTTTGCCGAGGCAAGTTCTGTTGTCAGCTGATCGATCTTTTGCTGGAGAGGCTGCTTTGCCGATTCTATTTTGCTCGGCATGGAGTCCATTGTGGACTTCACATGCTCTTTTAAACTTGTAACCGTATTCTGCAATTCAGTGATTGTTTGTTGATTTTGCTTAAGCGAGTTGTCCAGTTTGGATTTGTCGCTCACAAGAGAAGCAAGAGCGGCTTCTTTATCTTTGATCTGCGATTTTAATACGGTTATCTGCGCATCCGCGCTGCTTCCAGCCTCTTTAACGGCGCTTTCCAGGGATATTATTTTAAGATTTGCCTGATTCTGCTGGGCATCAAACTGTTTTGCGGAATCTGCCTCGCGCTGGGCCAATTTCTGTTCATATCCTTTTGTGATCTGCTCTATTTTTGCCTGCCATTCCTTGTCCTTGGCAGCAATATTTTGTTGGGCATTGCTTTCAGCCAGCGCGATCCTGTCCTGAGATTCCTTTGTTGCGCTAGATAGCTCAGCGGTTAATTGGTCAATCTTTTGCTGAAGCGGCTGCTGAACTAATTTCACCTTTTTTGGAATGGCGCTCATCACAGAATTAAGCTCACCTTCCAGCAGGGCGATTTGCTTTTTCGAGACATCCTGCTCGCGGGCTGATTTTTGTTCATAATCTTTCACGAGCGTGTCTAATCTTGCCTGCCATTCTTTATCCCTGGCCGTGAGCGCTTCCTGGTATTTCGATTCCGCAAGGCTGATCTTATCCTGGGATTCTTTTGTTATACCGGTCAACTGGGACGTCAATTGGTCTATACGCTCTTGCATAGGCTCTTTAGCCAATCTAACCTTATCGGCTACGGACGAATTTGCCGAGCTAAGTTGTCCGTTCAGAGCAACGATCTGTTTATTCGCGGCATCTTGCTGCTGGGTGAGTTTCTGCTCATAGTCTTTTTTTATCGCGTCTAACTTTGCCTGCCATTCCTGCTCTTTCAAAGCAACATCTTTTGCAGATTGATTTTTTATTATGCCTATCTGATTTTGTGATTGCGTTTGCAATGATACTAACTCAGCTGCCAACTGATTAACTCTCTGCTGAAGCGGCTCTTTCTCTAATTGCACTTTGTTGTCAACCGACACCTTCACTGATGCGAGCTCATCCTTTACTAGGGCGATCGCTTTTTCAGACGCCTGCTGCTCGAGAAGCAGCTTTTGCTCATATTCCTGTTTTAAACTGTTTAATTTACCCTGCCATTCTTGGTCTTTTGCGGCAACAATCTGGCTCGACTGGTCTTTAAACGACACGAGCTGTTTCTGATGCTGCTCCTGCGCCGATGTAATCTCGGAATTAAGCTGTGCTATCCGTTCCTGAAGCGGCTGTTCGGCAGATTTCATTTTTTCTGCCATCGAATCCTTGGTAGACTTGACCTCATCTTTAAGGGCGTTTACAAGGCCGTCTAATTCCTTTATCTTCTGTTCCCTCTGGTCA
>Ga0066637_10001925_pt1 | contig 13675 bp, 8 predicted proteins | sample CryGeyCG2014_020_FD_62737 | JGI IMG/M metagenome (GOLD analysis project Ga0066637, IMG submission 62737) | Groundwater microbial communities from aquifer - Crystal Geyser CG08_land_8/20/14_0.20 | ecosystem: Environmental > Aquatic > Deep subsurface > Groundwater | place: USA: Utah: Grand County...
AAAAGGCAAGCGAGAAATTTGAAAAGGGCAGAATATATGTATACGATACATTCACCGCGCTTGGAAAGCAGGCATTTCTTACAGCAGAAGCAGTAAGAAGAAGAGATCGCGGCGAAGGAATGGGGGAGATAATAGAAGGTGTAAGGAGTGAGGATAAATTCATGGAAGTATTTGGAATTTTTGATACACTCAAGTATCTTGCAAAAGGCGGAAGGATAGGACGGGCACAGGCACTTATAGGTGGATTGCTTTCAATAAAACCTATTCTAGGGACAAAGGATGGCATAACTACCCCATTCGGTAAGGTGAGAACACACAGCCAGGGGTTAAACTGGATGATTGAGAGAATAAAAAAGAACATAGAATTGACAGGTAGAAAAAAGGTTATTGTAATGGTTGAGGATGCCGCAAATGACAAATGGGCTGAGAAGGCAGAAGAAGGATTGAGAAGTGAATTTGATATAGTAGAACTGTGGAGAACAAGGATGAGTGTAGTAATTGGTACTCACATAGGTCCCGGTGCCTGGGGTATTTCATATCATCTTTTGCCAGAGTAACTGTTATCTAAATAAACCTTAGCATTTCAAAGCTGATAATAGCCTTTATTCCTATATTCAACATACCTTATCTTGTTTTCTTTTTGTAGTTGAGAGAGCCACTTTATAGCCTCATTTGGATGTATCCCCAGACAGGTAGAGATATCTAAAAGGGTGGATGGACGCCTTCTTACAAGTTCAAGTATCTGTTTTTCAATATCTTCAGGGCAAGGCCTCTTTGCCTTTGCCTTGAACTCCGGGATAATCTCACAATTCTTGCCAAAACTAATTTTAATTCTTTGTAACTCACTCTCGTTTATAGGGTGGCAATATTTTTCGGTTGGTGGACGAACTACGGTATTCAACTGAATTCTATTAGGATTTATCTTCGAAATAATAGAATTTAACAGACCTATCTCCTTGATGTTATCGTTTATCTCCTTGATAAACATCACTTCAAGCCATATATCTCCCTTGAATTCCTCTCTAAATTTCAACAATCCTGTTACCATTCTATCAAACTCAACTGCAGAATGTGGGCGGTTTATCCTTGAAAAGGTTTCAGAGGAGGCAGCATCAAGCGAAGGAACTACAAGATCTGCAGGAAGAAGCTCGGTGCGCAATCCCGGGTCGCTCAGCAAAGACGCATTTGTGAGGATTGCAATCTTTATATTGGTCATCTTCTTTATCTCCTTTAGCAACTCCCCGAGTGACGAATTGAGTGTGGGTTCTCCTGAACCTGAGAATGTGATGTAATCAATTGCGTGGTTAGTTTTGAGTATCCCCTCAAGTTGCGAAAGAACGGCGTCCTTTGGGACATACTCCTTTCTCTCTATGGTTTTATTCGTAGTTTTGCCCAGTTGGCAGTAGATACAGTCATACGAACAGGTCTTGTAGGGGACAAGGTCTATTCCCAGGGAAAAACCCAGCCTCCTCGATGGCACAGGACCGTAGATATGGCTTTTATTTGCTGACATATTGACTCCTTGGTCATTAGGTAATTAAGTTATTAAGTAATTGAGTAATTATGTTATTAACGCAACGACGCAATGCCACTATGGCGTCTCGACCAGGATTTGTTTAATCTGCTTAATCCGTTGATAAAATCTGAAATCTTAGTGTCTTTGTGCCTTTTCGTTAGCTAACGGACTTTATAGTGAACAATCTTTCAATCTTCAATTGTCAATCGTCAATCGTATTGGGTCATTGGGTTATTGGGTTATCAAGCTATCTGGCATCCGGCATCCGGCATCTGGCTATCAAGCAATAAAGTCATTGGTCATTAATCATCTTATATGTAAACTTATCATAATATATATTCCCCTCTCTCCATTCCATCTCTCCACGCTGATTATCTACAGGGTCGGACCTTACAGACTTTTTTGTGGGAGTAAACTGTGTTAAAATATCACTGTTGCAAACCAGTCTAAAATTATCAATATTTCCAAAATAAAACTTATGTAACTTTGGGTCATGAACTTTATGTCCCCCGAAAGATGCATCTGCAAATAGCCAGCCATAAGGTTTTATAAAGAACTGTGCCCAGTCATGAGGGCTTGCCTTAAACTTGTTTATATACCAGCCTGATTGCCAGCGAGCCGGTATTCCGCTAATCCTGCATAGAGTTATAAAAAGCAAAGCCTGCATACCACAATCACCCTGCAGATTTGTAGCAACATATTCACTGATATTTTCATAAGTAGAGTACTCACAAGTAAGCGCATATCTCACATTATGGGTTATCCAATCATATATTCTCCATGCCTTATGATATGGATTTGTCTCTTTGCCTACCATCTCCGATGCGAGGTTCTTTAAATATGGAGTAAAGAGTATATGAGGACAATGCTCTCTTGTATACTTCGTATATAGCTCATCTCTGTCATAAGGTTCCACTTTATCAGGAAATACACCCGTGTAGGAGGCATGGGTAACATATTCGTATTCAACCTCAAACACTGCAGGTTTTGTGTCCTCAACCTTTTGTTCTAAAAAAATTGTCCTCTGTGGATAATCTTCAGGTGCCAGAATATACTTTTGGGGGGAACTTGATATCAAATTGACAGCAATCTGTTGATCACCTATTCTGGGAAACGGCAACCAGCATCGTACATATTCCCCATCAGGAACAGTGTTGGACTTCAGGGAGACCCGCATTTTGATTCTCCGTTTTACGGGTAGGATATACTTTTCTGGGAATTGTGACTGGCATATTTTTTCCACTTGCGCATTTAGCACACTCTCAGCAACCTGGTCTTTAGCATCAGAGATCTTTTTTCTAAGAGATTTTGCCTCTGATGAGAACCTGAAAAGATTTGGGATAAATCTCCCGAAATATTTCTCCTTCCCATCTATCCTTCTATAATCTATATATCCACCTTCTACCCAGTTCTGGAATTTCTTCCGGGTGAGATTCGGAATTTCCTTTTTTAGTAATTGAAATGCCTTCTTTTTTCCGATACTGTAATCTTTTTTTACCCTATTAATACGCTCCAACTCATATTCCAGACGCCTTCTCAATAATAAAGGCAGTTTGCTGTTTAAGGTTTTTTCTATTCTCTTGATGGCACTTTTGAAGTCGCCAATATCCTCAAGTCTTCTAATATCTTCAGGCAATCTTACAGCCAAAAAATCAAACCCTTGCATCTCTTTCAGCATTTTTGTTTATAAATTGTAGGCACGAATTCAATTCGTACATAACGGAATCAGCCCGACCTTTTACTGTGGTGTCAGGAGTTGCCTTAGGGCGACCTTCGGTATGCCCTCCTGACACAGGTTATTAGGTAATTAGGTTATCGGGTAGCAGGTGTTAGGCAATCAACTAACCAACTAACAAACTAACCAACTAACAAACTAACCCCCTTTCAATATAATATCACCGTTCTCTACTCCTAAATCCCTGGCGATGATGAGACATTTTGCCTTAAGGAGAAAGAATATCGGACGGTTCTCCCCGGAGAGTGCCTCATAATTTCCTTGACCTTTTGATATAATCATATTAGCATCTTCGTATATCTTTAAAAAATCTTTTGAGCAGTACTTGAGTATGGTCCCCGGAGCATCACATCCCGTTGATATTATCTCTGCAATCCTATGAATGCCTGCATCTCTCGCATTCTCAAGGGTAGCATCATTTATAATAGGTCTTCCCTTTACAGCGTATTTTATGGGTTTTCCTATCTCCTCAATCAGTATTCTATCCACAACTGTCTCGCCTGCATTGTCGGCAAGATAAAGAATATTATGAGAATTCTGTAACGCTTTTTTAAATTCAGTGTAGTCAAATATGGCAAAATTGTAATGGAGGGCTTTTTTAATCTCTTTTTCTATATCAAAATCTGAGTTGGGGCCAAAGTCAATGATGTTTCCTGCTATTGCAAACTTTATTGCTGAAAGAAGCGGATCAGAAGAAGATGCTATTCTCTTCTTGATGTCGGGGTAGAGAGCAAGCAGGTATCTTGTATGTTCCTTTTTTATATTATAATATGGGTCCTCAATACCAATTACCCTGTTTATGGTCTTATAAATCTCTCTACCAATCTCTGGGGGTGGAGCATTGAAAGAGATTTTAGGTAAAAGGAGGCAAACCTTATTAAGTGCCTCTCGTATTTTCCGTTCGTCTTTGGTAGCAACCCTTGCAGTCTCAAGGGTCTGACGGAGAAAACAGGGAATACAATCAAGATAGGTCTTCATAACATCTATAACCTTTGTGTCCTTTGTGGTTAGAATCAGAGCCTGCATCTGCACGAATTCAATTCGTGCATAACGGGGTCAGGTCACACAATCCCTTACCACTTACAACCCTTTCTTCTTACCTCAAGTATTTTCTTTTTTCAGGTCTGACCCCAGTGACCCCGTGACCCCAGTGACCCCGTGAGCTGAAAAATAGAAATAACTAAACTCCAATTCTCTTGCTATTGACAAACCTGTCTGCCGCTAGGCAGGTATTATACCGTTCCACCTCCAATTCCCCACAAATAATTTCTATTTTTAAATCCGTATTCAGTGTCCCCGCCAAGAAAAATGTCCAATGTCTGCCTTGCTTGCCATATGTAATTTGTCTTTTCTATTATATGTGGTGAAATGTAAATCTATTTCACTGAGGTCAAGACCCGACCCCTGATTTTCGCCTAATCGTTCACTAATTACCCATTTCCCGGTGCGATTAATGTCAAGGAAAGGAAATGAACTGGAAACAAAGGAAACGCAAAGGAAACGCAAAGGAAACGCAATTTCGTAGATATTATCCAATTTTAAAAACATAGTGTATCATCTTACCTGCTCCCTTTCTTGCAATGAGTCCTAAATCAATTAGTTTCTTTAAATAGCTATTTGCTGCCTTTCTGCGAACATTAAACATTTTCTGAATCGCACTGCTTGTTATCCTGTTATTTACTTTTATATGTTCAATAATTTTGAGTTCTCGCTCATTCAACCCCAAGTTTTCCAGATATTCGCGTGTCAGCTTAGATTTCCTGAATGTTGTCACAATACTTGTTCTCGTATATTCAAAATCCGGCTCAGGCAAACCCCATTCCTTGCACCAATCTATTATCTTGTTGGTGCCAGTTCCTACTTCTTCTATATATTTAATCCAGAAGAAAGCACGGGCAATAAGTGGATTGAACGGCTTTGACTCATGCTTCTCTTTTAATGTTTCAACAGTCCATCCCTCTGGTAATTTACCTGGATTCCAGAATTCAATTCGGTCATCGAATATTCTGACCTGAACCTTAGACGGAGACCTGTAATCACGATGGGCAATTGCATTAACCAACGCTTCTCTAATTGCCTTAGGCGGATATTCCCACTTTTCCTGCCTTTCAATTTTTCCGTTTTCAATCCAAGATGTCAAAGAGATGTGGCTAAAAATAAATTTCTCTACCTCTATTACCTGGTCAATTAGATTGCTACCGATGTCCTTCATATCAATCATTGTGCCAGTGACTCCTGTTCCTTTAAACCTGACACATTTTACTTCGGTCTGAATAAAAAAATCTTGTGGATTATTACCAAATAATAATATGGCAGAATTAATTAACTTGCTATCTTTTATTAATTTCAAACGCATCAATATCTCTTTTAACGATAAATCTAATTCAATATCTAATCCTCGTTCGGTTTTTGCTTTTTTCAAAAATTCAATAATGCCATCATTGTTTATATCGTTTAATTTCGCATTCTTACAGATTTGATTATCAAAACGCAACTTTTCTTTGTGTTTCTCAAGAATTGATGTTTCGTATTCATCTTTGGACATCCTGATAGTAGATTTGCCCACCCTTTTAAAAGGTCTACCGAATGCCAAGACCAGTTTATCAGTAGACTCATTAACTTCTATTACGATAACATTTTTCTCTCCAATTTTTTCTGCTGCAATTTTGGGATAAATTTTTGGGTCGGTATTAGTGACAATTTTATTTGTTAAATCTTCAATCGTACTTTTTCCTATTTCCATTCCAACAATCTTTCCAGACTTTGATACACCAACAATTATCTGTCCGCCGCTTGTGTTAGAGAATGCAGCAACTGTTTCCACAATTTCTTTCCACTCTCCGACGGATTTTTTAAATTCAAGATTTTCTGATTCTTTCTTATCAATGAATTTAGTCATATTTCCCTCTCACAAAGCAAAACTTGTTCCGAAGGATCCGTCCCCCGGGTCCGCATGGATATAGTCGGGCAGGTGATAGATCTGTAATTTAAAGACCAGAGATTGAATCTCCTTCACCAAGAAAAATGTCCAATGCCTGCTGGTGAAATGTGGCTCGCCCGGTGTAGTGAGCAATCTACTCCACGGGGAGCTATTTCACTGAGGTCAAGACTTGATCCTTTCTTCTCCTGATGAAAATAAATAACCCCACCAGATTTCTTCTTATGTCAAGTATTTTCTTTCTTCAGGTCTGACCCCAGAATCCTCATTTTGACAAACCTGCCTGCCGGTGGGCAAGTATTATTCCATCCTATCCCCCATCCCTCACAAATAATTTCTATTTTTCAGCCTAACCCCATTGGACCCAATACCATTCATGCTTGTTTTACCTCCTCATTTATGATACATTTAATAAATATATAATTCTTATTTCACATTTTTATTGTATCTCTACACTTAATATTGTATCACACATCTCGTTACCTATTTTTCTAGAGCACCATAAACAACTTTATTTGTAAAGCAAGCGGGGTCAGGTCACAGACTCGTATTTCAATTCTAAATGTGCCGACTTAAATACTTGAGCCTGACCCCATTACCTTTCTAAGATTTGACCCTATTCTAGATTAATCGTAATACTTCTATAGCTCTTATTCTTTCTGCAAAAGTTAAAGCTGGGAACTCAAATAAGCCATTTTTCGTAATATGAGAAATTCCAAGAATGCTCTTACTAGAGAGTTTTGTCAGACAGGAAAAAGCAGGTTCTCTTCTCCCTTGAAGGTAAACAGCATATTTATCTGCATCTAACTCCTTTTGGGCGGTAATTTGTTCTTCTATTGTTGTTTGTTTGCTAATAATAGTTGATAATAGTTTGATTCCTCCAACAATATTTTCAGCCTCCTCGCGAGTAAGGCTTGACCGCTTCAATAAAGTGGTTATAAAGATTTCCTTTGTAAAAGCCAGCGAAGCTGATATAACAAGGTGATTTAACATAATGTGCCCAATCTCATGAGCAACCACAAACTCCGCTTCTTCTTTACTTAAGGAATTACAGAGGTGATCGGAAATAAATATAAGACCGATGGGAAAAACATCAAAGAGTTGGATTCCCAAAGCGAAACCAAGAGGATGGTCTTCACTTTCTGCTGTGAACTTCATCCCCATTACGGCCGTAACTTTTATGCCTTTCTTTACAAAGAGATCACTAATAATAGCGTCTAAATTCTTATCATTTACAGCTGAAGAAATTATTTTCTCTAAATGAGTCATAGTAATTATCTCGCTTTCAACCGAAACTAGCCAAACTTCTAATATTTTCCAAACCGCGATCGCTTATTAATTGGATCTAATAACTTTACTTTCCAATTATCAATCACTCATTTTCTCTCCTTTTAGGTATTTCGATCTCATCCCAAAATGGTGAAGGTTTACGGCCTATTACCCCATTCTTCCCAGCGCGGTGCCTTTCATAACCTTTTCTGCTCCAAGCGTTTGATAAGAACACTGCCTCTCGTGCTCTTGTCATAGCGACATAGAGCATACGACGTTGTTCTTGCTCTAAAAAGTTACCCGGTATCACGGAGTTTTCAAGTGCGGGAATAAATACCACATCTACATCATCTAAACCTTTGACATTATGCATCGTCATAAAACGCACTTTGTCATTGGTCTTTTCATCCGTTTCCAGCAAAGTAACTTTAGGAATTTTTCCTTCACGGAATTTCTCTAATATTTGCCAATCTTCTAACGCAATGTTTTTCTCTGCTAAAGCCATAAGGTCCCTAACGGAGTTGAAGTCAGCGTATCCAAGAAGATCCGTGACCTGCTCAAATTTCTCATGCAAGGAAAGGGTATGGTTAATCGAGATTACTTTTTCAATCCACTCGTATATCTGTTTGAACCCTTGTGGCCATCGTTTAAAGTTATCTTGTTTTTGACTGGCGACAACTACTTGATGGAGTGCACCACGCAATGTGAGGTCCCATACCTCTGCATGTTCTCTGAGCTTGCTGACAGCTCGATCAGAGATGCCCGGCTCAAGAACCAATAACTGTCTCAAAGCCAAACCATCATCCTTATTAAGGAGTAATCTTAACAAAAAGTAGAGCCTTCTTTTTTCAATACAATCAAGCGCTTCCAATCTACGTAACTGATTATTAACTGGTATACCGGCTTTTTCAACCTCCTGAACATAGTGGTTCCCTATTGCTCCAATGTTGAAGAGAATAAGAATTCGTTTATAAATAACGTCTTGTCGGTGAAGTTCCTCAATGACCTGGACAATCCATTTCCCTTCTCTTTGCTTGCTCCCGAACCCTCCTTCTTTATACACAATCCCATCTTTGCGAACAGTGTGTAATTGCTTTGGGATCCTATTCGGATTATTATGTTCAATAAGGGACACAGCTGCTTTGAGAATAGTTTCAGGACATCGATGAGAAGTAGTCAATGTAGTTTTATCAATTATTGCGTTGGAATATTTTTGCCTAAAATGTTTTATTCCCAAGGGATCCGCAAACCGCCCAGACTCATATATACTTTGATCGTCATCTCCCACAACAAATAATGTTGCATTCGGATCTCTAATTAGACTTACAAATGTTTGCTCAGCCGGGTTCAGATCCTGATACTCATCTACCACTATATGGTCAAACCACTGTTGTACTTGATTTTTAATATCATCATTATTAAGTAAAGAGTTCGTCAATGGCACAACTTCAAACCAATCTACTGCATTATAGAAACGTGAAAGTTCTATGTAACGCTGTTCAAATCGGGAAAAATTTGGATCGGCGATCTCTACACCATTGCGAAACGTAGCACTCCCTGGTAAACCACATGAGACTTTCTCTTGGAAAGCCCTCATAAACTTCTTATCACTCCGTGGGAGCATTTGATATCCTTTATTTTTCAGATCACTGAAGACGTCTTTTGCGACGAGTTCAGACTCGTCTGAGTTTGCAACCACAAAACCTGAGGGAACACCAACTTTTAATGAATTAAGTCTTAATACCCTCATAGCAAACGAATGAAGTGTACGGATATTTTCTGGTATTTGTTTAACACCTAATTTTTCAAGTTTCCTCTTCATCTCATCAGCTGCTTCGTTAGTAAATGTTATAGCCAAAATTCGTGAAGAAGAAGTGGTAGGTTTTTCGATTAAAAACTTCAACCTACAGGCAATTGCGGTTGTTTTGCCAGTACCCGGACCCGCAACTACCAGCACAGGAGAATCAAAGTTAGCAACCAAATTATTTAATTGTTTACATGGATTCTCTTTTAAGGCGGTATCTTCTCGCATTTCTTGCCTTCTACAGATTATTTTATTTACACACTTTCCTCAACCAAAGCTATTTCTTCATCAGTTAAACCATCTATCTCACAAATATCTCTCAGTTACGGAGGAGGCGCGGTGGGTGTAATTCTAACCAGCCCGACCGTCCAAAGCTGATAGAGCACAACACTATTACCTACTGCCTCCTGTAGCCTAGTTAGGGGGTTCCGACGATAAATGGACGGTCTTACTCAATCGGAATAATCCCTTCTCTACTAGCTATAAGAGCGCGCCCCTTCCAAAATTTGGCTCAACATACGAACCTCCTTTCAGAAGGTATTAACCTCCTTCTATTATTTTGATTTCCTTATCAGTTAAGCTGTATACCTCATAGATCTTTTGGTCAATCTGACGCTCTAATTCCCTATTCTTCGCCTCTATCTCATTCGGTAAAGGGAAGTCATATTGGTAGTGAATGAAGAAAAATATATCACCCTAAAGATATAAATTTTCTTTTCTCTATACCTTAATTTTCAGTCTTTTTAAAATCTCTTCTTGGTCTATCTTTTCTTGTGAACGCACTACAGCTTCCTCTACAAAGAATTTGATGGCGAAATTTAATGCATTCTCATCGACTTTTATATGTTGGTTACCAGTTCTAAAATAAGACGATAGTGACATGGCACAGGCAAGTTGAATAGCTCTACGTTCTAATCTCGGGCTAAAAGGAACAATTTTGGACTTTAATCGTCTAAGTGCGACAAGTATTTCTTCTTTCGCTTCTTCTATTTTCTTGTAGACCTTAACAGTAAGTGATATGTTTTTAACAGGAAAGCTGTCCCTGACCATTTTATTTTGCGTTTCTATGGCATATACTAATAGTAAGTGGTTCATTATCTTATCCGCTTTGTCCATATTTATAGTACCAAGTGCTAAAGCCTTTTGACTCTCTGCTATTGCTCTATATCTTCGCTCAGTCATCTTATGTAGTCTACAAAGCATTCTATCCTCAATAGCATTAAAATTAGTATCGGCGATAGTAATTCGATAACCCTGTTCTAAGACTTTTGTGTTGTAATTAGTACTAAAGAATGAACTGAAACAATACGGTCCAATTGTCTCATGTTTAGTTTCATAAGTTATCTCCCCCTGTTCTAACGCTAACTTAAGTGGTTCAACCATACCCTTGTATTTGAACCAGTCATTGAACTCAGGGATAATGAAATTAAATCGTCTATCTTGATAAGCTTCACCCATCCTTATAAACCTTGCTGGTGTGATTCCACCACAATATCTATTTCTGCCGGGTAATCCGTGAGGATTTACCCCTTTCTTTTTATTTCCTCTAATAATGTCGTTGATAGAAAAGGTCTTGCCTGTTCCTGGTGCGCCGAAAAAGGCAAGATTAAAGCCTGTATGCATTGCTATTTTGCCTTCAGGGTTAACAACTGCAACATCGGCTAAGCTATATTGCTGAGTTATACTAAGCAAGCTGTCAAAATATAGTATGTCTCCAAACATCCTTTTTAAATACTCTGCAATGTATTCAACGGACATTTCTTTACCAAACCTTACTGTTTCTTCAAGTTTATTCTCAATCAGCTCTTTAAGAGATGTTTCAAATTCACTCTCCATATCCTTTATTCTATTGTATTCCGCTCTCGCTATATCTGATTCAAATGATATCAATCCTCCTTCTTCTATTTCAAGAGTATTCAACACCTCTCTGACCAGAGGGAGTGTCTCCTCAGGAAGAGCATATTGAATAGATTCCCCAACTTTACTTTTCGTCAATATTTCATAGCCTGTCAAAATATCCAAAGGATTTCGTATTTTATCAAATCTTGCCTTAAAGGTTGTGAAATCCACGGGGCTCTCTTTTTCTACAATGAACTTCAGAACATCCATTATTATTTTACCTTGGTCACCATATAAGCAATTCAATAGATTTTGTTTGATAATCCCCCAAGAGCCTTCCAAAATTAACTCGCCTTTTCTTACTGTGTAATATCTACCGTAGAAATCTTCACATACTATCTTCCGTTTGAGAACATCGAGCATTGTAGACTTGGAGCCCTTAAATACTTCTAAGAAATCATTATCACTTATAACTCGTCTTAATAATTCATCTACTTCACCAGACCTATACCCAAAACACTTTGTTAATAATAACCTGCGCTCTTTAGTCTTTTCCTCTTCAAATTGCTCTGCCATATTAGATTACCTCCTTTGCAATTTTGTCTATATCTACATCCTTCTTATTTTGAATATCAGAAAACAAAACATATCTTATTCTTTCAGTTAATCCATCCCGCCTATTAGCAAGAGAGCCAATTTTCTTCTTCGCATTTCCTTCCAATTTATCAGGCACAACCAGATAAGTGGGTATATTCAAAGCTGGAGTGGCTGCAAAGAGTTCTCTAAACTTGGCAATTTCCGGGGCAACTTCACGACTTTTTTCAACCTCCAATGCCGCAACTATGGAGATTCCTTTTACCCACAAAACATCAATCTCTCTTACTCTGTTGAAAGCTATCTCATTTAAGCCAAACTGAACATTGCTTCCCATCGGAATACTTAATTCCTTGAATTCCTTATATTTCTTCTGCTCCGTAAGCCCAATGTGAGAATCATAACCTTTGCTCTTGCCAATTTTAACCAGTTGCTCAATCATTACATCATGTTCTGACTCTTCCGAATATTTGTACTTCTCCATTTTCTCTTCAATTGTCCTAAACAATAATCCTCTATCTCTATCTTCTTTTAACTGCCATGCTTCTCTGATACCCTTCCCCTTTACTTTGGCACATATTCTATTTACCACATGAACTATCTCCTCATATTCAGCCGCATTACTATTAATAAGTCTTGAATACACCACCCGTAGTATTTCATCCATTGTAGCTGTCTTACATTGGTAAAGAAACCTACGAATTATAGACTCTAATCTTGTTTTAACTGGTGCATATTCTTCTATTGCTTTATCTAATAAGCTATCTGTCTTTTCGTCAATATGTTCTTTAAGATACCATTTATCATCTCTTTTAACAAAATCCTTCCTAAGGTAACTCTCAAGGTCGCTTTCTTTTATTTGATCTAATAGTTCACTGTTAAGCAAAAACGGCATAACCCGCATATAAATTGTAGTAAGTTTTGCCCCACCATGATATTCAATTGCTTGCCTTGCCATGTCTTTAATCTTTTTACCCACTTCCACTTCCTCAACCCACTTTTCCCCCGGTGGTTTTTCTGCTTTCTTATAGCTAAGGATAAAATCACCAAGCATCGAGCCAGCTGCACGAAGATTATAAGTATTTGTATAAGGGCTAATGGGCCCTTGATAAATCATACCATCTTTTTCAGACCACACAAAGCCGGCATCGTGAACAGCCAAATGGATTGCATTCCAGACTTTAAAATTCCTATTGTGAAAAGTCATTACTAACCAGCGATTTGGTTTTAATACTCGATAACATTCTTTAAAAATTTCATACATTAGTTGTCTGTACTCCTTACTTCCTTTTCCTTGATATTTGTTTTCTATTGCCTCTTTCGTGTTGTCAATCAACCCATTTCTCACTCCTATAATATCTCTAAGCCATATAGTCCAAAAATCTGATAGTTCCGTATAATTTACGTTTGCTCCGTACGGAGGATCTGTAATTATCACATCTACGCTCTCATCAGGGATTTCTTTCAAGTCAGTTGCGGATTTAGCGAATAGATAACAATTCGATTTACTGTCTGTTATGTTACTGAAAGATTTTGCTTCTTCCCAATAATTTCCGATTTCATCTTGAGAATATGTCTTCCCCCGTATTATTTTCTTATAACATCGTTCAAAATATCCCCATACACGCCATTCAAGAGGAACATTTGGTGTCCAATAATCATGCCCAGGCCAATCACTTGGTCTTCCTCCCTGCCATTTTTGAGGTATAAAACAAAATTTATTCGTTCCTCTCAAAGTGGAGCTAAAAATAAAGAAAAACATTTCTTGAGTTCTAGGATCCTCAAACTGCAATTGTTTTATAGCATTCGACAAGATCATCAAGGAAAGAAGATTTCTCTTTGTAAACAATTCATAAAAATATTTATATGTCCTATTCAGGAGATCTGTTGACAATTGACCTCCATAAATGTTAATATCAAATGGGTGGTGGAAGAGCAGGTGCTCTTGAACCATCCAGGAATTTCTGTATGGGCGTTTTA
>Ga0066637_10001927_pt1 | contig 13670 bp, 13 predicted proteins | sample CryGeyCG2014_020_FD_62737 | JGI IMG/M metagenome (GOLD analysis project Ga0066637, IMG submission 62737) | Groundwater microbial communities from aquifer - Crystal Geyser CG08_land_8/20/14_0.20 | ecosystem: Environmental > Aquatic > Deep subsurface > Groundwater | place: USA: Utah: Grand County...
GGCACAGGAAATAAAAGCGAAATTATGACAGGCTATTTTACCAAGTATGGTGATGGCGCCGCCGATATTTTACCGATTGCTAATTTATACAAAACCCAAATTTTTGAGCTGGCGCGCGAATTAAACGTACCTGAAGAAATCATTACTCGCCGACCCACTGCCGGACTGTGGAAAGACCAGTATGATGAAGAGGAATTAGGTATGAGTTATGAAAAACTAGATAAAATATTAATAGCAATTGAAAATAATCAAAGTTTAGATGAATTTGAAAAAAGTAAAGTTAAAAAAATGAAAAAAATAATAATAAATTCAAGCCACAAAAGAATAATAGCTCCAATTTGTAAACTTTAAAAACTTTTTACTCTGTTTATGATTGCCCTCTTCATTGGTCGTTTCCAACCATTTCATAAAGGACATCTAGATGCATTTGCCCAAATTGAAGCTGATAAAATTATAATCGGCATTGGCTCTGCCCAATACAGCGGAACTGAAAATAATCCATATAGCTTTACAGAACGACGAAAAATGATAACAAAAAAACTGGACAAAAGTAATTTAAATTATGAAATTATTGCCATACCTGATATTCATAATCCCCCCAAGTGGGTAGAACACGTAAAAAATATCGTGGGTAAATTTGATGTAGTATATACTGGAAATGAATTAGTTAAAAATTTATTTCTTGAAAAAGGATATACTGTCAAAATCATTAAAAAAAATATTAATATTTCTGGCACAGCCATAAGACAAAAATATGACCAAAAAACAAAAAATAAATAAATATTTTAGACAACAAAATAAACTCACGCTTAAAAATCAGAAATATCGCAGACAGGTTGCCATTCTTACTGATTTTTTGATAAAGGAAGACCTTGCTGGCAAAGGTGATATAACTACCAAAAAACTAATTAAAAAAAACCAAACAGTCAGAGGACAGATTACTGCCAGACAAATCGGAATTATAGCTGGTATAGAAGAAGTGATTTGGCTATTGCAAAAACATAGGATAAAAAGCCAATTTAGAAAAAAAGACGGCCAAAAAGTGAAAAAGGGGGATAAAATTTTAGAATTTACTGGCAGTATAAAAGACATCTTAAAATTAGAACGCACCATTTTAAACATCTTACAACGCTTGTCTGGTATTGCTACAGAAACAAATAAATTAGTTAAAAAAAATGGTCCCTTGATTGTACCTACTCGTAAAACCCAATGGGGGGTGCTAGATAAAAAGGCTGTGGCGCTAGGCAAAGGCGGCACACATCGTTTGGGCCTTTATGATTTTATCCTTATTAAAGACAACCATATTAAATTTACCAATTCTCATCTAGAGACTAAATTACAAGCTCTCAAAAACACCTTTTGGGAAATTGAAGTAGAGAATAAAAAACAGGCTCTTTGGGCAAGTTGCTTTAAACCAGGCGCCATTATGTTTGATAATATGACAGCAAAACAAATCAAAAAAACCATCAAACTACTATCTGCTAAAAACATAATTTATGAGGCTTCTGGTGGTATAACTAAAAAAAATATTCAACAATACTATAATTCTGGTGTTGATATTATTTCTTTAGGCGCTCTAACCCACTCAAGTCAAGCTCTGAATATAAGTTTAGAAATACTATGAAAATTCTTGCTATAGAATCTTCTTGTGATGACACTTCCGTAGCCTTAGTTGAAGCTAATCAGGCTGGTTTTGCAGTCCTCTCAGAAAAGACCGCTAGCCAGATTGAAGTACATAAAAAATATGGCGGCGTAGTTCCAGAAATAGCTGGCCGCATGCATGCTGAAAAAATCTTACCAGTCATTGAAGAAGTTATCAACAAAAACAAACCAGACATAATTGCTGTAACTGCTGGGCCAGGTTTAATCACCGGGCTCTTGGTTGGTGTTGAAGCCGCCAAAACTCTCGCCTATCTTTGGAATCTGCCTTTGGTCGGTATTAATCATATTGAAGGCCATATTTATTCGGTAGAATTGGAAAAAAAAAATGACTTCCCGGCCTTAGCACTGGTGGCCAGTGGCGGTCATACAGAACTGATTTTAATTAAGAAACCGGGTAAATATAAACAAATTGGTGCAACCAGAGATGATGCTGCTGGCGAATGTTTCGACAAAGTGGCCAAATTACTAGATTTTGACTATCCCGGCGGACCAAAAATCTCTCAACAGGCTAAGCTAGGTAATATAGATATGATTAATTTCCCCAGACCAATGTTAAATGAAGACAATTTTGATTTTAGTTTTTCTGGCTTAAAAACTTCAGCATTGTACTACTTGCGTGATCATCCTGAAATAGATAAAAATGACTTCTGTGCCAGTTTTGAACAAGCCATTGTTGATGTTTTAATAAGTAAAACACTTAAAGCTGTAAAAAAATATAATCCCCAGACTGTGATTCTAGCCGGTGGAGTTTCTGCTAATAAAAAATTACGCCAAACTTTAGAAAAAAAATTAAACGGAATCAAATTTTTAACCCCCCCAATCAAATATGCCATGGATAATGCGGTGATGATCGCTCTGGCTGGCTATTATCATGCTATAAAAAAAGACTTTACACCTTGGCCAGACTTGAAGGCTGAACCTAACTGGAAGATATATGAATAAAAAAATCCAAAATTCAAATTGAAAATATATAAAAACGGACATTGAGTCCGTTTTTTAAGCAATCACTACAATCACTACTCAAACACTTCCACTTTACCCTCGCCAACTACTTTTTCTAATTCATCTAAAACCACGGAATGCCAATCTACCTTAGCCTGCGATCGAATAGTGCTATTACCGACCTTGATATAGACATTATATTCACCGGGAAATTCGGAAAAAATCGCTTTCAGCTTGTTAGCATATTTTTTCAGTTCATCCTTGGTTGTGTTAATAACCACTGACTTTTGCTGTAATTGCGGAGCATAATCTTTAATTGATGTACCATGTGATAAACGATGGCAAACTTGTTTAGCATTATCTTTATTAATAACTTCAGCTTTGTTTACAAAAATTTTGGTATCACCTTCTTCTTTAGGTGTTCGGCCAACTAAACAAACCGCATTACCCTCTTGCCAGATATCAGCTGTTTGTTCATAAACTTTAGGAAAAATCAACAACTCAACCGAAGCATTGGCATCTTGAATTATGACAAACATCATCGTAGCGCCGGTTTTAGTAATTTTCTTTTTAGCTTTTTCCACAATTCCTCCTATAACTACCCAAGCATTGCGGCCTAATTCTTCTACTTGATTAAGTGGCATTAAACTATCGCCAACTAATTTTTGGAAATATGTAAATGGATGGGTAGTAACATATAGACCCAACAAATTTTTCTCCCAAATCAATCTTTCTTCTAGAGTAGCTTTAGCAGCCTTTTTTAAAACTACTTTGTTATCCATGGTAATATCTGTACCAGAAAATAAAGAGTGCTGACTGGTAATACTTTTCTCTCTAATTTGATGAATAAAACCCAAAATATTGTCAATACTATCTAACAGAACCCCCCGATCATAGCCAAGACAATCCATGGCTCCAGATTGAATTAAGCTCTCCAAAGATTTTTTATTCAAATCTTTATCATTTACCCTTTCCAAAAAATCTTCAAGTGATTGATAAGGTCCATTTTGTTTTCTTTCCGTATAAATTACATCACAAATATGATCACCTACATTTTTAACAGCCATTAAACCAAAGCGAATTCTGCCTGGTTCGCCTGGTTTAGAGACCATGGCAAAGTTACGAAAGCTCTCGTTTACATCTGGCGGCAAGACTTCTATTTCCAAACGTTGACACTCATGAATAATTTCTGCCACTTTATCAGCATCACCAGCTTCAGCTTGTAAAACAGCTGTCATATATTGTACAGGATAATGGGCCTTCATATACGACGTTTGATAAGCCACAATACCATAAGAAGCGGCATGTGCTTTATTAAAACCATAACCTTGGAAAGGCTCAAATAAATTCCAAATCATTTCTGCCTCACCCCGAGTCATCTGACTGTGTTTTTGACAACCAGCTACAAAAATTTCATGCTGTCTAGCCATTTCTTCAGGAATTTTTTTACCTACAGCTTTACGAAACTTATCCACCGTCGTCCAATCATAACCCGCCAATTCAATAGCGGTAAATAACAAATCATCCTGATAAACCAACAAACCAAAAGATTTTTCTAAAAATTTCTCCATCTTGGGATGATAATATTCAACTGGTTTTTTACCGTGCTTGCGAGCAATATATTCAGGAATAATGGCCATTGGTCCTGGTCTAAACAAAGCAATCATAGCCATAATGTCATCTACAGTGGTTGGCTGCAATTCTTTAATCCAACGCGTCATGCCTGTACCTCCCAATTGGAAAGTGCCCATGGTTTCACCACGGGCTAACATACGGAAAGTCCTGGTATCATCCAAAGGTAAGTTATATATATCAATCTTATCACCGATTGTTTTTTCCACAATCTCAACAACTTTTCCTAAAATAGATAAATTGCGAATACCAAGAAAATCCATTTTAAGAACACCAGCTGTCTCTACAGCATGCATCTCATATTGTGTGATAATTTTATCTCCGCCAGACTCCCGCTGTACAGGTGTAAAATCTGTCAAAGGCGTTGGAGAAATCACTACTCCAGCCGCATGGATTGAAGTATGACGGGCACAACCTTCAACCTTTTGGGATAGATCAAGCAAACGTTTAACCTCAATATTATTTTTATACAATTTTTTCAAATCTGGTTCCTCTTTTAATGCCCTCTCTATAGTCATAGGAAAACCTTGAGCGCCAAAAGGAATCAACTTAGCGACCTGATCACAAAAACTATATGATAACCCTAAGGCTCGCCCAACATCACGCACACTTCCCCGTGCAGCCATAGTTCCAAAAGTGATAATTTGAGCAACTTTATCTGCCCCATATTTCTGTGTAACATACTCAATCATTTCATCACGCCGATCATCCGCAAAATCCGTATCCACATCAGGCGGCGACGGTCGATACGGATTTAAAAAACGTTCAAAAGGCAAATTAAAATGCAAAGGATCAACTGTAGTAATACCAATTACATACGAAACTAAAGAACCAGCGGCTGAACCACGCGTGGTTTCAACAATACCATGGTCTTTGGCATATTGCACATAATCAGCTACACATAAAAAGTATGGCGAATAACCCTTGTTAGAAATCACACCTAATTCATAATCAAGTCGTTTTTTAATCTCAGTTGTTTTTACCCCATAAAATTTTTCCACGTTTGTATAAACAAGATCATGCAAAACCTCATCAGCAGTTTTACCTATGGGCAAATCAACTGGGGCAAAATGCCACTCATGCAAAGGAATTTTAATATCAACACGCTCAGCAATTTTGACTGTATTAAACAATGCTTCAGCCACATGTCGAAAACGTGATTCAATATCTTTAGCTGTATTTAATGAACGATCAACTTGACGATAATCTTCCCGTTGTATTTGTTCTATATGCCAACCTTCGCGAATACAAGTTAAAATATCTTGAGCCTCAGCATCGTCAATCTTAAGATAATGTACATCCCGTGTCACTACTAATGGTATCTCTGTATCTTTAGATAATTGAATAAGCTTGGTATTAACATCAATCTGACCGGCAATGGCCGGATGGTCTTGAAGCTCTAGATAAAAATTATCCTTACCAAAAATTTGTTCATAATCTTTAGCGGCTTTAGCCGCCTCTGCAATTTTATCGTCTTTTAACAACTGTGGCACTTCACCTCGAATACAACCTGACAAAGCAATTATGCCTTCATGAAATTCTTTTAATAATTCCTTATCAATCCGTGGCTTATCATTAAACCAGCCTTCTAAATGCCCCAAAGAGGATAGCTTCATGAGATTTTTGTAGCCAGTATAATTTTCCGCTAATAATACTAAATGGCATAATTCTTTATCAATTTGAGGATCTTTATCATGGCGAGAACGCGGGGCGACATAGGCCTCAAAGCCAATAATTGGCTTAATTTTTTCTCTATGACAAGCCTGATAAAATTCAATAACGCCATACATGGAACCATAATCAGTCAGAGCCAAAGCTGTAAAACCTCGCTCTTTGGCAGTCTTAACCAAAGGTTTTATTTTAGTTAAACCATCTAAAAGTGAATAGTGGCTGTGAACATGAAGATGGACAAAGTCAGTCATAGTAAAACTATCTTACCGTATTTAAAAAGGAAAAGCAACTATTAAAAAACTCTCTATGCAGAGAGTTTAATTTGCTAAAATTATTATTTTTTTTTCTTCTGCGATGTCTTTTTTCTAGTAGTTTTTTTAGTTGCTCTGGCCTCCAGACTATTTGAAAGTTTATTAACAATAAATTTCTCAGCTAAGCCTGACATCATTGTACTCACTATATTCATTTTTCCTGAAAGATTATCTACTTTATCGCGAATAAAATGCACTGCGTCGGTAATCATTTCCAATTTCTGAGTGATATTCTCGACAATGTCATTAACATTTCTTAAAACTCGACCAGCCTGATAAAGTAGCCAGCAGAGAAAGACTGTAAACCACAAGATGCAGAGTGATAAAACCACGAATAGTAAATCACGTGAAGTTTCAAACATATTTACCTCCCTTTACAAAGGCAAGCATGACGCCTTCATAAGTTTATTTTATTAATAAATATATTATATCAAACTTTTACAAAAATTGCAACTATTTTCTTACTTCAACCTTAAATTTCTTTTCTAAAACTTCGGCTACCTTCTTTTGTATCTCATCAACTTCTTCTGAAGTCAGAGTACGCTCGGCCGATTGATAAAGTAAATGGTAGGCCAAGCTTTTTTTATTCTCTCCAACCTTGCCGCCAACAAAAACATCAAATAATTCTACTGAGTGAATAAGCTTATCAACTTTTTCTAAAACTTTAGTAATTGCCCTATGCTCAACTTTTTTATCCACCACAAAAGCAATATCTCTCTGTATAGCTGGATAGAGGAACATTTTTATATATTTACTTTTGTCTGTGACATATGCCAATAGTTTATTCAAATTCAATTCCACGAAACTAACCCGGCTATTAATTCCCAAACTTAGTTGGACATGAGGATGGAGCTCAGCTACCAAACCAAGACTCTCGCCAATGACCAGCACTTCAGCTTGACGCCCTGGATGCAAGTAAATTGGCCCCTCTGCTAAAACTTTTAGCTCATAAGCTACGCCTAACTTATTAAGCAAACCAGCCAAAGCACTGGAAGCTTCGTAGAAAGGTTCTTCATCCCCCTTGGCGCTATAAACTAATTCTAATATTATATCCTGGCGCGGTAAAAATTCATCACTATCTTCTTTAATATGTTCACCATTATTATTTTTATCAAAAATCTTGCCAATCTCAAATAATTTTAAATTTTCTACAGAATGCAGATTCTTTTCAACATTTTCAAGTAAATTGGGCAGTAAACTTCTGCGCAAATATGACCGGTCTTTGGCTATAGGGTTAGCCAATTCAATATGAGCCTTTATGTCCATGCCTAATTTTTCTAAAATTAGAGGTGAAACAAAAGAATAATTATAGCTTTCGCTAAAACTGTATTCCTTACTTAAAATATCTTTGCATTTCCTCTCCAGCAGTCTTAATTCATTTCTTTCTGGTGGTATAATAGGGAACTCTGGTAGACAAGTGGTAATATTATCATAACCATAAACCCGAGCAACTTCCTCAACTAAATCTTCAGGAATAGAAATGTCTTTAGTGGCTCGCCAAGTTGGTACTGTCACCAGCAAATTTTCCTTTTTTTCTTTCACGCCAAAACCCAAACTCTCTAAAATATTTATTACTTGTTTTTTTTCCACCTCAACTCCCATTTTCATCTTTAAAAACTCTAAATCCAATTTAATTGGGCCTTGATTTAATTTAAAATATGCTTCATCAACTACAGGACTAATTACCTTGGCATCAGGACATATCTGCAGAGTCAATTCCACAGCCCGCTTTAGAGCCAGTTCAGCATGCTTAGGATCAAGACTCTTTTCAAAGCGAGCAGAAGACTCCGTGCGCAAGCCAAGCTTAACAGCTGTACGACGAATATTCGTAGCATCAAAATTTGCTGACTCATAAACAATAGTTGTCGTGTCCTCTTTTATTTCACTATTTAAACCACCCATAATGCCAGCCAAGGCAACAGCTTTTTTCTCATCAGCAATCAACAACATTGTCTCATCTAATTTATGTTCCTGTTCATCCAAAGTCGTAAATTTCTCGTTGACTTTGGCCCGACGAACAATAATTTTGTCGCCAACTAACTGCCGTTTATCAAAGGCATGCATGGGTTGGCCTAAATCTAATAAAAGAAAATTAGTAATATCAACAATATTATTAATTGGCCGCAAACCCACTGCTAATAATAACTTCTGCAGCCATTGTGGCGAAGGTGCAATTTTAATACCGGCTATAGCCACAGCCAGATAACGGGGACATAATTCTTTATCTTTAACTTCAACTTTTAATTTAACTTCTTTACCTGCTTTAATTGTGGCCGCTTGATAATTCTTTAACTTTTGTTTATTTAAAGCCGCCACTTCTCTGGCCAGACCATAGTGGCCCCATAAATCTGGCCGATGGGTCATAGACTTATTATCAATATCAAATACAGCATCATTTAAACCTAGAGCTTTAAACAATGGCTGACCAACTTTAAAATCTAAGCCGGATAAATCTAAAATTTCTTTATTATCTTTCAAAGGAAATAATTCTCCTAAGCCAATTTCAGTTGAAGCACAAATCATGCCATTTGATTCTACACCACGAATTTTAGCCTTGGCTAACTCTACTAATTCCCCCTCTCCATGCCATTGCACTTTAGCGCCAATCTTGGCCAGAGCCACTTTCATACCTGTTTTTAAATTTATTCCCCCGCAAACTACTTGATAATTTTCACTGCCATCACTGACTGTACAAACTTGTAATTTATTAGCATCAGAGTGCTTAGTTATTTCCAAAATTTCACCAACGACCACGCCATCCAAAAATTCTGCTTGATCTTTAACACTTTCCACTTCTACTGTACTCATAGTCAATTGCAAAGCTAACTCTGCTGGAGTTAAAGTTTCAGGCAAATCTACATAATATTTGAGCCAAGCAAAACTAACCAACATATTAAAATTGTTTTAGAAAATTTAAATTTCCCGAGTGCAAATAGCGGATGTCTTCAATTCCAAATTTCTGCATGGCCAATCTCATAGAACCAAGACCAAAGGCAAAACCTGTCCACTCTTTTGGATCCAAGCCGCCAGCTTTAATAACTTCGGAATGAACTAAACCGCAGGGTAAAGTTTCAACCCAGCCAGAATGGCCACAAGCACCGCAACCCTGGCCTTCACAAACCAAACACTTCATATCCAGTTCAAAACCCGGCTCTACAAAATCAAAATGTCCTGGCCGCAATCTTATTTCCACGGCTCTTTTTAATACTCCCTCTAGCAATTCCTTCATGACCCCAATCAAATTAGCTATAGAAATTTCTTTATCCACAAGCAATCCTTCTAGCTGATAAAAAGTATGTTCATGAGAAGCATCCGTGGCTTCATTACGAAAGCACCTGCCTGGAACTATGGCTCGTAAAGGCGCCCCATATTTCTGCATAGCTCGTATTTGTACTGGTGAAGTCTGGGTACGCATCACCCAATCATAATGATCTTTAATAAAAAATGTATCTTGAGAATCCCGGGCTGGTGATGTCTTTGGAATATTCAACGCTTCAAAGTTATAATAATCACTTTCCAACTCTGGCCCATCTAAAATCATAAAACCCATAGAAGTAAAGATATCTTCTAATTCATTATGAACAATAGTCATAGGATGCAGATGCCCTGATTCTTTCTTGGGTAATTTAGGTTGAGTAACATCCAGCCATTCTGTTTCCACTAAATTAGCAGATTTAGTTTGTTCCAACTCGGCTTTTTTTTCAAAAAAAGTCTGTTCCAGTTCTTTTTTAATCTCATTGGCCAATTTACCAAACTCTTTTTTTGCTTCTCCGGATAAATCTTTTAAATTTTTTAAAACCCGAGTAATTTCACCCGAACGACGCGAAAAAAACCTCTGCTCCAGCTCTTCTAACTGCAAAGTATCCTTGACTTGCTCAAGATCTTTGAAAAAATCTTTTTTAATTTTTTCCAATTGCTCTCGCATATTAAATTATCTTTCACTAATAAAAAATAATCCTATATTTCCCCATTCCTTAGTCTGGCTCTAACTCTGTTTACAAGTATGCCTAGTTTACTATATATTTCAGTCTTGATCAGATTAGAAATACTAGTATCAATTGAAATTTGTGCTTTTAATTGACTTATATAACTTACAACTTCACCGCTATTTTCATCCTCTGCCATAATTTCAGCTATTCTATTTATGACTTCCTCTCGAGTTGTACCAACACCAAAATTTTCAAATTCTTCTTTATCTGGCATTAACTCCGCCATAATTTCTTCCACTAACTTTCTCACTCTGTATAATTTTATTCGTTCTAAAGATTCTTGAAAATTAAAAACTTGTGCTTCCTCAGAATTATCACTCACCTTGTCAATCTTAGGCGGTTTAAATTTTATAATATCCCCCATAAACTTTAAAATAATCCTGCCACATCCCGCCAAGTCACCACCACAATCAGGGCCATTAACAGGACAAAACCAATGGTATGTGCCATTTGTTCATATTTTATCGGCACCGGCCGGCGAATTAGCTTTTCTATGCCAATAAACAAAATTCTGCCCCCATCTAAAGCCGGAATGGGTAAAATATTAATTACGGCCAAAACTAATGATAGCATGGCCGTAAGATTTATCAAATAATTCACACCTAAACGCAAACTGTCTCCTACCATCACGGCAATACCCACCGGACCGGCTACTTCAAAAACTAAACCTTGGCCAAGAATTAAATTTTTAATGACGATATAAAAAGAAAAAACAATATTAATCACGCCGATTGCTCCAGCTATAAATCCTTTATATATGGCCACATACCAAGGATAACGGATAATACCTGCATCAGCCAAAATCAAACCAATTTGTTCATATTCATCAGTCTCCCTCAATAGCTCTGGTGTTAGATTATATGTCAATTGTTCCTCAACTCTTTGCACAACCACAGCAATTTCATCATCCTGATGAGCTTGAATATATGTAATCATATTTTCAGTACTGACAACTGCTTGACCATCTAATGATAAAATTGTGTCACCATAGGCTAATCCAGCTTTATCCGCTGGCGAGTCTTTGCTGATTGCTTGTACCATGACTTGGGCTGGTTCAACCACAATTGCCTTGTCATCAACCCCCATAGACATATCAGCAGGCAAACCAATCATAAAACCAATGCCTAATAAAATACAGGCTAACAAAAAATTCATACTTACTCCAGCCACCAAAACTAATGCCCGCTTCCAAGCCTTTTGAAAACCAAAACTATCTGGTTCAGCCATGGCTTCGCCATTTTCACCTTTGATTTTGCAAAAACCGCCCAATGGCAACCAGTTGAGAGAATAAACTGTATTAGGAAATTCATCACCAGTCATGGCTTCGCCGCCAACTGTTTCTTTCAAACTACTTTTGCCTTTACCCCAAACCCATTTGAATTTACCAGTTACAGGATTCTTATAAACGCCAAAAGCCCGAGGTGGAAAACCAAAACCGAATTCTTCCACGCGCATGCCGGTTTTACGAGCACAAATAAAATGACCCCACTCATGAACGAGCACAAGAAGACCAAGAATTAAAATGAAAATAATTATTGTCATAAATTATTCTACCTGATTTTCTTCTGGATTCTCTTCTGGATCAAAAAGATTATCTAAAAATTCAGAATCACTAACTTTACGGACTGAAACATCACTGCCCCCAACTTGTTTTAATACTACTTTTCCTCTGGCTTCATCTAAATAAATTATTTCATAGGCCATAGAACCTCTTAAGGTTGTGCGTTTGCCAGTATGCAAATCATATTTCTCAATAATATCATTATAAATTTTTTCTCTAGAAGCTGTAAACGGTTTCCTAAATTCTCCTCCTGCTGACACACCTTTGTCAGACAGACTTGCCCCCCTTAAATCATCATTGATGACTCCATGTAAAATGCTAGTTTGTTCATCCATATATTATTTATGTTAAAAAAATTATTTAATTATCTAAAAAATCAAATTCAGGTGATAAAATATTAACTTTACTTTTATACAATGGATTTAATTCAACATTGCCATGTTCGCTAACAGACATAATTTTTCTTACCTTGCCAAATATTTTTATCTCATCCTCGCCCGCCACCGCCTCTCCGGTAGGACACCAGCCACCCAATTGTTTTAATTTAACATTCAAGGATGTCAAATCAACTACTTCAAGATGCTTAAACAAAGTTGTTAATCTAGGGGAAATTTCTTCTCTATGTTCAACTTCGTATACTACTCGCCGTTTTCCCGCTATTTTTAATTTATCAATATGCTCTATAGCAAATTGATCATCGCGATCATAAATAGGTACCATAGCATTTGTTTAATTAATAATTATATTATATAATAAACTAACAAAAAAGCCAAATTTATTCTTAACTCATCTAAATATGACAGCACTATATATAGTGTTAGCCGTTGTGGTAGTCGTAGTCTTATGGCTCGTGGCTCTTTACAACGGATTAGTACGCCTCAACAACCGTGCCAAAGAAGGCTGGAGCGACATTGACGTTCAGCTCAAAAGACGCCATGATCTCATCCCCAACCTGGTAAACAGCGTCAAGGGCTACATGACCTATGAACGCGAACTCTTGGAAAACATCACTAAAGCTCGAGCCGGAGCAGTTTCGGCTCAAGAAAAAGGTAATTCCGCAGAACTTGGCAAACTTGAAAGCCAGCTTGGCAATATGCTCGGCAAATTGCAAATCGCTGTAGAAGCTTATCCAGACTTAAAAGCCAACCAAAATGTGGCACAACTTATGGATGAACTTTCTGACACGGAAAATAAAATCCAAGCCAGCCGCCGTTTTTACAATGGCCTGGCGCGCGACTTCAATACCAAAATAGAGACTTTTCCTAACAATCTCTTTGCTGAGATGCTGAAGTTTACTAAGTATGAATTCTTTGCCGCTGAAGAAGGTGAAAGAGAAAACGTGGAAGTGAAACTCTAAACACATAACACATATCACATAACAATCATGAAAAAGGAGGATTATTTTCATAAAAGGTTAAAAGAATTGGTAACTCAATATATTTTGCTTGGTTATAAAATATCCAATGATTTTCCATCTGATGAACGTTTCGGTCTAACATCTCAATGTCGGAGAGCATTATTGTCTATTATGTTAAACTATGTGGAAGGTTACGCCTGTAGTAGACCAAAACAACTGTTGAATTTTTATGAAACTTCTTATGGCTCACTACAAGAATCAATCACAACCGTCTACTTTGCTGTCCAGTTTAAATACATAGATAAAGAAAACTATATAAAATTATATAATTATAAAGAGGAAATCGCTAAAATGTTGTGGAAAACAATTGAAGGTTTAAGAAAAGATGTTAAAGATTAATTATTATATGTTACGTGATATGTGATCCATGTTACGTGAAAAAATATGTATTCTCAAATCGACTCCAACAAACGTAAAACTATTTTCCTAATCACCGTCTTCCTCGCCTTTATTATCGCTCTGGGCTGGTTTTTTGGCGTATATAT
>Ga0066637_10001932_pt1 | contig 13666 bp, 14 predicted proteins | sample CryGeyCG2014_020_FD_62737 | JGI IMG/M metagenome (GOLD analysis project Ga0066637, IMG submission 62737) | Groundwater microbial communities from aquifer - Crystal Geyser CG08_land_8/20/14_0.20 | ecosystem: Environmental > Aquatic > Deep subsurface > Groundwater | place: USA: Utah: Grand County...
CGTGGGTATAGCCCCGCCCTTTAGGGCGAGAACTTTTGAGTCCGAAAATCTGCGTTTCGAAGCGAGGGGCGTAAAGCCCCGAGCAGCAGATTTTCGTTACGATTTTACACTTAAAACGCTGTTTTCTGAGATCAACCAACTTTCACGACGGTGAGGGTTTCTACAGGGCTGTAAATCTGACGCTTCTTATCTCTTGTCAACCACAATAATGCACTTAGTCATCGACCTGTGAACATAGTATGAGAACCCATCTTTAAGGGTGAGGCCTGCCTGATTTATAAGCTTCCTGAATGTCGAAACTGAAGACTGGCAGCTGTTGCTTGCAATGGTGGGGGCGGCCAGGGCAAGCCACCCTCCAGTCTTGAGCCCTGAGCCTTGAGGGCTATGTCGTGAGTTTTGAGTTTCTCCTTGTCTGATGCTGAGGGGCGGGGGCGGCCAGGGCCTTGCCTTGCTCTTATTGGGCGGGGACAAGGCAGCAGGCAGAGACAGGGCAAAAGCCGAGGCCTCGCACACCCCAGTAACAGCACGCTTCTTCAGGACCCTGCCCAACTGCTTTAAAAAGCGGCTGTAGAGATTATCTAAACTTGCTGTTTTGCCATCCACAATTGCTTTTGAGTTCCTGCCATAGGGGAGGTCTGTAACTATGTAGCTGTAGCTGCCTCTTAGATTGCATGCATCAGCACAGCTTATCTTGTAATTCTTAATGCCGAAGTGCTTCATGTTGAGAAGGCATTTTTTTACAGCCCCAGGTGACACATCATAGCCCCTGACAGGGAAGCCCATCAGGCCAGCCTCAATCAGTATGCCACCGCTACCGCAGAATGGGTCTAGGAGTGTTGCCCTGCCATGAATGCCTGAGAGGTTGACCATTGCCCTTGCAAGCTTCGGGTGCAATGAGTCAGGCTGGAATCCGGGCCTTAGAACAGGGCTTCTCGACTCAAAATCCTCAGTGTTCTCTGCAAGCTTTATACCACAAACTGTTTTATTGTCATCAATAATAACCACAATCTCTGTATCTGGCTGCTCTAAATCCACCTTTGGCCTAGGGAGTGCACGCCATACGATGTCTGCAAGCTCCTTCTCATCTACATTTACAGGTTTTTCCTTATTACTCCGACCCTGCCGTCCCCCACCCAACCGCCCCTCCAGAAGCTCTGGATGTCCATTCAGGTTGCCTTGCAGGTGTTTAACCCTGACGCAGAAGCTTCCTCTGCATAGGCCAAGCCAATCAACTCTAGAGAAGGCTCTCATCAATGCAGCCTCAGAGGGCTTGCTAATAAAGACAGTAAAGTATGCTGCCCTTGTGAAGGCGAGGCGCGCAATAAGCCTGGCTGCCAGCCCTCTTGATGCTGATGCATTAAGGGCTGAGCATCTGCAGCCTCCACAATCCCCATCTAGCAAGAGGGTTCTTGAGCCGAGCAGCCTTATGCGAAGCTTATCAGATATGCTGCCAGCAAGCATAGCAGCCTCAGCTACAGCAAGATCAATGCATTCTCCTGAGAGGAGCAGTGCTAGGGTCATGAGCTTGTGGTAAGAAGACGGGTGATTTAAGGGTTGTGATCTTCATAGTAGATCCGATTATGAAATCTTCCTAGTAAGAAAACTTTGACTACCGAGGCGAGCCTTAGAGGCGAAGCCGAGTGTAGTCAAAGTTTTCCTTCCTATATTTTCCTTCCTATAAAACCCTGCCTTCTTCTCCTGGTATGGCTTGCCATCCCCGCTGAGCCAGATGTTGTCCTGCTCTCTGCTCTGCTGCCTGATCCTGGCCTTCTGCGACCATAGGAGCTTAATCACGATTGTGGCTGCAATTGCTGAAAGCCATGGGCTGTCGTTGATAAGCTGGAAGAGGTCTCTGAGCAGGGTCATAAGGCTTTAATATTAGGGGTGGGATATAAATATTGCCAAAGGGTGAGCGAAGCTCGCCATCTTAAAAACAAAATTTTTTATACTGATCCCTTTTAAATACTGATTGAGTGAAATGGCATACATGAAAAAGAACGTGAACATACTGCTACTCCTGCTAATTGTACTCATACTGCTATCAATGGTAGGCCTCTCTGCATACTACCAGGACAGGTACCGCAACATCTCGATGGGCTATAATGACAAGGCACGTGAGCTGGACTTCGTATCACAGAACCTCAGCACAGAGAGTGAGAAGCTCCAGAAGACCTACTCTGAACTTCAGCTCAGGGTGGCTGACAAGAACAAGTTTGACGCACTCTACACAAACCTAACTGCTGTGAATGCGAATCTTGAGACAGAGCTTACACAGACAAAAAAGGACCTTCAGAGCACCATGGCAGAGCTGAGAAAGACAAGCTCACAGCTCTCACTGACCAAGGCAGACCTCAGCACTGCCCAGAGCCAGGTCTCCACGCTGACTGTCGAGTTGGCAAACCTGAACTCAGAGCTTAGAACATGCAGGGGACAGGTTACTGCCCTGGAGAGCGAGGTGGCTGACCTGAAGCAAAAGCTCGGCATAACATAAAAAGGGGAAAAGAATGAAAGGGTTTAAAGGGGCTTTACGCGAGATATCGCTAACGCTGAACAGCGTTATGCTGGCTGAGGTGTTTGTTGACACCCTGCTCATTGTACTCATAGCCTATACAGCCCTCTCCCTATTCGGCCTTGCATGGACACTCTCAGGATCAGCCTCTCTCGCTATTGCCGGGTGTTACTTTATATACTCATCGATTGAGAGGCTGAGAGCAGACAAGGTAAGGCTTGTTGGATCGCGCTATAGCAGAATCTCAGAAGCCCTTATGACTGCTGCTGAGAATATAGATGCAACAAACCCTGTCATTGAGGAGCTCCACGATGAGCTGATCAACCAGGAGCTGAGAAATGTCGAAACAGCATCCTTTATAAATGAGCGCACGTTATATGCAAAATCAATAGCAATAGTGGCCATCTGCTTTTTGCTGCTACTGCTAGCCCCGGTCAGCTTTAAAAACTTAAACATCAGGGCAGGCAGCCTATTTAACCAGACAAGGGAGACCAGCAGGGATATATCACCTGGGAGCTTTGATGCAGAAGGGGCAGCAGCAGTTGCAGGCAGAAACCGCAACGCAGACATATACGGCAACAAGTCCATTGCAGAGATTGGCATTAAGCCCTTAGAGGTGGGCATCAGCTCTGCCAGCATGGAGGTTGACCTGCATGATGTTGGCGATGCCCAAGAGCAGGGGTTTACAGAGCAGCTGCCGCCAGCTGAGATAAGCGCAGTGGCTGCCTCAGTGTATGATGAGAACATTCCTAAGGAGCAGCAGGAGGTAGTGAAAAACTATTTTAACAGGCTCACAAAAGGGTGAGAGTGATGCAGAATGCAAGCCTATAACCAGCTTTTCAAAGACCTGTTCAATGAGATAAACAAGGTCATTGTAGGCCAGAATGAGGTAATAACCCAGGTAATGGTTGCAATCCTAAGCAACAACAACGCCCTGCTTGAGGGCTACCCCGGCCTGGCAAAGACCCTCATAGTGAAGACCCTATCAGAGCTTCTCGACCTGAAATTCAGCAGGATACAGTCCACACCAGACCTGATGCCATCGGACATAACAGGCACATACATCATTGAGGATCAGGGGGGCAAGAGACAGTTCAAGTTCCAGGCAGGCCCGATATTTGCAAACATCGTCCTTGCAGACGAGATAAACAGGGCTACGCCTAAAACGCAGTCAGCACTCCTCGAGGCAATGGAAGAGAAGCAGGTGACAGTTGGGAACACAACCTTCCGCCTTGATCTGCCGTTCTTTATCCTTGCTACGCAGAACCCGATAGAGCAGGAAGGCACATACCCACTCCCAGAGGCCCAGGCAGACAGGTTCCTCCTGAAAATAAGGGTTGCCTACCCAACCTATGATGAGGAGGTTGAGATTGTAAACAGGTACGCCTTCAGCTCAAACGAGCAGAAGCTGAAGACAGTAATAACAAAGCAGCAGCTACTAAACCTGCAAGGACTTACAAAGATGGTGCCGATAGCAAACGACCTCAAGGAGAAGGTAGTGAGGATTGTTAGCGCCACAAGGGATAAGAATGATAACTCGGTAATAGAATACGGGGCATCACCAAGGGCATCGATCGGGCTTATCCTGGCTGCAAAGGCGAGGGCGCTTATAAACGGGAGGAACTACGTTAGCATAGACGACATAAGGACAATGACGCTTCCAGTCCTGAGGCACAGGCTGATCCTTAACTTCGAGGCCGAGCGTAAGGGCATGTCAACAGATGACGCAATAGAGCAGATACTGCAGAAGGTGAAGTGAAGGCGCATGTCTTGCCCTTAGGGCCATTTGGCGTGTATTTTACGTCCATGTCTGACACCTCCTTTAAATCTATCTTCTAGCCTTCTCAATCTTACCGCGGAGCAGGGCATTCAGCGACTGGTCGTTGACCTTTATGACCTGCCACCTGACGCCTGGGATGTCACCCTTAGCACGCCCCATCTTTCCACCGATGGATTCGATCATGATCTCGTCATGCTCATCTATGAACTTGGTCGCCCCATCACCTGGGCAGAATGCTGTAACCTGCCTGCCGTTCTTTATCAGCTGAACCCTCACACACTTCCGCATTGCAGAGTTTGGCTGTTTTGCCTCCAGCTGGATCTTCTCCAGCACAATCCCCTTTGCCTGTGACGACCCCCCGAGGGGGTCTGATTTCTTCTTCAGGTTAAGGGTGTGCTTTACATACTCCTGGTCAGACCAGCGGGATTTAGATCGCCTCTTCTTTAGCTTGCTGCCAGCCATAAGCCCTGCTGCCTTTTTAGCCATCAGATCACCTTTAAACACTTAACATTGAAATAACGCTTAGTTATGCCCTCAAAATGGCGTATATTCCTCGAATTGCGGCCTATCAGCATGCCCCTCGTTGAGGTGTCCCTGCCTACGAGGGTGACGCAGCCCTCTTCCTCACGAACATCCTCTATCTTCAGTGGATGCACCAGGTTTATTAAAAACCGCGAGATCTGCGGATTAAACTCCACTATTTTAATCTTTCTCTTGAGCACATGTTCAAGCCTTCTTATATTTACCCCTCCTCTTCCGATGGCCCTGCCGATGTATGTTGGCTCGACCACGAAGATCAGGCGTCCCCCATCCACAATGCAATCCTTCAGCCTTGCGCGGGTGATGGTTTCAAAGAGTGACATGTAATTCATTATGTCAGATGTGTATTTTATCCTTGTCATTATGCCTTTACAACCCCAGCCACAGATATTGGGTACTGCTTCTTGCAGACTATCCCGAACTCCTCATTCGGGATCTTAAGGGGCACTACCTTTGCATTGCTGATGCCTGCATAGTGCCTTATGTCTTTAATCACCCTCTCAGGGGTGTTTGTAGTGATAAACACTGCCTCAAGCCTGCCCCTCTTGAGGCTGCTGATTGTCCTGTCAGTGCCTATAACGAGCCGCCTCTGATCAAGGTATTCCTTTATCTTCTCTGCCTTTATGCCCTTTGCTCCAGCCTTTTTCATTATCGCTCACCTAAGCATCTCTTACCTTTGTAACAAGCCCTGGGAGCCCTGTGCCTATAGGCACCGGCTGATTTAGCATGACGTTCTCAATTACCGAGTTGAGGTTATCAACCTCGCCCTTTAGGCTCGCATCAAAGATGTGGTTTATCGGGGTCTCGAATGACGCCCTTGCAAGTATGCTTGCCTTATCCCTCACCACGCCGTAGCGTGTTATGCCCTTAACCCTCCCATTGACACACATAGTGTCTGCCACTAGCATTATGTGGCGTATATCTATGTTAAGACCCTGGTTTTCTATAACCTTAAAGACCTCGTTTATTATGGCCTGCCGAGCAGCCTCTATTCCAAGGGTTGATTCTATCTCAAATATGTCGTTGGTGACTGCTCTCGTTGCATCCACCTCTTTTAATTCGAGCACCTTTTTAAGGTTGGAGCCTGCTGTGAGGATTATGTACTCCCTCTCCTTTTTCACCGGGAGGACGTGGGGTATGCCCTTTACTCCGCTTATGTGTGTGGCCTTCAGTTTTTCCTTTATGCGGTATACCTCGCTTATCCCCTTCTCCTCCTTTCCCTTCTTTATCTTGAAGATCAGAAGGTCGTCCTTAATATCCACTGATATGGTCTTGCCCACCCTCTTAAGCGCTTTGAGAAGAACTGACTCGCTTATTTTAAGCTCACCCATCTTACCCCTGTCGAGCTTAACCTCAATCTTTGCTTCTGGGATGTTGATTGAGAATTCGCTTGTGACCTCACTCAGATGCGCCTCCTTTATTGAAAGGGCTACGCCCCTCACCTTCTCCTTGTCGTTGTATTCCTTCTTCAGGTATATCTCCATAGTGGGCGTGGTTATAAGCCTTCTGCCATCGAGAATCTCTATTATCCTTGGAAGGCCAAGGGTGACGTTCATCTCAGTCACGCCGGCAAAGTGGAATGTGTTAAGTGTCATCTGAGTGCCTGGCTCTCCGATTGATTCCGCTGCTACTATGCCAACAGCCTCTCCGGGCTCCACCTTCATGTCCTTGTACTCCCGGTAGACCTCGCCTGCAATCTCGCTGATCTTCTTCTTAGAGGCGCTGCTGGGGAGTATGCGCCTGATCTCCTTTGCCAGCTTCTCAGGAAGCCTCGTCTCATAATCCCTTTCCTTTGTCATAACGCCCACCTTAAGACTTGTTTGCTATGATCCTCTCAACGTTTACTGCCCCGCCCTCAGACTTTGAAACATCTACGCCGTCCTCTCCGTATTTGAACTGGATTATCCTTCTCCCAGCATCCCTCACTGTGCCATCGTACTCTACCTTGAGGTCCTGGAGGGAGTTTGCAAGCCTCCTGTAGAGGTATCCTGACTTGGGTGTTCTCAGGGCGGTGTCCATCAGGCTGTCCCTCCCTACCATTGACTGGAAGAAGAACTCATGCGGCTTAAGACCACCTTTAAATGTGCTTCTTATAAACCCGTGTGCCTCCGGGTTTAGGTTGCCCTTAATAAAGCATGAGAGCGTCCTCTTACTGTAACCCTTCTCAATCCTCTTGCCCCTGAGGGCTTGCTGGCCCACGCAGCCAGTCATCTGGGCCTGGTTGATGCTGCTCCCCCTGGCTCCTGACTGGATCATCACCGTGAGGTTTGTGGCCTTGTCTGTGTGCTTTGATATGACCTTGCCTGCATCGCCCCTTGTCCTGTTGAGAACCTCCATTATCCTGACTTCGAGGGTCTCCCTAAGGCTTCTGCCTGGAAGTGCCTCAAGCTCCCCCTTTCTGTATTCATCGATCAGCTCGTTCACCCTGCCTTCAGCGTCAGCTATCAGCTGCTCAACCTCTAACCTTGCCTCCTCAGTTATGTCAAGGTCTGATATGCTTATGGTAAATCCCCTCTTCATAAGGACCTCTACGCCTAGCTTGAAGAGCCTTCCCAGCATGTCAACAGCAAAGTCCTCGCCGTACTTCTTATGCAGGTTTCTCAGCATAAGGCCCTGGCCCTCGCCGAGGTTTGCTTTGTCCATAACCCCTGATATAAGCCTTCCCTTCCTTATCAGGACGTAGGCGTCGTTCTTGCACTTCTCCTTCAGGCAGGTCTCGCATTTCCTGCATGCCCTTGAGCGCCCAACAAAATTAAAGTCATCAGGCAGTAGGACGCTGAATATCTCCTTGCCTGTTAAGGTCTCCTTGTTTCCCAGCTTTGAGAAGTCCATCACGCCTATGGATGTAAGCAGATCCCCTGCTTCTGAACGCGAGAATATCATATCCTTTGTAAGCAGGTAGTTGCCTGAAATTGCATCCTGGGTGCAGCCTATTATTGACAGCCCGTACCTTGGGCTGGTTAGTTGGGTCTGCACCATCATAAGCATCTCTGCCTCGGTACGAGCCTCTTCTGTCTGCGGTATGTGGAGGTTCATCTCATCCCCATCAAAGTCTGCATTGTATGGGTGGCAGACCGCGGGATTAAGCCTTAGTGTCTTGTAGGGCAGCACTACAATGCGATGGCACATCATGCTCACCCTATGGAGTGAGGGCTGCCTGTTGAATATTGCTATGTCCCCGTCCATGAGGTGCCTCTCGACTATATACCCTGGCTGGAGCTCCTCAAGGGACTGCTCTATTGTCTCCTCGGTGAGCTTCTTCTTCTTGCCATCGGGCCTGATTATGTAGTTGGCCCCAGGATACTTCTTAGGACCGTTCTTTACAAAGCCCTTGAGGTATTCGATATTCCAACCAGTAACACGCTCAGGAACTGTGAGCTTCTCCGCAATAACAGATGGCACTCCGACCTCGTTTATCTTCAGCATCGGGTCAGGGCTTATAACTGTCCTTGCCGAGAAGTTAGTGCGCTTGCCCGTGAGGTTGTGCCTGATCCTGCCCTCCTTGCTCTTTATGCGCTCGGTTAGGGTTTTGAGGGGCTCTCCTGAACGGTGCCTTGCAGGCGGAAGCTGTGCCAGGCTGTTGTCAAAGAAGGTTGTTATGTGGTATTGCAGCAGGTCCCAGAGGTCCTCAATTATTATCTCAGGGGCGCCAGCATTTATGTTCTCGAAGAGCCTCTGGTTTATCCTCACAATATCCCCAAGCTTATGGGTAAGGTCGTCCTCGCTGCGCTCCCCTGTCTCAAGGGTGATGGAGGGCCTCATAGTAACTGGAGGTATTGGGAGCACTGTAAGCACCATCCATTCAGGCCTGGCAGCCTCAGGGTTGAGGCCGAGCAGACTGGCATCCTCATCAGTTATCTTCTCAAGCCTCGTTCTTATCTCAATGGGTGATATGCGCTTCTCGTTCTCGAGGAAGGTTGTCGGCTTCTCTATGTTTACCTTGTACTGCCCGCTCTTGCAGTGGGGGCACTTGCCCTGCCCCCTGGCCTTTTTAACAAGCTCCTTTATCTTCTTTCTGCTCCCCTCAGAGCCAGTCTCCCTGACGCTGAATTGTATCTCCTCGTTGTACCTGTCCAGGGCATCCTGTGGGAGGAGTATGCGGCTGCATTCGCGGCAAGTACACCTCAGGAGATCCAGTATTGTCTTGACGAAGTTAACGTGTATTATCGGGCGTGCGAGGGATATGTAGCCAAAATGGCCGACACACTCCTTGAGCTTTGAGCCGCAGGTCTTGCATTTAAGCCCGGGGTCTATAACGCCCAGGCGCACGTCCATAAGGCCGCCATCAACAGGATAGCCCTCCTTGTCGTAAAGCTCTGGGGTTACTATCTTTGCAGAGGCCATCTTCTTTATCATCTTTGGTGAGAGTATGTTGAACTGTATGCTTCGAACCTGCTTGTAGACATAGTTCTCAGGTGCTATGTCCTCTGTCATTTTTGTTACCTCTCTGGTTTTCTGGTTCAGTATTTGTTTTTAAGCACGAGTTTAGGGTAGATGCACATGGACTTGAACTCGTCAAGGATGAGTTTGAAGGCGTAGGGTATCTCTATGAAGTTTATCTCAGCGTTATCGCCGCATATCGGGCAGTAAGCGCGCTTCTTGAATTCGTCATAGACTGCGACCAGGCCGCACTCCTCGCAGACAGGTATCCTTGTCTTGTCAGAGTCAAAGCGCTCCTTGAGGAGCAGGGCAGCGCCATGTGCAACAAAGGTGTCCTTCTCCATCTCTCCAAGCCTTAAGCCGCCTTCCTTTGCACGCCCCTCTGTCGGCTGCCTTGTCAGTAGCTGCACAGGGCCGCGAGCCCTGGAGTGCAACTTGTTCGCAACCATGTGCTTGAGCTTCAGGTAATACATGTTGCCAATGAATATCCCGACCTTGAACTGCTCTCCACTCACGCCGTTGTACATTGTCTCGACACCATTATCCCTGAAGCCGAGGGCAAGCAGTTCTTGCCTTACGGCCTCTTCAGGCTCAGCGTCAAAGGCTGTGCCGTCAATATACCTTCCTGCAAGGGCTCCAACCTTGCCCCCAATCAGCTCGATGAGGTGTGCTATTGTCATTCTGGTAGGCACGCTGTGCGGGGAGAATATCAGGTCAGGCACTATCCCTGAGGCTGTGAAGGGCATATCAGCCTTAGGCACTATTAGGCCTACAACGCCCTTCTGTCCATGCCTGGAGGTGAACTTGTCGCCAATCTCCGGGCAGCGCTGGTCCCTAACCTTAACCTGTATGAGCTTGTTACCCTCGCCGTTCTCAGTGATTATAACAAGGTCGATAATCCCTGATTCGCCATGCCTCATGGCAACAGAGCTCTCACGCCTGCTCTCAGCTGCCAGGTTGTACTGTTCCATGCTGCTCAGGAATCTTGGGGGGCTTGTCTTGCCAATAACAACATCCCCCTCAGCTACCTTGGCCTCAGGAAAGATTATGCCATCACCCTCCAAGAAGCGGTAGTCGTGTTCGCTCTTGTAGCCCTTGACCTCCTTGTCCGGGATACATATCTCGTCAATTAGGCCTCCGGAGTAGCGTAGCTCCTCTGCTATCGCAGGCCTGTAGTAGGAGCTGCGTCCAAAGCCGAAGTCAATCGAGCCCTTATTCAGCACTGTTGCATCATCCATGTTATAGCCCCTGTAACTCATAACAGCTACAACGATGTTCTGGCCCGAGGGGTGTTTATCATAATTCGATAGCTTATGCATAATTGTTCTTACTATCGGCCTCTGAGGAGTGTAGATGAGGCTTACATCCATATCCATTCTCACCATGAAGTTTGCAGCATAAAAGCCGAGGGCTTGTTTCTGGTTCTTGGAGCCCGTGTTTACCTTCTGCGCCGCGCTGAAATTCGAATAGGGCACTAGCGATGTGCAGAGCCCGAACATGTCGAATGGAGCCATCTCGAGATGGGTGTGCTCTGGCGTGAGATATTCCTCTGAGAATGCGACAAGGGTGCTTTCCTCTTCTGCTGCATCAAGGTATTCAACAACCCCTGTGTTAACAAGCTCCTCCCAACTCACCTGCCCTTCCTCAACCTTCTTCATCACCCCTTCGCTGAACATAGGCCTGCCATCCCTAACTACGATGAGCGGCCTTCTCAGCCTGCCCTTGCCATTCTCTACATGGAGTTCATCCAGCTCTTCATCATAGTGCACATTTACGTTACTGCTTATAACCCCCTTTCTTCGCTCCTCCACAATCCTCGTTAAGAACTCCACAGGGTTGGTTATAGTGCCTACAAATCTGCCTGTAAGATAGACGTCTGTCATTTTTCCTACCTTGCAACTCCCTTCAGGCCCATGTTTTTGAGTATTCTCAGGAACTCTGCATCATCGCCGTCAGATGTGACTGCTGAGAGGAGTGCGAGGTTCTTTTTCAGGCCGATGTTTGTTCCCTCGGGAGTCTCTATGGGGCAGAGCCTTCCGAAGTGGGTGCTGTGAAGCGCCCTTGCCGCAAAGTTCTCCTGCGTTGAGGAGAGGGGGCTTACCACCCTCTGCAGGTGAGAGATTGTGTCGAGAAAGTTAAGGCGCTGGATGCGTTGGCTTATGCCCTTGCGCCTGCCCACCCAGTTGCCTGTTGCCATAGAGCTGTGAATCCTCGAGGTAAGGAGCTTCTCGCGTATTATCACCTTGATAGTTGGGAACTTTCCCCTCTTCACTATCCTCTGGAAGTTGTAGAGTAGATCGCCGATAAGTATCTTGATGTTGACTCTCATAAGGTCTGCGAGCAGGTCTCCGCTCAGCTTAAGCCTCTTGTTCATGTAGTGGTCCTTGTCATCAACCTCGCGTTCATCCCTTGATATTATTATGAACTTCTTCAAGTATTTGCATAGGTTATAGGCCTTCAGTATCCTCTCCTTCGGGCTTGTCCCCAGGTGCGGGAGGAGGTACTTATCCAGTATCTCGCTCATGCGCTCAATTCTTATTTCGTGAGTCTGAGTTATCCCTGCCTTTTTAGCCAGGGAGTCAATAGCGTCCTCCTCGTTTTTTATCTCTGCTGCGTTTATCAGGTTTACTATCATCTCCTCAAACTGCCTCTCCTTTGAAACAGAGTTCATTATGTCCTCGTCCTTGGTAAGGCCTAAGGCCTTGATAACTACGACAGCTGGTATGCGCTTAAGCCTTGTGAATGAGAGGGTGAATATCCCGTCCTTGAGGCGCTCGATTGTGTGGGGTATCTTATAAGAGCCGTGCTCAGAGAAGAGCTTGCCCACAAATCTGCTCGGCCCTATAGACTTGCGCTCCACAAGGAGGTGGTTTGAGGCGAGGTCCTCTACCTTCACAAGAACCTTCTCTGTACCATTTATTATGAAGTATCCGCCCGGATCATCGGGGTCTTCTCCTTTCTGTACAAGCTCTTCCCTACTGAGCTTGTGGAGGTGGCATGCCTTTGATTTCAACATTACGGGGATATTCCCTAGCTGGGTCTCAAATGACTCGCGCTGCACCCCGTTTATGTGCGCGCTAACAGTAACAAAGCATGGTGCTGAATAGTTTATCTTCCTCAGCCGCGCCTCTATCGGGAATATCTTCCGTTTTGAGCCATCAGCTTCTGTGATCTCTGGCTTGACAACCCTTACCTTATCAAACCTTATCTTGAACTCATCAACATTTGAGGGGATTATTGTGGGTTCTACCTCGCGGTTCTCGTCAATTATCTGTTGGAGCTCCCTATCAATGAAGTTGTTAAACGACTCAATGTCAGGCTCTATAAAGGACTGTTGGTTAAAGAAGCTTCTTATTATTGGTTCGTACGCCTTATGCACTCACAACCACCCTGTAGAATACATGCTTCCCAGCAGTCTGGCTCTTCCGCACAATCTTAATAACATCCCCTGGCTTGGGGTTAAGTCGCGCTATAGCAGGATCACTCTTAAGTATCTGCGGGAGCTGATAAACAGAAATGTTGTACTTCTTAAGCACATCAGCCTTCTTCTGTTCTGAGAGCTTTGTATGATTTGGGACAAGGACGTGTTGTGTTATATCGGATTTTTTCATACTTGACATCCTCAATCACGCTTGGTGAGGGGAATGGGCCGGACGGGAGTTTCGTTCCACCCTCAGAGCTGGATATTTCGAACCCGCGACAACCTGATTAAAAGTCTCACCCTTTATAAAGTCAGGTGCGCTAATTCCCAGGTAGTGAATCCATTCGACCAAAAATCTCCCTCCAGGCTGCGCCACCGGCCCAATTGAAGGCTACGCCCTGGCCGGGACTTTCAAAAACGTTTCTGCATGTCTATTTTCGCAAAATAAAGCAGTTAACGTGTTCTTTGAACCCGGGTCGAAGCCTCGACAGGGCTTCATGATAGGCCGAACTACACAACCAGGGCATTTCCTCTCAGCGTCCAGTCTCACCCTTCTTTTGCTATAGAATCATCTATACGAGCTCTATAGGTAAAAAGAAAGGACATCTGGGCATGCTGCGAGTGATATTTCACTATTTATAAATGTTTCTATTTACTCCCACTCGTGTTCAATTTGATATTTAGTTCACACTTTCTAATATTCAGCAAACTTCCTCTTTTCGGTGATGTATATGGAGAAATTAACCGAAAAGAAGAGAAAATGGATTATAAGCCAATTTAGAGCTGGTAGGAGTGCTACACAAATAGCGAAAATACTCAAGCCCGGTGTCACCAAAAACTTTTTATAATGAATGTCATGTTGTTCCGAGTCTATAATGATAGATATTATAAGGTCATTCATTCATAATATCCTCGGTGCCCTCTTCAAAAAGAAAAAAAGGCTTAAGCTTGGTCTCTACGGTCCTCCTAATGGAGGCAAGACAACCCTTGCGAACCGCATATGCCAGGACTGGCTTGGCGAGAACATGGGGCATGT
>Ga0066637_10001935_pt1 | contig 13656 bp, 10 predicted proteins | sample CryGeyCG2014_020_FD_62737 | JGI IMG/M metagenome (GOLD analysis project Ga0066637, IMG submission 62737) | Groundwater microbial communities from aquifer - Crystal Geyser CG08_land_8/20/14_0.20 | ecosystem: Environmental > Aquatic > Deep subsurface > Groundwater | place: USA: Utah: Grand County...
CAAAGCAATGAATTATCTATTGCCTCAAGACAGGACAGAAGCGATTCAAGGATTGATAGCAAAATACCTTGAACCCGCTGGGCCTGCCTTTGTTGAAGAATTAGTTTTTAGATTTCTGTTAACAAGGGGAGACACACTTGGGGGTTCAATGCGAAATATAGGCGGGGTCATGGGAGAGCGTAAGTTGACCCGTGCAACTCTTGCGAATCTTGCACTTGCGGGAATTCCTTATCAATGGCTTCACTCTGACAGTAAAGAGTGGATAATCAGGAAAAATGATGATGCTGATATAGAATTATACCTTACTGCGCTTAGTTGGTCATACAAAGGTCGGGGTCGTACCATGATTTATAACCGCAGAGTACCTTTTATAGGCAAAAACATTGATTTATGCCTTCTTAATTGTACTCCTCAAAATCTGAATGAGGCCTTTACTACACCATCTCGCTACATTGCTCTTGGAGAACTTAAAGGTGGTATTGATCCGGCTGGAGCAGATGAACACTGGAAAACTGCAAGAACATCCTTAGCCCGTATACGAAAAGCGTTCTCTGATAAGAAGTTATCACCCTATATATTTTTTGTTGGTGCGGCAATTGAAAACAGCATGGCAGAAGAAATCTGGCGCCAGTTAGAAGATGGGACATTAAACAATGCTGCCAATTTAACCAATGCAGATCAAGTTGCATCTTTGTGTGGATGGTTATGCAGTTTATAACAAAATAAAAAAGGTTGTCCTTACTTCTTTAATAATTCCAGTAATTTTTCAACTTGGTATTCGGATTTCTTTTCAGCCTCCTGCCATGTTTGAATCATTGCGTAGCACCTTTCTAATTCTGCAACCACGGCATTGACAGGACGGAGAGGATCGGAGCCGATGGTCAATGCTGCAACCATCATCAGCCACCACAGCATCTCCTCAAATGCCTCTTTGTTGAACCACCAAATATCATTGTGCTGGTTCACCCGTAAGAATTGTTGAACCTCACTATCCTTCAACAATGATTCTAATATCGCATAAGCTTGTTTTTGATCAGATGGCTTCACCTCAAACCATCTTTGATGACCCGTGAGCAATTTGATGACTGTCAATGAACTCCAGGCAGTTGTTTCTTCAAGCCCTAAATCCCTCAGCACACTCAAGATGGTTTTGCCAATTCTCCATTCGCCAATCCAAGTATGACTCTGTCCCGCAAAGTCCCTTGGGTTAACCACCTTACCCAGAGCATGGACAAATAACCAACTGAAAAGTGTAGCCCAGGTGTCTATTGAATCGGTCAGTTTCTTGTGCAGGTATTCTGCCGCTGCCTTGACTCCTTTGGGTTGGAGCCGTGGGTAGCGGCTGGTAATGATGGGTAAGTATAGGATGGCTTCCAGTTTCTGCCTTACCTCTCGGGCAATCGCCACCTCATCTTCTCTCCCCCCGCTGACCTGTTTAACTTCCCGGAGGAGGTCGATCATTTTCTTTTCCATCTCTTCCAAGAGTTTCTGATCGAGTTGGCCATGTGGCTGGGTGATGCGTGCGTCTATCAAACAACGGAACATGTTTGCATTGGCCAGCTCCTTAAAAGCACCCTGCAAAGGTTGCAACAGCATTTCTTTCAATGCCTCTTCAATACTGGGTACGCCACGACCATTTAAATAATTGGCTATCTGGGCGTAATGATGCCACTGGTTATCCCGAACTTCTCTAAAATCGATGAATACATGGTACTTGTAAGCACCCAGTTCCACATACAACCCTTTCGCGCACAATCCCTTGCTGTTACGAATGTACTCCAGGCTGGTCACATGGTCCCTGAAAATGGAGAAATAGGCTTGATCATCGTGCAATCCAAGACCTTCTCCTAAGTCTTTATGGACCAATGTGCGTTCATCGCCTTCGCCAGTCTTGATCGAATAGGCGATAGAGGATCTTACCCATCCTTGGGCGGAATCATATTTGTTATGATAGATGACCAGAGCTCGCTCATCACCAATGCGATTGGAGTAAGCAAATACATTCTCATTGACAGTACCCTCTGGGGTAAAAAAATCGTAGAGGAGGAAATTTCTTACATCAGAAAAAAGAGAACGGCGCTTCATTAGCGGGAAAATCTCCCTTTCATGCCGCTGGATTAATTCCTGATCAGATTGTTCATCCCATTTAGCATACCGGTATTCCATCCCGTATTTTTCGTTGAATCCCTCGATCTGGCCGTGGGCAAACATGGGAAGTCCGGGCATGGTCGCCATCATCGTACATACCCCGAAATATTTGTCTCTCTTTCCGAATTGGGCCACAGCGGTTTCTTCGTCTGGGTTGCTCATAAAGTTAACAAAACGCTTGAGGACCTCGGGGTTGAATTCGAGAGTATTCTTCACGACAGAACGATATTTGGCGTTTTCTTCATCTTTCAGCATATTCATGAAGGCGCTGTTGTAAACGCGATGCATTCCCAACGTTCGGACAAAGTATCCCTCCAACAACCAAAAGGCCTCAGCCAGTAATAATGTGTCGGGGGCTTCTTGAGCCACGCGGTCCACCACCTGACGCCAGAATTCTTCAGGCATGAGATGATTGAACTCCCCTTTGGACATCCCATGTTCAGCCCGTGATGGAATGGCTCCACCTGTGCCCGGTTCCGGGAACCACAGGCGTTGATAATGTTTCTTCGTCAGGGTCATGGCAGCATCGAAGCGGATGACAGGAAATTTTTGAGCGACGTGGAGGATAGTTTGAATGACCGCCTCTCTCACTTCAGGATTAAGGTAGTTCAACTGGGCCGTATCGTTCCAGGGCATTCGAGTACCGTCGTTGCCATGATAGACAAACTTTTCATTTCCGTTTCGGCGATCTACCCTTTTGAAGACCACTGCTGCATCACTCCGGTCGAAATAATGATCTTCAAGATAGATCCCCACCTCTCCATGCCACGAGAGGTCTGGTCCGCCAAAACGGTAAGAAGGGAAAGGGCTGTAATTTATAGAAATGAACCACTCCGGATGTTCGATGAGCCACCTGGAGTCAATTCCCACATGGTTTGGCACCATATCGCTTGCCATGCGGATGCCTCGCTTCCAGGCCCGGTCTTTTAAATTCTGGAAGGCTTCTTCACCTCCAAGGTCGCTTGCGATCTGGTAGTCAAACAGGGAATAAGCCGAAGCCACTGCATCGGGATCACCCAACAGCTCCTTGATTCTTTTAGAGGCAAGGCTTCTCTCCCACACGCCGATGAGCCACAAGCCATTGAAACCCCAACGGGCTAAGAGATCAAGTTCTTCATCAGGAATTTGATCAAGCCGGTAGATGGAACGCCGATATTTCCTGGAGAGTTGATGGAGCCACACATAAATATTTTTTGCCATGAGGACCAACTTGGGCATCCATTCGAGATCAAGGCTAAAACGTTCAGGTTCTTCCTCCATCCCGAGAAATTCATAAACCTCCGCAGGAGCACGGCCCCAAAATGCCATTCTCCGCAATTCTGAAATTTCTTCCTCTTTAATGAGGTCGAGACTACTGAGAAGTTGTAAAAGATAGGGATCCAGTAAGTAACCCCATTTTTCTCGGATGTATTCCAGTTGCCCTGAGAGCGAGTGGGGAACAGTCAGGGCAGGGCTACGAAGCATATCCACCAGATTCTGGTGATCAGGGCCGTAAAGGGGTTGGTTGTGAAAGAATGGATGGAGAGCTTCAATGATTGGCAAGTAAGACGACTCCTTTTCCAGTGCGGAGTCATCGAAAAGTTCGATGAAGGGAGAGAAAGCGAGATTCATGTTGGCCAGCCAGAGCATGAGCATCTCTTCCAATACGATCAGGCGATGCGGGACACCCCCTGTTTCTCCTTCTAAGTAGGCATCGAGCTCCGCTTCACGCCGATAGACAGCTATCGCTGGAAATTCGTCCGCAAATTTCCGGAGGGCATCGTCCACTTCTCTTTTGCCCAACTTTTCGTAGAGCCAATCGAGCGCCTGTTGCATCACTTGGGAATTTTTCTCATCGCGATACAAGCCAACGATGTAATGGAAAATTTCGTCAATCAACCCCATGGCATTGATGTGGCCAGCTTTGACGGCTTGCTCGGGGAAGCTGACCAGATCCCTTTTTTCATTTATTCTCTGGGCAAATAATCTTGCGGCATGAAAGTTGGGAAAAATGGCATTTCCACTAAGGGAAAATAGGGATTCATCAAATTGGTAGAGGTCCCGTGTCTTCCGGGAGATGTGAGATTCCATCATCACAGTGTTCTTCTTGTGTGCCATACCATCAAATATAGGCCAATCCTTTGATGGACTCAAGAGAAATTATGGGTCTTCTCTTTTGATAGATGAGTCAGTAGAATAACGATATCTTGCGAAGGAGGATGAAAAAGATTATAATGTTTCGCATGAACAAATAAAAATTCATTTCAATTAAAAAAGGAGAAGGAGGAAGAATTATGCCATTAATTAGGAAACGACGCGTCTGGTGGGAGCCTGTTCCTGAAGCTACAGGCTATGTCATATATGTCAGCCAAGATAGAAACATTTTTGAACCTTCCAACTTTTCCTGGGAGGCGACCCCTGGAATCATTGCCAAGTTAATCAATGGGAAGACCGAATTAATCCTCCCTGATGAGTGGCCTGAGTTTCCAAAAGAACCAGCAACTTACTATATCGGGATTACATCCCAAGACGACGTGGGGAATCAAAGCGACCCTTTCTTATCCCAGGGGGTATTCAAATTCATTTCCCCACCCCCGCCATCGAATGGGGGGATCGAGAGTCTCTGATTGAATGGCCTTCGGTCATTGAATTGCTTCGTCATATAAAAAGAACTCTTGATTCCATGAGAAATTTAACAGAACTTTCTCAGGCAAAATTTAGCGACAAAGAATTCGGTGAGTTTTTTAATCGATCTGTCAAAAAGGATATTGGGAAGATCGATCTTTTGCTGGAAAGTTTTCTCAAATATCTCGCGGTCAACACTCCTCTCAAAAAAAAGGACACGGTTCACAGGCTGATCGAAGAAGTGTTAGATAAATACCAAGTTCAATTGGAAGAAAAAGGGGTCAAATTATCCAAAAAATTTGAAAGGGATCTTCCTGAGACAATCGTTCCTGATGAAGCGTTAAGATATATTTTGAATTCCATTCTTCAATATGGAGTGAATTCGGTAACTTCCAACGGAGATATAGGACTTTTGACCCAGTCCTTCATTCTCCAGGGGGAGGAGGACGCGGATCAAGTTATGTTAACCAAGGATGGGCGGTACACCGAGATTAAATTGGTTTTTTCTGGTTATAAGAAAGTGAGTGAGCGATTTGAGGAAATCGCAGTTTTTCATAAAGAAGAACCATCGGATCTAATATTACGATTGGTCAAGGAGGTTGTCCGAAAGAACCGAGGCATCATGAAATTTGAAACAGATGAAAAGAAGGGAAAAACATTTATTTCCATAAGGTTTCCTTCCGAAAGAAGAGAAATTGTCCATTATCAACCTATCAATCAATTTATGAATTGAAATCAGCGCCATTTTCGGATTTCTATGCTGACTCGTTTAAGGTTGAGAAAGAAAAAAAAGAGAGCCAATGTTACTTGTCCGATTTGTCATGGGAAAAATATTGAACTAATCAATGAAAGTAGCGAAGAAGGGTATTGGAAAAGAGAAGAATACTTCTGCTGCGATTGCGATTGTGAATGGGACTGGACATTCCGGCGTCCATTTTTGCGTCCCCTTTTAAAGATTAGGTCTCCGGAATGGGTGAGGATAGACTGAGGGCAAAAATGGGGACACATACCATTTTTCTGATCACTTGCTAATGAAGGCCCCCGATTCCAAAATCCTATTTCATTTCAAGCCATATTCTGACAATTTAGCGAATTTAAAACCACGCTTTTTTAATTCTGGAATGGTCTCTATCACACCCTCTGCGGTTTCGCTTTCAGGATGATTCATATGCATGAGGATAATAGACGAGGGAGGAGCATTCCATAACGCCTCCTTTACCTGCTTCTTTGAGTAAGTTGCCCCTGCATCCCCCCGAACACTAAAATTCACCACTTCATACCCCAAAGCATTGGCGACCTCCACACAGATTTCATCGCAATAAGTTGTGCCAGGCCGGTAATATTTTGGTTTGCGACCTGTGAGGTTCAGAATTTTTAAGGCATTCAATTCTATTTCATCAAAAATTTCTCCACCACCCTTTGTCCCTTTTATCCCATAGATAGAACGGCCAATAGTTGAGCATGGCTTATGGTTCAAACCATGATTTTCAATCTCAAAGAGAGGATTTTTTGATAATTTCTTGAAGATTTCTGGATTCGCATCTATCCACCTGCCGCTGATAAATAAGGTGGCAGAGAATTGCTCACTTTCTAGATACTTGATCAGTTTTTCATCATAGCCTAAACTCTTTGAGCCGCCACAGGCATCAAAGGTCAATGCTAAAACTTTCTGATCTGTGTTTAACCTGGCTTTAACCCCCTTCACTCCTTCTCCCCATTCTTTTGGAACCCTACCGGTGAAGCTTGAGATGATCCGTTCCTTCGTTCGCATTTCCTGAGACTGTCCTGATTTAATACTCCAGGGGGGAAAGATGGAGAAAAGAATAAAAAATATCAGAATTGTTTTATATCTAATCATCCATTTCTTTTAACTTATAACATTATCCTATGCAATCAGAGTTGACAATTCTCTCTCATTCGTCTATTTTTAATACATTTGATGAAATAAATTTAAACAAGGAGATTCAGTGATCAAGATCGGCACAAGTGGTTTTTCCTTTCCGGATTGGAAGGGAACCGTTTATCCTCCAGGCATTCAAGAAAGGGATATGTTACCCTTCTATGAAAAAGAGTTGGGGTTTCATGTTGTGGAGGTCAATTTTACCTATTATAGTCTTCCCTCTCAGAAGAGCTTTGCGGCGATGTCCCAAAAGACCTCCAAAGGTTTTGAATTTGTGGTGAAGTCTTTTAAAGGGATGACCCATGAAATTTGGGATAAAGAGACTGGTAGTAGGATTGATAATCAGGAGACCTTTAAGAGATTTAAATATAGCCTTATTCCTTTGATTGAAGAGAAAAAACTCGCTTGTGTCCTGGCGCAGTTTCCTTATGGTTTCTTCCCCAATCGAGAAAATTTAGGTTATCTCCAAAGATTCAAAGAGGAGATGGCAGACATCCCGCTGGTTTTTGAATTCCGAAACCAGATCTGGCTGAAAGAACAGACCTTTGAATTTTTAGAAAATAAGGGGCTAGGATTTTGCGTTGTTGACGAACCTAAACTGCCCCAATTGATGCCCTACCATCCAAGGGCTACTTCTGAAATTGGTTATTTCCGATTTCATGGCAGAAATTCTAACTGGTTCAATGTCCCTACTTCTGTGAGGTATGACTACCTCTATAGTGAGAAAGAACTGAAAGAATTCATTCCGGACATCAAGGATATTTCTAAAAAGACAGCCAAGACTTTAATCTTTTTTAATAACTGTCATGCCGGCTCTGCGGCTAAAAACGCCGCCCAGATGGCGAAGCTGCTTATGAATGAATAGGGCTCAAGGGGTCAAGTGGTCAAGGGTTCAAATCAAAAATTAAGAAATACTCGGACCATAGAACCCTCGAATCCTTGAACCCTTGAAGGAAGGAGGTTTTGTGATTGAGGCCGATTTTAAAAAAGGGAATGGACTCATCCCGGTCGTCATCCAGGATGCCTCAACCAATGAGGTGCTGATGTTAGGTTACATGAATCGAGAATCGTGGGAAAAGACGCTGGAAACGAAGAAGGCGTCCTTCTGGTCAAGGTCTCGGGAAAAAATTTGGGTCAAAGGAGAGACCTCAGGGAATTTTCAGGAAATTAAGGAAATTTATCTCGATTGTGATGGGGATACCCTCCTGCTCAAAGTAGATCAGATAGGAGGGGCGGCCTGCCATACTGGTTTCCGGAGTTGCTTCCATCAACGATTTGAAAAAGGGGAATGGAAGGTCTCGGGGAAGAGAATCTTTGACCCGAAGGAGGTATACGGAAAGTGAAAATGCTGAAGGTTGGAATTCCAAAAGGGAGTCTGGAGAATGCCACCATCGAGCTCTTTAAGAAGTCGGGCTGGAAGATCTCGGTGAGCTCTCGAAGTTATTTTCCCGTGGTGGACGATGATGAGATTCGCTGCACCTTGGTCAGGGCCCAGGAGATGTCAAGATTTGTAGAGATAGGCACCTTGGATGCGGGGCTGACCGGGAAGGATTGGATTCTGGAAAATGGCTCTGATGTTGTGGTTGTTCAGGATTTGATTTATTCGAAAACCAGCGCCTCCCCTGCCCGGTGGGTTTTGGTTGTGGCTGAGGATTCCCCTATCCGCCAATTGAAGGATTTGGAGGGGAGAAAGATTTTCACCGAACTGGTTAATTTTACCAAACGATACTTCTCCGAGCGAAAGATCAAGGTCGATGTGGAGTTCTCATGGGGGGCAACCGAGGGGAAGGTGATTGAAGGATTGTGCGATGCCATTGTTGAAGTGACTGAGACCGGAGGCACGTTGCGGGCCAATAAACTCCGTATCGTTGAAGAGCTCTTGCAGACCAATACCCAACTGATTGCCAATCGTGAATCCTATCAAGACCCATGGAAAAGGGAAAAGATAGAACAGATCTCGCTTCTTCTTCAGGGGGCCCTTCGAGCGGAAGGAATGGTGGGGCTCAAGATGAATGTTTCGGCAAATGACCTCAAGAGTGTGATGGAGATCCTCCCCAGCATTACCGCCCCCACGGTGGCCAATCTTTTCCAGACCGATTGGTTTTCTGTGGAGACGATTATTTCCGAGAAGGTCGTCCGGGAACTCATTCCAAAATTACAGAAGCGGGGAGCAGTAGGGATCATCGAATATTCCCTCAACAAAGTCATCTGATGAAAAGGTTTAGGTTCAGGTTGAGGTTAAGATTAAGATTTTCTCAACCTTGACCTTAGCCTTAACCTCATTTTTTAATTCCCAGCCTCAACCTTTTTGGAGTAAACTGACCACTTCTATGTGAAAGGTCTGTGGGAACATATCAATAAGGCTGAGCCTATGAAGGGAATATCCCCTCTCAGAGAAAAGGTGGATGTCCCGCGAGAAGGTGGTGGGTTCGCAAGAAACATAAATGATTTTTTTTGGTTTCAATCTGACCACCTGATCCAAGATCGTCTTGCACCCCGCCCTGGGAGGATCAAGGACGACGAGATCAGATGTTTTCCTTTCCCAACTCATGCAAACATCTTCTACTCTTCCGTAAATGAAATCGCAATTTTTGATCCCATTTATTTCTGCATTGAATCGAGCATCCTCTATTGCCATCCTATTCTCTTCGATCCCCAAGATTTCCTTCGCTCCCATGGCTAAGGGGAGGGTTAGGTTTCCAACGCCGGCATAGAGGTCGAGGACCCTGTCCTCCTGATTCACCTCTGAGAATTGGAGAACGGTCTGAATTAATGCTTGATTCTGCTCCAGATTGACTTGAGAAAAGCTCCCTGGTGAGATTCGAAACTCGAGATTTCTTTTTTGCTTCTCTTGACTCAAAGGAATCGTAAAGTTCAGATGAGGGTCACCCAAAAGGGTTAGCCCATTTTTTTTCGCCGTGGCGGTCCCCTTGAAGATGGCCTGCTTTTGAAAGAACTCTTTCAAGAAATTTTCTGTTTTTCGATTAAGCGAAAGGAAATGGAGAATAAGGATCCCCTTGCTTTCATCCGGCGAGACGTTTATCTCAATCTCCTCCATTTGAGAAAAAGATGGGAAGGTTTTTCGAAGCAATAGAAGCATCTGGTTTATTAAAGGATGCGCGATCAGACATTCTTGGATGTCCACAATCCGATGTGATTTTTCCTGGCAATAACCTAACACTTTTCCCTTGGCCTTCAGTTGTATCCTGGCCCGATAGCCATAAGATTGGGGTGAAGGGATAACCATGATCGGAGGATCCTCCCTCAACCCCCCTAATCTTTTCAGGGCGTCCTTTAAAATCTCTCTCTTTAAATCCCCCTGAGCCGAATAATCGATGTGTTGCCACTGACAGCCGCCACAACTCCCAAAGTATGGACAAGAAGGATTCACTCTCCAAGGAGATGGTTCGACGATCTGGATTAGCCTCCCCATCGAGTATTTCTTCCTCTCTTCCGTAATCTCGATCCATGCCTCATCACCAGTCACGGTATAGGGAATGAAGACCACTTTGCCATTGATCCGAGCTACTCCAGACCCTTTAAATGCTACGGACTCAATAGGAACATAAACTTTTCTCATCATGGTTAAAAATAGCATGGTGGGGAATGATATTCAATGGATTCAAGGAAGGAAGTCTTGAAGAGAGGGATAGTGAGGTGTCAGGTTGCATCCGTTCTACTCAGCCCAGAAAAGATAAGGGAAAGCACCTCAAAAAATTACCTTGACATTTAAAAAACAACCAAGTATTGTACAAAAAAATAAATAACACATCTATTTCATTTTTCCCATCGCTTGTCTTCGGGTGTGGGAGTGATGAACAATATCAGGAGCTTAACCGAGAAACCCATCTCTGTTTTTAAGGAATAAGGATGGGTATAAGGGGGGATAAATATCATGAATTTTTCTCAACACAGAAAAAAAATCATTCCACTTGGGGTATTTTTATTTTTGCTTTTATGTCTCATTAATCCTGCTCATTGCCTTATCATCCCACCCGACCCCTTTGAATCGACAGACCGTTTTGCTTTGCTCAACCCAGCTTCTGATGGGACGGTTACTCAAGTTGTCGTCAAGGCAAAAGCTCCCGGCCCGGACTCATTAGGTCCGGGGGAACTTTGGGCCCTCCTGCAATACAAGCTTCCTGGCAACAGTAAGTTCTTCTCTTCCGCCTCCAACGCCATTAGCATCCAGGGACTCAGTACTGCCACTTCTACTCTTATCGAGTTAGATTTTTCAAACGAACCTATGCCTGGTGATGCCTATCATCGGACGCTCGGGATCTATTACCAAGAAACTCCCGATACCCTTCCCTTGCCAGTAGGAGAATACCGACCCGAACAACTGCTCGTAAGCCCCTCAGGAAATGCCTATCAGACTCCACCCCCGCCTCCAGGCGGCACCTTGATTTGTGGCCCCATCACCTTCCTGAGGGAAAGGGAGGCTCCAAAAACAGAACAGGTCTCTTTTAGCATTTCCGATACCACCGGGCCTTTTCTTCTTCGCCTGACCAATGGCACCTCAGACGGCACACAAAGGGTATCGAGCGCCTTGGTCAAGCTCAATGGGAGTGAAGTCTTCAGGCCGTCCCAATTTAATCAGAATGTGGCAACTCTGAGCCGTCAGATTACTCTATTGTCAGGAGAAAATTCACTTGAAGTGAGGCTTCGAAGCGCTCCGGGTTCGTTTGTCACCATAGAACTTTTCCGTCTTGAACAACATGCCTGCCCGGTGCTTGGCCTCCATTCGTTTATCAGAAGCACTGGAAAACCGGTGGAGGAAACAATTACTTTCGACCCAAATCCCCAGTTTGTTGGGCCTTTTGTCTTGAATGTGACCAGCGGGAATCCCGATGGTTCGAACAGGGTGGATTCCGCTACCATTACATTGAATGGTATGCTCATCTTTGATCCCAATGATTTCAATGAGCAGACGGGTTTTCTTTCTCAAGTGGTCTCGTTACTGCCAACCAATACCCTGAATGTTCAAATCAGTGGCGCACCAGGGGACCTGCTGACTGTTGAGATTATAGGCTATGATAATACTCCCCCCTCTGTCACCATTACCAGTCCTCCAAATGGAGCCACTTTCAATACAAGTCCAATTACTATCAGTGGCATAGTGGATGATTCTTCCTCATCGGTGATGGTCAACGGAATAACTGCTTCAGTTGGCCCTGATGGTTCCTTTACAGTGGATGGGATAACCCTCGTCGGGGGAGAGAATACGATCAGCGTCGTTGCAAAAGATTCGTGTGGGAATCAGGGAGAGGATCAAGTACTGGTTTACCTCAAAACAGGGCCCGAAGGTCCATCTCTTATGCTCTGTGCAGAACCTTTCCGTGAACAACATCCGACGCCGCCAGGAGAGGATTGCAGTCAGCAGTCTTTTGGTAGGTATTCCGGAGTAGTCACAGGATTAACGGACGAAACCGCAGCATCTGTCACACTACAGGGTATTCTTATGCCTGACGGAGTTGAAATATACGAACAGGGGGACATCTTTTGGGGGATGCGGGAGGGCAACTTCTTTTGGGCTTATGTCCTTATCCCACAGGTTGATGGGAACCATCCTTTTACAGCGGTGGTAACCAATCCTGAAGGAGGGGAGACTGAAGCGACTGTTTACTTCATCAGGGATACGGTCCGACCGGTACTCATCGTTACTTCGCCACCGAATTACCTGGTTACGAGCAATCCAAATATTACGATTACAGGTACTGTTGATGATCCAGAGGCCGTTGTAAGGTTAGGATATTCAGGTCCCGTCATCCCTGTGGTAAATGGAACATTTTCACTCCAATACACCCTTCGTTGGGAGGGAATGAACTACCTGGATATCTCCGCAAGAGATCCTGCGGGAAACTATTCCTTTGTCTATCTCAGTTTTACCCTTGATACAATTCCGCCACAAATAAACATAACCAACCCGACAGAAGGGAAGGCCGTTAATACGCCAACTCTGAGTGTGACTGGGAGCATTATAGACCAGAATAAGGATACGGTGACGGTAGAAGTAAATAATGGTTCGCCTCAGCCTCTAACTCTTGTAGGTTCGAACTTCAGTGGAACCGTCACCCTCAATCCAGGACCAAATACCCTTGCTTTCAATGCCGTAGATAAGGCTGGGAACTCGACTCGTGTCACCCTGTCGGTCACCCTCGATACTGATACCCCTGCCGTAGCCATCACATCTCCGATATCCGGAGCTATACTTTCAGGGACAGCAACCATTACGGTTGAGTCCACTGATGGAACATCAGGCATTGGAAGTGTGGCCCTCTTTGTTGATGGGCAACTCCAGACCACTTTAACTCAGCCGCCCTTTAATTTTACATTGGACACCTCGATGCTTACCTCCGGTCTTCATACCATCACTGTTAGGGCCACAGACAGGGCAGGAAACCAGGCAGAGGCAAGCGTCAGCGTTACGATAGATAATACCGCACCCCTCGTGGCCATTACAGCACCTCTATCAGGCGCTGTAGTTTCAGGACTGATTACTGTTTCAGTCCAGGCGAATGATGCAATATCCGGGATGGCAAGCGTCTCCCTCTATGTGGACGGTCAACTTCAGGCGACCCTGACTCAACCACCATTTAACTTTCCTTTGAACACTCTATTATTTAGCTCAGGATCTCACACTCTTACTGCCAGAGGGGTAGACAATTCAGGAAATCAAGCTGAAGCAAGTATATTATTAGTTTTTGACCATGTCCCGCCCGCTGTTTCTATTACGTCGCCTCCTTCAGGCGCAATGGTTTCTGGGACGATTACTGTTACAATCGAAGCCAGCGATTCAATTTCAGGAGTAGCAAGTGCTACACTCTATGTAGATGGTCAACTTCAAGCTACCCTGAATCAATCACCCTATAACTTTTCTCTGGATACCTCACAACTTGTTCCAGGATCACATACCCTCACTGCCAGGGCTATATAGACGGAGTGGGAAATCAAGCAGAAGCAAGTATCACCATAACGGTGGTCGAGCCCATCAGCATAGAGAT
>Ga0066637_10001942_pt1 | contig 13632 bp, 20 predicted proteins | sample CryGeyCG2014_020_FD_62737 | JGI IMG/M metagenome (GOLD analysis project Ga0066637, IMG submission 62737) | Groundwater microbial communities from aquifer - Crystal Geyser CG08_land_8/20/14_0.20 | ecosystem: Environmental > Aquatic > Deep subsurface > Groundwater | place: USA: Utah: Grand County...
CGCTCCTTAGGCGGCTTATACCGATGCTTGCGCTTTCACACAAACATCAGGTTAGCCGCTCCTTAGGCGGCTTATACCGATGCTTGCGCTTTCACACAAACATCAGGTTAGCCGCTCCGCATCGACCACGGCAAGATTCAGGATAGTTTCCCTGCCGAAAACCAGTATCATTATTTCAACCGTGCCATCGGCCTTCTGATGTACAACCGTGCCCTTAAAGCCCTCAAAAGGGCCCCTGCTCACCCTGACCTTGTCGCCCTCGGTAAATATGATTTTTATCGCTGGCTTGGTTTCATCACGCGCCTGCTTCAGGGCTTCAACCTCTTTATCCGTAAGGGGAACAGGGTTATTCTTTTTAAGGATATACATAACATAAGGACAGCTTTTGACCACGCTGTAAGTGTCGGGATTAAGGTTCATGTGCACAAAGATTATTTTCGGATATAACTGCTCCTGCTTGTTGCGGGGATTGTCGTAGGGGTCCCTGTCCTTCACCAGGTAATAAGGGGCGAACACCTCATAAATATTGTCAAGGTTCTTCTGTTTCGCCCACGCCTCGATGTAATTCTTGGCCATGTCCACGTATTTGTTGTTCTTCAGCATCACGGCAAACCAGCCGGTCCGGCCCCAGAACGCATTTTGTTTCAATTTTTCTCCCCCGTTCGCTCAATCTCCCTGAACAACGTGAAGTCTTCCTGGAAATACAAAAAAGTATAACCTGTCTTGCCGTACCTGGCCCTGTCAAGGGTAATGCAAGTAACGGGCTCGTAAAGGCTCTGGTTATCCATATTCATTATCTCATCCGCCATGCTTGCCATGCGCATATCATTCTTGGCTCTTTTCCTGTTCATAACCACAACATAGTCCGCATCGGCGGCCACGGAACGGGTGTCCCTGATGTCATCAGCGGTAACCATCCCCGTCTCCTCACCGTTGGCATCCTTTTTGAGCTTGCGGGGCTGGGCGATAACGCACATAAGCACGTTCAAATCCTCGGCCATCAGTTTGAACTCTTTTGACATAATGGATGTCTGGGCGGTCATGTTGTAATGGTCCCTGCACAGGAAGTTGAGGTTGTCAAAAATCACGAACTTGATGCCGTAACGCCTGACGGCGGAAGAAATAACGGCTTTTACCTCATCTATGCCTGACTTCGCCGCACACACGAAATACAAGGGAATATCCCTGTATGCAATAAGAGACTCATCTATCTTATCAAGCACCTCATCCGTCATAATGTGCATATCCGCCTGGATTATCCTTTCCGCGAGGCGGTTGGCGGGGCTTTCCATACACCATATAAGCACGGGAACGTTGCGCATTTTCGCGAGGAACCACGCCCAGTTCATCACGAACGATGTCTTGCCCGTCTTCTCGGGAGCGGTGAGCACAAGCATCTCTCCCTCCCTTGGGGCGGAAAGCAACTTATTAACGGAAGCCCACTGCGTTCTAAAGATGCTCTCTGTTTTAACGTTCCTTATCATCTCTATGGCTTCTGTGACCGACACCACAGAATCGGTCTTTATTTTCCTGGCGCTTTTGAGAAGATTGTCAAAATCCTCTTTGGAATGGGTGGCAAGGTAAGTCTTGGGCTCCAAACCTTTAGGGAACACGACCTGCAGGCAATTATTCTCCACCTCAAACCTCTTGGCAATCTGGCGCGCGCCCTCTTCCCCGGGCGCATCATTATCAAGGGCAAGGTAAAGCTTCTTGCCCTGCAACTGGTAGGTCCATTCCTCGCTCCAATTTTTAGCCCCCTGCGTGAGGCTCACCACATTCTCGTACCCCGCCTGAATCAGGATGTTGGCATCCATCTCTCCTTCCGTGATTATGATTTCATCGTGTTCGAACAGGCAGTCAAAATTATAAAGCGCCCTTTCCGCATCCGGGATTTGCCTGAACGCCTTCTTGCAAGGCTCAATCCTGCCATCCTTAAAAGAATGGAATATGATTTTGGATTTGATGTTCACGGGGGCGCCGTTCCGCAGGTTGGGGAAAAGAATTATTTCCTCCCTGTAGCCATCCTTGCTTTCAGCCGAATCATAACCCAGTTTGAACCTTTTTATCGTCTCATCCTTATAACCCTTGGCGTGCAGATACATCATGCAGGGCTCGTTCCGCAGAAGGGCCTGATGGCGGTCTTCCACATACTGCAGGCTTATCGGCTTGTGCGTGACGGGCTTATCCACGAAAGAAGAAATTGGCCTGACTATGTCATCTTCCTTGCCCCTGCCCGGAAACTCCACTCCCTGGTGCTTACACATATCCCAGAAGCTGCCCTTGGCCCCGCACTTGTGGCAGAAGAAACAGCCGTCGTTGCGCTTCATGTAAAAATGAAAGTTCGTGTTGTTGCAAAACGGGCACTCGCGGAGATTAAAGACCTTCGCGGTATCCTTGTGCTCCCACCCTGTTTTATCCACAAAGTCGTGCACATCCTGTTCTTTTATCATTTGACCTCTTCGTTTTTATCTTCAAACATCTCGGGTTTCACGAACCTTTCGGCGTTCAACCCGCTTATTTATTTTTCTTCTTCAAACATCTCGGGTTTCACGAAATACAGTTCATCAAACCTCTTACTGCCATCCGTAACCGCGATTTCCTGGGCGGAGTCATCCTTATGGGCCTTCGCCCACTTCTCCCTGAACTTGCTGTCGCGGGTCATCCTGTCAAGAACATCCTCATAAGGGAGGTATTTCTGAGGGTTTGTCTGCCAGATGAAAAACTCTTCGATGATGTGCTTTGGGGCCCACCCGGAGAACTTGCGCACCGTTTCAAACCACACGGCAATCTCGGTGCACGCCCTCAACACCGTCTTGAGTTTTTCGGTCCCGGCTATTTTGGCAAGCATCTCGATATCAGGCCTGTATTTCTGGTATACAAGGTTGGCCGTATCCGAATACCCCTTGAGTTTCTTAATGTGGGCCCATATGGCCTGCTCAACGGGTTCTTCCCGTTTATTGTTAGGCTGTTCGTTTTTTTCCATCGGACATCCAGAAAACCTCTTCTATTTTATTATCGGGCACATTTACGATATACCTTTTAAGGAAAGGCAGGTCGTTTTCCCCGAAGTTCCGGCACAAAGAAAATCTCTCCCGCCCGCACACCACAAAACGGCGCAAATACGTCCTGAAGCCTTTCCGCCGTAAAGCGCAGGCCATAGGAACAAGGTCGTGCTTGTCGCACGGTTTTGTCAGTTCCAAAAACATCATTTTATTTTCCCCGCTTTCTTGAGCTTGCTCTGGCACTTCATGCAGTATATCTTCTTGTAAAACTTCCTGGAAAACCTCACCACTTCCACCGGGCACACATCGCCGCACTCTTCGCAGTACTCCTCGCCTTCTTTAAGGGGCTTCTTTTGGGGCTTGGTTTCATCGGGCTTTTTCACGGGGGCGGGGGCAACGGGCTCCTCGGCCACGCCGCCCGGGGCGGGCGAAGCTTTTTCCTCTTTGGCTGCGGGAACAGGTGATAGCACAACAGGAACAGACTTTGTTTCCTCAACCGTGGCAACGGAAGTGCCGTTCTCTAGGACGGATGCGGGAATATCTATATCCTCAATCGGGGGCCACAGGAACTCATCATTAAACCTTTTCGCGATGGCTAAAATCAAATTGACCAAAACCGTAGTATCGGTGTCCTTGCGCGCATCGGAAGAAAGATAGCTAGCAATCACAATTTCCACCGCCTTGTCAAGAGCCACGGACTTGGCAATGCTTTCCGATTTCTCTCTTTCCAACTTGGCGCGGGGGTCCTCGTTGTAATAGAGCTTAACAATCTTCCTTTTGACCCCGCCTTTCTCCAAAGGCGTTTCCTTCACATCGGCAAGCACCGCCTTTTCCGACACAAGGGTCGGAATCAGCGCCTCATCATAACACCAGAACCCGTTGCCGGACTTGTCCTCGAGATAACACCTTTTCCTGCCATCCTTTGTGTCGGTGGCAATCTTCGCCTTCTGCACCACAATCCTCATAAAAACCTCCTGTAGCCCCGATGTTGTATCGGGGCGCAAGTCCCCGCGGAATACCTTAAATCATGCTCCCGCGGGGGCCTTTTTTTATTTCTTACACTCCCGCTTGTTTTTCTTTCGCCTCTGGCTCATAAACCTTTTTTACCATGTCTTTCGTGATAACCACCTTTCTCTGTTTGTTGTCTATATCGAACATCGGCCATTCGAGAACCTTTTCTATAACACTGCGCAGGCCTCTCGCACCCGTGCCCCTCTTGAGAGCCACAGCCACAATCTCTTTCAAAGCATCTTTTTCAACCACAAGCTCCACGTTGCCCTTACGCAGAAGCTCCGTGTATTGCGCGATGAGATTGTTTTTGGGCTCGGTGAGTATCCTTATCATATCATCCTCTTTGAGCTCGTGCAGGGCAACCACTATCGGAAGCCTTCCTAAAAACTCGGGTATCATGCCGAATTCTTTCAGGTCCTCGTAAGCCACGCTCTGGAACAGGTCATCCTTGGTCATCTCACGGCCCCATTTGGTGGTGAAGCCCATCACATTCTCATCCACAAGCCTTTTCTTTATAATTTCCTCTATACCCTCAAAACTCCCCCCGCAGATAAAAAGAACATTCCTAGTATCCATGGGAATGGTTTCGGCACTGTACACCATCTTCCCACCCTGCTTGGGGATTTCAACCACCGAGCCCTCAAGCATCTTAAGCAGGCCCTGCTGGACGCCTTCGCCCGAGGGGTCCTTGCCGAAATGCTTGCTGGGCCCGCTGCGGGCTATCTTATCGATTTCATCGATGTAAACGATGCCCATTTGCGCGAGGTCCATATCCCCATCAGCCGCGAGATACAGGCGCTTGAGGACATTCTCCACATCCTCACCCACATACCCCGCTTCCGTAAGCGATGTGGCATCCGCCTGGGAAAAGGGAACCTGTAAAATACGCGCAAGGGTACGAAGGGTGTGCGTTTTCCCCACGCCTGTCGGGCCTAACATAAGAATATTGCTCTTCTCTATCTCGACGCTCGAAGAGGTCCCTATCCTTTTATAGTGGTTGTAGGCCGCAATGGACATGATGCGCTTAACCTCTTCCTGCCCGATAATATACTCGTTAAGCCTGGCGAATATGTCTTTCGGGAGCATTGCTATCTCCCCGAAGTTCTTCCGGCGCTGCTGTTGCTTGCTCACGAGCGTCTTGAAAAATGTGGTTACGCACCCGTAGCAAATTGCCGGGGATTGCTCGTCATCCGGGTTATCCACAATGCACTGCCCCACCTCTTTCGGCTGCTTACAAAAAAAACATTTCGGCATAAAACCCCCTCGGAGCCCCGATGCAACATCGGGGCGCAGACCCCTGCGGAATACCTTAAGTCATGCTCCTGCAGGGGGGCAAACTCCTTATTTACCTATAAGTGTCATAACCATTGTCCTATTCCCAGGAACACTGGCCCCTTCGGAACCCCTCAACCTGTTCTCTGTAATTATAGCTGTCATCCCACCATTCATCAGTACCTGGCGATACCGCAACCATATTGCGGCTAGTAATAGTTATGTCCACCTTGCCTGAATTTGACCCGTCCTTATAATAGCGGTATTTTTTTCGCAGCATCTTCACTATCATCAGGGTGCAGTTCGGGCAGCCGCCCACGCTGGCCTGAATGTCCATAACCTTAAAATCTTTAATATGAACCTGCTCTGGCTCCGTTGTGCCGTTGCCCATGACAATAATCGGGAAGCCCTCAAATCTAATCAGCCACTTTTTCAGGTCCTCGATACGCGATGAACAACCGCACATCCTGCACTCCCTGTAAGGATTGCTTATACAGTGCAGAACATGCCTGTTCTTCGGGTTCGCGAGATAACGTTTGTTGCAGTAAGGGCAGTAATAAGCCTTCACGGTCTTCACTATGACTTCTTTCGGGGGATTATTAAACGGCAAATCCTTATCGGCCGTCAAAGCCTTGATAAACTTCGGCCTTATGAATGCCGGGTCTGTGGGAATTTTTCTGCGGACAATTTGTTTAAGGTCCATATCATATCTCCCTTGGCGTGTTTGGGTTTCGGGCAACTTCGTAACGAACATACAAATTTTTATCTCCTGCAAGCTCCTGAAGCGCTGCTATCGGCGTGCTTGGGTTGAAGGCAACTCCACGACGAACATCCGCATCTTTGTCTCTTGCAAGCTCTTGAAGCGCATCCGGCGGTGTGCTTGGGTTGAGGGCAACCCGGTAACGAACACCCCAATCTGCATCTCTTGCAAGCTCTTGAAGCGCTGCTAGCGGTGTGCTTGGGTTGTGGGCAACACTGCAACGCTCATCTCTTGATAGCCCCTTAAGCGTTTCCTGTGGCTCAACCTTTTTTATGACAACGGACAGACGGTTCTTGATAAAGCGCTTCAGGTCCATATCACATCTCCATTAATGTGTTTGGATTTCGGGCAACTCCCCAACGAACATACCAATCTTTGTCTCTTGCAAGCTCCTGAAGCGCTGCTGGCGGTGTGCTTGGGTTGTGGGCAACCCAGTAACGAATATACTCATCTGCATCCCTTGCAAGCTCCTGAAGCGCTGCTGGCGGCGTGCTTGGGTTTTGGGCAACCTCGCAACGCTCTTTTTTTGGTATCTTTTTAAGCGTTTCTAGCGGCTCAACCTTCTTTATGACAACAGACAGACGGTTCTTAATAAAGCGTTTCAGGTCCATATTTGTCTCCCGAAGCCCGCCAATCTTGGTGGCGGGCGCAGGCCCCTGCGGAATACCTTAAGTTATGCTCCCGCAGGGGCACGCTCCTTATATCTCTATTACCCTGAACTTTGGGTTGTCCTCTGGCCCCGTTATTTCAAGCACCTGATTTCCCCCGCTTTCAAGGCAGTCCACATTGAAGTTGTGGGATTTGTCGTAATCCACCTTTTTTATCCTGCTCACGTGGGTATGGCCGAACACCTGGTTCAACCCTTCCACGGGCATGTTCACGAACTCGTGGTTGTAATCGCACCACAGCGGGCCTGCTTGTATACAGGCAACATCAAGCCCGCCCCGATACCCCGCGGCAAACACCGAATCGTGCATATCAAGAGAGAATGGGTCGGCTGTCTCTAAAAATCTTATAATATCTTTCAGCTCTAACATGTCGTTCTCCCGCCTTTTATGCTCAATCCAACCCGTTGTTATCCCCGCGTGGGTTATAAGCACGCCGCTGAGCTGATAGGCCAGCCTGAACCTCTTTTTATGTTCTTTCAAAACAGCGCCTACGGGAATTAACAGAGACTGCCTAAAACCTGAACAGCACCCATGACCGGGATACCCGGCAAGATGCTCCGCGAACGGGCCGTAGTAATTAAACTCGTGGTTGCCGACAATAAACAGGGCGGGGCTGTCAAGCACGATTTTAAGGGTGTCCGTGATGTCGGAATCGGGGCGATGGAAAGAATCCACGTAATCCCCTGTGAACACAAGCTTTTCCCTTTTGAACTCTCCCACGATTTTTTTTGCAAGGTCAGAACGGCCGTGCAGGTCTCCCGCGATTATCATTTTTTATCCTATGGCCTTTTTTATCTTTTTCCTGAACTTTTTGGCTGCCTTTACCCACTCGCCCCAGGTGTCAGTATTACCAACCTTATAATAACCAGCTTTATCACAGGCCATTTGCCTTTTATGATAAGGGTTATATTGTGTTTCCATAGGGCATCCCACACAACCGTTGATACCGTATCGTTCACACCATGGACAATCACTAGCTCCCCAAACGTGGCCCGTGTCGTTTATCATGTCTGGTTGAAACACCTCTTTCCGTTTCGGTTGTTTCTCCGCCCACGATATCATGATATCCCAGTGTTTAAGGACCTTCGCTCCGAGTTTATCCATTCGTTCCCCCTGTTTGAGCCATAATCTGTTCAAGCCTTTCCTTATTATTATCGGCAGGCGTTTCAAGCACGCGCTGCATCAGGCTTTCAAGCATTTTTCCCACGGCAGGGCTAGGCGGGATGCCCAGCACTCTCATCACATCGTGGCCATCCACCGCCAAATCCCGAACTTCCACCGCGGGCTTTTCCTGCATGATTTTAGTGATGCGGGCCCGCAGGTCAACGCAATCAGCCACATGGGTGTCGATTTTGCCCCTGGCGTTCACATCGGCCTCGCGCAGAAGGAGCAGGTCAAAAATCCTGTCCGCTCCGGCCTTCCTGATAAACCTGCGAAGAGCAGTATCACTCCACCTGCGGTCATACATGATAACATGGTTCGCTATCAAAGAAACCACGTAATCGGTCTCTTCGGCAGAAAACCTGAACCGCTGCATGACGACATTAGCCATCGCGGCCGAAATGTCCTCGTGGCCCAGAAAACGGACAATACTTGAACCATCGGGCCTTTCCTCAATGGTCTTTGCCTGGGGCTTGCCGATATCGTGCAGCAACCCAGCAAGCCTGAGCAACGGCTGGCCGGCAGACAGATTCCCCGCAGTAGCCTTCAAGTGTGTGCCCACATCGTAAGAATGATGGGTGGGCTCCTGCTCCACCCCCATGCAGGCGCAAAACTCGGGCAGAATAATTTCCATGATATGGGTGGTCAAAAGATAGGTAAGACCGTGATTTAGGCCATCGGGCGAAGCGCCCATCATCTTCATCAGCTCATCGCGCTTTCTTTCGGCGCTGATGGCGTAGAGAAGCTCGCGGTCCTGCTTCATCGCCACTCCTGTGCCGGCAAAATCGATAATAAAATCAAGCGTGGCGGAAAACCTGATGGCGCGCAAAATCCTGAGCGCATCCTCCTGGAAGCGGGCATCGGCATCCCCCACGCAGCGGATAACCCTGTTCCTGATATCCTCTCGGCCGCCAAAAGGGTCCACAAGCTCATCCGTGAGGGGGTCGAAAGCCATGGCATTGATGGTAAAATCCCTGCGGGACAGGTCATCCTCTAGAGATACCCCGAATTCCACGGTCTCGGGCCTCCTATTGTCCTTATAGACCCCATCCCTGCGGTACGGGGTTATCTCGAACACATCATCTCCCACTTTAAGGGCTCTGGTGCCCAAATCCGTGCGGTTTACCCCTATCGTAGAATAGCAGTCAGGAAACACCCGCTCTATCTCCTCGGGGCGGGCATTCGTGGTAAGGTCAAAGTCTTTGAGCTGTTTGCCTATAAAAATATCCCGGACAGACCCCCCGACAAGATAGGCCGTGAAATCGGCATCTTTAAGTTTTTGGCAAATATTTTCCAGGTTCTTATTGTTAAGCATGTTGCTCCCTTTTTTCAATAACCCCATCGATGACCCCGTACTTCTTGGCCTCTTCGGGGGACATCCAGTAATCCCTTTCCGTATCAACAACGACCTTTTCAAGCTTCTGGCCCGTGAGCCGGGCGAGAATTTCATTCAATCTCTGTTTGTCTTTCACGATTTCTTTGGCCTGTATCTGTATATCCGTAGCCTGGCCTTCTGCCCCGCCCTTCGGCTGGTGTATCATGATTTTCGAGTTGGGCAGGGAAAGCCTTTTACCTTTCGTACCCGCGGCAAGCAGAACGGCAGCCCCGCTTGCGGCCATGCCCATGCAGACCGTGTACACGTTAGGCAAGATGTACCGCATGGTGTCAAGGATAGCCATGGCTGCCTGAACTTCTCCACCCGGGCTGTTTATATATAAGGAAATATCTTTCTCTTTATTATTCGTCTCAAGGAACAGCAACTGGGCGCAGATAAGGCCCGCAATCTGGCTGTCTATCGGCGTTCCCAGAAACACAATGCGGTCCTTGAGCAGGCGCGAATAAATATCGTAGGACCGCTCTCCCCTTGATGTCTGCTCCACCACAATCGGAACAAGCCCGCTGTTGAAACTACCCCAATTCTTTCCCATCGTTTTCTCCTTTCGTCTTAACATGACTATATTCTGCGAAGCACATATAGAGCGCGCCCACTTACCATCCTACTCTTAACAGCTATATATTATACCACACTTTTGGGTAAAAGTCAAGAGAAAAATCACATAGCTGTTTTTTTAACCAAGCCTCTGTCCAAAATAGTGGCAACGTCTTTATGCCACGACATTCTTTTTCCCGTGTCCGTAATGGCGAAAGCAAATTTTAAGCGAAGATTGCCCAAAGGAAGGTTCGTGCCCATTTTGGCGTTTATCTCGCTGGCTGTCCAGACTGATTTTTCTGAAGCCATCTCTAAAAAAAGACTTTTGATTTTTTGTTTGTCCTGGTAAGACTTTGTGTGAAGATTTATTAACGGCGTGCGAACCTTCGGAGAAATAACTACATCCCACGGCTCCGCAACTGCCAGAATTGTTGTGCGGGGAGACATTATTACGATATCAGCGGGGAAAAAGAATTCCCTGCCGTTAGAGCTGTTGCGCACAAGCACATTGCTCTTCGCTATGCGAGCTTTGCGAGCCTCAACCACAAGATGGCTTCCGTTATAGTCAAAGCTCGGAAGCTCTCCTGCGGTATAATCTCTGTCCACGGCTTTATTTCCTGATAATTCTCTGGCACTATCCATGCCTAACTCCCGAAGCCCCGATGTTATATCGGGACGCAGACCCCTGCAGAATACCTTAAATTCTGCTCCTACAGGGGCGTTCACATCTTACCATAGCTATACATTTGCGAAGCACATATAGAGCGCACCCACTTACCATCCTACTCTTAACAGCTATATATTATACCACACTTTTGCCCAAAAGTCAAGAGAAATCGTATTTTTTTGCGCGTTTTTCCAAAAAAATATCCGACTTGGCCCTGCGGGCAAAAATCACCTTGGGCGCGTTATTTCTGTATTTTATTCTTTCGACAAGCAAATTTGCTTGACATCTAGGAGTAAAGGGTTTTGGGTTGACCCCGTTCCCAGGAATAATAGTTTCATTTAAATCTCCCTTGCTTTTTCTACCAGTTTGTCCCAATTGGAACAAGGATTGCCCTTCGCCTTCATCGTGCCTTCCGCCATCCTATTGCAGACATCCACGCTGCTCGGATAATTATAACGCCAGCACTCAAAACCGCTAGCGCCCGCAACGACAAAGGGACAACACTTCTTGCCCTGGCCTAGCCTGCAAATCTTTTCTGCCTCTTTTCCATCGAGATACAACACCGTGTTAAAATTTCCCGTATATTTCTTCATTTCAGCTCTTTTATTAGTCTTTTAACCTTCATGTTCGCATAACAAAAATTATATAATCCACCTCTTCCTTCCGTGCAACCATCGCATTTCACTATATCGAAATCTTTTCCGCATCCTCTAAAACTGTTTTGATGCACGATATTAAGCATTGTTCTTAGTGTTTCCAGCGTTTCTTTTAACTCATCATTCATTTCTCCTCCTTGAGCTTTATCAGCCTTAACGGCTGCAGGCCATCTCTGATTTTTTTGACTTCGCCGGCAATCCATTCTATTTTCAACCCCGAATTCTTTTTCTCCTCAAGCATCTCCTACAAGATGAGCAGGTTGTTCCTGGCCCACATGGCCACGGTGTTAACACTATAAAGCTCGGCTATCCTTTCTTTTGTTGTATAGAAATCATAAACTTCTTCTCCACATTTCGGACATTTCATTTCAGCTCCTTTCATATATTTAACTTGTATTTTCAATTCCCGAGGAAGGTCTCGAACCTTCACTCTGCGACTCCAGAGGTCGCCGTGTTACCAGTTACACCACTCGGGAATAAATTCTGGGGGCAGGGCTCGAACCTGCAAAATATCCACGTTCAAAGCGTGGTGGCTTTACCGAATTCGCCTACCCCAGAGCAAAATCCCCCTATCAAGATTCGAACTTGCATCTGGCGGCTATCATCCGCCGGCTCTGCCGTTGAGCTATAGGGGGTCAAGTTCTAACTCATTTTCAGCACACCTATCTTCCTGATAATCTTCTTAATCGTCTCCGCCTCACTATTCCTGCCGGTGTCTATCGTTATGTCCGCGGGAGTTGTTTTTAACGCGGGCCTCATCATCTTGTTGAACTCCGACTTATCCATATCGCTGCAAAACGGCTCTCTGCTTTTCTTCTGCGCCACCCTTTTCTCGAGGACCCTGTCGCCGCACACAAGCTTCACGCTGATAGTTTTAGACAGATAACGGATTTCTTTCAGTATCCATTCCAGCCTGTGGTTCAGGCCCGAGGTGCAGATAATGAAACCATCCAGATTTCTTTTTATCAATGCCTCATTAAATTTCAGCCATGCAAACACTTCGGCGACAAGTGACTCTCTTATACCATCCTGCTCCACTTCTTTCAGAGCCTTTGCCCTGAACTCGCCTATGGTGACAACCGGCAGGTGATAATGTTTGGACAGCGCCCTTGCTATCGTTGTCTTCCCCGCCCCGCACAATCCAATCATATTTATAACCATCAATGCACTCCTTATTATATTTTAGTGGGCTCGCCCGGATTCGGACCGAGAACCAGCCGATTATGAGCCAGCCGCTCTACCGTTGAGCTACGAGCCCTCTGTTCCCGCCAATTCTTCTATGTACCCCACGCCCTCTCCGCACCACACATACCTTGTCTTCTTCACAACCTCTTTGCAATGAGGGCAGACAAGCGTTTCTACCCTCTCCCCGCCGAACTCTTTGTTCACATCGTAAGGCGGTTCATCAACAAAATTTATGGCGTATTTCCCGTGGTCTTTACATCCCTGCATTTTAACCCCTATAAATTTTCTTTGTATTTCATTAAACACGCAACCACCGCATCGAAAGCGGGCTCCAGCCTGCCTCCCGCCTGAAATAATTTCACATTGCTCAAGCAACAATGCGCCCGGGGAGTTTTTGTCATCCCCGCCAGCTCCGCCTCGGAAATAACTGAAAACTTGTAATCAGGGTTCACAATCTGCTTATACAGCCCCATTATTTCAGCAGGGCTTATCAGCCCAGAATCCACGAGGTGGTATATGCCCTTTGCGCCGTTATTTATGAGATACCGAAGATTCTCGAGCATATTGGGAATAGTGGTCACTGAACTTTTGATGTTTATCAGCTTGTCATAAGACTTCAGCTTGTCTATCAGGTTCGCTGGGTGAGGCATGCTGTCTATTGGCAGCCTTATCCTTATTATAAGAGCGGGGAAATTTTTTATCATCTCCTCTGCCAAAAACTTTGTCCTGGCGTAAAACTGCTCCTGCGTGAAGTTCGGCAGGGCATCCTCATTAAAAACAAGGCCCGTGTACCTGTAAAGGCAACCCGTGCTTATATGAACAAAATAAATCCTGCGCTTGGCGCACTCAATACAGAGGTTGGCAGCCCCCACGGCGTTCACCTGCATGGTCTCTTCTTTGTGGTCCTCGCACCAGTCTATTGTGGCGTGGCCCCGCTTTCCCGCGGCATTAATGACCACATCCGGTTTTTCCCTATCTAGCTCGGTCCCTATCGCGGAGCTGTCGGTTATGTCGGCCCTTGTGGTCTTGAAGCCGTAAGCATCCGCCATCCTTGTTCCCAGCCACCCAGGGCCGAATATAAGCCCGTTCTTTACCGTTTTCATCTATTTATCCGTTCCCGGCTTGTCGGCCAGGGGCAGGCCCGCGATTCTCTTAATGGATTCTTTCCATTTGATTTTGGGCTTGTCTTTCATATCGTTATACAGCATCATGATTTCGGTGTTGCTCTGCAGCCTTTTTATGTTATCAACCCTGACCTGCACATCCATCGAGGTGATTTTCACCCTGCCGAACTTGCCGTCTATCTTGTTCATCTTTCCG
>Ga0066637_10001943_pt1 | contig 13626 bp, 12 predicted proteins | sample CryGeyCG2014_020_FD_62737 | JGI IMG/M metagenome (GOLD analysis project Ga0066637, IMG submission 62737) | Groundwater microbial communities from aquifer - Crystal Geyser CG08_land_8/20/14_0.20 | ecosystem: Environmental > Aquatic > Deep subsurface > Groundwater | place: USA: Utah: Grand County...
TATGGCCCAATTTGGTTCGCATAAGGCGCCCATCAGGTCGTCACCAATCAATTCATTTAAGACCGCGGCGCCGCCTCTATCTCCGGCTTCTTTAAGATAACTTTTCCAGTCGCTTACGAATTTTGGTTTGCCTCCGCCTTGTATCCACACAACAATGTCGTTGACTATTTTGTCTGTCAGGGTTTTCCTGAACTTGGCTAAGCCGATTTTCCAGGCGCTTAACTTTACCTCCTTTACTACTTTCCTTGCCTCAACCGCTGTGTATGCTCTCCAGCCCGCGACCGTCGCTTCGGTGTGAGCTGCGTCCGTAACAGCTACCAAGGCGCTGCTTTTTTGCGGATAAAATAAGCTGATTCCCGAAGAAACAATTATTAAAATAATCAAAAAGGCGATTGTATTTTTTTTCAGTGTATTATTGAGCATAATATTCCGGCGCCATCTCATAAGCCCTTATCATTAAACCCATCATTTCTTCTCTGATTTTTTGGTTTTCCTGCAGCGCAAGCACGGTTTTGAGCGGGTCAATGTTTATTTGTTTTATGTTTTTATAAACTTCAGCCGTGGCAATAAATAATTCTGTTTGTCTTTTGTGGATTTCAAAAAAAGCGGAAGGCGCAATTATATTTTTCATATTCGTTATTGCTTTGTCATAGAAGGATATAAATTCGTCAATTTTCTTAAAATTGTTGGTTGTGATGGCTTGGCTGAAAACTTCATCTTCGCTTAGCCGCGGATAAGGGTTTGACAAAGCGATACTTTCCCGTTCATTAATGTATTTTTGGAATGCTTCTTTTGAGTTGTCGTTGTTCGTTTTAATTTCGTTTTCAGGCAGGCGGATATTAAAACTTTCAATAAACCCAAGCATTCCTTGGCCGGTTTCGTCGTCAAGCAGGGTAAAAGGGTTGTCCGGATTTGACTGGGTTAGTTCTGAAGGGTCTTTAATTTTCGCGATCATGGTTTTTGCTATTCCTTCGCTAAGATTAAGATGTTCCGCGATTTTTTTTCTTTCTTCACGCGTAACACTTTGATTTTCGGCTTTTTTTCCTGTTTCAGGATTTGATTCCGGGTCTAAGGGGTCGTAACCCTGTGAGATTTCTTCTTTGTCCGTGTATCCGTCTCCATCTGTGTCCGGGTTGTTTGGGTTGGTTTTCCACAGTATTTCTTCCCAGTCTCGCAATCCGTCTCCGTCAGTATCTAAAACCGTTTGTTTTGCCATGTTTGAAGAGAGCAGAGAAGCGCTGGTTTTTTCGTATAATCCTAACGGTTGTTTGTTTTTTTGGCCTATTTTTCCTGAAAACACAAAAACTCCGGCTGCGCTAAGCAGGATTAAAACGATAACGGTTATTAATTTTTTGTTTTGTAAATACGACAAAAAACGCGGTGTTTACACCGTTTTTATTATAGCATTTTTTAACCCGGATATCCTTTCTTTTTAAGGGTTTTGTGTGGATAACTATTTACTATTGACTTTTCTGACTGGCAGTATTATAATAAAGTCAGAAAATTTGACATAAAAATAATAAAGGAGGTTTGAAATGGACAAAGGAAGCACGAGAAGATTTATAAAAGATGTTATGTTGGGAAGGTTTTTACTGGTCATCGTTTGTATTATGATTTTGGCCAGCGGCTGCGCCAGCGGGCCCATGACCCGTGAGGAAATGAATCCGGTTTTGCCTTCTCGAACTGCTGATCCAAGGGTTGGTCTTGTCATTCTGGAAGGCGAGCCGGCATGTCTGATTGAGTTTTATGACCAGGCCGGCCGTTTAATTCAGGAGTGGAGCGAGGCCGGTAAAGACCCACTTACTCCGAAGTTCAATGGCCATCGCAAGCCGCGGTTGTATGATAAGGTCTTTCTAGAGCCCGGTTATTATCGGCTAAAAATCCACCCCTTCTATTACACCAGCAATCTTTTCACGGAACGCCGGCTGGTGGAGTTACGGGTGCGACATTCATCCATCCGTGTTGACCGCAAGGTTGATTCTTACGACAGCCAATATACCGGCCGATACTGGGGATGGATTTTGCGGATTAACACCGGTGATATTCCTCGTGGCCATTATTCCGGTCCGCAAACTAATCTTACGGGCCGTGGTTTGCCCGGGTGGATTATTGACCAAATATTTGGTGGAGGGAGGTGAAAGAAATGAGAATGAATATTGTTTTTGTCGTCGTTCTTTGCTTTTTTTTATTTTCCGCTTGCGCTACCGGAGTTCCGCAACTGGTGGTGAATGACTACACCACGCATTTGGAGGCGCCTGCCGTTCCTCCGAGTGACGGTGTGCCGCAGTATAGGTTTCCGCAGCCGCATGTTTTCACAAGCGGCGCGGCAGAAGAGCCGGGATTCATTTTTGTGAACCGTGGTCGGTTGTCCATTGTGGCGACATTCAACGGTCAGGAGCAGTTCCGTCTTGACCCGGGCGATGCCAGCGGAAATTTTTATGCTCCGCCTGAAAAGGATCATTACATCCGCTGGAGAGGCGAACAATCTACTGCTCTTCAAGGTGTTTTATACACTGATGAGTGTATACGTAGGCTTCGCCTGCGGGTGGGCGACGGCCTTGTCGTCGTCCACTTACGATAAAAACCAAAAAGGCTTCGCTTTGCGAGGCCTTTTTTGTTATAATTTGTTATAATTACTACAATATGGCTATGGAGAAGAGCAAGGCGCAAATTTTTATCGCCGCGCTAGCTTTAATAATGCTTAGCGCGTATTTCGTATGGTCGTTCTTTTTTAGGGCAGCCAAAACAGTTGAACCGAAATTTGAAGAAAGATTTGTTTCAATACCTCAAATTTTTGAACCGATTCCCGGGATTACAAGTTTTAAATTCGCCACGAGCAGTATTGCTTTTTTCCCTGAATTATATCAGCAGGAAGATGAACGCCAAGAAGAATTGGAATTAGAAGAATTAGAAATGCCTGTTTCAGAACAAACCGAGATACCACCATCCCCGCAGATGCCATTTTCGCCAAGCGCAGGGCTGGAGACAGAACTAATGGAAATAGAAACAATGGAAGCCGCACCAACAACAACAAGTAGAGAAATACAAGAACGTGAAATATCTGTTTTCGCGGACGGGCCGATTGCTCGTGATTTGGGTTACCAATTGGCAATGCCCGAAGAAGAAATTATTCTCTCGCTTACGCCGGAACAATTCACTGCTCTTTATCCTGATTATTTTATTGAAATCATTCAGCAAGCGCAGGATTTAATTAAAATTTATGACCCAAATTACCAAAAACTGGCCAAAATAGAAACCGATTTTGAGGTGAGGAGAGTTCAGGAAAAGTTCATTACCCTTCTTTTTTCCGGCGGCAGCCTAACAAAAGAAGAGGCCGAAACTTATCTTGTTACTCTTCGTTACACATTACCCAAACTTCAGCTGATGGAGCTGGAATTTTCTCAAGCAAAGAAAAATATATTTTTGTCCTTTTTAAGTTGGCCGAAATTGCCTGCGATGCCTGTATGTGGCGGGTTAGTTAAAAAACTTCAGCAATTGTTTATTCCGGTTGCCGAAGCCGGCCCTTGCGGTTATTGTTACACATCTCCGGTATGTTTTACTCCGGGAGTAGGCGCTCCATTGCCGGGCATAAATACTTGGGCGGGCTTTTGTTATTGCACCGGCTGTTATCATGGTTTAGGTTGTCTGGATAGATGCGCCTGGGAACCGGCTATTTGGGATCCAATGACCGGTATCTGCGGATGCGGATAAAAAGCGTTGTATAAACACCTCCAATTTTCAGGCGACAGCTCTTCCGCCCTTATTTTTTCTGACAGTCCGCATCTTTTTAATGATTGAAGCCTGCCTGCCCTGCCTGCCGGCAGGCAGGCGGCAGAGGCAGGTCCGACTTCCTTCAGATTGAGATTGTTTTTCAGCATTTTCCTTTTGCTTGAAAAACCTTTTTTAACCAGTTCAAAAAACTTCGTTTCTTCAATGTTCGAGATCCGATCTCGAACAGTTTTGTTTTTTCGAAAGAAAGAGTGGGAGATGTTGGAGATTTTTAAAATGGCGGAGTTTACTTTGGGTCGGGGCCAGAAATATTTCGCCGAGATATTTTTTATTATTTTTGGTTCGCCGTAAGATTTAACGCTAATGGATAAAATGCTTTCTTTGCCATCGGCCGCAGCAATTCTTTCCGCCACTTCTCTTTGAAGCATCAAGACCATGAGTTCAGGCTGTGTTTGGCTAGATAAAAAATTTCTAAGAAAACGTGATGTAATGTAGTAGGGGATGTTGGCGACCACTTTATAATTTTCAATTTTTCCCGCCAAATGCGGGATCCCGCTGTGGCGGGACAATTTACAATTTTCAATCAATTTACAATTATCAATTTTCAAAATATCTCCGTATACTATTTTTAAATTTTTTATTCCTTTGAATTTCTCTTCAAGGTATTGTATTAGCCTTGGGTCTTTTTCCACGGCGATTACTTTGCCAGCTTTTTGAATAAGTGCTTCGGTTAAAATGCCTTTGCCCGGACCCACCTCCAAAACAAGGTCGTCTTTTTTTAATTCGGCGGCTTTTATGATTTCATTTATTATTTTTCGGCTGCGTAAAAAATGTTGTCCGAGTTTGGTCATAATGCTATAAATATTAAACCAAAATTTTTATCTTTTGTCAGAAAGACCCCGCCTAGGCACACTCAAATTATAAAAAAAGAAACACCTTTTTATCAAGAAGAATGTGAAATAAAGAAAAAAGAAAGGGATTGGATAAAAATTTTGGTTTAATATTTTATATTTCCAGATAATTTGTGGTTGGCAATTCTTCGGTGTCCTTTTTGAACAGTTCTTCGGGAATGTCGTTTAGGAATCTTGATGGTTTGTTCATCTGTTTCCCTCCAAAAAAACTGCGGCTGCGGCTGAAAGACAAAAAGATTTGTTTTTTCGCCCTTGTCAGCGCCACGTAAAAAAGCCTTCTTTCTTCTTCCTCGTCTTCCGGTGTCTGCCCCGGTTTACTGAAGGGAAAGAGTCCTTCTTCAAGGCCGGTTATAAAAACACAAGAGAATTCAAGTCCTTTGGCGGCATGAACGGTCATAAGACGAATGCCTTTTTTGTTTTCTTCCATCGTATCCTGGTCGGTCAACAAAGCTATGTCCTCCAAGAATTTCTCGGCGGAATCGTATTTTACGCTCAATGCCGTCAATTCTTTCAGGTTTTCCATCCTTGTTATTCCTTCTTCCGCGCCGTCGTCCAGATGATTTTTGTATCCGCTTTCTTTAATGAGCCAGGCGATGGATTCGTGAAGAGTTTTTTCCGCAATTATTTTTTTTGTTTTTGCCAAAAGATTAAAGAAGTTTTCTACTTTGTTTTTTTTATCAGGGGCCATATCCCGTTCCGAGATGTAATTTATAAGGCTGGCTCTGCCGATTCCTCTTGGCGGTTCGTTGATTATTCTTTCAAGGCTTAGGTTGTCTTGCGGATTTACCGCCGCTTTTAAATAGGCGATGATGTCTTTTACTTCTTTTCTTTCAAAAAACTTCGTGCCTATCACCTGATAGGGCAGGCCGCGGTTTAGGAGTGATTCTTCAACGGCCCTGGACTGGAAGTTGGCGCGGTATAAAACGGCTATTTCTTGAGGTTTTAGCCCTTTTTGAATGAGGTTTTCGCTTGCCTGTGCCACAAATTCGGCTTCTTCTTTTTCGTTCAGCCCGTCAAAAATTGTCAGGCCTTCGCCATCTTCTGTTTCGGAAAAAAGATTTTTGGGTTTGCGCAGTTTGTTTCGGCTGATTACGGCGTTGGCGGTTTTTAATATGTTTTGTGTGGAGCGGTAATTTTGTTCAAGCATCACCACTTTTGTGTTGAGCCAGTCTTTTTCAAAATTTAAAATATTGCCAAAATCTGCCCCGCGGAATTTATAAATACTCTGGTCTTCGTCTCCCACAACGCAGATGTTTTTGTTTTTTCGCGCCAAAAGCTTGGTGAGAATATACTGCGCGTAGTTGGTGTCCTGATATTCGTCCACTAAAAAATGAGTCCATTTTTTTTCGTATCTTCCGAGTATCTCCGGTTTTTTTTGGAAAAGGAAGACCGTTTTTGCTATAAGGTCGTCAAAGTCCAGCGCCTTTTGTTTGTGCAGTTGTTTTTCATACTCCTGCCATAGAGCGGATATTGTTTTTGGAAAAAAGTTTTCTCTGTCTTCGGACATGAATTCGTCGGGTTTAATCAGGTTGGACTTTTGTTTGGAGATTATATTTTGAACCTTGGCTGGATTGAATTGTTTTGGGTTTACGCCGAGTTCTTTGAAGCATTTTTTAATAATTTTTAATGAATCTTCCTTGTTTAAGATGGAAAAATCTCTTGGCCGGGCAATATGCCGCGCGTTTTCTCTAAGGATTCTGGCGCAAATGGAATGAAAGGTCCCAACCGTAGGGGTTGAACTATTGAAGCCTGCCTGTCCGGTAGGCAGGTTCAACTTCAATAGTTGGGAAATTCGGGATTTCATTTCACCCGCCGCTTTGTTGGTAAAAGTAACCGCCAAAATGTTTTCCGGTTTTACTCCGGTTTTTATAAGATTGGCAACGCGGTGGGTGATGATTTTTGTTTTTCCCGCGCCGGCGCCGGCCACCACCAGAAGCGGCCCGCGGGTGTGGAGTACGGCTTCTTTTTGTGGTTCGTTCAATCCTTTTAGAATATTATCCATGTTCACAGATTAATATATATTCCGTAAAATGCCAAATTAACCTTGATTTTTTGAGAAAATCGGGGTGTTTTAATATGTGGATAAAAAGTTGTTGACTTTTTAGTCTCTGCCAGTAAAATTAAGAAATCGTGGAGGAAAACTGCTAATTTTAAGGCTTATTTTAGGAAACTTACAAAGCCCATTTGGAAAAATTACCCGGGCTCTTAATAGAAGACTTTTTATATACACCTTTCTTGTCATGGGTGTTTTCGCGGTATGTTCTGTCTCTGTTGCCGAGGCAGGTTTTTTTTCTTTTTTGAATAAAATATTGGGGAATGGCGGCAGGGAAGAAAAAATTGAAGTAGTAAAAAATTCCCAGACTGTCTTGCTGCTTCAGTCTGTTTTGAATTCCAATCCGGCCGCAGGTCAGGGCGGCGGAGGCATCAGCGTGATGAATAATAATGCTCTCTTGCCGGATACAGGACCGCTGGGCAGTGTGGCCGACATAGGAGAAGGCGCGGCCAATTCCGTTCGCATCAGTGTTTACGTGGTAAGAGAAGGGGATAGTCTTTCACAAATCGCCGGCATGTTTAACGTGAGCGTGAATACGATTGTTTGGGCCAACGCTCTCAGGAGCGGGGATTTAATACAAACAGGCCAGACTTTGATTATTTTGCCCGTTACCGGGGTAAAATATACCGTGGAGAAAGGAGATACGCTTTCTTCAATTGCCAAAAAATATAAGGGTGATACGGAAGAGATACTTCGGTATAATGATTTGGCCTCTGCCGATGATTTGGTTGTTGGAGAAGAAATTATAATTCCTGACGGCGAGGCGTCTTACACGCCGGTTTACAGCGGACGCTCTAATCCCGCGCGCGGCACAGGCGGGCCTAGTTACGTCGGTTATTATATGAGGCCGATTGAAGGCGGGGTAAACACTCGCGTCACGGCTTCCAATCCGCATGGACTTCATGGTTATAATGCTGTTGATTTGGCCAGTTATTGCGGAGCGCCGATTTTTGCTTCTGCCTCAGGCGATGTAATTATCAGCCGTTCATATGGCTGGAACGGCGGTTACGGAAATTATATCGTTATTTCCCATTCTAACGGTACGCAAACTCTTTACGCGCATTTGAGTAAAAATATAGTCAGCGTTGGCTGGCACGTGGTGCAGGGTCAGGTGATAGGATACGAAGGCAGTACAGGAAATTCTACGGGCTGTCATGTTCACTTTGAAATCCGCGGAGCCATGCAGCCGTTTTAGCTGTTAGATTTTTTTAACAACTTTTTCCCAGAAGTCTTTGATATTATTTTTGACTTCTCTAAAAAATAACCAGATTCCCGCTATAATACCGCCGGCCGCTACACCGGCTCCTAAGCCGGCATATTTGCCTGTCTTTTTGGCCGCGCGGACAACTTTTTCTTTCAGTTCAGCTTGTCTTTTTTGTTTTTCTTCGGTTTTTTTAGCGCTTTTTTCTCGTTCTTTTTCCCTTAGAAATTCTTTTGTTTCCTGTTCCAATTCCGGGCTTATTTTTCTTTCCGAAACAATTTTAAAACCTCTTTCTTTTTCTTCTTCGTATTTTGCTTCTTCTTCTTTCTCAATTTGCTCCGGAGTTTTTCGCGGCGGCTGTTCAAAATTGGACATAATAAAACTTAGTTTAATATTAATTCACCACCTTAATTTTATAAGAAATCTTGTTTTTTGCAAATGTTATATATAATGCCGCCCAATTTTAGACTCTCGGAGTTTTAATTTACTGATAATGTATTGTAATAGTAATTTTAGTTTGACCGACCAATCAAATTTTGTCACATAACTTGGCGATCGTCATAGTTGTGTGACGGAGTCTTGGGCGAGCGAAAAAGAGAAAGTTAGATTAATTTTGTTTCGGCCTGTACTGCAACGCTTCAAAAATATGGTTTTCCGAGATATTTTCATTTTCCTCAAGGTCCGCGATGGTGCGGGCCAATTTTATTACGCGGTGATAGGCGCGCGCGGATAAATCCATTTTTTGCGCCGCTTGGTCTAAAATATTTCTGACATCGGCGGGTAATGGCGCGAATTCTCTCAATTCTTTTACGCCCATTTCGGCATTGGTTAAAATCGGTCGGTCGCGGAATCGTTCTTCCTGAATTTTTCTGGCTTTTATAATTCTTTTTTGAATTTCAGCCGAACTTTCTGATGTGATTTTATCGTCGGAAAGTTTTTTGATTTCCACCTGCGGCACGTTTAACCACAAATCAATTCTGTCTATGATGGGGCCGGAAACTTTTCTTTGGTAGCGCAGAAGGTCAGCCTGTGAACATTTGCATTCCTTTGTTGCTGAGCCAAGATTGCCGCAAGGGCATGGATTCATGGCGCATAGCAAAATAAATCTGGCAGGAAAGCGAATGGTACTGCGGGCTCTGGAAATGGTTACCACTCCGTCTTCTATTGGCTGCCTTAAAGATTCCAATACTCGGCGTTCAAAAAGAGGAAATTCGTCTAAAAAAAGAACTCCGCGGTGGGCAAGTGTAATTTCTCCGGGTTTGGGCCAGGCGCCGCCGCCCACCAAAGCGACATAAGAGGAGGTATGGTGAGGCGAGCGCAGCGGCCGTGAAGTCATGTATGCTCCTTCCAAAACACCGGCCACACTGTGTATTGATGTGGTTTCCAGTGATTCTTCAAAAGAAAGCGGAGGAAGTATGGAGGTGAATGCTTTGGCCAACATTGTTTTTCCGGTGCCAGGCGGTCCGGTCATGGAAACATTGTGTCCTCCGGCGGCGGCAATTTCCAGCCCTCTTTTGGCAGTTTCTTGCCCCTTAATGTCGGAAAAATCCAGCAGGTGTTTTAAGTTGTTTTCAAAACGAACAGCAGTTTCGGGCTGTTGTTTGATTAACTCTTCTTTTTGCAGATGCCGCAACAATTCACCCAGCGAGTTTGTCCCATAAATGCTTATACCTCGCATGAGAGCGGCTTCTTCGGCGTTTTGTTTGGGCAGGTAAATTTCTTTAAAATTGTTTTCCTTGGCAATTTTTGCCAAATTCAGGGCGCCTTTTATGGGGTGTATTTCGCCGTCCAGCCCCAGTTCTCCTAAAAATATTTTGTTTTCTGTTGAAAAATTTGTCTGCCCTGAAGCTAGAAGAAAAGAAAGCGCGATGGCTAAATCAAAAACCGGTCCTTCTTTTTTAATGTTGGCCGGCGCCAATGATACGGTGATTCTTTTGTTTCCCTTGCGCGGAGATTCAAGGCCGCTGTTTTTTATGGCGGCCGAGATTCTGTCTTTTGATTCCTCCACGGCTTTGTCCGGCAAGCCGACAATGGAAAAATGATGCAGGCCTTGAGCAAGATCTATTTCTACATCTATGATTTCTCCGTTAAGTCCAAGAACTTGTCCGGAATGAACTTTTATGGCCATTGAGAATATTAAAGCAGGTTAGAAAAGAGAATGCAACGCGATCTTTTTAATGAGCGTGTTCAATACAGGTTGTGGCTGCCGGGTTTACCTCCAGTCGTTTTTTTTCTATTTTACAGCCGCCTTTTTCACAGATGCCGTAAGTGCCGTCTTCAATTTTTCGAAGCGCGGATTTTATCTCGTTTAATCTGTCTTCTATCTCTTTTTCTACTGCTTCTTTGCTGGCCGATTCCTCAAAGACATCGGCTTGTTCGTTTGGATCCGAATTCATTATATTTAGGTTTTCGGGATTGGTTTGCCAGTCTTCGGGGTCTTTCGGATTTTGGCGCGCTATTCTTGAAAGATGTTTTTCCAGATTTGTTTTTTCTTCTTCTAATTTATTTTTGAAATATTCTATGTTCATAATGCTAATATACGAATTTTATGCCAATTATGCAAATTGCGAATATTCGCATGTGCGTGTTCGCATAGAGCGAACGAAGTGAGCTCGCGCTATTCGCATATCTGTTTATAAATAATATTGGATTCTTTTTATTATTTCTTCAAACGCTATTTCGTCGTCTGTAATAATTATATATTTTTTGTTAAAAACCGAATAGAGCATTATTGTTTCCCCCTCTTTCTTGAGAGCGCGGACGCTTTGGTTTTTTATCAGTTTGTCTTCAAAGAAAACCGCGCGAGGAGGGGTTTCACCCTTGCTTAATATAAAGTTCAGGTCCTGCGGCAGTTGTTTCTCCCATCTCAACAGGCCCGCAAAGGCGCTATCGTATTGGCCTTTTTGAATTTCAAGAATTAAAATGGGGTGTAATCTTTGAAGATTTAGCAGGCTTAACTGAATTTTTTCCGTGATAAATGAAGTTGTCAGGCCGGGGGCGTTTGATTCCAAGAGATTCAAAAAGTCTTTTGAGGTTAGATAGATTCCGCCGGTTGTTTTAACGGGCAGATAAATAAGATTGCCGGCATTATAACTTTTTTCAAAAAGTAAAGAGAATTTATTTCCAAAATCCGTTTTATCCGACACTTCCAGAATAATTTCCTGTTCGTTTATGAGAATGGCCGGCGGAGCCTCTTGAACGTTTTGAGGCTCTTCGCCGTTGTTTCCCGCGATAAGAAAAAAAATAAAAACTCCGGCCGCGGTCATTGCCAGAGCGATGAAAGAAAAGAGGGCAGCCCTTTTTAGATATTGAGATTCGGTTTTTCTCCCATTTTGGGGTATTTCTTTCTGTTTTAAGTAAATATCGGCTATGGACATTTTTCCTTCTTTCAATGTCTCGGACAGGTCGCTTTTGAATGTTCTTAATGCGTGAAGATCGGTTTTCTCTTCGGTTTTCTTTTGTTGTTCTTCGGGTTGATTAGTGTTTTGGTTTGCCATAATTAGGCTTGCTCGCCATACTATTTTTGGCATAGGCGGGGTCTGCCTGTTTCAGGGAAAGACTTATTTTTCCCGCTTCGTCTACGCCTTTTACTTTCACCGGAATTATATCTCCCTCCTTTACTATATCAGTAACGCGTTCAACCCTGAAGGGCGCCAGTTCGGAAATGTGCACAAGTCCTTCGTGTCCGGGTTTGATTTCAACAAAAGCCCCGAAGTCCATAACCTTGACTACTCTTCCCTTGAAAGTTTCTCCGGGTTTGGGCTCGTAGGTTATTTCTTCAATCAATTCTTTGGCTTTGTTCAGGGAGTTTTCGTCCGGGCCGGTTATAAATACGCGGCCGTCCTCTTCTATGTCTATTTGGGTTGAGGTTGTCTCAATGATTTTGTTTATTACTCTGCCGCCGGGCCCTATAAGTTCACCTTTTTTCTCGGGGCGTATTTGTAGAACGGTTATTTTTGGCGCGTATTTTGAAACCCTCTCTCTTGGTTTAGAAATAGTCTTTGCCATATTTTTAAGAATCGTCATTCTTGCCTTGCGGCTGTCTTCAAGTAAATCTTCAAGGATTTTTACGGTCAGCCCATTTACTTTAACGTCCATTTGAATGGCGGTGATTCCTTTTTCTGTCCCGGCTGCTTTGAAGTCCGTGTCTCCGTGGTGGTCTTCGGGTCCTTGTATGTCCGTTAATACTTTATAATTGTTTTCGTCTTTGAGCATCAGGCCCATGGCAATGCCCGCGACCGCCGCTTCAATCGGAACACCCGCGTCCATTAGGGAAAGCGAACTGCCGCAAACAGAACCCATGGAAGAAGAACCGTTTGAAGACATTGTTTCAGAGACAATACGGATTGTATAGGGGAATTTATCTTTTGACGGTATTACCGGTCGGAGAGCTTTTTCTGCCAGGGCGCCATGACCAATGGAGCGTCTGTTGGCGCCGCCGCCCATTCTGCCTGTTTCTCCGACGGAAAAAGGCGGGAAATTATAGTGGTGCATGAATCTTTTTTCTCCCCGTATATCCATTCCTTCAACCAGTAAAGAGTCTGTCGGAGCGCCCAGTGTGGTGACGGAAAGTATATGGGTCAATCCACGGCAAAACAAGCCGGTTCCATGTGTTCTGGGAAGCACGCCTACTTCGGTGTAGAGAGGTCTTATCTCGTCCAGTTTTCTTCCGTCCGGCCGCAGGTCTTTTTCCAGGACATTTTTATGGATGATTTTATCAATTGTTTCTTCAAAAAGTTCGTCGGCGGTATTCAGGTAATTGTCGTCAAATTCTTGCTGCGCAAGTTCCATCCAGATGCTTTTTAAATCACCCAAACCGGCATAGTGCTGTTTTTTATTTTTGGGTTCGGATAGAGTTTCTGTTAATTTTTCTCTGATGTGTTTATTGAAAAGGTCATTGATTCCTTCCGGCCTTTCTATAATTTTTGGCCATGCTTTTTCTTTGCCGATTTCTTTTGTTATTTCATTTTGAAAATCAATCAGTTTTTTAATTTCCGGAAGGCTTAGTCCAAGCGCTTCAATGACTGTTTTTTCCGAGATTTGTTCGGCCGCGCCTTCTATCATGTTTATCTTTTCATCTTTTCCGCAGATAACCAAATCTAAATCGGATTCTTCTTCTGTTCCGTTGACCGGGTTTATGACAAAATTATTGTTTACATGCCCCATCCTAAGCGCGCCGATGGGACCATTCCACGGGATATCGGATGTCGCGAGAGCAAGTGAAGCCGCGAGAATGCCGATAACGTCAGGGTCGTTTTTCTCGTCTATTGATAAGGCCGTTACAACAACGTGCACTTCGTTTTTTATCCTGTGGTCAAAAAGAGGCCGCAGTGTCCGGTCTACCATACGTCCGTTCAAAACCGCTTCGTCTGATGGCCTTCCTTCGCGCCGCATAAAACGGCCACCGAGTATTTTCCCGACGGCGTAGAATTTTTCTTCGTAATCAACCATAAGAGGGAAATGGTCCAACCCTTCCTCTGTGTTTTCAGACATTACGGCGGTGGCCATTATGGTTGTTTCGCCGTATTTCAATATTACCGAGCCGTTTGCCTGTTCGGCTAGATTTGAAAACTCGGCCACAAGCGGTCGATTATGAAACATTATTTCGAATCTTTTTGTGTTTTGCATATGTTAATTATGTTAATTATATTAAAAATCTTTTTGCGTTTTCACCCATGTCGGTAAAATCGTCCGCTGTTTCTTTGAGGCGAGCAGACGTGGATTTCCCAAAA